>ERZ860322.997-NODE-997-length-17984-cov-5.027720_pt1 | contig 17984 bp, 14 predicted proteins | sample MGYA00509979_ERZ860322 | MGnify/ENA primary metagenome ERZ860322 (study PRJEB30046, sample SAMN00715217) | human gut metagenome | study: EMG produced TPA metagenomics assembly of the A metagenome-wide association study of gut microbiota in type 2...
TACCCAGCATCTATGGTGAAAATATGTTCGACGACTTCTTTGGCAACGGTTTCTTCGGCGGTCACGATCCGCTGTTCGGCAAGCACGCAAGAAACCTTATGAAGACCGATATCCGCGAGACGGACGACGCCAAGGCTTACCGCTTTGCGGTGGAGCTGCCCGGCTTTGAAAAGGACGAGATCCATGTAGACGTGCAGGACGGTTACCTGACCGTCAGCGCGGAGAAGGGCCTCGACAAGGACGAAGAGGACAAGAAGGGGCGCGTTCTGCGTCAGGAGCGCTACTCCGGCGCGTGCTCCCGCAGCTTCTACGTCGGCGACGTGAAGCCCGAGGACGTGAAGGCCAAGTACGAGTCCGGCGTGCTGACCGTGCTCATCCCGAAGGAGGAGCCGAAGAAGCTTACCTCCGGCAGTAAGATCGCCATCGAGTAAGTCAATAGAAAAGGCGGCCTGCCTTCCGCAACAGGAAAGGCAGACCGCCTTTTCCTTTCGCGAGGAGGATATGGCAGTATGATGAAAACACTGTTTCAGGCATCTACATGGAACGCGTTGGAGGCTGGCAGCTTCGATGGGGCTGTCAGCGTGCGGGAACTTCTGCGCTGTGCCGATACCGGGGTCGGCATCGGCACAGCATTGGACGGCGTGATAACTTTTGAAAACGGCGCAGCCTACAAGACAGCGCCGGACGGCAAGGTCACCGTTATGAGGCCGGAGGACGGCGTGGCGTTTGCCGCAGCCATGGTGTTTGACGAAAACGCCCCGGAGATAGCGCTGAACGGCATCGATGATCTTACCTCGCTCAAGCAGATGCTTGCGCCGTTTGTGCAGGGAAATCCCAATCTCTTTTATATGATCAAGGCTGGCGGCGTTTTCAAGAGTGTGCATACGCAAAGTTGGAACAGCTGCCGGAAGCCCTACCCGGTGCTTTCTGAGGCGGCAAAAAGCTGGAACGAATTTCGCTTTGAAAACACCCGCGGTAATGTGATCGCCGTCTGGTGCCCACGGTATGTGGGCGGCATTTGCATGCCGGATTGGCATTTTCATTATCTGAGCAGCGACAAAACGCAGGGCGGGCATGTCCTCGACCTATCGGCGGAGCGGCTGCATCTGAAGATCAACCGGATCGGGCGCTTTGACCTGCTGCTGCCGCAGACGACGGAGTTTGCGCGCTGTGAGCTGCGCGAGGGGAAAAGCGCCGCGGCTTGCATACGCTTTTGAAAGGTGCACGAGCGGATATCGTGTGCAGTAAAAAGCCGCACAGCAAACAAATGATCCTGTAAGGGGCGCATAAGCGAGTTTGCCACACATTGTGTGAGTTGAATCGTTGCAATCATCGGCAGTTGCTTCTGGACAGATTTCAAAACGGTAGAGGAGGAGCAATAGTATCAGTAGTATGTCCTACACAGCAGTCAAAATTTAGCCTTACTTTTAGCCTTACTGCGTTGATATGAGATAAAATTATCCAACATGGGATGGCAAGAACAACGCACTACTTCCCCACATTATGGTACCGGTTGGCATAGGCAGGGACAATCTAAAACGCCTTTTTATCGGTTCGAGTCCTGTACCGCGCACCATAACTGGACCGGTAATTGATACAATGTGTCGATTACCGGTCCGTTTCATTTTATCCCGAAAAACCTTTTGAATAGGCCGTTTCTGCAAAACAGCGGGTGCATTTGAGGCTCTGCCGGAGGGTGAAAATGGGCCGCTTTTCTCCTTGACGGACCTACCTTTGCGGTATCTGCCGGAGGCCCGTATCCTATCGTTTCAAAAAATGACTACCGTTTCATACAAAGGAAGCCCGTGATGAGGACCGCTTGATCCCCGTCACGGCTTTTTTGCGTTCTGCCGTCATAGAGTTTCTTCAACCTTGGCCCCGTTCTTGAAACGGAACACCAGCCGACTGTCCTCGTAGACCGTTACCCGGTCGATCAGGTTGAGCCAGAAGCGGTCTGTGTACTCCAGTGGCAGCGAGGTGTCGATGGCCTTTATCTCAAACATGAAGCATTCCAGCACATCGGCCTGAAAGCTCCGTGTAATTCTCAATTTCTGCAGTTCATCCAGCCGGTCCTGCGCCGCATGGTAACGCTCGACCAGTGCATCGTATTTCCTGTTGTATTCGTCCTGCGGAATGGCAGTGGTGGTGTTTTCGGCAATCAGCTTTTTCGTGAGGCCGGAAACGATCTCAATCTCATCATTGAGCGTGGCGCACTCTGCATCAATGGTGTCTGTGTTCAGGTATTCATCATGGATCATCCGGCAGGTCTCAAGCAGTACCTCCCGGTCCTCGGTAAGGTCGGCAACGGCCCGGAGGAACAGCCGCTTGATGCCCTCCTCGTACAGATGCGGTGTGCCGCAGCGGTATTCGCCTTTGAATTTGCCGTTGCACTGCCAGATCACCCGGCGGTACTTGTCCGTGCTGTGCCAGACCTTGCTGCCGTAGAATTCGCCGCAATCGCCGCAGACGATCTTTGCCGAGAACGGGCTGAGGCTGTTGTGGGGCTTGCCCTTGGCCTTCCGGACCGCCATTTCATTCTGCACCTTCTGCCATTCCTCCGGATCGATAATGGCCGGATGGCTCTGGTCCACAATGTATTGCGGCACCTCGCCCTCGTTGACCTTCATCTTTTTGGAAAGGAAATCCACGGTGAATTTCTTCTGCAGGACCGCCGAGCCCTTGTATTTTTCGTTCGTCAGGATGCTCTCTATGGTGCTGGTCTGCCATTTTTCCTTGCCGCGAGGCGTGGGGATGCCCTTGGATGTAAGGTGTGTGGCGATCCAGTTCACCGTTTTGCCCTGAACGAACAGTTTGTAGATTTCCCGTACAATCTCCGCCTCCTCCGGCACAATCTCCGGCAAGCCGTCAGGCCCTTTGCGGTAGCCGAGGAAGGATTTATACGGCAACGACACCTTTCCGTCTGCAAAGCGTTTTCGCTGGCCCCATGTGACATTTTCGGAAATGGAGCGGCTCTCCTCTTGGGCAAGGCTCGACATGATGGTGATCAGCAGTTCGCCCTTGCTATCGAAGGTGTAAATGCCCTCTTTCTCGAAATAGACCTCAGTGCCGTGTTCCTTCAGCTTGCGAACGGCGGTAAGGCTGTCCACAGTGTTTCGGGCAAAGCGGCTGACGGATTTCGTGACGATCAGGTCGATCTTTCCGGCCAGCGCATCCGCAATCATGCGGTTGAAGCCGTCTCTGTGCCGGGTGTTTGTTGCGGAGATTCCTTCGTCCGTGTACACATTCACGAACTCCCAATCCGGATTCGAGCGGATGTACTTGGTGTAATAATCCACCTGCGCCTCGTAGGAGGTGAGCTGCTCTTCGCTGTCGGTGGAAACACGAGCATACCCAGCCACCTTTCGCCTGCTCCGGGCATTGAACGGCATTTTGGAATGGAGCGTCTTTGAAGCCGGTATTACAGTGATGTTAGCCATTGTGCCTGTTCCTTTCTATCGCTTTTTGCCTTGCGGCCTCTTTCATCTCCGGAGTCCAGCTTTCGGCCCGTGAGCGGTCCTGCCATCGTTTAACGGCTTTTCTACCGTCTTTGAAGCGGAATACCAGCGTGTTCCTGTCCTCGGCTATGATTTCCGTTAAATCGCCGATATCCAAATCTGCGGTCATGGCCGTCAGCGTAGGCTCCGGTATCTGCTTGGAGGGACAGGCGGCACGGCCCTGATAATTGTAGGTGCTGCAAATCCACACCGGACCGGTGGAAGTAATTTTTCGCCGGTAGTGCTTGCCGCAATGAGCGCACACGATCAGGCTGGAGAATGGGTATCTGCCGGTAAAGCACTTCCCGACAGGAGCGTATTTCTTGGCCCTCTTTGCAATTTCGGCCTGTACCGCTTGATAATCCTCCAAGCTGATAATGGCCTCGTGCGTACCCTCTGCGTGGTACATCGGCAGCTGGCCCTCGTTGACCACGGTCTTTTTCGTCAGGTGGTTTTCCCGGAAAGTCTTCTGAAGGAGCAGGTTTCCGGTGTAGGCGTAATTGCGCAGGATGCGTGAAACACCGCCCTTGCTCCATGCGTTTTCGTACCGAGTCCTCACGCCGTCCGCATTCAGGCCGTTTGCGATGGAAACGATACCCTTGCCGGAAAGGTACTCCCGGAAAATGCGCTGGACCGTTTCAGCCTCGTCAGGGACCACAACGTATGCGCCGTTTTTGTAGCGGTATCCAAGGATGGTTCCGTTCCACGGCTTGCACTCCTCGAAATTCTTACGCACACGCCATTTCTGATTTTCGCTGGCCGAAAGGCTCTCCTCCTGTGCGTAGGACGCAAGGATCGAAAGCATCAGTTCGCCATCAGCGGAAAGGGTGTGGATGTTCTGCTCCTCGAAAAACACATCGATGCCGAGAGCTTTCAGATTCCGGACCGTCTCAAGCAGCGTGACAGTGTTCCGGGCAAACCGTGAGATCGATTTGGTGATGACCATATCGACCTTTCCGGCCTTGCAATCCGACACGAGCCTGACGAAAGCCTCTCTGGTGTCCTTGGTGCCGGTCTTAGCCTCGTCCGCATATACCCCAACATACTGCCAGCCGGGATGCTGCTGAATCAGATCGCTGTAATAGCTGACCTGCGCTGACAGGGAGTGGTGCATCGCATCCTTTGCCGAGGATACTCGTGCGTATGCCGCCACTCTCGTCAGCTTGGGGATGGCTGCTTTCGAGAACAAGACCTGTTTGACTTCTCTTGCCATAATTTACCTCCGTTGTATCAAAGTCTGGGTACTGTATATATCACTCTAAGCGGCCCGGATAGCAAGGTTTATACGGCATAAATACTGTCCAATTTGATCCCGTATTTCCGGGCCAGCATTGTGTAGATTACAGCCCGGTCCTGTTCCTTGAGAAAGCCCTCGCTCACCAGCCGGTCCACAAAGGACAGGGCCGTATGATAGCGGATCAGGTTCTCCGGCCCGTAGACGTCATACTTGCGGTCTTCCTTTTCCATCGGGATTACCTCCTTTGCGATACTTGTAGTTCCAATACGCACTGCGGCAGCGGTCGGAGCAGAACTTTTTGACCTTGCGGCCCTTCGTCTGAGAGATCACCTTGCCGCAGTACAGGCAGCGTGATGCATTTTTCATGCTGGGATGGCGGCGAATGTAGGATTTGATCGTGTTGATCGATATGCCCAATTCATAGGAGATGGCCGTGGGGCCGTATCCGTCCCGATACATCCGCTCTATTTCACGGCGTTCTAAGTTATCCATCATAGCGGTTTCCTCGCTTTCGATAGTTTTCATAGCAGGACCGGCAGCAGAATTTCCGATGTGCGTTTCCGTAGCAGCGGAAGGGCTGACCGCAGTTTTTACAGACGAGCGAATAGTACGCTTTCCGGCTGACCCGCTCCTGATGGGAATTCCAATAGTCCATCCGGCAGCGGTCCGAGCAGAACTTCTTTTTGTGGCCGGTCCGCTGTATAACGGTTTTACCGCACTGTGGGCAGATTGGAATATCGCCGTCCTGCGTTTCGTGTGTTGCCGATAAAATAACGGCTTTCTGTGTGGCGTTCATAGATACCTCCGAAAAGGGTCCGGGAGAGCAAGGGACGCTCACCCTCCCGGACGGATGGGTTTAAGCAGTGATAGTCAGGACCTTGATCGCATCCTTGCGAACAAGACAGGAATCGAGCAGTTCAAAGCCCACATAGCCCACCTGATCGGTCATGGCGAAACGCTCCTTCAAAGCTCTCATGGAGATAGGAGAACGGTCGATGATCCAGAAATATCGAAAATCACCGAAGAGGACAGGCTTTGCACCGGCGGCGATATCCGGCATATCGTTGCAGATATGGACGGGTTTACCGAGGATGGTGTCGCTGTTGCCATTCCAGAGATAATTACCGGCATCGTCCTTCAGCTTGTGTAGTGCGAGAGCGGTGCGGTCGTTCATGAGCCACACGGCATGACTGCGGTATTCCGGCTTTACGGAGAAGAACAGGTCGATGCAATCATCGTAGGTGACCGCATTTGTAGAGACCCCTGTTTCGGCTCCTTCAGTTTCGTGGAGAAGGCCGAAGGGCTCGTCCGTTCCGTTACCATTGATGAAGGCCCTGTCCTCCGCACGAGCGAAGGATTTACCCATGCGCTCGAAGATGTACTTGCGGAGATCGAAGTCTGCGTCAAGCGCAAATTCCGTGCTCAGCTTCACCAGACCGTCGATCTTGTGCGTAGCAACCGGGAAACGGGTGAAATCGTTCTGAGCATCGAAACCGGGGATGGCGGCACCCTCCGGCACGAACTCGGCATAATCGCTCGAATCCTTGGCCCAGATCACATCACCGCCGGTATGCTTTTTTAGCTCGGTCGCAAGAGGACGGATTACGCTCTCAGCAAAGATGGCCTTGCGGAAATCGGTCTCATCCGCCGCAGGAGCACAGAACGCACCAGTGGTAGCGGACATGGCATCATGCATTTCTGCCTCCGCATTATGCTTGATTCTCATGGCATTCCAGAAGGTCTTTCCGTATTCCGGAGTGGCCGTGAAAGCACGGATTTCGTTGATCGTTTTCATTCTCATCTTCTCCTTTCGGCTTCATCGTCACAGCGTTTGCATCTGTACAGGCCGTGCGTCATGGCATCCACGGCCATTCCGCAGAGGCGAAGCTGATCGTGGCAGTGCGGACACTCGATGTCATAATCGAGGGTTTCGACAAAGCGGGTCGGGTCACACGTGCGAAGGCGGTAGCGTCTGTACAGCTTGCCGTCATTGTCGACAAGGTGCTCCGTCATAAAGAGCGGCTCCGTTTCCGAAAGATGTTCTGCCGTGAGCCACACCTCCTTCGGAATCAGGGATTTGGTGTTTTTGTAGTTAACAAAGGTGTAATTAGTCATCGTTTTTCCTCCATTTGATGAACTTTGGGGTTAATACCCCGTTTGAATTATGGTTTTTGCGTTCGTGACCCCGCGCCGCTGTCCGGCCCGGAAGGTCACAGAGATTCAGACCGCCCTACGGTCATCGGAACACAATCATACGCATCACCGCCTTTCATGTTGTTCACTTCCCACTGGACAAAAACTGCCCACGTGGTCCGCTCTTTTTGAGATGTTTTTTATTTCGTGCAGATGAGCCGTTTCACAGCCACCTGACGAAAACGCTTGTACCATCAGGGTTTTCAACCGCTGGTGACACTCTTTGACGGGTAAATCCGTAACTTTTCTATAGGCTTGTTTTTTTGGCCCTATAGAATAGTTTTTGAAAAGAGCGTCATCGACCGTCACCATTTACCAAAAAGACCTGTGCCGTCAGGCCCATAGATTGGATCGCCTGATGCGATTTCTCCCAGTACCCTCTGGAGGAAAACCGTCCAAGTGGTCCGCTTTTTCGGAAAAAAATCTCTTCTCACTTCCCACCGGTCAAAAGGGTGCGTTTTGGTCTACGGTTTTGAGAAAAAAGTTTCCTCATTTCCCACTGCCCACGAACTTTCAAAGTGATCCGCATTTTCCGGTGTTTTTTCTCTCCACTACCCACTGGAGGGTTTTACCGGTTTTGAACGAAAGATTTTGAAAATTTCTTCGTTCAGTACCAACTTGACAGAAACCGGTGAAGTGGTCCGCTTTTTCGGAAACTTTTTTCTCCCACTACCCACTGGAGAGAAATGGGCTGTCTGGCCAAAAAGATCTGAAACTTTTTCTCTCCAGTGCCCCCTTGACAGTTCGGGCCTTTTTGAACGAAAGATTTTCATATTTTCTTTCCTCCAATACCCCCTTGACAAAAACCACCGTTTTGACCAAAAGGATTTGAAGTTTTTTCTTCCAGTACCCAACGGACACGAGGGACCGTTTTGAACGAAAGAAAAAGAAAAAAGCCCTCGGAAATTTTCCGAAGGCAGTAGAAAAATTCATATTGTTGTGCTATAATACTGCTATATTGCAGCGGATGATGTGCAAAGGAGATGCAATTATGAGCTTTCAAGCAGAGTTGAAACGGATACGGCAGCGTTGCTTTTTGTCACAGCAGGCGTTTGCCAAAGAAATAAACGTGGCATTTTCCACGGTTAATCGCTGGGAGAGCGGGAAGACAAAGCCCAATCTGGCCGCCATGAAAAGCATAAAAGAATTCTGTTCCAGAAAAGATGTGGACTACGCTTCTCTTGAAGAACTTTGGCTGGATCTCGGAACGGAGGAAACGCAGCATGATTAACTGGATGCACTTTCCGAAGAATAGACCGCTGGACGAAGTCTCTGCTCAAATTGTTAAGGCTTTTGAATCTGTCGGAATCGACATCGATTCCTATTCGCATCAGCTTAAGAGCGACGAGGTTCTTACCGCTGTTCGGCATGGACTTGAAGCTCTTGGATTTGCTGTTGAAAAAAGCAAAAAAAGCGATGATCTTGTTGCTGTTCCGGTGCTGTATGGTGTAAACGGTAAAATCGAGAAATCCTTTGAAGCGGATGGTTATCTTGCCTCTGCGGGATATGTTATTGAGGTTGAAGCCGGGAGAGCCGTGGTGAACTATCAATTCCTGAAAGATTTCTTTGAGGCTTGCACGATGGTTGGTGTGGATAAACTCTGCATTGCAGTACGAAATCAATATCGCGCCTTTAATGATTTCGACCGTGTTTGCAAATTCTTTGAAGCTATGTATGCTAGCAATCGTCTCGGTTTACCACTATCTGGATTGTTGATTATCGGATACTAGTGAACAACGCATAGTGTGCTGAAATCATAACAATCTAAGAAATGAGGAAGAATAAAATGGATATTAAATCTTTAGCCTCGTATCTTCAAAGGAGCTGCTGGGATAATAAAGACTTTAGACCGGTAAAAAACTCGCTTGTGACTGCTGTTCAACAGGCTTTGATAAAGTTCGCACCATTAAATGCAAAGGAATATGAGAGCAATCCGATACAGGTTCTAGACTTTTTCAGTGGAGCGGGAGGAACATCTCTCGGTTTTGCTGCGCTTAATAACATTTTGCCTGCATATAAAATGCTCGGTGGATGCGATATTAACCAGATTTCAGCTGAGACATATAGCCGAAACTTTGACACACCTATAATCCAAGAAGATATTGTTCGGCTTGCAAATGAAGAAGGGGCGCTTGAGTCTCTACTTGAGCGGATAGGTTTTGATTCTAATAAACCCACTATCTTGATTGGCTGTGCACCGTGTCAAGGCTTTTCTTCTCATCGAAAGAGACATTGGGACGAAGAAGATGATGTTCGAAATAGTCTTGTTATGGCATTCGCAACAATTGTCGAAAAAATAATGCCTGACGTTATTGTCATGGAAAATGTGCCAGAGTTTTTATCTAAGAAATACTGGCGATACTTTTCTGCGGCAAAAAAGTGTTATCAGCAATTAGGCTATACAGTAAAAGAGCATATATATAATGCGGCAGCATTTGGAGTTCCTCAAGATCGGTTCAGAACAATCGTTATTGGTATGAGGAAAGAGTTTCTTCTGCCGGAAGGCTATCTCGCTCCATGCGAATATCGGACTGTGCGCGATGCTATCTCATATTTGCCGCCTGTTTCTGCAGGGGTTGCCGATCCAAATGATCCAATGCATAAAAGCGCATCGCATAAACAAAGCACCATTGATGTCATTAGACAAGTTCCGCATGATGGAGGCAACAGGCCGGAAGGCGTTGGCCCTGAATGCCTTGATAAAGTCAAGGGTTTCTCAGATGTGTATGGACGGCTATATTGGGATAAACCGTCTATAACCATTACGCATTATGCTAGGAATCCAGCTAGTGGTCGTTACTCGCATCCTGAACAAGATCGCGGACTAACAGCGAGAGAGGCAGCTCTTCTACAGAGTTTCCCAAATGGATTTGAATTTACAGGAAAATCTGATGATATTTATCGTCAGATAGGCGAAGCTGTACCGCCGATTCTATCTTCGGCAATTGCGGCAAACATTCTGATTGAGCTTCTCTCTACTGAACCCACTGACGATGAATTGGCGTCAAGTCCTCAATCAATCAATGAACCTGTCAGCAGTTCTTATTCCAGCGTTATAGCGGGTATCAAGATGAAGAACCAATCATCAAAAACAACAAAGTTCACTTGTATCGACAGCTTTTGCGGCGCAGGAGGGCTTGGACTCGGGCTCAAACGCGCAGGTTTTCATATTCTCTTAAGCTTCGATATTGATCAGATTTGTATAGATACAATCAACGCCAACAAGAAATATTTCAATCATCCTGCAGAGGCCGCAGATATCGCAGATATGTTAAATGGCGAGCTTCTGAAGAGATGTAACCTTCAGCGAGGAGAATTATTTCTGTTGGCAGGGGGGCCTCCGTGTCAAGGGTTTTCAGTCCAACGACGCGGGAGCGATACGGACGAACGCAACGAGCTAGTACTTAAATATGGCAAGCTTATTGACGAGCTCTATCCAATGTACTTTGTTATGGAAAATGTTACTGGTATCGCCGGAAAACGGGGCAAAACTATCTTGCAGCAGTTAATTGAAAATGTTGAAAAGATAGGATATAAAGTGCATGTTGATTTGCTCGATGCGCAAGATTATGGAGTTCCCCAAAGGAGGAAACGTTATATTATTGTCGGGGAACGAAATGATCTGGGCGAGCACTATAAGTATCCAAAGCCCATCGGCATTCGGCGCACAGTACGCGAAACAATAGGCAATCTCCCGGCTCCCCCAGCAGATGGAACTGATCATCCTGAAATACCGCTTCATAGAAGAGATCGGCTGTCCGAACTGAATCTCAAGAGAATACAGGCCATCAAAGAGGGACAAGGAAGAGACGATCTACCTGCAGAGTTGCTTGCAGATTGCCATAAGGTTGATAGTTTTGTTATTGGATTCCGCAGCGTATATGGCCGCATGGCTTGGGACGACGTCGCTCCCACAATTACTGCGCGATTTGATAGTTTCACACGTGGAAAGTTTGGCCATCCCGTTCAGGATCGAAGTATTTCATTACGCGAAGGTGCGCTTCTTCAAACTTTTCCTTTGGATTTTGACTTCACAGGGAATAAAGTCGATATTGCCCGGCAGATTGGAAATGCGGTACCCCCACTCCTTGCTGAGCAGATTGGAAAGAGTATTATCGAATGCTATCGGAAAGTTGGTGACAAATGATGCCGTTTGATGCGAACATTAAAGCATATTTGCGGTCTTACCGAAACGAGTATATGGCGGCCCTTCACGGAGGACAACACACAGCTGAGCTTTCTTTTCGTGTTCCGATGCATGAGATGTTTAAACGGATAGCGCACGATCTGAACCCGACTGGTAATTTTGATGTTATCCTTGAGCCAAGAAATCAGGGCAGGATGGGTCGTCCAGACTGGAGAATTCAGGACAGCATTTCGTTGGGCGTCTATGGCTATATTGAAGCAAAAGGACCATCTAACGAACCGTTTGATACGACTCCATATAGAAGCCAGATCAATCGGTATTTGACGCTGGGACACAAGCTTGTTATTACGGACGGAATTGATTTTGTATTCTGTTTTACCAACACTCCAGTTGTTGTTTCGATTATAGACAAAACGAGGATGGATGCTACAGATTGGTCTAGACTTCCTGTTAATCCTTTGTTTAGGTTCTATATGGAACAATTCTTCTCGGACCCAGCGCCACAGCACGTTGATGAAGAAAAACTGGTTGAACTCGTTGCAATTCGTACTCGAAATTTGGCCGATGAAATACGAGAATACTCAGACTTGACAGTTGAAGAGGCGCTTAATGAAGATGAACGCCAGATTATTGGACTCCTGACTGGCTTGAGAGAACTCGTTTATAACCATAACGACCCGCATCTGAGAACAGGAAACGTCTTTGCGGACTTTACCGCACAGGTTATTATGTTTTGTCTCCTGTACGCACATAGAGTAATTTGCTCAAGCGAAGATACCCCTGCGCAGAAGGCAGACAAAATCCACTCTTATGCATATAACGACGTAGCAGACGGCGAAGCGCTCCTACCATTTAGGAATCTAATGGTTTATTTGCGGGATCACGCAGGGGCTGGTATGTTTATTGGCCAGTGGGTCGAAGAATGCATTGCGTTTTTATCGTTTGTTCAAATGACCGAGCAGCAACTGCAAAACCCGGATTACCATCGTCTGTTTGAATTATTCTTCAACAAATTTGATAAGCAGGCACGGTTTGATTACGGCGCGTTTTATACTCCCAAGATTCTTGCGGAGTTTGTAGTTAGACTTGTAAATAGAGTCGTTAGCGACAACTTTGACGGCGCAACGATTTATGACGATGGTAATACGATCGTCGATCCATGTTGTGGGACGGGTTCGTTCCTCGAGCAAGTCGTAGCTCACGACGAAGCGGACGGCGCTTATAACCTTTGTGGTTTTGAAATCTTGCCTGCGCCATATATGCTTGCCAACTATCGTATGTCTCTTGTTGAGCAGCAATACAGAAAGCAGAATTTACATCCGAATATTATTCTTGCAAACACTTTGAGCAATTACCTTCTGAACGATAACGCCAATGCTGGCTCCATAGAAGGACAAGAGCTAATCCGCGCTAAAGAACTGTCTTCTCGCCCGCTGCGATTGATTATCGGAAACCCTCCGTCCTCTGATTCTAATAGGAGCAATGTTTCTGATGAGTTTTCCCAGATCATTGAACTTATGGAGGATTTTCGACCGCCAATTGAAAATCGGCGTGGACGACAAAACACTCAAAAACAAATCAACAATCCATTCGTTCAGTTTTTACGCTGGAGCTGTGAAAAACTACTCGCCTCCGACAGCCACTCGGTACTGGCGTTTATTGTTCCACTTTCTTTCTTAGAAGCTGAGTCTTACAAGTATGCTCGAAAATATCTGATCGAACATTTCTCCAAAGTGTGGGCAATTGCCATTGACACCGATGCACGTACCGGAATTCGCGGCGATAGTATTTTTATGACGATGCAAGGCCGAGCGGTTATAGTCTTAACCAGGAAATATGGTGAAGACAACGTTGCTTCTGAGGTGCACTACACAGATTTATCGCGTGGAAGACGTGGTGAAAAAGAAGCAATTCTTCAGGGAAACATTGAAGAAGTAATGGATCGCTTTGTGACATTTCCAATCAGCGACTCTATGTACTCGTTTATGCCTACGCGACCGTTCAACGAACAGCTTTACGCGCAGTTTTGGCCAATAAGTACCGAAACAGGAACTCCCGGCGTCTTCTTGAATCAGTGTTCCGGTGCCAAAATGGCTCCAACCGCCCTGCTTACGCATGTGAAACAGCCGATGCTTAAGCGTCGTAGTCGTGAAATTGCTAGCGATGGAATCGCAAAAGCACAGGAGTGGATCGGCGGTCAAGATAAAACTGTTGTCGATTCTAAGATTATTGCGTTTCAGAACGCACTGAACACTTGCGCTTCTCGCCATGAGCTTGATTCCGTTCTGAATGACAATATCCGACCTTGTTCGTTTAGGCCTTTCGTTAATTCCAACGCTTTGCTTTGGGGAGCCGTTTTCGATTATCAGGCAGGGGTTGGAGGTGGAGGCGCTAGAGTTCGGCCTGAAATAAAGGCTGTCTACGAATTGCCAGATACTGTCGGCTTTTCTCTTGCTCATGCTCCTAAGGATTTAGATGAGTCGCTTGGTCAGTTTACTTCCTTCTGTTGGTATTTTCCTGACAACGACCTGAGTCGCAGAGGGAACGGGCATATATATTTGAATCAGTATATTCGGGATACTCGTACTAATACGGTACTCAACAACGTTCATCCGGATCTGATTGGACGCTATACCGCTTTAACTGGTCTCAATGCATCTGAAATCGCAAAGAAAATGGTATTTTACGCGTATGCTGTTTTCTGTTCGCAGGTTTACCTTGAGGAGTTTTATGGCGCTTTGTTTGTAGTAAACCAGTCCGAGAGTCGAGCTAGGATTCCAATTACCGACGATGCCGATGTATTCCTTCACCTTTCAGAATTTGGAGAACGGCTTGCTATTCTGGAAAAAAACGATGCTACAGTCGAAAATGTACTGAACTATAATTATGATGAGATCCTTTCGCAAATGTGGACGGGCTTCCATCTTGAGCATAGCAGGTCTGCGGCAAAAAATCCCTACGACGAAGAAAACGAGCTGTTCATTGTAAGGGATGAGGCAACAGGGCACGATATACGTATTTATTGCCCCGTCTCCTTACAAAAATTCACAATTGCCGGATATAACGTAATAAAGGACTGTTGGCTCAAATTTCATTCGTATCGATTCACACACTGTGACTTTACCCACGACGATCTTAACGATCTTCTTGACTTGTTCAATAAAATCGCAATGCAGATGAAAATCGTTGCAGAAGTTGATGAGGTAATGCACAGCATTGTCAGTGGTGAAACAGCACTTTTTAGGTATACCGACTGATAGGTGGCGATTTTTCGTGGCTGATGTTTTTTCAAAAGATAAACGATCTGAAATAATGAAAGGCGTGAGATCATCTGGGAACAAAAGTACAGAGCTTATGCTGATAAAGTACTTTGCCTCCAACCATATTACAGGCTGGAGGCGAAAGTACAATGTCAAAGGTCATCCAGACTTCGTTTTTTTGGATCGTAAAATAGCGATTTTTGTTGACGGTTGCTTTTGGCATGGACATGATTGCCGTAATACTAGGCCCGTTGAAAATGCAGATTATTGGAATAAAAAAAGACAGCGTAATATTGATCATGATCAAACGGTTACTAAACTTTTTGAGAGAAGAGGCTGGACGGTAATCCGCATTTGGGAATGTGAACTGAAAAAGAAAAACAAACACTTACTGGATGAAAAGCTAAAAGTGCTATATGAACCTTGATCCCGCATGTAGCGCAGGGGGTATTATAAAAAGCGTTTCTTTGTTCGTTCAGGTGAATCGATAGAAAGAACGAATAATGTGGTCGGAGGTATATATGTCCAATCCATTATCAAATAATGCTTTGTCGAAGATTTTTAAGAAAAGCTCTCGAAACCCTGAATTGATAGGCACTAATGAGGGAATATGTGTAGAGTATAAAGAATCTTTCGGGTGGAAAAGCTTAAGTGAATACTTCAAAGCTATGGCAGCTTTCGCAAACCGGGATGGCGGTTATATAGTCTTCGGAATTAAAGACAAGCCTCATAAATTGCTGGGTTTGCAGGGGAACGCTTTGGAGCGGTTTGAGAATATCGACAATCAACAATGGTCTACAAATCTCAGAGAATACTTTTCGCCTGAAATTATATGGGAAAAGTGTATAACCGAATTTGAAGGCCAAAAATATGGGGTGCTTTACACTTATTCAGCAAAGAGTAAACCGATCATATGCAAAAAAGATGCTGATGAGCTTCGTAAAGCTGCAATATACTACCGCTATAACTCTCAAAACTCAGAAATCGATTATCCCGAGCTGAGCTCCATCATCCAACAGGAAAAGGATAAAATCAATGAACGTTGGATGAAAATGATACGACAGATTGGAGATGCCGGCGTTACTCGGACAGCACTTTTGGATCTATCAAGTGGAAAAATGACTGGTCCGAATGCTACACTTTACATCGACGAAAATCTCCTTGATGAAATCTCCTTTGTTCAAGAAGGATCTTTCGTGGAAACTGGTGGTAATCCAGCTTTAAAGGTGGTAGGACAAGTTCAAACAGTAGTGGGTGCTCAAAGAGTTGTAGTTGAACAGGAGCGTAATAGGGCCATTAATGCGGATGAAATAATAAAGAGCTTTATTTCGCAGGAAAAAGTGAATAATCCAATGGAATTTGTAAAACAAATCTGCTATTCGAGTAGTGGTAATCTTCCGGTATACTATTATCTAAGCCTTTCTGGCACAGATATAGATACTGCTCTTGCATTTATAAACGATATTCCAATTAACTCTATGGCTAAGGATATACTTAAGAGACGCATTTCACAAAAAGAGGTTAAATATGCCCATTTGTCTAATGGGTCCTCAAAGGCATCTAAGGCAAAACAAGCGTACGCAAATAGCATTCAGAGTCATGAACTGATTATCCCTTCTGATGAAAAGGAAATAAAATACTGCCTCGCTTCGATATGTGGAATTGAGCGACTGAAAACACAAGAGAAGAAGGAGTACATTTTGAATATCTTGTATGAGATATATACCAACTACTTTAATCAAAAACCCTTTTCTGGGATTAAAGCAGAATTTAGAAATGCCTTGTGCTGGGTAGATGAAGCACTGCATATGCCTATCTGATTTTTGTGAATGCACCCGCTCCTACGAAAATGCACCTTGTATCAATCATTCGGTCCAATGCCAGAGAAAAGCCTTGAAGTTTTAATAACTTCAAGGTTTTTTTGCTGCTCTGAAACGGATTTTAGCCTTATTTTGACCCTTTATAAATTGAGAACATTTGTAATGAAGCCCTGCCATCGGGCGGCGGATCGATGCAAAAAGTCCCGCGCAGATTTTCTGCGCGGGACTTTTTCTGCTTGCTGATATCGGCGTTCCGACAGACGGGAGAAAGAAGATGCGCTCACTCGATGCCGAAGAGGCGCTTTCCGTTTTCACCCGTCAGCGCAATGACCTCATCGACTTCCATTCCCCGCAGCTCGGCGAACTTTGCCGCGATGTGGAAAACGTTGCGCGAGTCGTTGCGCGTGCCGCGCACGGGGACGGGGGACATGTACGGGCTGTCTGTTTCGAGCAGTACCCTGTCGAGCGGGACGATGCGCGCGACCTCGACGGTCTTCTTCGCGTTTTTGTAGGTCAGCGGCCCGTCAAAGCCCAGATACCAGCCGAGTTTCAAAAGCTCCTGCGCGGTCTCGACGCTGCCGGAATAGCAGTGGAACACGCCGCGCACATCCGGGAATTCCTTCACGATGGTAAGGCTGTCGGCGTGCGCGTCGCGGTCGTGCACGATGACGGGGAGAGAAAGCTCCTGCGCGAGCGCGAGCTGTGCGCGGAAGACCTCCTGCTGCCACTCCCGCGGCGGGTTCTGCTCCCAGTAGTAGTCAAGGCCGATCTCGCCGATGGCAACGACTTTCGGACTCTTCGCCCACGCACGCAGCGTGTCGAGACTCTCACCCGTGTAGGGCGCGCAGTTTTCCGGGTGCCAGCCCACGGCAGCGTAGACGTGGGGGTATTTCTCCGCGATCTCCACCGCGCGGCGCGACGATTCAAGGTCGCAGCCGGGGTCGACGATCAGCCCCACGCCGTTTTCGGGCATGGACGCGAGCAATTCCTCACGGTCAGCGTCGAACGCCTCGTCATCGTAGTGGGCGTGGGTATCAAAGATCAGATTCATGTTGTCTCCTTCTAAAAAAGAGGGCCGGCTTCCGGCCCTCTTCTTTTTGACTTTTTAGCAAAGCTTTGCGCCCGCGGGGATCTTGTCGTCCACCATGATGAGGTTGAGCTTTTCCTCGCCCTTTTCGGTGTGGACGGCGGAGAGCAGCATGCCGCAGCTCTCGTGGCCCATCATCTTGCGCGGGGGCAGGTTGACGATGGCAACGAGCGTCTTGCCGACAAGCGCCTCCGGCTCGTAGAACTTGTGGATGCCAGAGAGGATCTGACGGTCAGTGCCGGTGCCGTCGTCGAGCGTGAAGCGCAGGAGCTTTTCGCTCTTCTTCACGGCCTCGCAGGCTTTGACCTTGACGGCGCGGAAGTCGGACTTGCAGAACGTGTCGAAATCGACCTCTTCCTCCGCCATCGGCTCGAACTCCATCGCGGGGAGAGCGGCCTTTTTCTGCGCCTCCTGAATGGCCTCGAGCTCTTCAAGCGCCTTCTGCGCGTCCACGCGCGGGAAGATGGCCTCGCCCTTGCGGACGGTGACGGCGGGATTCAGGCTGCCCCACTTTGCGGCGCTGTCCCAATCGCGGCAGCAGTCGCACGCGCCGATCTGCGTAAAGATCTTCTCGCAGGAATCGGGGATAAACGGGGTGAGCAGCACCGTGCAGATGCGGATGCTCTCGAGCAGGTTATACATGACGGAGGCAAGGCGGGGCTTGTTGGCCTCGTCCTTGGCGAGCGCCCAGGGTGCGGTCTCGTCGATATACTTGTTGGCGCGCTGGATGACCGCAAAGATCTCCA
>ERZ860322.1000-NODE-1000-length-17975-cov-5.050558_pt1 | contig 17975 bp, 19 predicted proteins | sample MGYA00509979_ERZ860322 | MGnify/ENA primary metagenome ERZ860322 (study PRJEB30046, sample SAMN00715217) | human gut metagenome | study: EMG produced TPA metagenomics assembly of the A metagenome-wide association study of gut microbiota in type 2...
ACGCCGCCGCCCGCCATAAGCTGCTTCATGCCCAAATAGCAGGAACAATCACAACTCACAGCTAGCGGCGGCTTCATTCATCGACATCACCCTGATCCCGGTACTCTCCGGTCTGTGGTATCTATTCAGTTATCATGTATTTTCGTTTGAGCCCTTGAAATTCCAGTGAATCTCAACCGTCTGGCGGACAGTCTCGCCATCCAAATCCTCATGGATCACAATTACCCGGATAAGGCGGTTCAGCGTTGTCGCGTCAAGCTCGCGGATGTCTGCGTATTCCTTGATCGTCTCAATCCATTTTACACTGTCGATCTCTTCCTGCTCACGCTCAGCCAGCCGCTCGGAATTCAGTCTGACACGGTTCTTCAGCGTCGCCTGCTCGGCTTGCTTCTGCCCAAGAATCGAGTTGAACGTGTCCTCGTTCAGTTTCCCGGAAACCATATCCTCGTAAAGCCGTCCGATCACTCGTTCAAGCTCGCGTATCCGCTCGTTGTCACTTGAAATGCTCCGCTCGATGACCTCACGTTCCGAAACCGCTCCGCCCTTTGAACTCATCTGAAGCTCTCGCTCAATCGATTCCTCATCGGCAAGCGCGGCTTTTGCGCACTTCTGAATCTCGCTGAGAACGATCTCATAAAGCGTATCAAACTTTATCCGGTGCTGACTGCAATGCTTCACGCCGAACTTGTTGTAGCGCGAACAGGTGTAGATTTTATCCTTGCTCTTCTGATTGGCTCTGCGGATATTCATGCTGCTGCCGCATTGACCGCATTTCACAAGTCCCGCGAATATACTGTAGTTGCCCCAAGCGTCGGGACGCTTACGGCTTTTGACCTTGCTCGCGACAAGCTCGAATGTTTCACGGTCGATGATCGGCTCGTGCATATTCTCGACGGTTATCCAGTCCTCCGGCTTTTTCGCTCCTATCCATCCGACCTTGAATTTGTACTCGGATTTCTGTGAAGCGATAGTGCCGATGTAAACCGGATTTGCGAGAATGTCCTGAATCGTCGTGAAGTCCCAGACAAAGCGTCCGTTTTCGGGGTCAATCTTCTCGAACTTCGAGTAGATATTGCGAAGTCCCTTCTGCCTGTTCCACCAAGTCGGGCATGGTATCCGCTCGTCCTCCAGTTTCCTGCGGATGTAGTTCGGTCCGTGACCGTCAAGTGCGTATGCGAACAGCTTGCGGACAATCGGCGCGGTATCCTCGTCAATGATTAGGTGATTCTTGTCCGCCGGGTCTTTTTTGTAACCGAACGGCGCGAGGCATCCGGTGAACTGTCCCTCGTTCGCTTTCATTGTATAGACCGAATGCACCTTACCGGACAGGTCGCGGCAGTAATGCTCGTTGAAATACGCTCGTATCGGAATGAATCCGTCGTCGCGTTCGCTGTCAACGTTATCAGTCAGCCCGATATACCGGACATGATTCTTCGGAAAGAATTTCTCAAAGAGAAGTCCGAAGTCAAGGTAGTTTCTCGCAAGTCGGCTTGAATCCTTTGTGATGACAAGATCAATCCTGCCGCGCCTTATATCGTCAAGCATCCGCTGTAGTCCCGGTCGCGTATCCATTTTCAGACCTGAAATTCCGTCGTCTTCGTAGCACGAGACGATTTTCCATCCCTGCTCTGTGCAGTAGTCGGTCAGCAGCTTTCGCTGATTCTGTATGCTCTCGCTCTCACTGTCGAGATTGTCGTCCTTGGAAAGGCGGCAGTAGATTGCCGCTCTCACCTCCGTTTCACAGTTTAATTTGTTGTTTCGGCTGTACACAGTCCTGTTTTTCATAAAATTTTCCTCCATAGTGGCACGTCAGGCTGTGTATACCGCATCAGGAGTAATATAATTATACGTCTGATTGCGGTCACCGTCAACGTTTTCCTTCCTATTTAAAATATTGTTTTCATTTCGAGGCTCGTCTCTGAGCTTTTGCTGTCTTTGAAGTATCAGTTCTATAAAGGCTTGCCTGTCGGTTCTGTCTCCATCGTAGACCGATTTTACGGTAATTACGGCATCCTTCGGTTTTGTCATAGGCATAAATCCTTTCTCCGTTTGACGGAACTGAAATCTGTAGGTTTTCGTGTGGTTTTTCGAGCATTTTCAGGCGCATAAGCTCTGTTTCCGGACCGCCGATACATAGATGAGGGTATGTCGTTATCGTCAGGCACAGAAGATTTTTCGGGAGCATATGCACCTTTTTTCAGTGTTCGTATTCCTGGTGTTTGTTCAATTCGTGATTCTGTTTTTGTTCTCTCGACTTGTCGTCAGCCATGACGCATGAGACGCAATAGCGGACGGATTTGAGTTCGTTCAGGTCAGACCTGCATTGCTCGGTCGTCTTGTCATGGGTCTTGCTGACCTCTTCCAGTCCCGCAAGCTCCTTTCTCCATTCGTTCCGGCTGTGGTTCCTGCCGTCAAGGTGCGAGCGGAGAAATTTGTCGGCGGCATAGAACGCGTCAAGCTCGTCCCTGTGCTTTTCCCGAAACTTTTCCTTCTGACCTTTCCAGTGAATCGAGCGGTATTTCTCATCAATCGGCTTGTATTTCTCGTAATTCTCGGAATGTCGGATAAGCCTGCGCAGTGCTTCCATACGCTTCTGTTCTTGCGATATACGGCTTAATTCGTTGGTAACGCGCTCAATCTCCGCACCGAGTTCATCGACTGTTGCAATATTTTTTCCTTTAAGAAACGAAATCGCGTGAGAGATTTTCCTGAGGTCGGTCAAGCCGCATTTGTTCTGCGCGGCAATGCTCCAGTCCATTCTCTCGGCTTTCCGCTTGCTCATGTAATCGAGAAGATATTCCGGCAGTGTCTTCTCCTGTTCTTCCTCACGCAGAGCTTCGCGGAGTGCGTCCTTCACGTCGGTAAGCCAGTCGATGAGTGAGCGGATTGTCTTTTTCAGTGCCGCTTTCAATCGGTTGGTTCGACTTATATCACGATTCAGATCTCCCTTGTTCGTCCGGATTCCTTTGCGCTCCAGTCCGGCGGCTTCGGGTCCGAGATGAACGGTCGGAATTCGGTTGATCCCCTGACGCGCATAGGATCGCATATCCAGACGCTCGGGACGGTTATTCGCTTCAAGATATTTGTTCGCTGAAATCTCCCATTCGTGCCGCCAGATTTCGGCGTACTTTCTGTCGTTCCAATCGACGGTATCCTCCTTGTGGGACTTCCAGCTGCCGGACGGAAGTTTTATCCGCTGTCCGTTCTCGTCGAGATCATAGACCTTGCGGCTTTTGGGCAGCCACTTTCCGTCCTCGCCTATCGCACGCATGGTCAGCATGATATGTGCGTGCGGATTGCCGTCTCCCTTGTCGTGAATGGCGAAGTCGGCGCACATTCCTTTTGATACAAACTGCTCCTGACAGTATTCCCGGATAAGCCGCGCGTGCTGATCGGGTGGGATTTCTTTCGGTATGGCGATGACCATGCGTCTTGCAAGCTGAGAGTTCCATTGGTTCTCGACCTTCTCGACGGCGTTCCATAATGCTGCGCGGTCACGGTATTCCTCCGGCGCGTTCGGCGGGAGAAGAATCTCGCTGTGAACAACCTCCTTCTTTCCTGTGTAATCCTTGACCTTCCGGTCGTACTCGCTGAATAATAGCTCACCGCTCTGGTATGCCGCTCCGGCAACAGCGGATTTGTTTTCGCTACGTTTGGCAATTGTGATTTTGAAATGCGGACAGGGCATGAATCAAGCTCCTTTCAAACAGGGTAGACAATTCATTGTCGCAGGGAGAATCCCTGTGTTTTTTGATGAGTCAGCACACAAGACGAATCATCAAAACGCAGTGAGCACCGATAACGGTGTATAATTGCGCCCTTTATCAAGGGTCAGGAACTCTGCATCCCGTCTTCTTCGTTCTCTGCCGTCATGTTTTCCCTGAGAAAAGAATGAATCAGCGCGGTCACTTCATCCCTCCTGAATGCTGACTTCAGGATTTCCATGACCTGATCATCGGAGAGGACTCCCGGATTGATGAGGAACTTTTCAAGCATACCGCCGCGTGTGCAGAGCCTGTGTGTCCGTTCCTTCCATGTCAGCTTTTTCTCGGCTGCTTCGAGGTACTTCTGCCTGTGTGCAGCCGCGCGGAGCTTTGCCTGAACGTCCGATTTTTCTTTTTCAAGAGCTTCGATCTGTTTACGGTTTGACATATTTTCTCCTGCCTTTCTTTCATAAAAAAGTGGTGCTGACCTGAAAGTACGCGTATTTCGCGTACTACGCGTATTTTGAAATTACTGTAACTGCTTTTCGCATACGTCAAATACGCGAAATACGCGTATTTTTGAGTTGCTGTCAATATTTTTTTACGCGGTCACGATGATGAGCGGTTCAATTCCGACAAATCCTCTCACAAACCTGCCTTTGGCATTCACTCTGTTGGAGTATTCAAGGCGGTAGTCGCTCTGGTGTCCGATGAGGTACGCCGCAAAGCTCTTTGACGACAGTGCCGTCGCCGCATTGTCCTCACACCACTGACGGTAGATCGCATACAGCTCCCGCGATGTGATCTCGTAATCCGCCTTGAATCGGATGTATCCCTCGGAGGACAGAAACTCTACGATGTTGTTGCCGTCCCTGATCGCCGCTTCCATGTTTTCTTCGGCTCGTCTGCTGACCGTGAATCGGTAACTGTTCGCCATCAGCCTGTGCAGTCCCTCGATTGCCCAGAGGAATATTCCTTCAGCCTCTGCGCACATCTTTTCGGCGATATACGGGTCGTCGATTCTGTCCGCGGGCTTGTCCTTTGTCGTGAGAATAATCTGCCGACGGAAGAAACCGACGCTTCGGTCGTACAGACTTTGCAGCGTTCCGTTGCCAAGTCCGATAAAGCGGACGTACAAGTCCCCCTGATAGCTCTGCTGACCTTTGCGCTCTAAATCCATCGGAAGCTCAGCCGTTATGATCGCCTTGATGTTGTTCGTCTGCGGGAGAGCTTCCAACTTCATGTCGTCGTCGAGCAACAGCAGCTCGTGTTCGAGATCGGCTCTGGCGAATGGGCTTGTCTCGACCTTTGCGATGCTCCCGGTGTTCATGTTCGCGCCGAGAAGAGAACGCAGAACCAGTCCTATCCGCGACTTTCCCTCGCCGCCCTTGCCGATGAGCAAAAGCATTTTCTGTCCCTTTGTCGATGGAATGAAGCAGTAGCCCATGAACTCCTGCAAGGTCAGAATGTCGTCGCTTTCAAGCAGTTCGGAAAGGAATCTCAGCCATTTCTCCGGCTTTGGCGCGTTCGGATTGTAGCTGACCGGAAGACGATTGCGGCAGTAATCCTTGTCAGGCGTGAAATTTCCGTCAAGGAACAATGTCCCGTTCTTCACATGAATCCGGTCGTGGTGGAGCGGGAGGTCCGGCGAATAGCATTCCATCCGCATGGTGTCGATCAGAGCGGTAACGCGCTTTGTCACTCCCTGCGTGAAATACGGCTTGATGCGGTCGTAGACCTCCTTTCGCAGCTTGTTTTCGTCCGTGATTCTGCCCTCGGTCGTGAAGAACGCGCCGTTTATGCTCTTCATCGGATGTTCGCGGAGAAACTCGGAGCAAAACAGAACTTCGTTCAGGTGCTTTCCGTCAAACCAGTCCGGATAAATACGATTATACGGCGAGCTCGTCTTGGATTCTTTTGTTTCGGTCAATCGTTTTTTCCTCCATGTTTTTCTGTGCGGTGTAGCTTTTAAGCTCGTCAAGATACGGTTTCAGTTCACAAACTGCAGTGACGCGCTCCTTAGTACTGCCTGTGATGAAGATGTCGCAGAGATATTCCACATAGCTTTTCATCTGACAGGCTTCAATGAAACGCGGATCGGGCGTTGCAATCTGTGAGGTCGGAGAATACTTTTGCTCCCATAATTCAAGAAGTTTCAAGTAGCCAAGCAGTGCAAGATAACATTCCTGCTCGTCTTCGTGGAACTGCCGCGTCTGCTCGTAAGCAACGGGATGCCTAATTGCAGGAGCCGCGCTGTCGTTGCATATCCCGAAATCCGCTGCCAATTGTTTGGCTGCTTCATGGTTTGTCAGCCTGAGAAGCTGTGCCGCAAGATCGACCACATCTCCGGACTTCTGACAGCCGAAGCAGTAGAAATGGTCGTCATACAGCTTCATGGACGGTGTCCTGTCGTCGTGGAACGGACAGCAGATCATGTCTCCGCGATGGATTGACGTTCCGTAACGTTCCGTGACGTGCTTCGGAGTGAGTTGGTTTTTCAGTTGTTCGTACAGGTTCATTAAAATCCTCCTATAGCTTTTGTAATGTGCCGCATACCGTCCGTCATTCCTGTCCCGGAGTCTCACCGCAACGTCTTCACTTCGCAGTTCAAAAATTGAACTGCTGCACGCATCCTTTTATTGGTCATCGCGTACTTCGCCGATGGTCGTATACCGTCCGATATGCGGGTATTCAATTGTGGTGTATAAATCATATCACACGGAAACTGCCTGTGCTTGTATATTGGATTTCGCAAGCGAACTCCTGAAACGTAGGAAAAGCACGAAAAAAACGCCGGTTTCCGCGTTCGTGGAAAAGGACGTTCTGAAATATTTACACATTTGCATTGACTTCGCATAGAATATGTGATACAATGGTTATACTAAGATATGGAGGTGCTACCTATGGCTAAAACAGAAACCCTTCACGTCAGAGTCGACCCTGACACCAAGCGGAGTACCGATGAGATACTCTCGGTTCTCGGACTGTCCACAGCGGAAGCCGTGAACATTTTCCTGCACCAGATTGTGCTTCGCGGGGGTCTTCCGTTCCAGATTATGCTCCCGACACCAAATGACGAAACGCTTGCTGCCATGCGTGAAGCACGCGATATTGCGTCCGGGAAGATTCCGGCGAAATCCTACACCGGCGTAAAGGAACTGATGGAGGACTTGATGAGCGATGCTGACGATCAGACAGACGAGTAAATTCAAAAAGGATTTCCGAACAGCTATGCGTCGCGGCTGCGATCCGGCTGTGTTCGAGTATGTCGTGAACGAGCTTGCAAATGAACGTCAGCTTGCCGAGAAGTACCATGCTCACCCGCTCAGCGGAAACTATATCGGGTTCAGAGAATGCCACCTTGCTCTAGATTGGCTGCTCATCTATGTGATTGACAAAGGTCAGCTTGTTCTGACGCTTTCGAGGACGGGAACACACTCGGATTTATTCTGAAAAAAACGACGCAGGTCGGACAAATGTTGTTCGGCTGTGCGTCGTTTTGCGTTATTGGATATTTATGAAAGGAACGGAGACTTACCATGTACGACAAACTCACGATACAGGAGCGAATCCGCGACCTGCGGTACGAAAAAAGACTTACGCTTGAAGAGCTTTCCGACAAAATAGGACTTTCAAAGTCTGCGCTCGGCTCGTATGAATCGAATGACACAAAGGATATTTCCCACTATGCTATTATGCAGCTGGCGAAGTTCTACGGTGTAACTACGGACTACTTACTTGGATTGTCGGAGAAAAAAACGGCAGAGGATACATCCTGTCAGTGTCCGGATAACGCTGAAATCTGTGCGTATATATCCGATAAAAAGCTAAACAAACGGCTTCTGAGAGAGCTAATCTCACACGAAGGATTCCCGCGGCTGCTTGCGGATATTGAAATCTACATAGACAACATTGCCGGAATGCATGATTCAAGCCGACAGAGCTTCGCTCCTTACGGAATCTTAACGCATGGATTGACGTTCGTCAGGAACTGATTGACAAGCACAATCCCGATAAGGACGATCCGACGCTTCGTGTGCTTGAAGTTGCGCATATCCATGACGATGAATATTTCAGCCACCTTGTAAACGAGGATATTGACCGCATTATACGAGACTTACGCGATAAGCACCGCAAAGACAGCACGAGCGCGCCGGAGGTTTCGGTTGCACAGCAGATGAAAAAGGATCTTGATGAGGTGGCGAACTTCAAAGGCAGCAGGCTTGAAAAGCAGATGATTCTTTACCGCAAGCAGCTCCAGATTGACTATCGGAAGCTGACAGAGGAAGAATTCCGCTGGTTCATTCGGATTCTTAAGAAGTCTAAGCTATACAAGGGCGGCGGCAGGGGGAGATGAAGAATTATTAAAGTCATCCTTAAGAGGGTCGAATACATGGACAATATCAACAAATTAATGTGTTTAATATCGTGCTATTTGCCTATTTTGATTTTAACTAAAAATTAGTGTTGACATTTCAACCTTATTATGTTACAATAAAGTCGGTCAAATAGAGAGGTTCCCTATCGGGCATCTCTCATCGAAATAGATCAGTTGGAGTTTTATGAATGTGGGTGATCGATATGGTATTTTTTCAGTGCTTCGAACGCACAGTGTTCCATCCTATGCCTAATACATCGGATAAACATGAACTGATCAAAACAATATTATATCCGATTAAACGTGTTCACATTAGCGCATAGGGTTGGATCGTAGGATGGTTGCTTTTCCTGCGAATCACGCTATGCGCTTTTTTCAAGCAAATTCCGAAGAAAGGAGGATAATACTAATACTATGAAAAAACTTATTGCGCTCGTTCTGACTGTGGTTGCAGTAGTAACTATGCTCGTTACCTCTATTGCCGCAGTTAATATCGAAGATGACAATGGCGACATTGTAGGAACTTCGACTCTTACACATTCTAACTATGTATATACCCTTGTTGTCAGAAGCACACGATCAAGTGGCTCTGTATATGGTAGAATATATCTCTATAACGCAAATAAAGGTACAATTGACGGTGGCTGGGACAGCGGTACAGGTAGTATGTCTATAACCCGTGGTAAATCCGGTGTAAAACCATATTATAAGAGCATTTGGTCGAAAGCACAGGGCATTCAATATACATATTACGATGAATATTAATTTAATTCGCCATGTATCTCGTGGACGCTTCTCATAATATTGCATCAAATTGTATTTATTAACCTGAAATCACCGCTACTAACATAGTAGCGGTGATTTTTCAAGGAGGCTATATGAAATTAAGATACTTCTATTTATTATATGTCATATTGATTTTGAGTCTGTGTTCATGCACCTGGCGTACCGAGCAGAACATTTATCAAAAAGAGTCCGACTATGCCATGGAGCCGACGCCTGCATACGAAGAAATTTATCCGAGTGATATTTACAAAAACAACACTGCTGTGCATTCTTTCTCTACATCGGGATATGATGGTGCGATTATATCCTACATGAACGACTGTGTGCAAATCATAGATATAAACAATGACTTCTGCATTTATGAGCTATGTCACGATCCCACTTGCAACCACTCAAATCTTTCTTGCTTGAAATATGCGTCAAGGGCTTGCACGAATGCTGTTTATTTTAACGATACCATATATCTAAACAGATATGTGCAGAACTCAATAAATTCCGAAATATCACAGGAGATAATCTCGTATGACATGAAAACAAACGAATATTCTGTGATACAAGATGGAGAATTTTTCAACTTACTGTGCCGCATGGGAAAGTTCATTTATTATTATGAAAACAGATTCGTAGAACAACTGGATTCCGGTGAAGTCAAATATTCCACAGATTATTACCGTTATGATATTCTCTCTAAAACAACAAATCTGTTAGAAGAAGACTCTGTGGAGCCAAGAATACGTTCTCTCTTAACTTCTGACGGCTTTATATACGGATTAAACAAAGACGGCGACTTAATTGCTTATGATGCGGATTTTAAATATGCCGAGACTGTCCTTGTCGGAAAAAAAATCTCTGATTACAGCATATTCAACGGCGTGATATATTACTTATCAAAAACACCACAAAACACTGATTCCGGGCAGCTTTATAGTCACGACCTCAGCTCAGGTGAAGACCAGTTGATTGCCAACAATGTAAATTTGTTTTCTTTGGACGGGAATATCATATATTACACTCTCTACAATCCTGCTCCTGCATTTGAATGGGATTACCCTGTAAAAAACGAAGACGGAACTGTAGAAATACGCGCAGACGGTCAGAATAAAACATCTCGCGTTATGATAGAATCGCGCCACGGAAATGAAATCTACACCTATGATATTGGCACCGGCGACATTAAATGTTATCCTATAGGCACCGAGGAGGCTTTTCTCGGAACATACTATTATGTTTTGGATGGGAATATCATTTCACAATTCAAAGCGCCTTATTCCGAGGGGGATAAACTTGGAATGCGCACGGGAATAGGTGTTTTTGATTTAGAAAACAATTTTAAGTCTATAATAGAATACTACAGAATTTATTGATGTTATGAAGCAGCTGATACTTTTCCTCATAAGAAAATTCATACTCTCCCCGAAAAAATTCTGGCTGTGCGTACTGATTTTCTTTTTGAATTTGTTCACCGTGCAGTATACTTTAACGGAAGATGCTCCATCGCACGATGAGTTCAACCCATCTACAGGTGTCGTATATACAGTGTCAGATATACGGGAATATCGCGAAAACTGTCTTCTTACCGCCAAAAACGCGCAAAACACACTTAATGTCGGTTTTTCCGAGAAAGACAGCGACTATATTTACAACAGCACCGCATTTGATTTGTATTCTGCTCTCGCGAAAGAAGTGACGTCTGTTACTGCCGTCGAGAACCGTTTTTTCGATTACAATTACAGCATTTTTTATCTTGTTGTGTTTTGTTTTATCCTTACGGCATCATTGTTCGGCGACGATATTGACTCGGGAATGCAGATACTCACATGGTCTGCAAAAAACGGCAGAAAGCAGCTCGCCGGTGCTAAGCTCATAGTTCTGCTCTGCGGAATCACATTGGCGATTTGCATGACGGAAGTAAGCGGACTGATGATATCCGGCGGTGTTCCGTTGTCTGTATCGGTGCAGTCACTCCCCGGCATGGCGTTGTGTCCGCTGCGGATTACAGTTTTGCAGTATTTTATTCTGTCATGCTTTTTGAAAATACTGCTTCTGTTCTGTCTCTCATGCATTGCCGCGTCCGTTTATGTTCTTCTCAGTCATGTAACCTACTCTGCCTTGGCTTTAGCGTTGACCTGCGGTGTCAGCTACGCGCTTTCACTGATCAAAACAAACTCCATATACTCTCCGGCAAACTATATCAGTCCGTACTCTCTCGCCTTAGTATCACCGATATTCTCGCGTTACCGTATAATAGCATTATTTAGCGGAAAAGCTCATGTCACCTCATGGAAATTCCAGATTTTCGTCTTAGGCATATTTGTCGTCCTGCTTTCGGCTTGGCTTATGACTGTATTATGCCGTCACCGTCCGGGAAGTGCAGCTTTATTTTCAAAACAGCAAAAAAATACTGTCAGAGATAAAGCTCGCACAGTAAAAACCGTATTTGCCCCCACAATGTCGCTATTCCGTCATGAGCTATATAAAACGTCCTCAGGCGGTGGAATTCTTGTCGTTTTGACGGTCTGTGCACTTGTCATACTGCTCCCTTTTTCTGAGAGCAGAGAAACCCACTATACCGAGCGAATCTACAAAAATTATGTGGAAAGCTATTCGGGAAAAGCAACGGACGAGGCACAATGGCACCGCATGAAAGCTGACAGCGTTGAATATGAAGCGGAACGACTGGCATACGAAACCAAGCTGTGGCAATCGGCAGACGGACTTTTGGCATCAGGTGAAATTACCTCCGACGAATACACAGAAATCATGAACCTTTACGGCGGCTCTGAAATAAAAGCTCAGATATTCGAGAAGGTCATAGAATACAGTGATTATCTTACCGCAAAATCCGCCAAATATGATGTGGGAATGGTATACGACACGGGATGGAACAAACTGCTCTCGTCCGCTCCGAATTATCTCGTGTACCTTGCAATTACATTTCTCGCGTCGGGAATTTTTCCGTTTGAATACGGATATGCAGGCGTCGGGGGAATGGCTGATATTGTGAAAACCACAAAATACGGCAGGAGAAAATTGTTTTACAAAAAGCTGAAAGTGTCCGTTTTGCTCGGTCTGCTGCTTGGCGTATTTTCGGAAACAGTTCGAGTGTGCTTCATTCTCATGCAGTACGACCTTCCGTTAGCGGGACTGCCTGTGCAATCGCTTATGATTTTCTCGAGTTTTAGAACACCTCTCACGATAGCGGCTGCGTCTGTGATTTCGGTTTTTCTGAGGATTTTGTCGGTTTTATGCTTTTCTGTATCCGGGTGTATGCTGTCCGCAATGCTGAAAACAAAGCTGCCGTCGATGTGTCTCTCTGTAATTGCAGTGCTTGTCTCCACTCTCGCGAAAAGCGGCAATATCGCTTGTCCGACCTCATTTATGTCTGGAAACATTACTGTGGATAGTACGCTTGTGACATCTTTGATTTACCTGATGCTGACCGCTTGCTTTATATTTGTCGGATATCTAAAATGGAAAGGAGACTTATGTCATGAGAACGAAAAAAATGCTTAGCGCCATGCTTGCTTTAGGAATTTTCTGCGGATTGTTTGTTTCATGCTCGTCGAATAAGGCAGACAAAACGGAGTATTACAAGCCTGATGGCGTATATAAAAAAATCTCGCTCAGTATTCCTGAAACATTCACTCCGTCCGTTGTCGACGATATCGGAGCACAAGAAACCGAGGACGAGGTCATTCTCTGCGGAAAGCTGTCGGACAACATTGCTTTTCTGCATATTGACAAGGAAAGCAATAAAACTACCGCTTTCAGCACCAACTTGAGTGGTTTTCCGATGGCATTTTGCGCTCTGGACAACGGATATGCGCTCTTGACAAAGGACGGAAAGCAGTCGGAAATATTTATAAAACTCCTTCTCCTGTCCGAAAACATGGAAGTATACGGAGAGGCGGATTTACCCGGCTATTATTTCAATGATGAGAGCATCTGCCGAATGTGGTATTCCGACGGGAATTTCTACATTGCGTCAGAGGGTTCGGACTCGCTCATTTCGGTATCGGAAAGCGATATGGCAAGCAAAACTGTTCACCTGTCGGGGAAAATCATCAATACCGAACGCTCCCCTGACAGCACAGTTTATGTTTTAACGGAAAGCAGCATAGGTGTTCGCAAGCTATGGACAGTCGAAAGCAATACTTTGCGGGAGATTCACTCGGAGACAGACTGGCGTGGCGTACCCTCCAATCGATTTTTCCTATATGACAGCAAAATCTACTATATCTCAAAAGCGGGAATGGCTGAATACGGCACAGGATCTCTGATACTTGATTTTGTAAACAGCGGACTTGTCTACAGCAATGTCATCTCTCTTCATGTTTCGGATGTAAACACGCTCTACTGCTTATATCGCTCTCCGCTGACAAAAGAATATGAGCTTTACCGCATGGAAAAAATGTCCGATGAAATGATTCCAGCGAAAAAGCTCATTGAAGTTACTTATATGGAGTCAGGAAAGAGTTTTGTGGAGCTTGCGGTTACGATGTTTAACGCGATATCCGAGGAATACTATGCCGTATGTGATATCCGAGGCTACGCAAGCAACGATGTCAACGCAACGATAAATGAATTTGAAAAGTCGATTGTAAAAAACGATATCGGGGATGTGCTGGTCTTTACTAATGAAGAGTACATTCAAACATACTCCGATGTTTTCCTTGATTTATCACATTTCACCGACACCGCCGAATATTTTGACTGCGTAACAGATTCCTTGAAGTCAGATGAAAAATTTTACGCTCTCTCACCGTATTTTATAGCGAATACTCTTGTGGGACGTCGCGACTATCTGCCGAGCGGTGAGTGGACAATTGCTGCATTTCTGTCAGCTTCCGATAGCATTAAGGATGGTTATATTCTGAACGTGAATTCAAGATCCTTTATGCAGGAAATCATACTCATGAACCGTTTGGAAGACTACATAGACGGAACAAAAAACACCTTCAATTCCCCGGAGTTTGCGTCCTTGCTTGAATACCTCGGTTCGTTCCCCGAAGAAAATCAGGTGAATCTCAAATCGAGAGATACGGCATATATGAGCGGTGAATGTCTGTTAAAAAACACAAGCATTTCGGCGGTCAACCTGTATCTTGAAGAAAAAATGAGATTCGGCGTGCTTGAAAAAGATAAACTATTCTACATCGGTTATCCAAATGACAGCGGAACGGGAACAGTTTCTATGAATTTCGGTGAGTTATTCGCTGTAAACCGTACCTCAGCTGTGAAAGACGGTGCATGGGAATTCATCAATTTTGTCATGAATTCAAGCGATTTGATACTAAATGCAGCCGGTCACAGTCAGATTCCGTCTTCCAAAGCTGTATTTTGGGATTGGATAGCCTACGAAGGTGCTTTGCCTTATGTGTTGAATCCCACGACATTTGAAGCCATGCCGTTACAGGATAACAATCCGGAAAACTATCCAGTTGTTACCATTGATGAGAAGTTCAAAAGTGAGTACTACAAGATGATTGATTCCCTGACAGCGTGCAGCACAGTTCCGTCAGCCATCAAAGAAATTGTGAATGAGGAGATATCCGCGTATTATGCCGGCTTGCACTCTGCCGAAGAAACGGGTAAATATATTTGGAGCAGAGTTTCGCTATATTTGAATGAAAATGAATGAGTGAGGGAAATTAGGATGGTGGGATAAATGGAACTGTTTTTTTCTAATATATCAAAATCTTATAATGATAATTTGGCACTTTATAATTTCACTGTCTCCTTGCAGCCAGGCATCTACGCACTTCTCGGACCGAACGGCTCGGGAAAATCAACGCTGATGAACATTATCACGGATAATCTTAAGGCTGACTCAGGCGAAATTACATACACAAGCGACGACGGCGTGACTGAAAATATTCTCAAAATGGGTGTGCGATTCCGTGAAAAGCTCGGCTTCATGCCGCAGTATCCAGGACTTTACCCGAATTTCACTGTTGAGCGATTCATGTGGTACATGGCTGCGCTAAAAGGTCTACCGAAGGAAAAAGCGAAAAAGGACATTCCGGAAATCCTTGCCGCTGTCGAGCTTGACGACGTTCCAAAACGCAAAATCGGCGCGCTGTCTGGCGGAATGAAACAGCGGCTTACGCTCGCACAGGCAGTTTTGGGTGATCCGGAAATTCTGATTCTCGACGAACCTACCGCAGGACTTGATCCTAAACAGCGTATCGCTATCCGGAATTATATTTCCAAAATTGCATTCAATAAAATCGTCATCATAGCTACGCATGTTGTCTCAGACATAGAGTTCATCGCACGCGATATCATCATGTTGAAAAAAGGTGTGATTGTTGACAACGCCCCGCCGCACGAGCTGACAAAGAAGATAGAAGGTAAAGTCTGGAACGTCCCTTGCCTTGAATCGGAAGTACAGTCGATGCAGGACACGTTCCGCGTGACGAACATTGCACGAGACGATGAGAGCGGAGATGTTTCACTTAGGGTGCTTTCAGACGAAAAACCTTCCGAAGATTCCAAAATAGTGACACCTACGTTGGAGGACTACTATCTATACATCTTCGGCGATACAATAACGGTATAAGTAGGAGGTTACAGTGAAATTTCTATCAAGAAAGCCACGAGCACCAACCGCATATGTATATGTGGATTATGAACACTGGTTTTATTCCATGAAGAAGAACTACAATGTTTCACCCACGCTTGACACATGGGTAGCGGATCTCAAGAAAAAGTATTATATCCCGGAGATATATTTCTTTGCTGATTATTCAGACCCGGATATTTATCGCGAAGTGGACAAGCTGCGAAAAATCAGCAACTACATTATCGACACGTCCTGCAATCCCAAAAATAAGAATGATACAGACTTTATCATGCTCGATTTTTTGTACCAGAAGGCAGCACTGTTGAAGAGAAACGAAACTTTTATTCTGTTGACGGGTGACAGCCACTTCACGTATGTGGTAATGTATCTTGTGCGAACAGGTCATCCGGTGGGAGTATACGGCGTTAAAAACTCGGTAAGCCAGCTTCTTACTGAACAGGCTTCATGGTATGAGATCATAGACGGCGAAAACGTCGCTGATATGTATTACAAGTATATTCTTGAATATTTCAAGGAAAAGGAGAATGGATATTTCAAGATACAGCATACATTTGCGAAAACTTCGCAGCTGATTGCCGAGCGATATAATCTGGATATAAACACTGTAAAAACGGCAATTCAACAAATGAAGAATGACGGATATATTGATTCTTATTCAGAGAAGTCTCGTAACCACAACTATAATGTTGATGCACTGTACGTGAACTGGAATGAGGCAAAAAACGCCGGATTGATCGTATAAATAGAAAGAGCAGCAGATTCAATCATTTGGAATGATATGTACCCCCAATTCTGGACAACCAGAATACTGGGTACATATCAGAACTCTGTTGCTCTCTTTTTGTTTCTCCCGTATGCGGTATACACAGCATATTTTCTCTAAATTATACTTCCACCTAATTGGGTATCACATGTTTCATGCCCTGGCTTTTCGCGCCCGGATTGTCGTTGCCGTAGCCCTCCATGAGGTTAATCACGCCCCAGATACCAAGCCCGGCTCCAAGTGCTACAACAAGGGTCTGCAAAACGTCTACTGCGCTATTGAAAAATGCCATAAATATATCCTTTCTGCCGCGTCTGCGGCTGTCCGGCAAGCGGACAAAAGGCGGTCAGCGTATGGTCGCCGCCGCATAAAAAAACCGCCCTCTGGTAAAGGCGGCTGTCCCCGCGCTGCGTAAGTCCTGCGGCGCGGCGGTATTCAGTTGTAAGGGGTGCGGCTCCTGCCGCTGTGTACTGCGCCGGAAAGTGGGGGCGCGTATCATGTAGCCGGTATGGATAGATGTGATTGCTTCAATCGCTCCTTTCTGTGTCCCGCTGTGCTGCCGGACGTTTTTTTCAGACTTGCGGGAAGTGAATAGCTTGCGTAGCAAGGTGTTCGCTTCCCGCAAGTTCACAAAGGGGTAGCTGCCGCAAGGCAGCGTAGGGGAAGTGTAGCTTCCCCTGTCCCCCGGCGGTCTGCCATGCTGTCACTGTTGCGGGATAAGCCCCCGGCGCGTGACATACTCCGTTGCAAAACGGCGGTGTTCCGCTTCCTTTTCCCGCCAATACTCCCATAATGCAGCGTCGGCGGCTTCCGCAACATTCATTAAAAACCGTTCAAGCTGCTTTTGTTTTTCCTCTGCGCTACGTTTCCTCATGGTCTGCGTCCTCCTGTAAGTCTGCTGCGTCAATCTCGTAATAGTCAAAAACCTCGTCGGGCTTGACAATGGCGGGGCGGCGTTTAAGGTGCTTTTCCATGTCAAAGGCGTTCTTCGGGTCTGCGTCGGACAGGTACTTGTATTTCGGGTGCTTCGTTATGTCGAATTTGTCCGAAAAGAACGGGCGCACCCCGCGTAGCTGCAAGATACATTTCCCTCCGTCCATGACTGCGATTTCATCTTCCGTCATAAGCTGCTTTCCCAATTTCTGATAGTTCAGCCCATGCGAAAGCTCCCGCCCTCTGGTTTCGGAAGTGTTGAAGCTGTCTATCGTTTCCTTGCCTAAAATCTCCGATATTTCTTTGAGGGTCGTTTTCTCCTTGCCGCCCAAGAAAAGCGTGGTGTCGCAGTTGCCGACTATGGTATCGGCGTTGTCCTTGTAGATTGCCTTTAGCTGTGACTGGCTCTGCAAGATGATTGACGCGGAGATTTCCCGGCTCCGTATGGTAGCAATGAGCTTTTCAAACTTCGGTATCTGCCCGATATTCGCAAATTCATCAAGCAAGCACCGTACATGGACGGGAAGCCGCCCGCCGTACACATCATCTGCCTTGTCGCATAAGAGGTTGAATAGCTGTGTGTAGAGGATACTCACGACGAAATTAAAAGTGTCGTCGGTGTCGCTGATAATGACGAAAAGGGCGGTCTTTCTGTCGCCTATGGTGTCAAGCTCCATTTCGTCGGTTTCCATAAGCTCCCGCAGCTCCTTAATGTCGAATGGGGCTAACCTCGCGCCGCATGAGATAAGTATGCTTTTCGCCGTTTTGCCAGAGACGAAAAGTCAAGGACTTTTTCATCAAATTCAAAAAGAAGTCACATTTTGC
>ERZ860322.1004-NODE-1004-length-17873-cov-3.680772_pt1 | contig 17873 bp, 19 predicted proteins | sample MGYA00509979_ERZ860322 | MGnify/ENA primary metagenome ERZ860322 (study PRJEB30046, sample SAMN00715217) | human gut metagenome | study: EMG produced TPA metagenomics assembly of the A metagenome-wide association study of gut microbiota in type 2...
GCGTCGATCTCGTCGATGAAGACGATGCAGGGAGCCTTCTGCTTGGCCTGCTCGAGAAGCTCGGCCTTTTCTTCGTCCGTTGCGTCGTCGCCGGCAGCGGATGTGAAGAGAATGTACTCAATGTCGGCGCTCTGATAGCTCTTGGGATCAGCGTCGTAAGCGGCCTGCACTTCTTCGGCGGTGTAGGACAGGGAGTCGGCATAGCTGCTGGAATAGGCCTGTGCCAGCGCCATCATGCGGATGTTGCGCTCAAAGATCTTTTCGTTGACCAGCGGGCCGCAGACGGCCTTGATGTACTGCGCGCGGGTGTAACCGGCGGAAGCGGCGGCAGTGTCCAGATCGGCAAACGTATCCTGCACGGACTGCTCCACGGCCTCGCTGCCGTCAAAGCCCTCGGCCTCCGCCTTCTGCGCAAGCAGGGAGTAGGAGGTCATGCTGGTGATGGCCTGATCGCGGAAATAGTCGTACCAGGTGCCGTCGTTGATGGGGCAGCTCTGCTCCTTGAGCGACTTGGTGGTGTCCAGACCATAAGCGCTCAGATAATAGGAGTTCTTGGAGACAAAGCTGCTGTAGATGTTGTTGTAAAAATAGCTCACATCAGCGGCCGTGTAGGTCTCATTGCCGATGGTGAGCGCGTCGGCCTTGCGCTCGATCACCTTGGAATTGGCGACCGTAACGACGATGCCGACGATCACAAAGATGACGGCGACGGCGATGTAAAGGGCGTTGGTACGGCGATCCTTCGCCTGCTCGTCCTTTTCACGCTTTGTCCGGGGATCGACATAACCGCCTGCCAGACTTTCCTGGCGGCTCTTCTTTTCTCTGGATGCACTCATTTTGTTTGTTCAGTCCTCTCAATTATTGGGTTTTGCAGATTTGCAAAATGCTATTGAAAATGCCCAATCATTATAACGAATGATGCGAGATAATGCAATGGCAAAATTGTGAAGATTCTTCGTATCATTTTCCGCCCGCAGGCGGAAAACAATTAAAATCGCAATTCCTGACGACATGTGCGTCAGGAATTACTCTTTGCGCAAAGCAAGTGTCGAATTGTCTGCTTGTGCAGGCAATGAGGCACAGAGCGACGCGAATCTTTCTCAATGAAAGCGACGCAAGTCGGTTTCATTGAAGTTACTTCGTGCCGAAGATTCTGTCGCCGGCGTCACCGAGACCGGGGACAATGTAGCCGTGCTCGTTGAGGTGATCGTCGAGCGCACCGGCATAAATGTCAACGTCAGGGAACTTCTCCTGAATGGCCTTGATGCCCTCGGGAGCAGCGACAAGCACCATGAGCGTGATGTGTTTGCAGCCGCGTTTGCGCATCTCACCGATGGCCTCGCAGGCGGAGCCGCCGGTGGCGAGCATCGGGTCGACGATCATCACGTCGCGCTCGGCAACGTCCTTGGGCATTTTGCAGAAATAGGGGTGCGGCTCGAGCGTCTCTTCATCGCGGTACATGCCGATGTGACCCACGCGCGCGGAGGGAACCATGCGCAGCACACCGTCGACAAGACCGAGGCCGGCACGCAGAATGGGGACAACAACAAACTTCTTGCCCGCAAGCGTGGGAGCGTCCATCTCGCAGATGGGGGTCTTGATGTGCTTGGTGGTCAGCGGGAGGTCACGCGTGGCCTCATAGGTGATGAGCATGCCGATCTCGGACACGAGCTCGCGGAAATCCTTGACGCTGGTGTTCTCATCGCGCATGATGGTGAGCTTGTGGGCGACGAGGGGGTGGTTCATGATGTGTACTTTTTCGTTGAATGTTGCTTCCATTGCATAGACCTCCGAAAATATATTGAAATTTGAAACTTGCTTACTGATCCAGTTTGGCGTTTCTCAGCCGCTCCGCCTGCGCGGGACGGAGATAAACGGGCAGAAGTTCCTGCGCGCTCACGGTCTCGCCGCGCGCATAGGCGCGCTCGGCCGCAAGGCCGACGCCAACGGCATTCTGATAGAGAAGCGCTGCGGGCGCGAGCGAGCACTTGACGCCGTGCTCGGTGAGATAGCGCTGGCAAAGCATGCCGCCGTCGCCGAGGACGGTGATGGGCCGATCCTTCCCCGTGAGCTGTGCGCATAGCTCTTCAAGAGAGATCGCGCGGTCGGGCGTGAGGCGCGTCAGCACGCCGTCCTTTGCTTCAAAGACAGCATTGTAGACCTGCGCGCGGCGCGCGTCCATCGCGCCAACGACGAGCCCGTTCAAGTGCGCGATGTTTTCCGCCATCGCCTCGAGCGTCGAAATGCCGAGACACGGCTTGTCCGCCGCCCAGGCAAGACCTTTGACCGCCGCAATGCCGATGCGAAGCCCCGTAAAGGAGCCGGGACCTGCCGCGATGGCGATGGCATTGATATCATCGAGCGTCAGATCGGCGTTTTTGAGCATCGCATCCACCATCGGCAGAAGCGTCCGGCTGTGCGTCAGCCCCGTGCACTGGTAGGCGGAGGCAAGCGGCGCGCCGTCCTCCACCACCGCGCAGGAAACGCTCTTAGCAGATGTTTCCAGAGCAAGAATTTTCATGCGAATCTTCCTCCTGTGACCGTGATGGTGCGCGTATTTTCATCTTCTTCGCCGCGCGCGATGTCGACATAGATCGTGTCGTCCGGCAGCGCGTCGGACACACGCTCGCTCCACTCGACGGCGCACACGCCGCCGCGGGCGAGGTAATCGTCCCAGCCGATGTCAAAAAGTTCATCTGACGAGCCGAGACGGTACATATCAAAATGGAAGAGGGGTGTTTTGCCATCATATTCGTTCACAATGGTGAACGTTGGGCTCGTGACGCGCCCGCGGCAGCCAAGGCCGCGCGCAAGGCCGCGTGTGAAAGCGGTCTTGCCCATGCCGAGCGAGCCAGTAAAGGCGAGCACATCGCCGCCGCGAAGCGACTTGGCGACTTCTTCGCCAAACTGCTCCGTTTCCTGTGTGCTGTGCGACACGAATTGCATGCTTTCGCCTCCCTGACCCCATTTTTACCCATATTACCAAAGAGTATAGCACAGCGAACCGCCCTTTACAATTCTTTTTCTGCGGAAAGAGGGAGAAAAGTGCGTTTACAGGCGTGCAGAATTGTGCTAAAATATATTGACATTTTATTGAGAGAGGAGCGTGAGAAGGTGAACCGGTTCCGTAATTTTCTCAGCGATGTGGTGCGTCAGTCGGACATGGTGCTGCTGTCGCTGTGTACGGTCTCCACGCTCTATGGCATGGTGCTCATCGCGAGCGCCACGCATTTCCGCAATACCTTTAAATATGTTGCCATTCAGGGCTTCGGACTGCTGCTCGGCGTGCTGCTGTACTTCTTCCTCTCAAGCATCGACGTATCGGAAGTGAGCAAAAAGTGGAAGTGGCTGCTGGCCTTTAACTTTGGCTTCATTCTGCTGCTGCGCACACCCTTCGGCCTCACGCGCAACGGCAACCGCGCCTGGCTCGGTGTGAACGACATCGGCGCGCAGCTCGGCATCGGCTTTTTGAAAAACTTTCCCATCACCGTTCAGCCTGCCGAGATCGTGAAGATCACCTTCATTATCCTGCTTGCGCGTCAGCTTGCGCTCTTAGAGGAGAAAAAGGATCTGCGCAGCTTTACGAACGTCATCCAGCCCACGGCGCACGCGGGCGCGATGTTTGTCTTCTACTATATCATCTCCAAGGACGCGGGCAGCGGGCTTGTCTATCTCTTCGTCTTCTTGTGCATGGCCTTTGCCGCGGGCTTTGCCCTGCGGTGGATCTTCCTCGGCGTGGGCGGCGCGGTGGGCGCGTTTCTCGCCGCGTGGAACCTCGGCCTTTTGCGCGGAGACTGGTACGACCGCATCAAGGTGATTCTCGACCACAGCTACCAGCCGGAAAAAAAGGGCTTTCAGCAGACACGCGGTATGCTCGCCCTCGGCTCGGGCAAGCTGACGGGGCAGGGGCTGTTCCAAGGCACGCAGACACAATCATCCGCTAAGTGGAGCCTTCCCGAGCGGCAGACAGACTTCATCTTCTGCGTCTGCGGTGAGGAGCTGGGCTTCATCGGCTGCCTCCTCATTATCGTACTGCTGCTCGCCATCATCGTCCGCTGCCTCATCGTCGCGCACGAAGCGCCGACACGCATGGAAAGCCTTGTGTGCGTCGGCATGGCGGGCATGCTCATCTTCCAGACGATCGCGAACATCGGTATGTGCCTTTTCCTCATGCCTGTCATCGGGCTGACGCTGCCGTTTTTCAGCTACGGCGGCTCGTCCATCGTGACGATCTTTGCCGCGATGGGGGTCGTATCCGGCATCAAAAAGCGGTCGCGGCCGGAGTGGCTCATCAACTAACGTTTCAAAAGTGGGGATTCTTTTTGAGAGAATCCCCACTTTTGAGATTAACGGAGAGATGGCAAAGCCGTCTCTCCGTTAAAATTGCACTTCGCTTCGTGCCTTGCCGCCCGTAGGGCGGCTGCGACACACGCGGAGTGAGAAGTATTTTTTGCCACGTACACGCCGCGGCGAAAAATGATTGAAATTTATTTGCGCCGCGCACGGCGCAAAATGGGTCTAATCGCGTTCGATTTTTTCGCCGCTGAGAGAATCTTCACTTACGCCGTAGGAGATGACGCCGCGGCCGAATTTTCGGCGCAGGGCGTCCATTGCGGATTCGACAGCCTCCTGTTTTTCCTGTGTTTTCTCGTCTGTGCCGAGCAGGTCGAGCTGACGGAAGGACTGCGCCTCCTCCGTCAGATGCAGTGCCGTGACGGACAGAAGACGGATCGGATCCGGCGCTTTCCATAGTTCCTTTACAAGGCGCAGTGCCGTGTCGTTGATCTCGCGCATCAGGTGCGTGCTGTGGTCGAGCGTCGTCTGACGCGAAAAGACCTGAAAACGGCTGTTCTTGATACCGACCTGTACGCCGCCGCAGTAGAGCCCATGCCGCCGCAGGCGCATCGCCACACTGTCGGACAGCAGCGAAATGCCGCTTTGTACCTCGTCCCAGCGCGTCAGGTCGCGGCGGAACGTCGTTGAATTGCCGACAGATTTGATCGGCTCGCGGTCTTTTTCTCCGCGCACGGGGGAATTGTCCAACCCGTTTGCATAGCGGTAGAGCTGCAAGCCCATTTTACCCATCAGCGTTTCAAGCATTTCCTCGCTGCACTTGCCCAAATCGCCGATCGTGCGTACGCCGTAGCGTCCCAAAAGATCCTGCGCGCTGCGCCCGACGAAAAGCAGGTCGCCGACGGGCAGGGGGGTGACGATCTCACGCCAGTTCTCGCGCGAGATGACTGTGGTGGCGTCCGGCTTTTTATAGTCGCTGCCGAGCTTGGCGAAAACCTTGTTGAAGGAAACGCCGACAGAGATGGTCAGGCCGAATTCCTGCCGGATACGGTTTCTCAGCGTGTCGGCGAGCGCTTTGGCTTCCCCGCCGAAAAGGTGCAGGGAACCTGTCACGTCGAGCCAGCTTTCATCGATACCGAACGGCTCGACGAGATCGGTGTATTCGCTGTAAACGGCGTTGATCTTCTTCGAATATTCATCGTAAAGCTGATGATGCGGCGGCAGCAGAATGAGACCGGGGCACTTCTGCATGGCCTTATAAATAGTTTCCGCCGTCTTTACGCCGCAGCGCTTGGCCGGTTCGTTTTTGGCAAGAATGATGCCGTGGCGCTCCGTCGGATCACCGCAGACCGCGACGGGAAGCTGCCGCAATTCCGGCCGGCTCAAAAGCTCGCAGGAGGCATAGAAGCAGTTGCAGTCGCAATGCAGAATGATGCGATCCATCGCGATCACCTCGTTTCGGTGACAGTATATCACAAAACAGGGAATAGAACAAGTGTTTTATAGCGAGGTGAGCAACGCTTCAAAATCCTGATAGGGAATTTCCCACTTTTTCCGCGGGAGGGGATTTCCGCCCAGCAGTGCCATGAACTGCGCCGCCAAAGCCGGCCGTCCCAGTTCCGAGGCCATGTCGATCAGATGATACTGCTCCTCGCCCACATAGGCGCTCTGAAAGACAAGGCGCGACAGCTTTTCGTCCCGCTGCAATTCGTCCAGAAGCTCCGGGGAAAGGTCGTCCGTTCCGTAGGGGCAGCAGCTGTGCAGCAGCCATCTTGCCTCCCGTGGGGCTTTTAACCGGCTCCCCGCCGCGTACAGCAGTGCGCTCCACATGGCGATGCCCTCGCGGTGATCTTCACCGTAGACCCGCTCGAGGATCTCCACCGCGCCCATGGCGGAAAGTTCCTCAATGTCCCACGCACCAAGGGTTTTAGAGAATTTGTGCAGCAGCAGTGCCGTGTCGGGGTCGGCATTTTCTGCAAGGCTCTCTATCGTCAGCTTCGGCTCTTCTTCCACGTCCACCGTCAATACGATCCTGGGTCTTGGCAGATTGCCGCAGTCGCAGCAGTAACCGCATTCCCACGAGCCCTTTCTGACCATCACGGGCGCGCCGCAGGTTGGACAGCGCATGCAATCTCCCCCTTTTTTCTAATAACATAGTCTGCATTGGACAAACAGATTGCCAAGACTATTTACTCATTCTCCTTTGAAGATACTTTGCATTTATAGGCTCATCATATGCTTGAAACGGCAAAAGAATATACTTGGATGTTTTCCTTATATATGCCAAGCGTCATAACAATCAGACTCGAAGCCCGCCCTCCGAATCGTATCGTTTTCCTGTTGATCCTGACACCGTTGACGATCTGGCAGTCAGCATCGGTGCTGATCAAATCTTGCTCGTAATACCGCCTGCGTGGCGCGGTTGTAAGGATTATTTGCGGTGCGGCGAGCGATTTTTTGCGTCTTTGGCCCGAACAGTTTTCATTGCCTCGTGCTCTCGGAAAAGCTCGTCGTGCAGTTTGATCGAGCTCCACGCGGCGTTGTCCTCCGTGACGACAGCCTTGAGCGGAATGAGCACACGGCTGCGGCGCAGGGCAGAAAGCAGCGCGTCGAGCTGTGCGCCGGTAAGGCCGCAAAGAACGAGCATCTCGTCCGAAAAACTGCCGGCAGCCGGCTCCTCAGCGGGGGAGAACCCCTCCAGTCCGCAGAGATAGCCGACAGGGTGAGAAAGCTCTTCCGGTGCAACGGTTCGTCCGCTTATGCCGAGTTTAAAGAGAGCGAAACGGATCTTTTGCAGTCGGGCGGCATCCTTGACATTGTAAAGCAGTGCGCCTGCCATCATCAAAACCTCCTCAGCACGGCTGTGCAGCCTTCTGCGCCATGATGTCGGGATCAATGCAGAAATAGGTGAATTCCCCCGTGGCGAGGAGTTTTTCGCCCTCGCCCAGAATATCCACATCAACAAGACAGGTCGTTCTTCCGCGGTGACGGACGCGCGCGTCCGCACGCACGATGCCGTCCGTCTGGTTGCGGAGAAAATGCATCGCGCTGCTCTGCGTGACATACGAGCGGCCGTCCGTGTGGGCGGCGTAGCCGGTGGCGTTGTCCGCCATCGTGTAGATCGCACCGCCGTGTACGATACCGTATGGATTCTTGCTCTCGGGACGGATCTTGAGCTTAAAAACGGCGTGGTCGGGCTCAACAAATTCCGGCTCGATATGATTGTATGCGGCGAAGAAATTTAATTTGTTCAATTCATCCATCGGATGGGAAACTGCACTTTGTACCATGAAAAGCGGCTCCTTTGACGTAATTCCTCGCTATCCTACCATAATTGCGCGGTAAAAGCAATGTTTTGGCAAAAATGATGCGGTGGTGCGTCAGTGGCTTGAGAATGTGTGAATATCGAAAAAACGGAGAATAATTTGTATAAAATGGTCATTGTTAAGAGAAAAGATGAAAAAACTTGTATTGCTTGTCTACTTCCATTTTGAGCGGAAGCCTGTTATACTACATAATATGATAAGCAAAATTTGCAATTGAAGGGGAAAACCCTATGATATATGAACATTCAGAGCTCTCTCGCCGCGCAGCGGGGCCGAGGATCGCAGCCATCGGCGGCGGTACCGGCCTTTCTACGATGCTGCGGGGACTAAAAAAATATACCGACCGGCTGACAGCGATCGTCACGGTGGCAGATGATGGCGGCGGCAGCGGCGTGCTGCGCCGTGAAATGGGCATTTTGCCGCCGGGAGATGTCCGCCAGTGTATGCAGGCACTTGCCAATACCGAACCGGTGATGGAGCGTCTGCTTGATTATCGCTTTCCGGAGGGGCAGCTCAGGGGACAGTCGTTCGGCAACCTCCTGCTTGCGGCGCTCAACGGTATGGCCGGGAGCTTTGAAGAGGCTGTCTCCATGATGGGGCAGGTGCTTGCGATCTCCGGCCGCGTGCTGCCGGTAACAAACGCGGACGTGCAGCTGGAAGCTGTTTTTGAAAACGGCGCGCGCGTTGTGGGGGAGTCGAATATTTTCGATGCGAAAAAGCGGCAGGATTGCCGCATTCACCATGTTTCGCTCCTGCCGGAGCGACCGAAAGCGCTGCCGGACGCGTTGGAAGCCATTCAAAGCGCTGACCTTATTCTACTGGGGCCCGGCAGCTTATATACGAGCGTGATCCCCAACCTTCTGGTCGACGGAGTGGCCGATGCTATCCGCGCTTCGCACGCGCAGAAGTTCTACATCTGCAATATTATGACGCAGGACGGCGAAACGGAGGGCTACACCGCTGCCGATCATCTTGAAGCGCTGCTGCGCCACGGGCGAGAGGGGCTTGTCGACCTCTGCCTTGCCAACAATGCGCCCATTCCGTGCGCGCTTGCCGCGCGCTATTCGGAAGAGGACGCGGAGCTGATGCGAATCGACCGCGCACGCATTGCGGATCTGGGCATTGCGCTGGCGGAATACCCGCTGCTCTCGGCAGAGGGGGGATACGCCCGTCATGATCCTGCGCTATTGGCGCAGGCGGTTATGGAGTTGTACCGCGCACGCACGGTGCGTATTTATCGCGGTACGCAGCAGTACATTACAGAAAGACAGGAGAAAGAATGATGCTCAACAGCAAAGAGTTTGTTCGGGAGCTGCAGCTCCGGCACGAAAGTGCGTGGATCAATCCAGATACGACCACAGCGTCCGCGGCGCTCGCCGCCTGTTCGCTCACGCTCACCGATGTAGACGATGTTGCGGCGCGCCTGGAGCGCTTTGCGCCGTTTATCAAAAAGGCCTTTCCCGAGACTGCGGATCACTGCGGCCTGATCGAATCCCCGCTGACGGAGATCGAAAAAATGCGCGCGTGGCTTGCGGAAAACGAGAATGCACAGCTCGCGGGAAAACTGTTTTTGAAGCGCGACAGCGACCTGCCTGTCGCGGGCAGTGTAAAAGCGCGCGGCGGCTGCTATGTGGTGCTCAAGCACACGGAAGAACTGGCGCTTGCAAACCACCTGATCAAGCCGAATGAGGATTACAGCGTGTTTGCCTCGCGCTCGTTCCGCAGCTTTTTCTCGCGCTATGAGCTGCACGTCGGCTCGACCGGCAATCTGGGGCTGAGCATCGGCATCATGGGCGCAGCGCTCGGCTACAGGGTCACTGTTCACATGAGCGCAGACGCGCGGCAGTGGAAGAAAGACCTGCTGCGCAAAAAGGGCGTAACGGTCATCGAGTACGGCGCGGACTATTCCTGTGCAGTGCAAAAGGGCAGGGAACTCGCAGCGGGGGATCCGATGCGCTATTTTATCGACGATGAAAACTCTGTCGATCTCTTTCTCGGCTATGCCGTGGCTGCGCGGCGGCTCAAGGCACAGCTTGCCGGCCTGAGTGTCCCTGTGGATGCGGAGCATCCCTTGATCGTGCATATTCCCTGCGGCGTCGGCGGCGCGCCGGGCGGCATCTGCTTTGGCCTCAAGCAGGAGTTCGGCGATCATGTACACGTCTTTTTCGTTGAGCCGGTGGAGGCGCCCTGTATGCTCCTGGGCCTTTCCAGCGGTTTGCAGAACAACATCTGCGTGCAGGACATCGGCCTGAGCGGACGCACCGCGGCAGATGGCCTCGCCGTCGGCCGCCCTTCGGGATTTGTGGGCGAGGCAGTCAAGGCGCTTGTAAGCGGCGGCTTCACGGTGTCGGATGAGCATCTTTTTACCTATCTTCGGGCGCTGTACGCGGCGGAGGGACTTTTTGTTGAGCCGTCCGCCTGCGCAGGCTTTGCCGGCGCGGCGGAGCTTTCCCAAATGACAGATTATCTCGAAAGCAGCGGCCTTGGCGCGCATTTTGCGAACGCGACGCACATCGTCTGGGCGACGGGCGGCGCGCTCGTGCCGGAAGGCGAACGCGAGACCTATCTTGCAAAATGAAAACAGCAAAGCAGGGCTTCCCCCAATGCGGGAAGCCCTGCTTTTTTCACGGATTCATTCAAACAGCTTGGCGCTGCGGTTGAGATATACAAGCTCCGTGATCTCAGTCACGACCAGACCGATGGCAATGGCGAGAATGAGCAGCAGCAGGACGATCAGGCTGCCGTTGTAAAAATAGAAGAAGGAAGCCGACGACAGACCCAAAAGCAGGATCAGAATGAGAAATGCGCCGAGAGCGCCGATGACCACGACCTGCCAGGTGCAGAGTGAACGCCATTTTGCCGCCATCGCGTCGTCTGCGCCGTCAAACGCTTCGGCGCAGGCAGTGAGCTGGTGGTACGCCGCAAGCGTGGCAAACAGGAAGATCAATCCCAGCAGAATGATCAGAACGACCAGAATCGCGGAGACGTCCGATGCCGTTATCCACTCCTGTACGCTTGGCGCATCGAGAAGCGCAACGAACGGCAGCGCGATCAGCGGCAGAAGATTAAAGTACACGACCTTGCGGAAGCGGGGGACGGCCGCGCTCAGCTTCCAGAGCACAACGAGCGTGAGAACGCTGACTGCAAACGACATCGCACTCAGCACGATGCCGAGCGCCGGGATCTTGTCACCGAGCTTGAAGGTGTTGTTCAGGAGGTTGATGACGATATTGGCGATGCCGAGGCGGAAGAGGTTCTGGAATCCCTTGTGCAGCAGCGGCGCATTGGGCAGCTCACGCAGGGGAATGACCGGCAGCGCGGGAGAGGGAGCGGCGGTACTCTCTGCGGGGGCGGGAACGGCGACGGGGGAAACTTCGGGGATAGGTGCGGGACTTGGCGTCTGGTTATTTTCCATCATGGCGGGTCTCCTTTCGTTCTTTTGGGCCTTGCGGTACAAGGTATCCTGCGTTTCTTTATTTTTGTCTAAGCGGTGCGGGCGGCTACGGCTCGACTTTCTCGCCGGTTATATCGTTCATTGAGGTGGGCTCTTTTTCCTCTGGCTGGGGAAAGTCAGCGGGCCGTTCAGTGATCGCTGCGCTTTCTGCCAGACGGAGCATTGCTTCCCGGTCGCCGCAGGCGTCAAGCGAAAAATGCAGATTGCTCTTTTCGTCGATCCACTCAAGCGTACTCCACAGCGTGGGATCGCTTGGAAGAAAGAGCTTTCCCTTGCAGCCGTTGACCGTGACCTCAAAAATCTCGGTGTCCTCGCCCATGTCATAGTAACTGAATGCGTTATCCTGCATGTAAATGCAGCTGAAGATGATGAGATCGTCGCTGCTTTCATAACAGAGCTGGCGGAAACCGGAATCTTCGTAGCTCATCTCTGCATTCAGTGCGTAACCGTCCGGCAGGGCGGTGAGCGTATAGAATGGCAGCTTATCGGCAGGGGCATCGCCGGCATATTGGTAGGAGACCTGAGATCCTGTCCAGGTTTCTATCCAGTGGATCAAGCTTGCCCGCGCATCGGGGCTTGCGGCGGTGAAGGCTGCAAACAGAAGTGATGCGGCAAGCAGCACTGCGGCTGCCCGTTTGGCGGTTTCGGCAAAAAAGCTGCGCTTTTTCGGCCGTTCATAGTACAGCGCTTCTTCCACATATTTTGCACCGATCTCATTCATGGCGTCGGAGAAAAGTTTGGCCGTCATGCCATCGCCTCCTGCTCGATCAAATAAGTTTTGAGCTGCTTGCGCATGCGCATCAGCCGCAGTCTTGCGTTGCTCTCGGTGATGCCGAGAAGGCGGCCGATGTCGGCGTAGCTGTCAGCGTACCAGTAGCGGCGCATGAAGAGCACGCGGTTCTCCTTGCTCTGCGTGTCGAGGAAGCACTCGATGACGGCGGCAAGCTCCTTTGCCTCGCAGTGCTCCTCCGTGCGCCGGGGGGAGGCGAGGAATTCTTCGATCTCCTCCATACACACGTCGTAGTGGCTGTTTCGTTTCATTGCCGTGTTGGCACGATAGCGCGTGATCGAACAGCGCCGGACGAGCGTGCCGACAAACGCCGAAAAGGGATTCCGGCCGCTGTGGCGGGATCGCGTTCCATGTGCTGAGATAGGCGTCGTTCACACACTCTTCGGCGTCCTGCGCGCTCTTGAGGATATTGTCCGCGAGCTTGTGGTAAAGTCTGCCGTATTTTTGGTCCAGCTCGCTGATGGCGTCCTCCGAGCGCGCGAAGAACAGCTCGACGATCTGCGCGTCCTCCATCGTGCGGCACCTCCTTCCTTGATACAAAGAGTTTCTTTCCTCTTTAGACGCAGTTCCTGACAAAACGCTTCATAAAAATCAAAGTTTTTTTCCTGTTCGGCAGAGCGCGGTGGGCGCTTCCGCGCGGCGGCAAAAAGAAAAAGGCGGCTCCGCACCTTTTGGTGCAGAGCCGCCTTGTGCCTCAAAGGTGCTGCTTTACATGTTCGCAGATCGCGTCATAGGTCTGCTGGCTGATGTCGTGCTCGATCTTGCAGGCGTCTTCCTCGGCGGTCTTTTCGTCCACACCGAGTGCAACGAGAAATTTCGTGAGCGTGTGGTGCCGGTCGAGCATTTTTGCAGCGATGGCCATGCCGCGGTCGGTCAGCGTGATGAGACCGTCGCGGTCCATCTCGATATAGCCGTTTTCGCGCAGACGCTTGGTCGCATAGGTCACGCTGGGCTTGGTCACGCCGAGGTGCTCTGCCACATCGACCGAACGGACATAGCCGTGCATTTCCTTCATCATCAGCATGGACTCGAGATAATCTTCAGATGCCTTTTGGATTTTCATGTGCGGTTTCACCAACTTCGCAATAAAGTACGATAATAGGTTAACATGCTTTAACCAAAAATGCAAGCATTAAAAAAATGTTCACAAAACCTCTTGACAAAATAGGTTAGAGAGATTAAACTTACGGGCGAAAGTTAAACGACACTAACTTTGAGATGGCGAATTGCGGATCGCCGCGATGAGAAAAGTGCCAGACCAACAGCATGCGGAGGGATAAGTAATGATGCCGCTTACACTGGCGAATGCCGGAGAAGAAAATACCATCCTCAAAGTCGGCGGGAGCGCTGAAGTCAAAAAGCATCTCGAAGATCTCGGCTTTGTGGCCGGGGGCACGGTGAGCATCGTGTCGTCGCTCGGCGGGAACGTGATCATCAAGGTCAAGGAAGCCCGTGTTGCCATTAGTGAAGAAATGGCAAGAAAAATCATGGTTTGAGCAATTTTTCAAATAAAAGGAGAGAGATTATGAAAACACTGCGTGAAGTCAAGATTGGCGAGACCGTCAAAGTCGTCAAGCTCCATGGCGAGGGCCCCGTCAAGCGCCGTATCATGGATATGGGCATCACCAAGGGCACTGAGGTGTTCGTGCGCAAGGTCGCGCCTCTGGGCGACCCGATGGAGGTCACCGTGCGCGGCTACGAGCTGTCGCTGCGTAAGGCGGACACCGAAATGATCGAAGTTGAATAATTTATTTCTACATAAGTTAAGGAAACTTAACAAGAAGGAGCAGTAAGAAAGATGGAAAAGCAGATCAAAATTGCCCTCGCGGGCAACCCCAACTGCGGTAAGACGACGCTGTTTAACGCCCTGACCGGTTCGAACCAGTTCGTCGGTAACTGGCCCGGCGTCACCGTGGAAAAGAAGGAAGGTAAGCTCAAGAAGCACGATGACGTGGTCATCATGGACCTTCCCGGCATTTACTCCCTGTCCCCCTACACGCTGGAGGAAGTCGTCGCCCGTAACTACCTCATCACCGAGCGTCCCGACGCGATCCTGAACATCATCGACGGCACGAACCTCGAGCGTAACCTGTATCTCACCACCCAGCTTACCGAGCTCGGCATCCCCGTGGTCATCGCCATCAACATGATGGATATCGTCCGCAAGAACGGTGATGAGATCAACGTCAAGGAGCTCTCCCGTGAGCTTGGCTGCGAGATCATCGAGATCTCCGCACTCAAGGGCGACGGTGTCATGGACGCTGCCGAGGCTGCCATCCGCGCCGCCAAGGGCACCAAGACCGTCCCGATGCACACCTTCTCCGGCCCTGTCGAGCACGCCATCGCCCACATCGAAGAGGCGGCCGTGCACAATATGCCGGAAGAGCAGCAGCGCTGGTACGCGATCAAGATCTTTGAGCGCGACGACAAGGTGCTCGCAAAGCTCAGCATCCCCACCGAGACGATGAACCACATCGAAGAGGACATCAAGGCGGCGGAGACCGAGCTCGACGACGACGCCGAGAGCATCATCACCAACGAGCGCTACATCTACATCGCACAGCTCATCAAGGGCTGCTACAAGAAAAAGAGCACGGAAAAGCTCTCCACCTCCGATAAGATCGATAAGGTCGTTACCAACCGTTGGCTCGGTCTGCCGATCTTCATGGTGGTCATGTTCCTTGTTTACTACATCGCAATGGTCGCGGTCGGTGCGCCTGCTACCGACTGGGCAAACGACGGTGTGTTCGGCGACGGCTGGCACCTGCTCTGGATCGGCTCTGCCGAGTACAATGATGCGGACGGCGAATACAGCGACGCGCTGAATGCAATCAACGGCTTTGTTGAAATAGATCCCGAAGCCGAAGATTTTGATGCTGCCGCAGCTCTTGAAGCGATCAAGAACTTCAAGCCCGACTCCGACAACGCAACGGGCACCGTTACCGTTGAGGATGAGGAAACTCTTGCGGTAAACGAAATGACCGTTTATTATTCCACGATCCCCAAAGACGCAAAGGAAGATGAAACCATCGGCATGACTTATGTTGATGCCGTTAAATACCTTAAGGAAAACGGATTCGACGAACCCGATCCCGCCGCATACGGCGTTTGGGTAAAGGGTATTCCCGTGCTTGTGGGCGAAGGTCTTGAAAAAGCAGGCGCAGCCGATTGGCTTTGGGCGGGCCTTATCAACGACGGTATAGTTGCAGGTGTCGGTGCTGTTCTCGGCTTTGTTCCGCAGATGCTCGTTCTGTTCCTGCTGCTCGCTATCCTTGAAGGCTGCGGTTATATGGCGCGTATCGCATTCGTCCTTGACAGAATTTTCCGCAAATTCGGTCTTTCCGGCAAATCCTTCATTCCGATGCTCATCGGCACGGGCTGCGGCATTCCCGGTATTATGGCATCCAGAACGATTGAAAACGAACGTGAACGCCGCATGACCATCATGACCACAACGTTCATCCCCTGCGGTGCAAAGGTTCCCTTTATTGCAATGATCGCAGGCGCAATCTTCGGCGGTTCAGCCTGGGTTGCAACAAGTGCATATTTCATCGGCATGGCGGCAATCATAATTTCCGGTATCATGCTGAAGAAAACCAAGATGTTCGCGGGCGAACCCGCTCCCTTCGTAATGGAGCTTCCCGCATATCATCTTCCCACTGTCAGCAACGTTCTCCGTTCCACTTGGGAGCGCGGCTGGTCATTCATCAAGAAAGCGGGCACGATCATTCTTCTGTCCACGATACTCGTTTGGTTTACCTCCTACTTCGGATTTACTTCCGACGGGTTCAGAATGCTTGCGGAAGACGAGCTTGACAAGTCCATTCTTGCGGCAGTCGGCAATGCGATCGCCTGGATCTTCAAACCCCTCGGCTGGGGCGAATGGCAGGCAGCGGTTGCATCCATCACCGGCCTTGTTGCAAAGGAAAACATCGTTGGCACGATGGGCATTCTTTACGGCGCAGAAGGTCCCGTTTATGCGACCCTTGCACATGTTTTCAACGGCATTCAGGCATATTCGTTCCTGGTGTTCAACCTGCTCTGTGCACCTTGCTTTGCGGCAATCGGCGCAATAAAGCGCGAAATGAACAGCCCGAAATGGACTTGGTTCGCAGTTGCATACCAGTGCGGATTTGCGTACATCATCTCTCTGATGATTTATCAGTTCGGCTGCCTGCTCACGGGTAATGTACATGTTGTCGGCCTCATCTTTGCTGTTGCTGCACTTGCCGGCATTATCTACATGCTCGCCCGCCCCTACAAAGAGGCAACAAAGCTTACCAAGAACGTTAAGATTGGATAAATCAAAACGTTAGCAATGGTTTGAGTCGAACAGCGTTCGGCAATACGATACGGTTCGACGAATGAATTCCCCCAACCCGGATGACGATGCGGACAGCGGTGCGCAATGCATTGCCTCCGCATCTCCCGGGCAAATTCGGGAATAAAATAAGCAAAAACCGATTTTATTTTTCACGAAAACAGAAACATGAAAGGAGAAGGTCATATGTTCAATTGGATAGCTCGGAATCTTTCAACGATTATTATCTGCCTTGTGCTTGCCGCTGTTGTGGTTCTTATCATTGTGAGCCTTGTTAAAGACAAAAGAAAAGGCAAGTCCTCCTGCGGCTGCAAGTGCGCCCATTGTCCGATGGCAGGCTCCTGCCATAAAAAATAATCAGTCGGCCGCAAACCGGTGCAAGCAGGAAAAATGCCGGCCGAATTTACGGAAACAGCTTTGCGGAAAGGAGAAAAAATGTTCAGAACCGTTGTAAAAATCGATGGAATGATGTGCGGAATGTGTGAAGCGCATATCAATGATGCAATAAGAAGGAATTTCAACGTTAAGAAAGTGAAATCATCGCACTCAAAAGGTGAAACGGTGATCGAGTCCGAAACAGAACCCGATGCAGCTGCGCTTAAGCGCGCAATTGAAGAGACAGGTTATGAATTCATCTCCGCCTCGACAAAAATCGTTGAAGGCAGGCGCGGACTGTTTGCGGGCATTCTGCATAAAGACTGAAAAAGGGTGAAAAAGTTGTGAAGCAGAACGGATATGCTTTTCGTGCTTCAGCCCCTACGGAGAAGCATATCCGTATTGCTGTGAAAGCACCGGCAGAGATTTTTATTTTTAGAACTGAAGTTAGCATAGGCTAACTAAAAGCAAAACGGTCGGAATTAAAAAACGGCACGGAAAGAAATTGAAGATTAAAGCGAAAAGTTAAAAATAACGAACAGGAGAAAGGGAAAGAAAATGAGCGTTGTTATCGTCGGCGGAAATGAGCGCATGATAAGGCAATATGAGCAGCTTTGCAAATCATATTCATGTAAAGCAAAGGTTTATATTGAAACGGATAAAGGAATTCAGAACTTCGGCACACCGGATTTGGTCGTGCTTTTCACAAGCACAATGTCTCATAAAATGCTTCAGATTGCCTCCGGGCAGGCGAAACGAAAGAACCTTCGCGTTGCAAGAAGTCATACAAGTTCAATGGCTGCACTGAAAAGCATTTTGGATGAGCATACGGCATGAGCCTAACGGTGCATCAGGAAAATGAAATGAGAATGCTTTGACAGCAGTGCATATTAAGCAGTGCGCATGAATATGATGATCAAAGGACGGCAGAAACGGAACAATTCCGAATTTCTGCCGTCCTTATTTGATGTCTGCACCGTGCAGCCGCCGAATCATTTAAGTATCGGCAGCTGCGCGGGAAAAGTTAATGGGTTAGGTGGGTTGAATCAGTTGTTGTTCAGCTTTGCCTGTGCTGCCGCAAGCCTTGCAATGGGTACGCGGAAGGGTGAACAGGAAACATACTGAAGACCGACTTTGTGGAAGAACTCGATGCTGGAGGGATCACCGCCGTGTTCGCCGCAAACGCCCAGCTTGATGTTGGGACGGGTCTGCTTGCCAAGCTCAACAGCCATCTTGACGAGTTTGCCTACGCCGTTTTGATCAACGCGTGCAAAGGGATCGCTCTCGAAGATTTTCTACTTATAATAGTCATCA
>ERZ860322.1018-NODE-1018-length-17608-cov-3.656811_pt1 | contig 17608 bp, 16 predicted proteins | sample MGYA00509979_ERZ860322 | MGnify/ENA primary metagenome ERZ860322 (study PRJEB30046, sample SAMN00715217) | human gut metagenome | study: EMG produced TPA metagenomics assembly of the A metagenome-wide association study of gut microbiota in type 2...
CCGCCGCGAGGACGAGATCGGCACGCCGTACTGCATCACCTTTGACTTCGACACCGTCGGCGACGAGGCGAACGGCATCGCGGCCGACCACTGCGTCACCATCCGCGAGCGCGACAGTATGGAGCAGGTGCGCGTTCCCATCAGCGAAGTGAAGGACTTCCTGCGCGAGAAGATCGCATTCTGATCAAAGTTTTCCACAGGATAGCAAACCGTCAAAAAGGGCAGCTCTCGAAAGAGAGCTGCCCTTTTTTCTGTTTTCGCTGGCGCACACATGGCGCTTGGCAGAATAGGAAACATGCCCGGTTGCGTTTTTTCGACTAAAATGATATAATTCCTCATTATGTTTTTTGGAAAGGGGACAGCCCCAACATGCGTTTTTTCTCTTCCCTGGTGCGGCCTGACGAGTCCACGGGCGCGGTGATGCGCTGGGTGCACCGCATCTGGGTCTTTTTCTGGCTCACGGCGCTCGGCGCGGGCATCGGCCTGCTCTCGCTCTATCTCACGGCGCACTCCTATGCCGCCATCGACGCGACCGCGCTTTTACAGTCATACTTCAAAATCCCGCTGCTCGTGGTGATGAATCTGCTTGCGCCGGTGCTGCTCGTCTACCTCGGCTTTTTTCTCTTCGCGCGGCCGTGGGCGGCGTACCTTCTCTCGGCGCTGCCGTTTCTCACGCTTGCGCTCGCAAGCTACTACAAGGTGCAGCTGCGCGGCGACCCGGTGCTGGCAAGCGACCTGCGCCTGCTGCGCACGGCGGGCGGCATCATGGACAAATATACCTTCGACATAACCGCGCCTGTGCTCGTTGTCATCGAGGGCTTTTTGCTGCTGCTGGCGCTGTCGCTGCTGATGCTGCGCAGGGAGCGCATGAGTTCCCGGGCAAGGCTCGCGGGCATCATGGCGGCGCTTTCGCTCACGCTTGGCTGCTGCTTTGAGTACTACCCCAGCACGGATATCTACAAGGCGACCGCCAACACCGATCTCATCACCCCCTGGTCGGCCGTCGAGGTCTACATTTCCCGCGGCACGACCTATCCCTTCCTTTTCAGCGTGCAGGATATGTTTCCCGACGCGCCGGAGGGCTACCGCGACAGCGACGCCTATCAGGCGCTCTCGCAGTATCGGGACGCCGACATTCCGGACGAACAGAAGGTCACGGTCGTCGGCATCATGCTCGAGGCGTTCTCCGACCTGACGGATTTTCCCGCGCTGGGCGAGCTTTCCTCGGTGCGCGGGGTCTATGAGCCGCTGCACGAGCTGGAAAAGCGCAGCGTTTCCGGCGACCTTCTCACCAACATTTTTGCCGGCGGCACAACGGACACCGAATGGGGCTTCCTCACCGGTTACAGCGAGCATGAGGAGTTCCGCAACGCAACGGATTCCTTTGTCCGCTATTTTAAGGCGCAGGGCTACGACACGCTCTACCGCCACCCGGGCTATTCGTGGTTCTATAACCGCAGCAATGTGAACGAATACCTCGGCTTTGACGAGAGCGTGTTCAACGAATCGGGCTTTGCCGATCTCGTCTCCATCGACGAGGCGCTCTACGCGTCCGACGCCGTGCTGGTCGATTACCTCCTGAACGACATCGACACACGCACGGAGGACGACGCCCCGCTCTTCCTCTTCTCCGTTTCGTATCAGAACCACGGCCCGTACCCCTCCGAGACCTATTGGGAGGAATACGTCACGCCGGAAAAAACCGGCTGGTCGATGGAGAGCTGCTGCGTGGTGAACAACTATCTGGCAGGTATCCGCAGCACGATCGAGCAGATGCTCCGCCTGACGCGCGAGCTGGACGCGCGCGACGAGCCTGTGGTGCTTGTGCTCTTCGGTGACCACAAGCCGTGGTTGGGCAACGGCAGCAGCGTGTATGCCGAGCTGGGCGTGAGCCTCGACCTGTCCACGCAGGAGGGCTTCTACAACTATTTCTCCACCCCGTATCTGATCTATGCCAACAAGGCCGCCAAGGCGGCGCTCGGGCAGGACTTCACCGGCGAGGGCGGCGACATTTCCCCCTGCTTCCTGATGGAACGCCTCTTTGATGCCTGCGGCTGGACGGGAGACCGCTTTATGCAGCTCCAGCGCGAGACGCGCGCCGTCACGCCGCTGATGCACGAGGACGGCTACCGCATGGTCGACGGTTCCATCACGCTCGACGTGCCCCCAGATGTTGCCGAGGTCTGCCGCAAATACCTCTGCGCGCAGTATTACCGCGAACAGCACTTTGTTTCCGAATCATAAAAAGGAGAATCGCCATGAAATCTTTCAAAATTACCGCACTTTCCCTCGTCCTGGTTCTGCTTCTCGCCGCCTGCGGCGCGAAAAACGACACCCCCGATGAACCCGCCGTCGATCCGACGCCGGAACCTCCTATCGAGCAGCCGGTGGAAAAAACGCCCGATGAGCGCATCGACGACATCATCGCAGACATGAGCCTTGAGGAAAAGGTCGGCCAGCTCTTCTTTGTCCGCTGCCCCGAAACGGGCGCTGCGGAGGACGTCGCTTCCTATCACCTCGGCGGCCTTCTGCTCTTCGGGCGGGATTATAAGGACGCAAGCGGCGAATGGCTCACCGAGGACGACTTTACTTCCTCGCTCGCATCGTATCAAGCTGCGGCGGCGATCCCGCTGTTCATCGGCAGCGACGAAGAGGGCGGCACCGTCACCCGCGCGAGCAGGAACCCCAACCTCTTCTCCGCGCCGCTTTCCTCCCCGCAGGCGCTCTACGCCTCGCTCGGCATGGAGGGAGTGCTCACCGAAACGCGCCGCTACAACGAAGCGCTCAAAACCCTCGGCATCAACGTGAACTTTGCCCCCGTGTGCGATGTTTCGACCAATCCCGATAACTTCATCTACGCCCGCTCGTTCGGGCAGGACGCGCAGACGACCGCGGACTACATCGCCCAGGTCGTGCCCGCCTACGAAACGGCCGGCGTTGCCTGCGTCCTGAAGCATTTCCCCGGCTACGGCAACAATGCCGATACGCACACCGGCGTTGCCATCGACGCGCGCCCCTACACCACGTTCGAACGGTCCGACCTCGTTCCCTTTGAGGCGGGCATCGCGGCGGGCGCGCCGTTCGTGCTTGTGAGCCACAACGTTGTCGAGTGCATGGACAGCGCCTATCCCGCCTCGCTCTCTGCAAAGGTACACGCGCTGCTGCGCGATACGCTCGGCTTTTCCGGCATCATTGTGACGGACGATCTTGCGATGGACGCTGTCAAGGCCTACGCGCAGGATGGCAGCGCCGCCGTGCTGGCCATTCAGGCGGGCAACGACATGGTCGTGACCACCGACTACCGCGAGCAGATCCCGCAGGTGATCGCCGCCGTCAGAAACGGCGAGATCGCCGAGAGCGAGATCGACGCGCACGTTTTCCGCGTGCTGCACGAAAAACAGGCGCTCGGCCTGATCGACTAAAGGAGCCTATCCAACATGCAAACCAGAAAACTCTACTATGAAGATCCCTTCCAGAAGGGCTTTGCCTCCACCGTTGTCTCCTGCGAGGAGACCAAGGGCGGCTACGCCGTCGTGCTGGAGGAAACGGTTTTCTATCCCGAGGGCGGCGGCCAGCCCTGCGACGTCGGCACGCTGGGAAGCGCCAACGTTCTTGACGTGCGCGAGAAGGACGGCGTCATCGTCCACCTCTGCGACCGGCCGCTTGCCGCGGGGGCAAGTGTCTCCGGCAAGATCGACTGGGCGCGCCGTTTCGACCACATGCAGCAGCATTCGGGCGAACACATCTGCTCGGGCCTCATCTGCGCGCGCTTCCACTGCGACAATGTCGGCTTCCACATGGGCGCGGACACCGTGACCATCGACTTCAACGCCGATATTTCGTGGGAGGCGCTGCTCGAGATCGAGCAGACGGCCAACCTCTACATCTACGAGGATCACCCCATCGACATTCAGTTCCACCGCAGCGCGGAGCTTGACAAGATCGACTACCGCAGCAAAAAGCCGCTCGAGGGCGATGTGCGCATCGTCGCTTTCCCCGGCGCGGACTGCTGCGCCTGCTGCGGCACACATGTGGCGCGCTCCGGCCAGGTGGGGCTTGTGAAGTTCCTCTCCGTGCAGAAGTTCCGCGACGGCGTTCGCATCGAGATGCTCGCAGGCCGCCGCGCGCACCGCTATCTCTCCGCGTGCTGGGAGCAGGACGTCCACGTCGCGCAGGCGCTGTCCGTCAAGCCCACCGCCAGCCTTGCCGGGGTGGAGCGCGTGCTCGCCGAGCTTTCCGCGCTCAAGCTGCGCTGCGCAAGGCTGGAGGAATCCGCCTTTGCCCAGACTGCCGCACAGTATGAAAGCAAGGGAAACGTGCTGCTTTTTGAAGAAGAAATGGGCGGCGACAGCCTGCGCAAGCTCTGCGACGCAGTGACGAAGACCTGCGGCGGGCGCTGCGCGGTCTTCGCGGGCACGGACGGCGCTTACAAGTACGCCATCGGCCACACGGACGGCGATCTGCGCGCGCTGACCAAAACGCTCAACGCGGCGCTTTCCGGGCGCGGCGGCGGCAAACCGAACTTTGTGCAGGGCAGCGTGAGCGCGTCGCGCGCCGAGATCGAAGCATTTTTCAACGCCTGACGCAGCAGGCGCAGAAATGACGACAAAAAAGGAGTCTCTCTTAGAAAGAGAGACTCCTTTTTGACTTGTATCGGAACGATCAGAAGCCGAAGCCGCCGAGGCCGAGACCGCTTGTGAGCGCGTTCATCTTGCCGTCCATCGCCTCTTCAGCCTGGCGCAGCGCCTCGTTCACAGCGGAAATGATGAGATCCTGGAGCATTTCCACGTCCTCGGGGTCGACCGCCTCGGGCTTGATGGTGATGTTCGTGACCTCTTTCTTGCCGCTCACCTCCGCGCTGACGACACCGCCGCCGACGCTTGCGGAGAAGGTCTTTTCCTCGACCTCCTGCTGCGCCTTCTGCATGTCCTCCTGCATCTTCATGATCTGCTGCTGCATCTGCTGCTGCTTGAGCATCTGGCCGCTGCCGTTGGAAAAGCCGCGGCGTGCGCTGTAACCCTTTGCCATAATTGTTGTCTCCTTTTATTTTACTGTAAAATTGTCGAATTTACTGCCCATGCGCATGAGATCCTGCATCCTGTCGCGCTTTTTCGCGCCCGGACACTCGCCCACAAGGAAGCGGACGCGGATCTCTCTGCCGACGGCGCGAGAGGTGACTTCGCGCAGAACATCTGTCACGACCTGCTGATCGAGCATGGATTTCTGCACCTCGGTCGTGCAGTAGACGGTCAAAAGATCGTCCTTCATCGTGCCCTGCGCCATGCCGATGAAGGCGCGCTTGTCGGGCGTAAGGCGGTTTTTGTAGCTCTCCAGCAGCTCGAAGAAGAGCTCGCTGTCGCCGTCGCTGTCCGCCGGAGCGCCCTGCCCGGCCGCTGCGCTTGCAGGCGCTTTCTGCGCGGGCGCTGCGTCGTCTTTCGGCACTTTACGCACTGTCGCGGCAGTCTCCACCGGCTCGCCGTAGGGCGGGGGCGCGTCGTAATCGTCCGGCAGCGGCGGCTCGTCCCACGGAAGCGGCGCTTCCTCGGCGGGCTTTGCGCTCTCTGCGCTCGCGGGCGCGGCCTTCTGCGGCATAGGGGAATCCTTTGCCGCGGGAACGGCTGCCGGCGCGCTCGGAGCATTTCTTGCCGCAAACTGTACGCCCGCGGCGATCTGCTCTTCCAGCCGCGCGATGCGCGCGCCGAGCGCAGCAAGATCGCCGGAAAGCGTCTCGTCGCAGAGCTTTAAAATGCACAGCTCCGCGTCCGTGCGGCGGTTGACGCTGAACTGGAGCTGCGCCGCCGTTTCCTGCAGGATCGTGCAGAGCTGAATGAAGCGTGCGCTCGTTCCCTGCGCGCGCAGAGAGTCAAGCGTGGAGGCGTCGTAAGCGCCGCTTAAGAGACTTTCGCCGCCCTCCCCCGCCGTTGCGCTGATGAGCAGCTCACGCGAGAGGGTGGAAAGCTCGCCGAGCACTGCGCCGACGTCCTTGCCGCCGTCGTAGAGCCTGCCGAGCAGCGCGAGCGCGCCGCGCGCGTCGCGCGTCAAGATGAGGGACATGAGCTGCGCGGTCTGCACGTTTCCGGCAAGACCCAGCGCGTCGAGCACGGCGTTCGCGTCGATCGCGCCGCCCGCGGCCGCGCACTGGTCCAAAAGCGACAGCGCATCGCGCAGCGCCCCGTCAGAAAGGCGGGCTAAAAGCGCCGCGCCGTCGTCTTTGAGGTCGATATTCTCCTGCTGCGCGATGTAGTTGAGCCGTCCCACGATGTCCCTGGGCTGGATGCGGCGGAAGGAGAAGCGCTGGCAGCGCGAGAGAATGGTCGCGGGCACCTTGTGCAGCTCCGTCGTTGCCAGAATGAACATCAGGTGCTCGGGCGGCTCTTCTAAGATCTTGAGCAGCGCGTTGAACGCGGGCGTTGAGAGCATGTGTACTTCGTCGACGATGTACACGCGCTTTTTCACCTGCGCGGGGGAGTAGATCGCCTCGTCGCGCAGTGCGCGCACGCTGTCTACGCCGTTGTTCGACGCCGCGTCCAGCTCTACCACGTCCAAAAATCGCCCGCTCTCAATGCCGAGGCAGCTTGGGCAGCGGTTGCAGGGGTTGCCGTTTTCCGGGTGCTCGCAGTTGACCGCGCGCGCGAGGATCTTCGCGCAGGTCGTCTTGCCTGTGCCGCGCGTACCGGTGAAGAGATAGGCATGCGACAGCCGCCCCTCCGCCACCTGGCGCTGCAAGGTCTCGGTGATATGCTCCTGGCCGACCACGTCGGCAAAGGTTTTGGGACGCCACTTGCGGTAAAGCGCCTGATACATCCGCAGCCCTCCCTTTTCGATAAAAATACTCCTCCGTATACAGCTGCGGAACCGGCGTCCTTGCGGCACATGGATGGTCCCGCTTAATGCTGCTCGGTTCCCCGCCTGACATGGTTCGCAGGTACCCATTGCGCAAGACCGATTCCGCAGCTGTATGCGGAGGAGTTGTTGAACAAATGGTATTCTACTATATTTCAGAAAAAATATCAACAGAAAAATGAAAAAGGGGGTTCACAAATTGAAAAAAGTGTGTTATGATAATCCGCGCTGGGAGACCAGCATTGCTATTTGGGCCTGTAGCTCAGTTGGGAGAGCGTACGGTTCGCATCCGTAAGGTCGTGGGTTCGAATCCCTTCAGGTCCACCAAAAAAGAAGAGACAACCGTTGGTTGTCTCTTCTTTTTTGGTTTCGCCGCCGCAGGCGGCTCAACCCAAGGGTAATTCAAAATGCTCGGGCGAAGTGAATTCGCCCTCCGCCAAGATTTTGCGTCGCAAAATGCTTGCACGGCGCAAAAGCGCCGGTTTTACTATCTGCGGGACATTTCACTTGTCTCGCGCCACTCGGCGCGTTTTTTTGTTTCGCCGCCGCAGGCGGCTCAACCCAAGGGTAATTCAAATGCTCGGGCGAAGTGAATCCCACCTCCGCCAAGATTTTGCTGGCGCAAAATGCTTGTACGGCGCAAAAGCGCCGGTTTCTCTATCCGTGGGACATTTCACAGCGCCGCCCCCTGCCCTCACATGAAGTTTGCAAAGATCGACGCGCCAATGACCGTGAGAAGGCCCGCCACAACGATCGACAGGCCGCTCATTGCGCCCTCGACCTCGCCAAGCTCGATGGCTTTGGCCGTACCCAGCGCGTGCGCAGCCGAGCCGATGCTGACGCCCTTCGCAATGGGGTCGGTGATATGAAAGAGCCTGCACACCGCCACGGCGGTCACATTGCCGAAGATGCCCGTAATGATGATCATGGCGACCGTCAAGGTCACATAGCCGCCGAGCTCCTCCGAAACGCCCATGCCGATGGCCGTGGTGATGGACTTGGGAAGCAGCGTCACATATTCCTCGTGCGAAAGGTGAAAGAGCCTGCTCATCACAAGCACGCTGCACAGCGTGGTGACAACACCCGCAAAAATACCGGCAAAGATGGCCTTGTAGTTCTGCCGGAGGAGGGCGAGCTTTTCGTAGAGCGGCACGGCAAGGCAGACGGTTGCGGGTGTCAAAAGATAGCTGAGGTACTTTGCGCCCTCGTAATATACGTCATAGTCGATGCGCGCGGTCACGAGCAGCGCGATGGTCACGGCGACGGAGATAAGAAGCGGGTTGCAGAGCGCAAGCCTGCACTTTTTTTGCAGCAGCACGCCGAGTCCGTAGGAAACAAGGCTCACCGAAACGCCGAAAAAGACGGACTGTTCGAAAAATGTCATTTCCTGCCCTCCCCTTTTTCGTTTCTTTTCAGCACACCCTGCGTCACAAGACCGGATACCGCCATCACGGCAACCGTCGTCACCACGGCGATGACGAGATAGGCAAGGAGATTCTCTTTGATGACGCTCCACGAAGCCATCAGTCCCACGGCGGCGGGAATAAACATCAGGGGCATGATCTCGATGAGAAAGCAGGCCGTGTCGCGCACGGCGTCAAGCTTGATGATCCCCGTCAGCAGGCAGACAAGCATCAGCACAAGGCCGTAGATGCTCGCCGGCACAGGCAGCGGCAAAAGATAATTGAGCAGCTCTCCTGCAAAGGAAACCAGCAGGATCATGGCAAATTGTTTGACGTATTTCATGGTTTTTCCCTTCTTTGCATGATACCGTCTCATTGTACGGCGGCAAAAAAGGGCTGTCAATCGACAAAGGGGCGGAATCTCCGCCCCTTTGCCCTTATAAAAGTGGAATATTTTCAAAAAGAATGTCGAGCAGCTTGTCGCCGTGCGGGACGTCGGGGCCGTTCATGCCGTTTTCTTCGGTGTAGGTCACACCGCGCTTCGTATCCACGCGGCTGTCATACAGAATAAACGGGACCGGCGAGCCCTCGTGCTGCTTCGTGCGCACGAACGTTCTGTGGTCGCTGATGATGAGAAGGCGATATTCCATCTTCGCCTCGTCCATCTTCCCGAGCAGCGGCGTGATGAGGCGGCTGTCGAGCCATTCGATGGCCTGAACCTTATTCTTGAGATCGCCCGCGTGCGCGCACTCGTCCGGCGCTTCCAGATGCACGAGCACGAAATCATGGGAGTTGACCATCTCCCACGCGGCTTCGACCTTGCCCTCGATGTTGGTGTCGATCTCACCGTTCGCGCCCTCAACATCGACCATGTCAAGGCCGCACATCGCGCCGAGCCCCTTGACCACGGGCACCGCCGCAACGACCGCGCCGCTCTTTCCGTAGCGCTCCTGAAGGCTCGGCAGCTTTGCCGCCTTGCCCTCCGCCCAGAGCCAGATGCCGTTGGCGGGGAGCTTGCCCTCTTTTCTGCGGCGCTCGTTGACAGGTGCGTGCTCGAGCGCCTTGTTGGCAAGGCGCATCAGCGTGAGATACGGCTCGGCCTTTGCCTCGTTGCCGCGGGGGAACACCTGCTTGCATGGGCCCTTGACGCCCTCCCAGTTGGTCTCAAAGTACAGGCCCTCAAAGTCGCCGTGATGGTGGATCAGGATCTGGCGGAACGTCGGCGTCTCGCGCAGCTCCATGTCGTACTTTTTGAGCGCGGCGGCAAAGTCGGGGTCTGCCTTGAGCGTGCGCACGACCTCGAGCGCGTCCTCGCCCTCGATGCAGCCGGCATTGAAGGACACAAAGCCCTTTTCGTCCAGCGGCCCGTCGCCGTCCTCCATCGTCAGCAGGTTGCAGCGGAACACCGCGTCAGTCGGCTCGACCGCAAAGCCGAGGGCAGCGGCCTCCATCGGGCCGCGGCCGTGGAAATGCTTGCTCGGGTCACAGCCAAGGATCGACAGATGCGCAATGTCGCTGCCGACGGAGAAACCCGGCGGGCAGTTCTGCGCGTGACCGACGACGCCCTGCCGCGCCAGACGGTTGATGGTAGGAATATCGGCAACCTCCAGCGGAGACTTGCCGCCCAGCTGCGGCATGCGCTCATCAGCCATGCCGTCGCCTACAATGATCAGATACTTCATAATGTGCTTTGATCCTCGCTTTCTATGGATTGGTATTGTCAAAAAACGGCGCCCGCTCCGCCGCACAGCGGACAAAGCGGCCTTTCGTCTTTATTCGCTCGCTTTTTTCAGATCGAGAGTTTTCTCATACGCGGCGATCACCGCGTCGAACACGACGCCTCGCATGCCGCCCTCCTCCAGGGTGCGCACCCCCTGAATGGTCGAGCCGCCGGGAGAACAGACACGGTCTTTGAGACTGCCGGGGTGCTCGTTCGTTTCAAGCACCATCTTCGCCGTGCCGAGCATCATCTGCGCGGCATACTGCACCGCCGCTGCGCGCGGCAGTCCGCACGCCACGCCGCCGTCGGCCATCGCCTCGAGAAACATGGCGGCAAAGGCCGGACCGCAGCCCGCCACCGCAGAGCCTGCGTCCTGCAATTTCTCTTCGAGCGGGAAGAGCCTGCCCGCGGGCTGCATATAGCGGAGGAATGCCTCGAGCTGTGCCTTTTCGCAGTTTTCGCTGCACGCGTAGAAGATCACGCCCTCGCCCACGGCGGCAGGCATATTCGGCATGATGCGGATCACCGGATAGTCCCCGCCGGCAAGCTCCTGAATGCGCGCAATGGTCACCCCCGCCGCCATGCTCACGAGCACGGGGGCGCTGCCGCGCTCTTTGAGCGCGGGGGCGATGCCCGTAAGCATGTCCGCCATCATCTGCGGCTTCACGCCGAGGAAAATGTGGTCTGCCTCTTCTGCGATCATCTTGTTGCCGCTCACCGCCGCACCGATGCGCGCGGCAAGCGCCTCCGCCTTTGCTCTGGTGCGGTTGGCAAGCAGCACCTGCGCTTCGCCGCTTTTCGCGGCGGCGCTCGCCAGTGCGCCGCCCATATTGCCTGTGCCGATAAAACCGATCTTCATGTTGCATTCCCTCTTTTTGCTTCCACCGGTGGTCAAATGACTTTCACCGGTGTAATTTTTTCCCCTATTGTAATACACTCTTGCCCAACAGTCGAGAAAAATTTTTGCAGATTCGTCATTTTTTTTTGCAGTGTGTGCCTTTTCTCCCTTTGTTTCCGGCGGGCGGCAGCAAAATTCAAGTCAAAAATCGCCGCAACGCACGTGCCAAAAAGCGCTTGCGGGCTGCAAATTAATAAAAAAGGAGAGGCCGGTAAAAAACCGGTCTCTCTTTGAAGTTATAAGAGCATCGTGACCCCGTTTTCCTCGATCCCGATCTCAACGACCGGCGCGCCGGGGTCATATTCGCCGTCGAGCGTCCAGGGAATGTCCTCGGCCGTTTCCGCCGTGACATGCCTGACATGGTGGAAGATCAGCCCCTCGGAGTCGTAATAATCCTTGTTGACGAGCGCAAGAATGAGCGCCTGCATCGCAGCGGGCGTCCGCGGCACGGGCACGAGCAGCATCTCGAACTTTCCGTCGTCAAACGACACCTCGTCGGGCGAGAGCTTCATCAGTCCCGCGATCGACGTTGAATTGCTGATCGCGCCGAACAGGTATTCCCCGTCGAACACCTCCCCGTCCGCCGTGATCTTCATGCGGTAGGGGCAGAGCGTATCGAGATTCTTCACGCTCTCGAGCAGATACGCAAAGTGCCCGAACATATTTTTGATGTCCTGCGGCACGGTGTAGGTCGTCTTCGTAAACGCGCCGAACGAGGCAACATAGATGAAGTTCCGCTCGCCGAACTTTCCCACGTCCAGCGATCGCGGCTGCATGCGCATGGCGGAGGTGGCCGCCTGGGCGGGGCTTGCGGAAATATTCAGGCTTGCGGCAAAGTCGTTCGTGCTGCCGCCGGGCAGATAGCTCAGCATCGGGCGATACTGCGGCGGAATGCGCATCACACCGTTCACCGTTTCGTTCAGCGTACCGTCGCCGCCGTGGCAGACAACAAGGTCGTATGCCGCGCCCAGCGACTCGGCAAGCTCCGTTGCCTCGCCGGGGTACGTGGTCTTATGCACGGAGATGAGATAGCCCGCCGCGGAATAGATGGCGGCCGCTTCAAACAGCGGCGCAACGGATTTGGTCTTTCCCGCGCGGGGATTGACGATAAAGAGCAGCTTTTTGTCGTCCATGGGTGCCTCCTCGTTTGCTCTTCACAGCATCAGACCGGCAAAGCACCCTGCGCCCTGTCGGTCAAAATCACCCTCTGCCAAAAAAGTCAAGTTCTGTTCATCTTCATTAACAGAGAGTAAAGATTATCATAACACACGAAATGAGCGGTTGCAATTCCCGGCAAAAAATAGTAAGCTGTTTTTGGTATCTTTTTAGCAGTCACTTAACGCCTTTTGCCCAAAAAAAGGGGGAGCCCATGAAGCAGAACAAAACCTATCTTCACCTCGGCGTAACGCTGATCGTCTCGGCCTGCGCGGTGCTGATGTTTTACGACACGTTTTTCCAGTCCCGCGTGCTGCTGGACTTTTTCGACAAGCTGATGCAAGTGCTCTCGCCGGTCATTTACGGTCTGGCGTTCGCCTATCTGCTTGCGCCCATCGTGGACTTCTTCGACCGGCTCATCGAAAAGGCCGCGCCGAAGGCAAAATCCTCTGTCATTCGCGGTCTGAGTATTCTCATCACGTGGCTTTGCGTCATCGCAATGGTCTACCTGATGTTCAGTATCCTCATTCCCGAGCTGGTCGACAGCGTAAAGACCCTTGCCGCCAACTTCGAGACCTACTATAAAACCGTATACAACTGGGTCACGGCGCTGATGGAAAACGAGGATCTCTTCTCCGACGAGGTGCTTTCCGACCAGGTGCTCTCCGCGCTCAACGGCTACTATGACAAGCTTGTCAAGTGGATCACGGACACCGTCATTCCGCAGGCGCAGGTCGCCATCGTCGCCGTGACGGGCGGCATCTGGAGCGTCATCATCTTCCTCAAGAATTTACTCATCGGCATGATGATCTCGGTGTATCTGCTCGCGCGCAAGGAAAGCTTTGCCAAGCAGTCGAAAAAGCTGCTGTACGCCCTCCTTCCCGAAGTGCCCTACTGCCGCACGCTGCGCGCCGTGGCGGAGGCCGACCGCATTTTCAGCGGCTTTGTGCGCGGAAAGCTGCTCGATTCGCTCATCATCGGCATCATCTGCTTCTTCTGCTGCTCGCTGCTCAAGTTCCCCTATACGCCCATCATTTCGGTCTTTGTGGGCGTGACGAACATTATCCCCATCTTCGGCCCCTTCCTCGGCGCCGTTCCGAGCGCCTTCCTCATCCTGCTCGTCAGCCCGCGCCAGTGCCTGTACTTTATCCTCTTCATCATCGCGCTCCAGCAGTTTGACGGCAACATCTTGGGCCCCAAGATCCTCGGCAAATCCACCGGCATTTCGAGCTTCTGGGTCATCGTTGCCATCGTGGTCGGCGGCGGCTTCGGCGGCGTGCTCGGCATGTTCCTGGGCGTGCCCATCTTTGCCTGCATCAATTCGCTCGTGCATTGGTTCACCGACCGCAGTCTCACGAAAAAGGGCGTGACGGACGATGCGCTCTTCGATCCCGCGCCGATCCCGCCCGCCAACGAAAAAAAGGACTGATTCCCGCATGAAAGCATTTTACCGCGAAAATAAGGGACTGCACCGCTGGCTTTTTGCCTGCGGCGCAGTCCTTGTGCTTTTTTCCCTCCTGCGCGAAAGCCGCGCGGCGATGAACGCGCTGGTCTACGGCGTCACGCTGCCCCTTGAGCAGCTCTTCGGCCGTGCGTGCGCGGCGCTGCCGTTCTCGGTCGCGGAGCTTTTGTATGTGCTCGCGGCGGTCACGGCGGTCGTACTGCTCGTGCTGATGGTGCGCTATCTGGTCAGATCGCGCAAAAAAGGGCGCGCCGCGTATCGCTGCGCGCTCTTTGTGCTCGACGTATTCCTCACGGTCTGCGCCGCGTTTTCGCTGCTCTGGGGCGCGAACTACTACGCGGACGATTTCTGCGACAAAAGCGGTCTTTCGCCCGCGCCTGTCGCCTACGAGGATCTGCTGCACGTCACGCGCTATTTTGCAAACCGCCTCTCGCTTGCCTCAGGGCAGGTCGCGCGCGACGAAAACGGTCTTTTCGCCGCCGACCGGCAGGAGATCCTTGCCTATGCCGATACGGTCTACGACTGCCTGTATGAAGAATTTCCCTTTCTCGACCTGCCCGATCATGCGCCCAAGGGCATCTTCTGCTCGAAGATCATGAGCGCGATGAACTTCACGGGCTTCTATTTCCCGTTTACGGGCGAGTCGAACGTCAACATGGATTCCCCCGCGATGCTGCTCGCCTCGACCTGCGCACACGAGCTTGCCCACCAGCGCGGCATCGCCTCCGAGCAGCAGTGCAACTTTCTCGCCGTTCTCGCCTGCACGCGCTGCGGCGACGCAAATTATCACTACGCGGGCTGGCTGCTCGGCTACATGCACCTCTCCAACGCCCTCTACCGCGCCGACCGCGAGGCGTGGCAGGAGGTGCGCGACAGCCTTCCCGCCGAGGTCCTCGCCGATCTCCGCTGCAACAGCGCCTACTGGTCGCGCTACCGCGGGCTGACCGCGCGCTTCACCCAGTCGCTCAACGACAAAATGATCCGATCCTACGGCGACACCCTCGGCACGCAGAGCTACGGCGCGGTCGTCGACCTGCTCGTTGGCTACTATGCCTGAGCGGCGGAAAGCCGCGCGCTTTTTCGGCGCTTTGCGCTTGTTCTTTCTTCCCCCTTGTGCTACAATGCAAGCAACAATTTTGATCGCAGGAGGCCTTTTTTATGCTGTCTATTGATATCTCCCATGCCGCTTCGTTTCTTCCCCTTCCCTATCAAGCGGCGCTGCGCCCGCGTCTGGAGCGCGCGGCAAACTGGTTGCAGCAGGGCGGCGGAAAGGGCTCTGACTTCATCGGTTGGGTCACGCTGCCGCGCGACTACGACCGCGAAGAGTATGACCGCATCCTTGCCGCGGCAAAGACCATTCAGGCTGATTCCAAGGCGCTTGTCGTCATCGGCATCGGCGGCAGCTATCTCGGCGCGCGCGGCGTGATCGAGTGCCTTTGCTCGCCGAACTACAACCTGAAGAAAAAGTCCACGCCGAACATCTACTTCATCGGCAACGGCCTCTCTTCCGACGCGCTTGCCGAGGTGATGGAGCTCATCGGCGACGATGATTTTTCCGTCAACGTGATCTCCAAGTCCGGCACGACGACCGAGCCTGCCGTCGCCTTCCGCTTCTTCCGCGAAAAGCTCGAGCAGAAATACGGCAAGGAAGGCGCGGCGAAGCGCATCTACGCCACGACCGACGCACACAAGGGCGCTTTGAAGAGCCTTGCCGATCAGGAAGGATATGAAACCTTCGTCGTGCCCGACAACATCGGCGGGCGCTACAGCGTGCTCACGGCCGTGGGTCTCCTTCCCATCGCCGTTGCCGGCGTTGACCTTGCTGAGCTGATGGGCGGCGCGCAGGAGATGATGGCGCTCTGCGCGCGCAGCGATTACAGCAACCCCGCCTGGCAGTATGCCGCCATGCGCCACGAGCTTTACCGTCATGGCAAGAAGGTGGAGCTGCTCGCCTGCTTCGAGCCCGCGTTCCGCTTCATGGCCGAGTGGTGGAAGCAGCTCTACGGCGAGAGCGAGGGCAAGGAGGAAAAGGGCCTCTTCCCCGCAAGCGTCGACTTTACCGCAGACCTGCACTCCATGGGCCAGTACATTCAGCAGGGCGAGCGCATGCTGATGGAGACCGTCGTGCGCTTTGCGCCCGCGGAGCACCAGATGCGCGTCCCCTTCGACGAATCGAACGGCGACGGGCTCAACTTCCTCGCCGGCAAGACGATGGACTTCATCAACCGTCAGGCGATGGACGGAACGCTCCTTGCCCATGTGGAGGGCGGCGTGCCGAACATCATTCTCAACCTCGGCGAAAACAACGCGCGCACCATGGGTCAGCTCATCTACTTCTTTGAATACGCCTGCGGCCTGAGCGGATACCTGCTCGGCGTGAACCCCTTCGACCAGCCGGGCGTGGAGGCCTACAAAAAGAATATGTTCGCCCTGCTCGGCAAGCCCGGATACGAGGAGATGGGCGAAGAGCTGAGAGCGCGCCTGCACTGAATTTTTTGAATAAACCTGAAACTTTCCATTCAGCATTGCAAATTTGTTTCATTTATGCTATGCTGATGCCATCAGGAACCATACCCCGCGCAAAAGAGGCGGGGAGCTATTGAAAGGAGTGAATTCTATGGTCAGACTCATCATGGGTGAAAAGGGCACCGGTAAGACCAAGAAGCTGATCGAAATGATCAATACCACTGCGCAGGAGGATAACGGCAGCGTCGTCTGCGTCGAGGCAAAGTCTACCATGACCTTTGACCTGCACTATCACGTTCGTCTGATCTCTGCCTACGAGTACGACCTGTCCAACTACGAGGCCCTGCGCGGCTTCCTGTTCGGCCTGTACGCGGGCAATTACGATATTACCCATATCTTCATCGACAACCTCTTCAAGATCACCGGCGGCGAGTGCAACCAGGCGGCCGACGATTTCCTGAACGAGCTCGATCGCTTCAGCAACGCCACCGGCGTCAAGTTCACCATCTCCGTCTCCGGCGACCCCGCCCTCGCCACCGACGGCATGCAGAAGTATCTGTAAATTGGTTTTGACAAACGTAGCATAAAAGGGGGCATTCTCTCGCGTGAGAGAATGCCCCCTTTTTATCCCCCAAGAGAACGGCAGGGGCGTTTCGATTTCGCCCCTGCACCCCTAACGACCAAAAGGGAGGGGCCTTGCCCCTCCTTTTTGGATTATCCACCCCGCTGTTGCTTCTGACGGCGCGGCATTGCTTCGCTCGCCGCGCTCAGGGCTGCTTCTTGTTCAGTTTTCTGCTGTGATGTAAATTTCTTCCGCTTTCTGCTGGGCGGCGACGAGCAATTCTTTTGCATCGCCGTAGTTCTGCGATTCCATTTGTTCCAATGCATCCGTGATGGCGTTGAACAGTAAATGATACAGTTTCTCGTAATCCATAGCGCCTCCTCCTATTGCGATGCAAATGTAATGCTTTTATATTACACATATTTTTACCTTTTTGCAATACACTTGTCATATAAAATGTATTGCAGGTGAGAGCTATGCCTTTTAAGATTCCAAACGTACCGCCGACAACGAACAAGTCAGTGCGTTTTCCCAATGATATGCTGGAGGAAATTGAAGATGCGATTCGCGGCAAGGATTGCACCTTTTCGGCTTTTGTTGTTGCCGCTGTCCGTGCAGCATTAGATGATTTGAAAGAGCAGGAAAATGACCGTTGACGCGGTCATTTTTCGTATCAAAGTTGCGTAAGATTTCCGAATCGCAGGCAGAGCGGCAGCGGGTGCAAGAAGCAGAGGCAAATCGTGCAGCACTCATTTATGGCGGCGAGCGAAGCAATGCCGCCACGCAGACGGTTGCATTCCGCAGGCTGTGTACTTCTTCGAGCCACAGGCTGCCAATGTAAGCCTTTCTCTGGGGGATTCAAAGGGGGTATTCTCTTCGGAAAGAGAATACCCCCTTTGACAAGCAGCAGCGCAAAGTGCTGCACCTCCCCCGCGCAGCGCGCGGAGCAATTTGCAAATGGTTTTCTTACACCGTTTCCAGAATCTCGCGCGCAACATAAACGCCGCTTGCCGATGCGTGCGAGAGCGAGTGCGTGATGCCGCTGCCGTCGCCGATGACATAAAGACCCTTGTACGGCGTTTCGAGGGGCTCATCGAGC
>ERZ860322.1023-NODE-1023-length-17535-cov-2.990503_pt1 | contig 17535 bp, 7 predicted proteins | sample MGYA00509979_ERZ860322 | MGnify/ENA primary metagenome ERZ860322 (study PRJEB30046, sample SAMN00715217) | human gut metagenome | study: EMG produced TPA metagenomics assembly of the A metagenome-wide association study of gut microbiota in type 2...
GACCTCAACCGTCAAGATCGGGAGCCAGACAAATCTCAAGATCGTGTTGGCGGAGGATCTCAACCAGTTGGAAGATGTCGTGGTCATAGGTTACGGTACCGCCCGCAAAGGTGACCTTACGGGATCGATATCGAGCGTAAGCGGCTCCAACCTCACAAAACGCTCGTCTCAACAGATAACCTCGGCACTGCAGGGTCAGATAGCAGGTCTGCAGGTGACCCGCTCGTCGGGCGGCCCGGGCGACTCGGGTTCGATACGCATACGCGGCGTCACCACCATGTCGACAAACGACCCGCTCATCATCGTCGACGGCGTACCGACCTCGACGCTTAACGACGTGCTCGCATCCGACGTGGAGACCATGACCGTATTGAAGGACGCCGCCTCGGCCGCAATCTACGGATCACGCGCCGCCGCAGGCGTCATCCTCATCACCACCAAGCGGGGTCTCGGCTCCAAGGGCAAGGTCAACATCACCTTCAAGACCGACATGGGCTTCTCCCAACTGCCCCGTCAGCTCGACATTATGAACGCGTCGGAATTCGCGCAGTACCGCAACGACTACGCCTATTTCGGCAGCGACGCCAACCACCCCGACGTAGGCAAGGACACGCCCCTCTCCGGTTCGGTCTATTCCGACCCGCTCTCGCTGGGCGAAGGGACGAACTGGATCAACGAGATCACCCGCACGGCCCTCTATTCCAACTACGCCCTCTCGCTGTCGGGAACCAGCGACAAATCGTCGTATTACGCTTCGTTCTCCTACAACGACACCGAAGGTATCATCCAGGACAGCGGCCAGCAGCGTTTCACGGGACGTATCAACCTCGAACGCCAGTTGTTCAAATGGATGAAAGTCGGCTATACGGGTTCGTACACCTGGCGTCACAACGACCAGAACAAATCCTCCATCGGCGGAACGGCCTGGTACAGCAGCGCCCAGTATCTGTCACCGCTGCTCAAGCCGAACGACACGTATAACCCGCTGTATTACAACGGGCAGAAGATCAACACGCAGCGTGCGCTGATCGACCTGAACACCTATTACCTCGAACGCCACTCGAACAACCACGCCTTCACGCTGAAACTGGAGCCGGTGAAGAACTTCACGATCAACAGCACCTTCTCCTACTATCTCTACCAGCGGCATACCTACCGTTACTATCCGGGAACCCTTCCCCTGAAAGGCGAGAACGAAGGCGGCGAGGCCTACCGCGCCGAGTGGGACGAGCACTCGTTCTCGTGGGAGACCACGGCCGGCTACAAGTTCGAGAAGAACGGCCATTCGTTCGACGTTCTCGGCGGTTTCTCGGCTTACAGTTTCGCCTCGCACGATTTCAACCTGAGCGGCAAAGGCTACATGGACGACGCCATCCTGTGGAACAACATGAACGCCGTGCAGGACAAAGAGACCTATTCGGCGGGCACTTCCTACTCGAAGAAAACCAAAACGTCGGTCTACGCGCGTCTGAACTACAACTGGAAGTCGCGCTACTACCTGACCGTGACGGGACGTTACGACGGAGCCTCGAACTTCGCAGCCAACAACAAGTGGGCGTTCTTCCCGTCGGCCGCCCTCAAGTGGAACATTTCGAACGAGAACTTCCTGAAGGACTGCAACTGGATCGACGACCTGTCGCTGCGCCTGAGCGCCGGTCTGACGGGTAACGACGCGATCAGCACCTACCGTTCGCTCGCCACCCTCTCCTCGACGACGGGCGGCTATCTGTTCGACGGATCGCAGCCCGTGGCGTTCTACCGCAGCCGCCTGGACTCCCCGGACCTCACGTGGGAGAAGACCACGGCCTACAACGTGGCGATCGACTGGTCGATGTTCAAAGGCCGCCTGAACATCACGGCCGAAGCCTACAAATCCAAAACGACCGACCTGCTGATGTCGCTGGCCGTTGCGGCCCAAACCGGTTACACGTCGCGCTGGACCAACATCGGCTCGACCTCGAACAAGGGTATCGAGCTGTCGGTCGAGAGCCACAACATCGTCCGCCCGAAGTTCCACTGGTCGACGACGCTCACCCTGTCGCACAACGAACAGAAGGTCGACGACATCGGTTCCGAGGACTTCATTTCGGCCTACAACTCGCCGGGCAACAACCCCTACATGATGTACGGCTACGTCAAGGGCTACCCGCTCAACTCGCTCTGGGGATTCAAATACGGCGGCACGTGGAAGAGCGCCGAGGAACGCGAGGAAAACGCGGTGACGAAAACCTACGTCAGCCCGGCCAACACCGACGGAGGCCCGCGCTACTACGACACCAACCACGACGGCGTGCTCTCGCGCGAAGACCTGATCTACCAGGGCAACGCCGACCCCTATCTGTACGGAGGTTTGCAGAACACGTTCTACATCCACGGTTTCAAGCTGGGCGTCTACTTCGCCTACTCGCTCGGCGGCAAGATCTACAACTATTCGGAGATCTACATGGCCGGTTCGCAGTTCGCTAACCAGTACCGCTACATGCTGAACGCCTGGCATCCCGTCCGGAACCCGAATTCCGACATTCCGCGGGCCGGAGCGAAAAGCGACGCCGCGCTTCCGAGCGACTTTATGATCCACGACGCTTCGTACCTCCGGCTGAAGAACATCACGCTGTCGTACACGTTCGACCTCAAGAAAAAATGCTCGTGGATGAAAGACCTCACCCTGAGCGTATCGGGCGAAAACCTCTTTCTGTGGAAAAAGTACAACGGATTCGACCCCGACGTTTCCAGCGAGGGAACCTCGTCGACGCTGCGCCGTATGGACCTGGGCGCCTATCCCAAGCCCCGCACCATCATATTCAGCCTTCAGTTGAGATACTAACCTAACAGAATTAAGACGATGAAACTCAAACATATATTCTACACGGCCGCGGCCATGGCCATGCTTTCGTTCCAGGCATGTACGCTGGACGAAGACACATCGGGCATCTCGAATCCCGACGACTTCTTCCGCAAATTTTCGGAATGCCAGTCGGTCGTAAACGGATGCTACATTCCGATCAAGTCGATCTACACCTATACCTACATGATCGCCACCGAGTGTGTCACCGACATCGCCTACTGCCCGTCGGGAACGCTCGACGCCAGCCTGGACATCTCGCCCGCCGTGCCGCGCATGGGTTCGACGGTCTGGCGCAACGGCTACCTCGGCGTACAGCGCTGCAACTTCGCCGTCAACGGCATCGAGCGCGCCTATAAAAACGAGGTGATCAGCGAGGAGCAGTACCACCAGCTGCTTTGCGAGGCGAAAACCCTGCGGGCGTTCTTCTACTGGACGCTGACCTGCTTCTTCGGCAACGTTCCGTTCTATTTCGACGACGTTACGGACAACGAGGTTTTGAGCCGGATTCAGGTGTTGCCGCGCATGGACGCCAACGAGACCCGCAACAAGGTCATCGAAGACCTTCAGTCGATAGCTCCCCTCGCCGCCCAAACCCGCACCTACGACAACGAGGCCAATCGTCTGGGAGCCTCCTGCGCCTACATGCTCATCGCCAAGATGGCCATGTGGAACAAGCAGTGGGACGTGGCGCTGGACGCGCTGGAGCAGATCGAAACGATTTACGGTCCGCTGTCGCAGTACGACTACGCCGAGAATATCCTGTTCCGGAACAAGAACACCCCGGAGTCGATCATGGAAATTCAGCACACCTACACCCAGGGCGCCCTTACCTACACGTCCAACGTGGCCTGCATCTGCCAGCCCTACCCGCGTGCGGCCAACTCGGCGGTCTACGACGGCGTGGAGATTCCCGAACTGGGCGACCAGGCGACCGTCTGGTCGGCGATGCGTCCGAACGTCTATTTCAGCCAGGGTCTCCAGTCCAAAATGGGCAAGGACATCCGCGCCAAGTACAACATGGCATGGGGATACGAGGACAAGACGTTCAACAGCACCAACACCCGCCCGTGGTGCGGACCGAAGTTCTGGTGTCCGAACATGCAGGCCTCGAACGACGGCAACAACTACAAGGTCTTCCGCTATGCCGACGCGCTGCTGATGATGGCCGAGTGCTATTTCTACAAGGAAAACTACGAAAAGGCGGTCGAATACCTCGACATGACCCGCACGCGCGCCAATCTGTCCAAGTACACCTTCCGCACCCCCGCGCGCCTCGAGGAGGAGATCCGCAACGAGCGCGCCCGCGAGCTTTTCGGCGAATTCCAGCGCAAGTACGACCTGGTCCGCTGGGGCATCTGGTACGAAGCCGTAACGGACAACAGCGACTACGCCTATCTGCAACTCAACACGGCTAACAGCCGGATCAAACCGTGCCACCGCTACTATCCCATTCCCGACACGGAGGTCACCTACTCGAAGAACAACCTCGACAACAACGAATACAAGGCTTACGGCTTGTAATAATCCGAAACTTTCAGACGAATGAAAACAATATTCAATAAACAGAAAAGATCGGTCGCCGGCGTACTGATCGCCCTGACGGCCCTGACGACGGCCCTGACCGGCTGCCAGGAGGATTTCGAGCTGGACCTGCCTCTGGCGGTCTCGGCGCGCGAACTTTCCCTAACCAAGGATGCCGGCTCGACGCACGTGCTGGTCTACTCGAACGGCGACTGGACGGCGCGCTTCACGCGTCCCGTGAAGTGGGCCTCCCTCAACAAACTCCAGGGATACGGCAATAACGAAATCGTATTCACCTATTCGGCCAACTACGGCATTTCGAGAAAGATCGGCGTCGTGTTCGAGAAAGGTTCCCTGACCGATACGGTGATGTTCTCGCAGGCCGGAGCCATCACCGACGCTTCGCTCTCGTTCTCGAAACCGGCGGTTACGCTGCTGAAGTCCCGGTCGCAGATCTTCACGCCGATCAGCACCAACCTGCGCTACTGCATCGACGATCTGGAAGCCAGCGTCACCTATTACGACAACGACGGCCTGCCCAACGATCCCGTCACCGTCCTGACCCGCGCCGAAGAGGGCGAAGAGGGCGGCGAAGGCGAAGGCGGTGCCGAACCGCAGCCGCAGCCCGTCGAACCGTGGATCTCCAACGTCTCGGCCACCTACAAGGGAATCACGTTCGAGGTCACGGACAACGACTCCGGATTCGCGCGCATCGCCGATCTGACCCTCTTCATCGAAGACGCCAAGGGCGAGATCACCAAATCGGTGCTCACCGTCACGCAAGGCATCGCCCTGCCGGCGCTCAAGCTGGACAGCAATGCCGAAACGTACGAAGGTTACGCCCAGGATTGCGCGGTTCCGGCCACGACCAACAACCTCGTGCCCTACTCCGACCAGATCGGTTACGACGTGGCGTACGACGTTCCCGTCGCGGAGGGCGCCGAGTGGATTCTGAAGCCCGCGATCACCGACGACGGCCTGACGTTCTCGCTGGCCAAAAACGAGGGTTCGGAGCCGCGCACCGCCACGATCCGGCTCAACTTCACCGACGAACACGGCAACTCCGTTTCGGCCTCGTGCAAAATCACCCAGAAGCCCTACCCGACCGCTGCCGATTTCGCCGCGGTGCGCGCCCTGACTCCGGGCGAGATCACGCTCCAGCAGTATATCGAAGGCTACATCGTCAGCGACCCCGACAGCAAGAACGTCGTTTCGAGTCCCCAGACCCAACAGTTCTTCTTCGACCGCGGCGAAAACGACCGGACGGCCTATATCGAGAGCCTCGACGGCAAGTGGGGCTTCTGCCTGAAATTCGCCTCCTCCGAAGACAACACGCCGGCCCGCTTCTCGAAGGTGCGCCTCTCCCTGAACGGGGCCACGCTCGAAAAGAAGAACTCCCCCGAGTGCTACACCATCACGGGACTTACCGCGGCCAACATCCTCGAAACCTCGACGCCCGACGAGTTCAAGATTCCGGTCAAGACGAAGACGATCGGCGAACTCACCGACGACGACATCTTCACGCTGGTGTCGGTCACCAACCTCGAAATCATGTGCAAGGACGGCGCCTACACCAACTGCACCGACGGCTATTCGTTCAAGGACAACATCAACCCGATCGGCACGGCTACCGCCCCGCGCTGGGACGTAGCCCCGCTGATGTGCTACGACAACACGGGCCGGACCATCTACATGCTGACCAATACGGCCGCTCCCTGGCGGCGTTTCAGCTCGGGCCGCGACCTGGATTTCAACTCCGTCGTACCGCAGGGTTCGGGCACGTTCCGCGGCATCGTCGTGGCTGACGACGTCGCCCCGATCCGCTTCGGCGACCTGGGCCGCTACCAGCTGCGCGCCATGACCGCCGAGGAGATCGCGCTGACCGACGAACCGTTCTCGAAAACCGTCGTCGAGTGGAACTGGAACGACCGCAAGACCGACCTCATACCGGAGATCGGCGAAGGCGAGATCAATAAATACGGCGCCACGCAGGGTGCCGCAGCGGACTTCAACAACGTCGTCTGCTCGGGCAAGGGAGGCGCCTCCTCCGAACAGAAAGGTCTGGTGGCAAACGGCGGCATCACGTTCACCCAGCAATGGTGGGATTTCGACGCCGACAAGGGCAAATACTTCGACATTTCGTTCTCCACGCAGGGAATCAGCGGTTCGAACATGGTCTTCGGCATCGTCTGGGGCCACGGCTCGATGAGCAACACGACCCTCTCCGGCCCGGCGCACTGGAACCTGCTCTATTCGGTCGACGGCGGAGCGACGTTCCAGGCCGTTCCCGACAGCCCGATCATCAAGAAGCGTTCGATCACGTGGTGGTCGACCACGTCGCAGGATTCGACCCCGGGCTTCACCGAGCACCTGCGCAAACTGCCCGCCGACTGCTTCGGCCGGGAGAAAGTGGTTCTGCGCTTGCAGGTGGCCGACAAGGTTACCGACATCGACCCCAAAGCCACGTCTTCGAACTACCTGACGGCGCTGGGCATCGAGAAGGGAACGCTGACGCCGTCCGTTGCGGCCGGTAACAGCCAGGCCCGTATCGGAACGATAACGGTACGCTACAACTAAACGAATTGCGGTCGCGCGGCGGATGCACCGTCCGCCGCGCACGGCCGGAACAAACAACAACGAATAAAACGTATAGAATATGAACTGTCGTAAATCGATATTTAAATTTTTAGGCATTGCGGCCGTATGCGCAGCCTCGGCGGCCTGCAGCGTCGACGACGCCGACGATCTGGCCCTGGTCAAACTGGGCGCGCTGAAGAAGGAGTTCGTCGTCGAAGCCGATGCGAATACGTTCGACATCGACATCTACGCCAACAGCGCCTTCCATATCGAGCGTATCAACCAGGCCGACTGGATCAGCCTGACCTGCGGTGAGACGGAGGACGGAAAGGGCGCCATCACCGCCGAATGCGAATTCAACGAAGGCTTCAAACGCAAAGCGGGCTTCGTGCTCTGCTCCGACGTGGACGCGCGCCGCGACACGGTCTACGTCAAGCAGAAGGCGCTCGTGGACGCCAAGATCGAGTTCGCCAACTCGTCCGTCATCGTCGCCGGAGCCGGCGGCAAGAACATCTCGCCGATCGAGACCAACATTCCCTTCTCGGAGATCACTGTCGACATCGAGTATGCCAAGGCCGACAACGCCGATTGGATCGAGAGTCTCGAAATCGTGGATTCCGAGAGCGAAAATCGCAGTCTGGCCATCACGACCGAGGCGAACGCCGCAGATGAAATCCCGCGTTCGGCTACCGTGTCGCTCTCCTTCACCGACGGCTGGGAGGAGACCGTCTCCGTCGAATTCAACCTCCTGCAGCGCACGGCGAAGGAGACCCTCGGACGTCAGATCACATTCGAGGAGTTCCGCCAAACGTATGCCATGAACAAGAAGGTCGAAGACTACGTCATCCTCGAAGGCATCGTGGTGAGCAACACCAAGAGCCACAATGCGGGCGAGAACACGCAAAGCACGACCGCAAAGATCGACTACAGCATATCGGACCGGACCGTCTACCTCGAAACCTACGACGGCAAATACGGCATCGCCGTCCAGACCGCCACGGCCGAAGACAACGTCTTCGAACAGTACGACCACGTGCAGATCCTCATTCAGGGCGCCTCGGGCTACCTGGTCGAGACCCCCGACCGCTATGAACTGCGCAACGTCACCAAGGCGATGGTCATTTCGCGCATTGCGGGTTCGGCATCGGACGTTCCCGTGAAGGAGAAGTGGATGAGCCAGCTCACCGACGACGACATCTACACCTACGTCACCCTGAAGGACGTCGAGTTCCCCGTACGCAAAGGCGCGATCACGCCCATCAACGAGGGCTATGCGATCGGCACGGGCGCAAGCCGCATCAGCAAATACCCGCTGCTCGTGCGCGACATCAACGGCGACGACATGTACATGCTGACCAACACCAACTGCGCCTACCGCAGCGACGGCACGCGCCTGCCCTACGGCTCGGGCAAGATTTCGGGCGTCATCGTCCACGAGCGTTTCTCGCGTTTCGAATGGCGCGACGGAGCCGACCCGGCCGAAATGGACGACGATCCGACGCTCGGCTTCATCGGCCGCTACCAGATCCGCCACCAGACCAAGGGCGACATCTGGGACAACATGCAGAACAGCGTCGAAGACAGTTTCTCGGCCCTGCTGACGGAGTACCGCTACTGGAATCCCGACCTGGAGAACAAGGTCCAGAAACCCACCTACGGAACGAACGGCTACCTGACGCACACCTATCAGGAGAAGTACACCGGCTCCGCCAGCAAAGAGTACCTGCAGGCCACCTTCCAGCAGCACATGTGGGGCGGCGGAACCTACGAATACCTGGGTCCCGTCGGCAACAATGCCTCCTATATCTTCGGAGCCAACTTCGGCAACAAGAACGGCATCGGCGTAGTGATCGACCCCGCGAAGGAGAGCTGGAATCCGCTGATGGACGATCTGGTGAGCCGCAATCCCGACGGAACGCTGGAGTGGTGCGGTCCCTATGCCAAGGATAAAAACGCGGCAAACGGCACGGGTGGCTGGCCGGGCAACAATGAGATTGCGACGAATTCCACGCAAATCAACTACAACGGCAGCACGGGTATGCGCGGCAAGGGGAATGTATACGGTTCCTGCTACACCGCCTTCGCCAACCACTTCTGGTGGGACGACGACACCGACCGCCCCTACGCCTGGCTGATCAACTTCTCGACCGAAGGCATCACGACATCGCATATCTCGATGCAGATTTCCGTTATGAACACGCAGCAGAGCTTCTTCTCGCCCCGTTTCTGGTGTGCCGAATGGTCGCTGACCGATTCGCAGGCCGCAAAGGACGACTCGCAGTGGAATCTGATCGGCGAATACACCATCCCCGACGTTTCCGTCTGGGCGAACACGCTCTATTCGTCGTGCGTGGCCTACAAAAGCATCGACTTCGAACTTCCCCAGGAGATTCTCGGCCACGAAAACGTCTACATCCGGCTTCGCCCGACGAGCGACCTCTGCAGCGACGGCTCCGACTATGCCAACGCGCGCCTGAACCAGAGCGCCAGCGGTGCTGCCCTGGCCGCGGAACACGCCAGCAGCCTCGAATATTTCGCCATCCGCTATAACAAATAGCGGCGTGTAACGAACGGTCGAAGCGGGGAGAGGACGACCGTCCTTTCCCCGCTTTTCCCGAAAGCCGTCCCATGCCGCAAACCGCAAAAACCGCAACCATGAAAAAACTGTTGCTTTTATTGGCCGCCCTGTTCGCAATATCCGCCGGCGGCATATGCTGTTCGGGTTCGGGCGACGATCCCGGAGAACAGGAAAAACCCGTCGATCCGCCCCCTTCGCCCGACGACGGCGTCGACTGGTCGAAGATCGACCCGAAAGCCACCGTGCGCGGGGTCGTGACGTGCGCCGGCGCCGCCGTGCAGGGCGTCGTCGTGACCGACGGCGTGAACATGACGCGCACGAACAAACAGGGGGCCTACGGGCTGCGCACGTCGTCCGACAAGTCGAAACTGGTCTACCTGACCGTCCCGTCGGGTTACGAGGTCGAATCCACGCGTGGGTTCATCCCCCGCTTCTACCGCAGGGTCACCGCTCCCACGAGCGTGGAGCAGGTGCAGCGGCACGACTTCACGCTGAAAAAGGTGAACAACGACCGCCACATTATGATCGTGTCGGCCGACATGCATATCCGCAACCGGGCGATGATCAAGACCACATCGTCGGCCACGCCGTCGATCTGTCCCCCGAAGGGCGAACTGGACTCCACGACGTTCCGCCGCACCTACCTCAAGACGCTGCGCGACTACGTCAAAGCCCTGCCCGCAGGCGTGCCGGTCTACGGCATGAATCTGGGCGACATGACGCAGGAGTCGCACTGGACCAACGCCAACAAGGCGACGCTGGCCAATTTCGTCAACGTCTGCGAACGCGGGGGCATGCCGATCCAGACCTTCCACGCCATCGGCAACCACGACCACGACATGGCCGTGCAGAACATCGCCGGCGACGACGATTCGGCGGCCGAACTGGCCTATATCTCCGCGCTCGGGCCGACATACTACGCCGTCAACATCGGCAAGGTGCACTACGTCGTGTTCGACAATACGCAGTATGTCAACACCGGCGGCGACCGGTCGTTCGCCGTCCGCCTCAACCGGCGTCAGATGGACTGGGCGCAGAAGGACGCCGACTACATGCCGTCGGACGTCGAGCGCATCGTAATCGCGTGGCATTGCCCGGCCTTCCGCCGCAACCCGGGGGCCTCGTCGCCCAACCCGATGGACAACGCCGACGAATTGCTCGACATCTACAAGGACAAGCAGCTGCCCGTCACGATCTGGTCGGGCCACAACCACATCGCCGAAACGGTCACCGTACCGCGCAGCGACATGAGCGTGACCGAGTACACGCACCCGTGCGTATGCGGCGCATGGTGGTATTTCCCGCTCTGCCACGACGGCGCCCCGGCGACATTCACCCGTTACGATTTCAGCGGCGGAACGATCACGGAGCGGCGGAGCGTGAATTTCAGCGACAGCGACGAGCAATACTGCCGGGTCTACAACTCGGGGCTGAAAAACGCCGAAGGCAGGCCGGTCGTGCGCCTCAACGTCTGGGACTGGCATCCGACGTGGAAATTCGAATGCCGCGAAAACGGAGCCGCGGTTCCCGCCTCGCAGCTGAAGGCGGTCCGGGAGTACGACGACTATTACGTCACGGTCCACGACGCCTGCGGCAACGACATCTCCTCGTTCAGCTTCCTCGACAAATACCGCACCGACCACATGCTCGAATACACGCCCGTAACGCCGTCCGCCGAGATCCGGATAACCGCCACCGACGAATACGGCCGCCAGCTCTTCACCGTCACCACCAAGGCGGAGAACTGACCGGACGCAATCCGGCCTGTAACGAAGCGTCCCGGAGCGAATGCTCCGGGACGCTTTTCAATCATCGGGCAACCCCTACTTCGTCACACAGATATCGTCGATGAACCAGCGCGAGAACTCGCCCGAAGCGGGTTCGCTCGTAAAGCGCAGGGCCGTGGAGGCCGTCGCGCCGTCGATCGTCAGCGAATAGGTGTTGAACGCATCGGTCGCCAGTCCCGACACGACCTTCTTCGTCGCGCCGTCGATCGTTCCGCCGCCGATCACCTCGACGACGATCTCCGTCAGATCGCCCTTCTTGTCCTTGGGTTCGGTCGCCTTACCCTTGGGGCGATCCGAACAGGTCTTGTAGGCCATCGCGCGGAAAGAGAGGTTCAGATCGCCCGTTGCGTTCAGCGCCGGCGTGAGCAGTGCCCCCGCCTTATTCTCATACTCTGCCCGCTTCACGGCCTGCGACTCGACATAACCGATCTGGGCATAACCCGGACGCTGATGAACGTTGGTGCCCGAAAGTCCGTTTTTCAGCACGGCGTCCCATTCCGAGATGTCGCTGCCGCAATAGTTCAGCATGGCAGCCAACTTATCGCCGTAGAGGTAGTCCAACCCTTCGGTCAACCCGTCGAAAGGCTCGAAATAAACCGCTCCGACCGGTTTCGGTGTACTGAATTTCGGCACGGCCTCAATCGCGACGCACGAATGCAAGCGCGAATCCGAATTGTATCCAGCCGTACCGCCGTTGCAACTGACGTTGTCTGTCGGATAAAGTTTCAGTAGCAGCGTCTGGCCCTTCATCAGCCGCAACTGCGGCGTCAGGGTCACCGTAAAATAATAGAAATAGCCGCTGCTCGCAATCGCCCCGGGAATCGAGATGGCTGTCGAGCCGTCGGAGGGAGTGACGTACTCCGTGCCGTCGGTCGAATAGGCCACCGCCCAGTTCTTCGGAGCGCCGCCCGTTCCCGACATACCGAATGAGATGCGGAACGATGCAGGCATATCCTCGGCCAAAGGCACGGTCAGCAGGAAATAGGAGTCCTGACCGTAAACCATCGACTTGGCCGGAATGTTGTCATGCGCGGCCTCATCGGCCCAGTGCGTCAGCCGGAAATGGCTGCTGTTCGACGTCGGGGCCACCTTTGCCGTCAGCACGACGCATTTGGTGACATCCTTGTCCTCGACCTTGAAGTCTGCCCCCAATTTGTCGAACGTGCCATCGGTCACCGTCACGTACTTGCAATCCTTGTTGGCCTGCGAGGCGGCGTAGAACGAGAAGACATAGGGCAGCCTGATTCCAACCTGGGCGCCGAAGCGCAGCCCGGTGAGTTCCTTGTCCCCGGCCGTGCAGGGGCGGATCGCATAGGCGCCGTCCTGCGGCACAACGATTCCCTTGAGCACTCCGCTACCCGTCGGCGCAGGATCAATGCCAAACGAGGAAGCCTGCGAAGCCACCAGCCGGAAACGGTTGTTGTCGGGGTCCTGCATCGACAGATCGTCCTTGAGCGTTATACCGTTCAGCGAACCGCCTTCCGGCACGTAGACCTGGGAATAAATGCCTGCATACATCGACTCGTAGGCTCCCGACCGAAGCTCCTCGTAGGTGATCTTCAAGGCTTCGATCTTCACCTGCGTCGTCTCCGTGCGGCTCACCTTGTCGTCCGCGGCGGGTTTCACCTCCATCACGCCGGTTTCGGGATTCACCCCGACGACCGCCCCCTTCAGGTCGATCTCCAGCTCCTCGCCCGGCTTGCGGTAGAGCACCTCGTCGGTGCGGAGCGTAATGCCGCAGTTGGCTTTCAGGGCGCTCTGGAGCGCGATGCAGTTGTCGTAATAGTTATTGTCCTGGACGCTCGACACCACGATTCCGCGCATCTTCACGTCCTGCGTCACGGAGTAGTCGCCGTCGGCGGCCAGTTTCCGCAGATCGGGGATCGAGAGATACCCCTCGGCCGTCGCCGAAGCCTGCACGAAGGACAACTCCTCCACGACCGCGGCATTCCGTTTGGCCGCAACGCGTATCGTCAGCGCACGGGAGCCGGAAGTATTGTTTTCGGCAATGGACACCGCCACGGTCGCCATGCCCGTGGCCTCGGTCTGCGAGAGTTCGGCCCACGAGGTGTCGTCGCCCGCGACGGAGATCGTCCAGTCGCAGTTGGCCTCGACGTCGAACGAGAGCGTCGTGGCGAACGACGGCGCGAGAATCGCGTGCGTGTTCAGCGCTACCCGCTGCATCGGCAGCGCCACGTCGTCCTTGCACGCTCCGGCCGCGAGCAGCAGCGCGAAGGCCGCCGCCGCCCGGAAAAAGCTATTCAAGAGTCTGTTTTTCATAATCGCTTACTTTTTGAGGTCTACCAGTACGGGAAGGTGGTCGGAGACCGTCATCACGTTGATCTCCTCGTACGAGGGCACGGCGGTGCGCAGCACCTCGTACGACGGCGAATTGCCCGTGTAGACGAGCACATAGTCGATGCGCGACGGCGAAGAGGTGTTCACGAAGGTATTGGCCGAGGTGCTGATGATCTTCCACGATTCGAGCGCCGCTGCCGGAAGCTTCGACGTGTTGAGGTCCCCCGCCAGGTAGATCGGCTTGGTATAGGCGGCGTAGTTGGCGGCGATATACTCGGTTATGATCTCGAACGACCGCTGGCGGTTCTCATCGCTCTGGTGGCAGAAGTGCGTGGCGATGAAGATGTAGCCGTCGAACTCCGCGAGGAAGAACTTCCGCGCCTCGGTTCCCGGCAGATCGCCCGCATAGGTGTTTTTAGGCGCCGTCTTGCAGAGGATGCCGATGCCGTAGTCGCCGCCGCGGTAGCTGATCGTCTTGCAGTAGTAGGGCCGCATCCCCGTGCGGTCGGCCAGTTCCTGCAACTGGTCGGTCTGATGCCACGTGGTGTTCTTGTCCAGTTCCTGCAACGCGATCACGTCGGGGTCCATCAGCGAGATGACCTTGGCCGTGTTGTTGTAGTTCGCGCGGTCGGTCCCGGAGTTCTGGGTCCATCCCTCGCAGCGGTGGGTGTTGTAGGTCGCCAGCCGCACCGAGTTGGGCAGGCGGTCGTAACCCTGTCCGTCGTAGGGATTGTCGGGTGCGTCAGAGGTCATGTCCCCGAAATCGAAGTCGGAGTTGTCGCCCTCCAGCCCGGAGCAGGCCGCCCCGGACAGCGCCAGGCAGCAGCCGGAGAAGGCGAGCAGTATGAATCGCTTGATTTTCATAATCATTCTTTTTTTCAGGTTAGAAATTCAGGCCGTCGTTCCAGCCGGGGTTCTGCGTAATGGCGCCCTGGGTCAGCACCCGGTCGTCGGTGGGCACGGGATAGAGGTAGTCGCGCTCCTCGTTCCACGAACGGGCGTAATCCGTATGGATAATGATGTAGCCGCTGTCGCCCCTGCTCAAGAAGATCTCCTTGTTCAGCTCGTAGACCGCCGGGGCCGAGGTCGCGGGCTTCGAGCCGGACCAGATGCAGACGTCGTTCACGCCGTCGTTGTTCAGGTCGTAGGACCCCGTGCCGGGGAAATACAGCCCCGTGAAGGGTTTTTCGAAACGCTTGCCCTCCTTCCAGCGCATGATGTCCCAGTAGCGGAGGTTCTCCATCAGCAGTTCGACGGTGCGTTCGCGGCGGATTTCGAGGATCACGCCTTTGTTCGCTCCGGAATTGACGTTGGGGTAGTAGCTGGCCATCAGGGGATCGGGATTGTTGTTGGCGGCCGCCATGTCGAGGGCCGGCATGCCCACGCGGTCGCGGACGATGTCCACGGTCAGGGCGATGTCTTCCGGGGTCAGCGTGCCCAGCTCGGCCTTGGCCTCGGCGTAGGTGAGCAGGATTTCCGGATAGCGGAATACCGGCCAGTCGGTGGTCGAGGTGGTGGCGCCGTTATGCGTGTCGTCGCTCACGAACTTGATGAAGCGGTAACCCGTCATGTCGTAGCTCTTGCAGTCCTCGATCACCTCGTCGATGCCGTTCAGATCGACATATCCCGGAGCCATGAGCGTCTGCGCCATGCGCGGGTCGCGGTTCTGGAACTGCTGGTTGTAGGTCATGGTCTCGTATCCGGGCTGGTCCTGAATCTTCGAGCCGTCGGCCATCAGGTAGTGGTTCACCAGCCGCTGGGTGGCGCTGTGGCGCATGTTGCGGAACGTGAACTGGATGCCGTGGCGCACGAGGATGTCGGCGTTGAAGCGCATCGAGAGGATCGTCTCCTTGGCGTCGCCGTCTTCGAGGATGAAATATTCGCGGTAGGGGGCGTCGAGTTTGAGCGTATTGCCTTTGTAGAGCGAATATTTGTTCTGCTCCATGATGGCCCATGCGGCGTCGGCGGCCAGTTGGAGGAAATAGTCGGCCGAGATGGTCACCCCGTCGATCGTCTCGTCGGCGATGCCGTGGTATTTGCGGAAGGTGCCTTCGTAGAGCGCGGCGCGGGCCTTCATGGCGCGGGCGGCGTTTTTGCTTAGGCGGTAGAGCGCGTCGCTCGGCCAGTTGTCGGGCAGGTCCGTGATGGCGCGGTCGAGGTCCTCCATGACCTTCTTCATCACGAATCCGCGGCTGTCGCGCGGCCGTTTGAGCGAAGCCCAGTCGTTCGACGGAATTACGAAGTCGTAATAGGGGATGTCGCCGTATTTGCGCACCTTTTCGAAGTAGAACAGCGCGCGGAAGAAATAGGCCACGCCGTCGTAGCGCTGGCGGACAGTCTCGTCAGAGCAGTTGCCCGAACGTTCGAGGTAGTAGTTGATGTAACGCAGGTAGGCCCATGCGCTTGTGCCCCAGTTTTCGGTGGCCGGGGAGCGCGTGCCCTGCTGTACGGAGCTGAGGTTCTTGGCGATCTGGATGTCGGAGACCTGAATGGCATCGGTGTCGGGACCTGCGAAGAGACTGTAGAAGCGGTTGGTCCAAAGCTCCAGCTCCGCTTCGCTCGAAAAGAACGTATTGGGCGAAAGGTTCGTTTCCGGCTCCTTGGTCAGGAAGTCGTCGCAGCCCGACAGCGCCAGACTCATCGAAACGAATATCAATATTTTGCTGATAGTTTTCATGGTTGATCGAAATAATGCTTTCCGGTTAGTTTAGAAGGTGATGTCCACGCCTACGGAGAAGGTCCGCGAATAGGGATACAGACAGTCGTTGGTGGCGCTGGTCGTGGCTACTTCGGGATCGACCGTCTTGCTGTAGCGCTTCAGGGGCGACCAGTAGGCGAGGTTCTCGCCCGATACGTATACGCGGACCTTTTCGAGGATGCGCTTGTTGATCGGGATGGTGTAACCCAGCGTGATGTTCTTCAGACGGATGTACGAGGCGTCCTGCAGGTAGCGGTCGGTTTTGACGTTCATCGAACCTGCGCTCGAAGTCTGGTAGCTGCGCCGGCGGGGGAAGTAGGTGTTGCGGTTGTCCTCGCCCCACGCCAGCCGTTCGAAGTCCTTGGCGATGAACGTGGTGGTCGGGAAGCTGTAGGGACCCCAGAAATAGTAGCAGTTGGCGCTGGGCATCCAGTCGATCTTGCCGACGCCTTGGAAGAAGACCGCGAAGTCGAAGCCGTTCCAGTTCAGGTCGCCGCGGATCGAGTAGGTGTAACGCGGCAGGCTGTTGCCGATGACGCGCATGTCGCCCGGATTCTTGACCGTACCGTCGCCGTTGTTGATGATGTTGTTGCCGTCGAGGTCGCGGAAACGGACGTCGCCCGCCATGAGGTGCGCCGCCGAAGCGTCGGAGCTGGTGTAGACGCGGTTGTTGACCGCCTTGTCGTTGATCTGCGCCTGATAGCGTGCCGCCTCCTCGTCGGTCTTGAACAGGCCGTCGGTGCGGTAGCCCCAGAGTTCGCCGAGCGTCTCGCCCACGTAATGGTCGGTGAGCAGCATGTCGTCGTTCTTATACTTGGTGATCTTGGACTTGTAGTCGCCCAGCGATGCCGAAATGCCGTAGGAGAAGGGTTTGCCGGCCACCATGTGGCGGTCGCGCCAGCTGACGGTGATTTCGTAGCCCTTGGTGCGCAGGTCGGCGCAGTTCTCCTTGGGCGAGGGCGCTCCGAAGACGTCGGGCAGCGTGAGCGACGTGGTGAGCATGTCCTTGGTGTCGCGGATGTAGAGGTCGGCCGTGACGTTGAGGCGGTTTTTGAGGAAGCCCAGATCGAAACCGAGGTTGTAGGTTACGACCGTCTCCCACGTAAGTCCGTCGCTGATGGGGTTCGACGCCGAGGCGTAATTGGCCTTTTCCGTGCCGTTGAAGGTGTAGCCCAGCTGGCCGGTCGAGATCGTTTCGATGTAGTAGTAGTTCGACACCTGCTGGTTGCCG
>ERZ860322.1028-NODE-1028-length-17493-cov-2.730416_pt1 | contig 17493 bp, 15 predicted proteins | sample MGYA00509979_ERZ860322 | MGnify/ENA primary metagenome ERZ860322 (study PRJEB30046, sample SAMN00715217) | human gut metagenome | study: EMG produced TPA metagenomics assembly of the A metagenome-wide association study of gut microbiota in type 2...
TAGGAGGAATACAGTCCCCTCACTCGCAACGCTGGAAGCAATCTGTAAGGGATTCGGCATCACAATGGCGCAGTTCTTTGCCGAGGGCGAGATGGTCGAAATCAACCCAGAACTCAAAGAGCTGTTTGAAAACTGGGTCAACCTCACGCCGGAACAAAAGAAAGCGGCGAACCAGATGCTGAAAGCCATGAATAATGACAAGTAAATCACCGATGTTGAAATAAGGAGCTGAAAGGCTTCTTATTTTTTGCTCCCGATACCGTTAACCTGAGCGATATATACCATTTAAGTTAACGGTTTTCATATTTTCACGATATAATAGAATTCGCCGGCTCCGAGCTGCGGTGTGGGCTTATCTGCCCACATAATCTGCGGCAGGAGGAGGTGAACCTATGAAGATAACGAAGAAACAACCACTTCGACCTCGCGGTCGCAGCGAGGATAAAAGGCAGTCCACCAAGAACGTCATCCGTGACGCATACATTAATGGTCCGCAAAAGGAGGTACAGATCATTCCTGCAAAAAGGGATATGGAAGCGGAAACCGAAAAGAAAAAACTTCGTGTGTGTGCGTACTGCCGTGTCAGCACGGATGAGGACACCCAGGCAAGCAGTTACGAGCTTCAAGTGCAAAACTATACCCGTATGATCCGGGAGAATCCGGAATGGGAGTTTGCCGGTATTTTCGCCGATGAGGGCATTTCCGGTACTTCTGTTCTGCACCGCGAGCACTTTCTCGAAATGATCGAGAAATGCAAAGCGGGAGAGATCGACCTTATCATCACGAAGCAGGTCAGCCGTTTTGCCAGAAATGTGCTGGACAGTCTGAACTACATTTTCATGCTGCGAAAGCTCGACCCGCCTGTGGGCGTGTACTTTGAGACCGAGAAGCTCAACACGCTGGATAAGAGCAGCGATATGGTCATTACCGTATTGAGCCTTGTGGCACAGAGTGAGTCTGAGCAAAAATCCAACAGCCTAAAATGGTCATTCAAGCGCAGAAGAGCTCAGGGCCTTGGAATCTACCCCAGTTGGGCTCTGCTCGGCTATCGGCTGGATGATGAAAAGAACTGGGAAATCGTGGAGGACGAAGCGGATATTGTCAGAACCATATACAGTCTTTACCTGGACGGCTATTCATCCACGCAAATAGCAGACTTGCTGACGAAAAGCGGCATTCCTACTGTAAAAGGTCTATCGGTTTGGAGCTCCGGCAGTGTCCTTGGCATCCTTAAAAACGAGAAATTCTGTGGAGACGCCTTGTGTCAAAAAACAGTTACGATAGACTTTTTCACGCATAAGAGTGTAAAGAACAACGGCATAGAACCGCAGTATTTCGTTGAGGGGCATCATATCCCCATCATCGAGAAGACCGATTGGCTGTTGGCACAGCAAATCCGCAAAGAACGACGGTATCGGAAACGGCGCAGCACCCACCGAAAGCCACGCATCGTGGTCAAGGGAGTACTGTCTGGCTTCATGATCGTCGATTCATCGTGGGACGAGGAGTATGTGGACAACCTGCTAATTTCCGCGACCCAAAAACCAGAACCCGCCTCGGCCGTTGCCGAGGAGGACGAAAACTTTATTGTAATTGAGAAGGAGTAACTACCATGTTTGAGAAATTTTCTGTCATCGATCTTATTAAAACCCGTTCCGCCTCTGTCTGCACTTTCGCAGGCAATGTTGTGAAGTTCAATGTGCAGACCGCACAGGAGCTCCGCTTCCCAGAGTACATCCAGTTCCTGATCGAGCCGAAGGCCAAGGAGCCGACGATGCACCAGTATGACTTCGATGCATCCACAGCCATCGCCTTCCTTAAGACCTACGACATCGACTTCATGAAGCTGAACCTCGAAGGCAACCACGCCAACCTGGCCGGTCATACCTACCAGCACGAGATCCGCACCGCCCGCGAGGCCGGTGTGCTCGGCTCCCTCGATGCCAACCAGGGCGACAAGCTCATCGGCTGGGATATGGATGAGTTCCCGACCGACCTGTACGAGACTTCCACCGTCATGTGGGAGGTCCTCGCCGAGGGTCAGATCGGCCCTCACGGCGGCCTGAACTTCGATGCCAAGCCGCGCCGCACCTCCTTCGCCGCCGAGGATCTGTTCCGCTCCCACATCGCAGGTATGGATGCATTCGCGGCCGGCCTGCTGGTCGCGGCCAAGATGCACGAGGACAAGGTCATCGAGAACCTGCAGGCCGAGCGCTACAGCTCCTTCGATTCCGGTATCGGCGCGACCGTCGAGAACGGCACCGCCTCCCTGGCTTCCCTCGAAGAGTATGCTCTGGATATTCCGCAGTCCAAGCTCATCGAAGCCACCAAGTCCGATCACCTCGAGTCCGTCAAGGCCACGATCAACAACTACATGATCGACGCCCTGGCCGAGGCGTGAGCCGAATAGGGAGTTTCCGTTAGGGCTCCTGATTCATCGCTGGATCAAGCAGTGAGGCTCGGCTGTGACAGAGCCGGATGTGGTGTGCCGAAGCGTCGGCGTTCCGGCACACCACTCATCTTTCCTTCCTTCTTCCTAGAATTTCCTTCGCAGGCAAGTCGTCTGCCGGTTATGTCGCCGGTGTACGGCTTGTTTGCGTTTTTGGGCCAAACGAAAGTTTCGATTGTTCGCAATGATGCGATGCTCACGAACGTTTCTGAATAAGGTGTATTTATGACCGCGACTATTACCATTACCAATCCCATTCTTAGTGGAATGAATCCTGATCCGAGTTGGATTTGGGATGATGAGTTCCAGCGAATTGTGTTGGTGACTTCTACTTTTGAGCTTGTCCCAGGTCTTCCCATTTACGTTTCCGAGGATATGACGTGCTGGAAGCATGTGTCGAATGTGATAGATGCTGACTTGGCAAGGCGCCTGCTTATTCCTTTCGTGGATGATTCGGGCGGTGTCTATGCGCCGACGCTGCGCAGGATTCATGGCAAATATGTGATTGCATGCACCATTGCCCGTCTTGATGATCGCCGTGCTATGGAAGGTGGTTGCACAGAAAGCGAGCTGATGCGGTTCCACGCCGCGGAGGGCAATTTTATCCTTGAAGCGGATTCTATCGAAGGGCCATGGCGTGGCCCGTTCTGGATTGAGGGCGCTGAAGGCATCGATCCAGACATATTCGAGGACGGGGATGGCAACGTGTACTGGACCCAGACCCGTCCTGCGGTCAATCCGCAATGGGAAGGCCAGACCGAGGTCTGGACCCAACGCATTAATCCGGAGACTTGGACTTTTGCCGATGACGGTCTTCCTGCGGGATCGGGCAAGACGGTAATATGGCGCGGATACGGTATGGAATCGGTGTGGGCTGAGGCGCCGCATCTCTATCGCGTGGGTGATTATGTGTATCTGATGACCGCTGAGGGGGGCACCAGTTTCGAACATAGCGAAATGGCCATGCGCATCTATGCGCCGCATGGACTGCTTCGGGCGTTCGAAGCTTACGAACGGGAAGCATCCGAATTGGGTGAGTGCATTCCGCAGGTTCGTGATGGGGAACGCTGCTATCTTGGCACCGCAATCCGTGCCTTCCACGCGGATAAGAAGAATCCGATTCTCACCCACCGACATCTGGGTTTGTCGGAACCGCTGCAATGCGTGGGACATGCGGACCTGTTGCTTCATCCGGAACTGGGATGGTGGCTGGTGTGTCTCGGCGTGAGGGAGACGCGGGGAAAGCGTGACGGCGAATTATTGAGCTACTTGGGAAGGGAGAGCTTTGTCGCTCCGGTATCCTGGGAACATAATCCGGCCGATTGGAAGCTGGACGGCAACGGTGCATTATGTACGCATGAGGGTGACCCCGGATGGCCGGTGACTTGCGCTGGTCTTGGCCGCTTGGCCGACGAGATCACGGTTACTACTGAAGACGATGGAATCGCCATCGAGCCTAGGGTGAAATCCTCGCTCGCCGGTGACGTGGAACCTGCGCTGGTGGATGTGGCTGATGGCTCGACGAGCGATGTGGTGGTGCGCGATGAGCGTGATGTCAGCTACCGCAGAATAGCGAAACTGCCGACGCTCATGCCGATTCCCATGTCCGGTTCTTTAGTGATCCGGCAGAATTCCACACATTACGCGGTGTTTTCGATGCATGGCACGGATGTGCGCTACGAGATGGTGAATGGAGACGATTCGCAAGCTGGGTCTGTTGCCGTACAGGCTGACGGAGTGCGTCCGGCGGTACTTTTCGACGACAACCGCTTGTCGGTCATCGTGACTGGCATGCATGGTCTGGCTGATTCTGCGACGTTCGTGCGTCAGGGGCAGGTCCTGCTGAGTGTCGATGCTCGTTTCCTCAGCACCGAATGGGCCGGTGGGTTCGTCGGTTGCATGGCCGGCTTCATGGCATAGTTTCTACGGAATTTCAGGATGGTTCACTGCTGGTGTTCCGACGGGCCGTCTTAGAACGAGTTGAAAACGGGTCGAAAGGCTAGGAGCGCTGTGTTCTCCCTCCGGTTGTGCCTGTGAGGTTTGCCCCGCTGATTAACCTTCGAGTTGCTGTGTGCTGTTGCGTACCACTAGCGATGTCGGCATGATGATGTGCGGTTGGATCACGTCGGTGGACAGCGCTTCGACCAGCATGCGTACGGCGGCCCTTGCCATGTCTTGGAGCGGCTGTCGTACGGTGGTCAGCGCCGGGCCAAGGAATGCGGCAGTCTGCACATCGTCGAATCCGACCACGGATAAATCCTCGGGAATACGTAATCCCAGCTGCCTTGCCGCCTCGTAGACGCCCATGGCCTGCAGATCGCTGCCGGCGAAGATTGCGGTCGGACGATTCGGTCGTTTCAACAGGGAGATGGACTGTGCGTAACCGCCGGAAGTGGTGAAATCGCCTTCGGTGATAAGTTCGGGATCGGCTTCGATTCCATGTTCCGCGAGCGCTGATGTATATCCGTCCAGACGTGCTTTGGAACACATCATCTCCTCCGGTCCGGTGATGATGCCTATGCGGGTATGTCCGAGTGCGAGCAGATGCCTGGTGGCGATTACGCCTCCGGTCCAGTTGTCCGCTTGCACCGACAGCGTGTCTGGATCTGGATTACCGAATGGATCGAACAAGACGAAGGGAATACCTCTGGAATGCAGTTTGTTCCGCTCGATACGTGTCAGACTGGAGAAGACAAGAATGGCGCCATCCGTCTGCCGACGCAGCATGTTGTCAATCCAGGATGAGTCCGGGTGCTGGCGATTGCCGCCTTCGGTGGTGATGACGTTCAAATCATGCAACTTGGCTTCGCGAATGGCGCCACGGAGTACTTCAAGGGCCCAAACATTATCGAAATCTTGGAACACGATTTCGATAATTCGTTGGCTTTTTGCACCTGTCGCTTTACGGGAATACCCATACCGTTTCAACACCGCGTTGATGGTTTGCCGCGTCTCTTCGGAAACGTCGGCTCTGCCGTTGAGCGCCTTGGATACGGTGGAAAGGGAATAACCGGTCTCTTTAGCTATGTCAGAGAGTCGTACCGTAGCTTTCTTTGTCGTATTGCGCATGAGTCACTCCTTCTTCTTTTCATCATATCCGAAAATGCGAACGAAAGTTTCGGTTTACGTTTTTCGAAACTTTCGATATGTCGGCAATGCTTAAAAACGTTGTAAAATCAACGAAAAATAGTTAGTTTTCTGATTTTACAAAAAACTTGACTTTGTGTGATTTGTTTCGGTAGTCTGTAGGTACAACGAAAACGAAATGGAGACTTTCGAAGGGAGTCAAAGGCTGATTCTCTGTCTGCTAGGGGAGCTGCAGCAGCATTCGTTGCGGTCATGCTTCCCGATTCGACCCACTCGAGAGAAGTCGTTCCTGTCGTTGCCATCATTTTGTCGATGATGATTTGGTCAATAAGGAGAAGACAATGAAGTTCAAAACCATTGCAGCTGCCACTCTTGCGGTGGCGACCATGTTGGGCATGGGTGCCTGCGGCTCCAGCGCTGGTGCCAAAGACGATAAGACCATTACGTTCTGGCATAACGCCACAGCTGGTGACGGCAAGCAGTATTGGGAGGATCTGGCCAAAGCGTTTGAGAAGAAGACCGGTGTCAAGGTTCAGATTCAGGCCATCCAGAACGAGGATTTCGAAGGCAAGCTGACCACCGCTATGCAGGATCCCGCCTCCGGCCCGGATGTGTACATGACCCTTGGTGGTGCCAAGACCAAGGACATGGTTGATGCCGGCCAGGTAATGGATATTACTGATAAGATTAGCGATACCGTCAAAAAGCAAATGTCTTCCTCATTGGATTCCATGTCTTATGATGGCAAGGTCTATGGTGTTCCGGTCGCTGCCCAGCCTGGTGGCATCTAGTATTCCAAGGATTTGTTCAAGCAGGCTGGCATCGATGCCGAGCCGACCACTTTCAGCGAGCTGAAGACCGATGTGCAGAAGCTTCGCAGCGCTGGCATCGATCCGATCGCACTCGGCGGCAAGGATGCTTGGCCGGTCGGTCACTGGTACTACATGGTTGTCCATGCGCGAATGCTCTCCGAAGGCCTACGCCAAGGGCGTTAATGACAAGGACTTCTCCGACTCTTGCTGGGTCAAAGCCGGAGATGATCTGAAGGATTTGTTGGATGCGAATGCTTTTAACGAAGGATTCCTCACCACGACGGCCCAGCAGGGCGCCAGCTCGTCCGCAGGTCTGCTGGCCAATCATAAGGCTGCGATGGAGCTCATGGGCACATGGGAGCCTGGAGTTCTCAAGGACCTGACTCCGGACAAGAAGCCAATGGCTGACCTTGGCTTCTTCGCCTTCCCGACCGTGGACGGAGGAAAAGGCGAGGAAGGTGCTTTGATGGGCGCTGTGACCGGTTTCGCTGTCAATCCCGAGGCTCCGGACGCTGCTGTTGATTTCGTCAATTTCATGGCTGAGAAATCAAATCAGGAGAAATACGCCACTGCGTTCAGCACCATTCCGGCTTCCGCCGAAGCTTACGATGCGGTTACCGATGAAAATCTTAAGGCTATCCTCGAAGCTATGAAAAAGTCTGATGGCATGCAGCTGTGGATGGATACCGCTCTCGGCGGAAATATTGGCAACGCTCTTAATTCCGGAGTGGTGAATCTGCTTTCCGGACAGGGGACTTCGGCTGACATCGTCAAGGCGATGAAGGACGCAGCGTCCAAGGGCTGATAGTGAACATGGCTGGTTGACGGCCAAAGGAGGGTGGATAGACAGATCTTCATCTGCCCTCCTTCCTATTCGAGAAACGTATCTGGTAGTGGAGAAAACCATGTCAAGTACAAGCAAAGACGCGGTGACGCTGCGCGCTAAGCGGTCCAAGAAACCGTCCGATGGCAAAATGCGTCGTAATGTTGAGATTTTCGTACTGTCCGCACCTGCGATTCTTCTGTTCGTCTGCTTTGTGATTCTGCCTATCGTCTTGGGTGCTTATTACGGCTTCTATCAGTGGAAGGGCTACGGACTTCCCTCCAAGACAGGTAAATTCGTTGGTCTCCAGAACTACATCACAGCGCTTAAGGATCCCGCGTTCCAGGCGGCGATTCTGCATACCTTCGAGGTCGTGATCGGCTCGTTGGTTATCCAGGCTCCGCTCGCCATCCTGTTCGCATTGCTGCTGAACCAGAAGTTCAAGGGGCGTGGTCTCATCCGCACCCTCATCTTCGTGCCGTATGTCGTTTCCGAGGTCATCGTCGGCACAGGATGGAGCCTGTTGCTACAGAAGAAGGGCGCCATCAATGAGATTCTGGCCAACTTCGGCATCAATGGTCCTGATTGGCTGGCCGACCCGAAAATCGCTATTTGGACGCTGCTGTTGCTGATCAGCTGGAAATACGTCGGTTTCGCCGTAATTCTGATGCTCGCCGGCATGCAATCCATTCCCGATGAACTGTATGAAGCAGCCAAAGTGGATGGGGCGAGCTTCTGGCAGATGCAAAGGAGCATCACGCTGCCGCTGCTTGCTCCGACGTTGCGGATCTGGGTATTCCTTTCCATGATCGGATCCCTGCAGCTCTTCGATCTGGTCTATATCGTGTGGGGCAAGTACGTGTCGACCACCGCTGGTGTGTCCACCATGGCCACCTACATGGTGCGCGAAGGCCGTGGGGCCGGCAACTATGGCTATGGTTCCGCCGTTGCTCTGATCATCTTCGTGATCTCTTTGATCATCGCACTCGTCTATCAGAAGTTCGTGCTGAACCGTGACTTGGACGGTGCTGTTACTGAGCAGAAAGAAGCCGAGAAGCGTGCCAGGAAGCGCGCAAAGGAAGTGCAGCATCGTGAGGTTGCTGCCCTGGCAAGTGAGGTGAAGTGATGACTGCCGCAACAATCGCAGGACATTCCAACAAAAGCGAGTACAGCAAGAAGAATGGTTACCGTAAGTCATCCAAGACGCCATGGGGCAACCCAATCGTCTACTTCTTCTCCCTGGTGCTTGTGGCCATCTGTATCACTCCGGTGTTGTACATTATCTTCGGCGGTTTCCGTACCAATTCGCAGATCACCAACCATCCGTCCGGGATGCCGAACCCATGGATCCCCGACAACTACAAGACGGTCGTCGAAAGTGATATTTTCTGGACGGAACTGAAGAATTCTACCATCGTGGGTATCGCCACCATGGTAGGCGTCGTGGTGCTTAGCATCATGGTGAGCTTTGTCATCGCCCGATACAAATTCCGCTATGCGCCGCTTATGTACGCGTTGTTCTCTGCTGGTCTCATGTTCCCGATGACCGTTGGCATTACACCTTTGTATCTGCTGATTCGCAATCTGGGTCTGGCCAACTCCCTGTGGGGTCTGATCCTTCCGCAAATTGCCTTCGGACTTCCTCAGACCATCATCATCTTGGTGCCGTTCCTACAGTCGATTCCTAATGAGCTTGAGGAGGCCTGTCTTCTCGATGGATGCTCCCGCCTTGGCTTCTTCTGGCGCATGGTCATTCCGCTGTCCATGCCTGGCGTGGCCACCACTGGAATCCTTACCTTCGTGGGAAGCTGGAATGCCTACATGCTGCCGCTGTTCGTGCTCAGTGATGCCAGCAAGTACACATTGCCACTTGGCGTACAGATGTTCAGCTCCGAACACTCCGTTGACACCGCACAGGTGTTGGCCTTCACCTCTCTGGCTATGATTCCGGCCCTGATCTGTTTCACCATCTTCCAGAAGAAGATCGTCGGCGGCCTGACAGGTGCGGTCAAGGGCTGACGGAATGTGACAACCCACGCCCGGAAGATGTTCCTTTCCGTCTTCCGGGCTTCATCTCTTATGCAAGAGGTACATCATGAAGATTTCCAACCCGGTGCTCACCGGTTTCCATGCCGACCCCTCGATGATCCGCGTCGGTGACACCTATTACATCGCCAATTCCACGTTCGAATGGTTCCCAGGCGTTCGCCTGCATGAGTCCAAGGACCTAGTGCATTGGAACATTCTTCCAAGCCCGTTGAGCCGGTCCAGCCAGCTTGATATGAGAGGAAACCCCTCTTCGGGAGGCATCTGGGCTCCCGATCTGAGCTATGCGGACGGCAGGTTCTGGCTGATTTACACCGATGTCAAGGTGGTCAATGGTGCATTCAAGGATTGCACCAATTATTTGGTCACCGCCGAGGACATCCACGGGCCATGGAGCGAGCCGATTCGCATCAACGGGGTCGGTTTTGACGCCAGCCTGTTCCATGACGACGACGGCCGCAAATACTTGGTGCAGCAGACATGGGATTTCCGTGAATACCACCACCAGTTCGACGGTATCACATTGACGGAATTCGACGTCGACACCATGAAGCTCAAGCCAGAAACGGCCCGCACCATCTGGGATGGCACTGCGGTGAAGATCACCGAAGGTCCCCACCTATACAAGAAGGATGGTTGGTACTACCTGTTCGCCGCAGAAGGCGGCACGGTGTATGAACATCAGGAATCTGTGGCGCGTTCCCATACCCTTGACGAGTACTCCTTCGAAGTTATGCCGAATGGCCCGTTCATCGGTAACTTCGACACTCCTGACACCTATTTGCAGAAGCAGGGCCACGGAGCGTTGGTGGACACCCCGTCCGGCGAGTGGTATTACGCCTCCCTATGCGGTCGTCCGTGGCGTCATGATACCGAACCGGCTCATGGCACCCGCGGATGGTGCACACTCGGACGCGAGACCTCCATCCAGAAAGTCGAATGGGATGAGGACGGTTGGCCGCGCGTGATCGGAGGTCACGGCGGACAGCGTTACGTTGATGCTCCGAAAGATGCCATCGAGACTTTGGCCCCAACGACGCGTGACGAACATGATGAGTTCGATTCCGGCGAGCTCGGTCCGAATTGGAACACTCTACGCGTCCCGTTCACCGACGCCATGGGCACGGTGGGTGGTGGCAAACTGGCATTGCGTGGTCAGGGCTCGCTGTGCAACCTGTTTGACTTGTCTCTTGTGGCTCGTCGCTGGCAGGCATTTGATCTCGACGCCGAAACCAAGGTGCGTTTCGATCCGAAGAATTACATGCAGATGGCAGGCCTGACCAACTATTACGACGACCTATGCTGGTCATGGGCGTTCGTCACTTGGGATGAGAAACGTCACGCAAGGGTCATCGAAGTGGCTCAGAACGATTTCAACCAATATACGTCGTTCCTCAAGGATGACGCCATCGTAGTGCCCGAAGAGGCTGAGGCGGTATGGCTGCGCACCAAGGTCCGCACGGAATACTATTCCTACGAATATTCCTTCGACGGAGAACATTTCACCGAGATTCCGGTCAGACTCGATGCGAAGATCCTGTCCGACGATTACGTGAACCAACGTTACGGCGGCTTCTTCACCGGCGCGTTCGTGGGACTTGCCTGCGTCGATCTGTCCGGCTACGACGCGCAGGCCGAATTCGACTACTTCGACTATCGGGAGCTTTCCGATAACCAGTAGACAGTGCCGGCTGGCGACAGAGCGTCCGCCGTCAGCCGGCATACTCGACGGGATTGAATTCTATGGGCAATGAGGAGCGGACGAGCATGGTTTTGCAATTGCCGAAACTGCTTGACGACGGTTGCGTGCTGCAGGCCGGTGCGACCATGCATATCTGGGGGGCCGGCGACCCTGGACGCGGCGTGCTGGTACGCCTCGATGGCAAGGACCGGACTACGCGGGTGGGGGACGACGGCTCATGGAGCGTGCCGTACGGTCCGATCAAAGCAGGCGGACCGTACGATTTGACGGTGCGTTATGAGGACGGAACCGAATGCATCTCACGCCAATGCTATGCGGGAGAAGTGTTCCTGTGTTCGGGACAGTCGAACATGGAACTGCCCATGGCTTGGGTGCGTGCGGACTATCCGCTGGAGTGGAATCGTGAGCCTGACCCATTGCTGCGGCAATACAAAGCGATTCCCGATTGTGACTTCAACGGTCCTCGCAGCGATCATGACCATGCGTTCTGGCAGGGGTGCGATGCGGAAACCCTTGGAGATTTCTCCGCGCTCGCCTATTTCTTCGGACGCAGAATCCGTCAGTGGCTGAATGTGCCCGTCGGCCTGTTGAACGTTTCATTGGGCGGATCGCCGATTGAATCCTGGATGGATGTCGACGCATTGCGGGCGTTCCCCGAAGCGCTCGCTGACCTTGAGCCGTATCTTGGCGATGGCGTGGCGTCGAAGAAAAGCCGCGATTCCGTTGCCGAACGGGACCGGTGGTACCAAGCGCTTGGATACGAGGCTGTGGCCGATGCCCACCATGAATGGCTGCCATTGATCGCGTGGGACTGTCCGGAATCCAAGAACATCGAGCCGCGCGACGTGGCATGGCATGACATACGCCTACCTGGATGGTACAAGGATCGCGGACTTGCCGGTTTCCGCGGCGAGATTACCATGAGAAAAACCGTGTTCCTGCCTCCGTCGGATGCGGGCAAGCCCGCCCTACTGCGTCTGGGCACCATGAATGATGCCGACCATACGTGGGTCAATGGTGTGTTGGTCGGTGGGCGAAGCAATGTGTACGAACCGCGCGATTATCCGGTCGGATCCGGTGTGCTGCGCGCCGGCGCGAATGAAATCCGCATGCGTCTGGTCGTTGAACGGCCCGGCGGACGTGTGACGCCTGGCAAACGGATGACACTGACCATCGGAGACGATATCTTCGACCTGTCCGGCATTTGGCAGTATGCCGTGACCGCCGAAGCTGACCGCGATTGCCCATTCGAGGATTTCGTCAGATGGAAGCCGACCGGCCTGTACAACGCCATGCTCGCCCCGTGTTTTCCATATGCGGTACGGGCCGTGCTGTGGTATCAGGGCGAATCGAATACCGGTGATCGCGCCATGCGATATGGCGACGAGCTGAAGGCCATGATTCAATTGTGGCGCGTCAAATGGCATCAGCCGGATATGCCGTTTCTGATCGTCCAGCTTCCAAAATTCGACATCGACGCCATTGAGGATGGAGGCTGGCCACTCGTCCGCGAACAGGAATGGAACGTCGCGAACGAACTTGAAAACGTTGCGACGGTGGTGACGCTTGACGCCGGCGAGAGCAACGATCTGCATCCGTATGACAAGAAGCTCGTCGCGGATCGCGTGTTCAATGCCGCGATGGATTTGGTATACGGTCGCCAGGCTCAGCCTCAACCGGCCGTGGAAACCATCGAGGTCTGCGGAGATCTGTTGCGGATGCACTGTGTGTGGCGGAGTCGCTCGGACGAGCGGATCCGATCGGAGGGCCGCCGGCTGATGACGTTGGACGGTGACGCTCCCCAGGAAATCGAATTTCTATGGCGCGACTGCGCCACATCCGCGCGGGCCGAGGCATGGCTAGACGGCTGTGATATCGTGGCGCGCATGACGGCGCGCAGGCCAGATGAGGTGCGGTACGCGTGGAGCAACAATCCGGAATCCGGACTCATATGCGACGGCGACGGCATGCTGATTCCGCCGTTCCGCCTGACATTGCCCACGGACGATGATAAGGGGATTCATGCGTAGACAGGTCGCGCTTCGACAAGGACTCGTCGATGGATTCTCCGATACGGACTCTGTAATTACCGTGTTTCGTGGCATCCCCTATGCCAAGCCTTCCCGTTGGCGCATTACGATTTGTCTCGTGTCATGATTCGGTATTGGACGAATTTCGCGGCGACGGGCGATCCGAACGGTTCCGGATTGCCCGAATGTCCGGCGTGCGGACCCAATGGCCAACGATACATGCTGCTCGGCGGATGCCACGATACATCGGATAGTATGTCGTATGCCAGGTCAAGTAGATGAATATAGTATAGTGTGAGCGTTCACTATAGCATGGTGGAAATCGTGACGAAGGAGACGGGCATGACGAAGGAGACGGAGACGCAGATCGCGTCCGACGAGGATCTGACTAGGCTGTTCGCCGGCAAGCCGACGCAATACCGCAAATCGAAGTCGCTGCCGAAGTTTACTGGCGAGGCCATGCGTACCTGCGCCACGATCAACCGCATCTTCTTCGATGATCCTGACGAGGCCTACCGCCTGTTCCACGAGCTCGTTCCCGACGCGGGGGAGGGCGTACAATTCACGCCGCCGTTCAATGTGGATTATGGCATCGGCCTGACCATTGGCCGAGGCACGTTCTTGAACAAGGATTTCATGGTGTGCGGCGGCGGATATGTAACGCTTGGTGAGGATTGCCTGATCGGCCCGCGTTGTACCATTGCCACGCCGAATCATGCCTTGGATGCGGCAACGCGACTGGCTGGCTGGGAACATGCTTCGCCGGTGACGATTGGTGACAACGTGTGGTTTGGTGCGAACGTTACGGTCACGCCTGGCGTCACGATTGGCTCGAATTCCATTATCGGCGCGGGTTCTGTGGTTACACGAGACATTCCCGCCAATTCGATCGCAGTCGGCAATCCGGCGCATGTAATCCGCGAAATTCCCGAACGCGATCCCGCCTTCGCCGATGTCGAGGGTATCGTCTGACGTTGGGTTACGGTGTTCCCTCAGAGCGAATTCGCGTGTTGCCCTACTGCTAGACGTGTTGTCGCACGATTTCAGTTTTGACCTCACGATTTGATCGGAATATCGCACGATTTTGTTTGAGACGAAAATGGGTGCCGTTGCGGTTGGTTGTGACGGCACCCATTTTGCGTTGATTTAGTGCGATTTATGCTGATTGATCAGCCGCGGGCCTTTGCGTAGGCCTCGTACACGGCTTCAGTCGGTTCGCCGGTTTCCACGCCATCGATGGTGAGCTGCCATGCGGGCGGTTCCGTTTCGCCGGACAGCACCCAGGCGGCCTGACGGGCGGCGCCGATGGCAACATACTCGTCGGTGGTCGGGCGGGTCACGTCCATGCCGAACACGCTCGGCGCGAGCGTGCGGATTGCCTTGGACTTCGCGCCGCCGCCGATAAGCAGAATGCGGGAAATCTCAGCGCCAAGCGAACGGATAAGCTCTAGGCAGTCGCGCTGGGAGCACAGCAAGCCCTCGACGAACGCGCGGGCCATGTTCTCGCGTGTGGTGTTGGCCAGCGTCATGCCGGAAAGGGTTGCGGTCGCGTCCGGACGGTTCGGCGTGCGTTCGCCGTCGAAATACGGCACCAGCGTAATACCGCCGGCGCCCGGTTCGGAAGCGAATGCCAGGGATGCGAGTTCGTCGTAGTCGACGCCGAGGGCTGCACGGCCGGCGTCAAGAATGCGCGATCCGTTGATGGTGCAGGCCAGTGGCAGGTAGTGGCCGGTGCAGTCGGCGAAGCCGGAAACGGCACCGGTCAAATCGTAGGTCGGATTTTCGGAAATGGCTGCTGCCACGCCGGAAGTGCCCAATGAAACGGAAACGTCACCCACGCTCATGCCAAGTCCGAGGGACGCCATGGCGTTGTCGCCGCCGCCCGGTGCGATGATGCAACCACCCTCAACGTTCTTGCCGGCGATTTCCGGGCTTGCCTTGGCTGCGGCGGCATCGTGCGGTCCAAGCACGGTCGGCAGCATGATTGCGTCGGCATGCTCGCGTGCCGCTTCGGCACCTTCCGCTGGCTCAAGCACCATGGCGATCAGATCGCGGCGGTATTCGTTGGAAGCGGCATCGTAATAGATGGTGCCGGAAGCGTCGGAACGGTCGGTGAACAGCGCTTCCAAGTGTGCGTCCTCGCCTTCTGCGACCGGGCCGTAGCCGGCGATACGCCAGCTCAGCCAATCGTGCGGCAGGCAGATCGCGGCGATCTTCTTGGCGTTTTCCGGTTCGTTTTCAGCCACCCACGCCACCTTGGTCAGCGTGAAGGAAGCAACGGGGGAGGAGCCAACGGCCTTGACCCAACGCTGCTTACCACGTGCAATCACATCTTCCGGTTCGCCTTCTTCGGCGGGAGCCTCGCCCATCTTTTCGATGAGGGCCGCCGCCTGCGGCGCCGAGCTTATATCGTTCCACAGCATGGCGTCGCGAATCACACTGCCCTGCTGGTCGAGAATCACCATGCCGTGCTGCTGACCGCCAACGGCCAGTGCCTCAACGTCGTCAAGTCCGCCGGCCTGCTGGGCTGCCTCGAGGAACGCGTCCCACCAGAATTTCGGGTCAATAGACGTGCCATTGGGGTGTTTGGCCTGGCCAAAGCGCACCATTTCACCGGTTTCGGCGTCGGTCACGCGCACTTTGCAGGACTGGGTCGAGGTGTCGACGCCGGCCACGAGAGTTCGAGTCATTGTGTCTCCTTGCAGTGAGCTGGCGCAACGAAGTGCAAGGAATTCGCACGGTCCGCCACCTCATTTAGTTAGATGAATGAACTATAATGTCTAGTGTACCATCATAAAGTGATTTGACTATAGAGACGGTGCGCTTTTTCGGCAAAGACGCGTCAAAGAGGAGGGAACCATGGCTACACTGCGGAGTATCAATCAAGACGATTTGCGAAACCATAATCTTTCCGTGGTGCTCGACTCGCTGTTGCGTGCCACCGAACCAATGAGTCGCGCCGATCTTGCCAAGAAAACCGGATTGACCAAAGCGGCCATGTCGGTATTGGTGTCGTTGATGCTCGACAATGAGATTCTGGTGGAAGGCGCGCCTTCCGGCCAATCGCTGTATGGGCGCCCCAGCATTCCGCTTGAAATCAAAGGTGGATGCCTGTGCGGCATGGGATTGCAGGCCAACACCGACGGTTATGGCGTGGTGGCGCTCGATCTTGACGGTTCCGTTGTGGGGGAGCAGTGGGTCGACGCCGACATGGCCAACGCCGACGAGCGGGCGATTTTCGCCCGTCTCGACGAACTGGCTTTGCAGCAGGAAGAAGCGCTTGCCAAGAAAGGTTATGTGCTTGCCGGTACCGGTTTGGCATTGCCGGGTCTCGTCACCGATGATATGCGATTGCTTAGCGCGCGCAATCTCGGTTGGGAACGTTTGGATCTCAAGCAGTTCGATGTGGCCAAGCGACTTGATCCTGTTGCCTGCAACGAGGCCAATGCCGCCGCGTTGGCACAGGTTCCCGGCTATGCCACGCAGCGTAAGGATTCTGGGCGGATCAAGCCGACGGATTCGTTTCTTTACATGTCGACCGACGTGGGTATCGGCGGTGCAGTGATCCGCGAAGGGCGTGTGATGAGCGGTGATCACGGTTTCGGTGGCGAATTGGGCCATGTTTCCGTCGACATGCGCGGTCCCGTCTGCCGTTGCGGTCGTCGCGGCTGCCTTGAAGTGTATGCGGGCAGGCGTTCCATGGTGAGCGCGGCCGGAATCGCCAGCAGCGATGCCGCCGCGACCCGCAGCGCCATCGACGAATTGATCGACCGCTGGCACCAGCACGATGCGCAGACTGTGGCCGTTGTGGAAAAAGCATTGGAGGCCATGGCTTCCGTAATCGCATCGACCATCAATGTCTGTGACGTCGACGTGGTGATGCTCGGCGGCTTGTGGGCGCGTTTCGAACCTGAACTGATTCGCAGAATCGAACGCATGGTACGCCCGCAAGTGCTGGCGTATCCGGAAGTCGAGGCAAGCGTGCTTGTGGCGGATATCGTCGATCGTCCGGCCTTGATGGGCGCTGCGGAAATCGGTTTGCGACGCTTTATCGACAATCCGCTGCGTTTCATGAAGCAAAACTAGTCCACCCATTTGCTAAACTTGCCAAGTTGGCATGTTCGCATGTTGCAACGTGGGGCGTTAGCTCAGTCGGTTAGAGCATCGGACTCATAATCCGCCGGTCCACGGTTCAAGCCCGTGACGCCCCACTCTTTCACAAAGTCAAGGCTTCTGATATACTCTGCAAGGTTATCCGGTTCACGCTCTGCCATAGGGGCTCAGCGACCCGGGTCCCCCGAATCTCTAGGAGACAAACTATGAAGCAGGGTATCCATCCTGATTACCACGCAGTGCAGGTCACCTGCTCTTGCGGCAACACCTTCGTCACCCGTTCCACCTACAGCGGCGATCACATGACCGTCGACGTGGGCTCCAGCTGCCACCCGTTCTACACCGGCAAGCAGAAGATCCTCGACACCGGTGGTCGCGTGGCACGCTTCGAGAAGCGTTACGGCAAGAAGGCCAAGTGAGTCTTATTGCTT
>ERZ860322.1032-NODE-1032-length-17428-cov-3.004202_pt1 | contig 17428 bp, 9 predicted proteins | sample MGYA00509979_ERZ860322 | MGnify/ENA primary metagenome ERZ860322 (study PRJEB30046, sample SAMN00715217) | human gut metagenome | study: EMG produced TPA metagenomics assembly of the A metagenome-wide association study of gut microbiota in type 2...
GGCAACCCGCGCGCGGACACATCCCGGCGCGAAGGTCGATTCCCGGCCCGGCGATCGTGACGACGCATGCTGCGCATATCCACCTCGTTCAAACCGGGAAGACAGCGACGAAGTCCCTGAAAATATTGCGGTGAGAAATTGAGACCGGCTCTCATTTCCGCGTCACCGGCGCCGGCGCGCGGTCGATGTAATTGGGATAGCGGAACTGCGGCATCCCGAGGGCCATCACCGCGCAGATGCGGCGGTCGCCCAGTCCCAGCTTCGCCTTCCTGTCCTGCCGGACGGCCGTCAGCACGAACCCCATGTATATCTGGCTCACGCCCAGCGCCTCGGCCATCAGTGAAGCGTTTTCATACGCCAGGTTCCCGTCCTCCGCACCGAACCGGCTTTCCCTGGGCGCATGGATGAACAGCACCGCCGTCGCGCCCCGCAGCACGCGGTCGCGGCCCTCGGCATATTCGCGCCGCAGGCGTTTGAACACCGGCACATAGCGATAAACGCCCGGCACGAGGCGGCTCAGCCACGGCCGCACGAGCGGATGCAGCAGCCGCTTTTCGAGTGTGCCGAAAATCCCGAGCGTATATTCCGTGACAGCGCGCAGCTGCGCCACGTCGGTCACCAGCGTATACCCCAGCTGGCGGGCATTGCTCGCCGTCGGGGCGCGGTCCGCCGCCGCAACGATGCGGTCCAGCAGCTCCTGCGGCACGGGGCGCGCCGAAAGTGCGCGGTTCGACCGCCGCACGGCCAGCAGCAGTTCCACCTGCTCGGGCGTGGGCATCGCGCCGTAATCCACCGCATGCACCCGCTCGGCCGGAAACTCCGCATGGTTCACCGACCCCGTGGGGCAGGCGGCCACACAATGTCCGCAAAGGATGCAGTTTTCGGGTTTATGCAGCGTCACGTCGCCCCCGGCTTTTTCCTGCACGAAAATCTGCGAAGGGCACACCTTCACGCAGCGGCCGCAGCGGATGCAGCTCGCATCATTCACACCGATCGTATCCATAATTTTCGTATCTTTAATGTCGTAACGGCACCTCTATAAAATAAAACGCCCGCCATGCATCCGGTCATCATCCGCCCCTCCGGCGCACTGTCCGCCAGCGAATACTCCGAAGCGGGCGCTCCTCAGGTCGAAATGCTCCTGCGCGGATAAAAAAATCCGGCGGCAAGGTTCTCCCCACCGCCGGACCGTCAGTCATCAATGTTTCACGCCCTCCATTTCGGCAGGGTTGTGCCTGTATTTGAAAACCACGGCGAAAACCACGGCCACCACGAGCGCGTACCCTGCGAAGATGAACCAAGAATCGGGCCACCCGTATGCGTCCACGACGGCGCCCGCGGCATACGAGCCGAAGAAGGCGCCGAAACCGTTGGTCATAATCATAAAGACGCCCTGCGCCGAGGAGCGGATCTCGCGGCTGGTCTCCTTTTCGACGAAGAGCGAGCCGGAGATGTTGAAGAAGTCGAACGCCACGCCGTAGACGATCATCGAAAGCACGAGGAACGCCGCACCCGATCCCGGATCGCCGATGCCGAAGAACCCGAAGCGCAGCACCCAGGCCAGCATCGAAATCAGCATCACTTTCTTAATGCCGAAACGCCGGAGGAAGAAAGGAATCAGCAGAATGCAGAGCGTTTCGGACATCTGCGACAGCGAGAGCAGGATCACCGAGTGCTTCACGATGGCCGAATCGGCATACTGGGGCATCGAGCCGAAATTCTGAATGTAGCTGTCGCCGAAGGCGTTGGTGATCTGCAAAGCGGCGCCCAGCAGCATCGAGAAGACGAAGAAAATGGCCATCCGCTTCTCCTTGAAGAGCGCGAAGGCCCGCAAGCCCAGCGTATCGACCCACGACTGCTTCTGCGCGCTGCGCTCGACGGGACACCCCGGCAGCGAGAACGAGTAGGCCGCCAGTACGAACGACAGCAGGGCCGAAACGTAGAGCTGCCACTCGGTGAGCTTGATCTGCACGCCCCCGATGTGCGTCAGGTCAACGAACCACATGGCGGCGATGAATCCCACGGTTCCCCATACGCGGATGGGCGGGAAATGCTTCACGGTATCGAGCCGGGCCAGATCGAGGGCATTGTAGGCCACGGAGTTCGACAGGGCGATGGTCGGCATGTAGAACATCACGCTCAGCAGCATGCAGCTGTACAGCGGGGCGTAAGCCGTCTGCGAGGCCGCGGCGATGAGAAACGCGCCGCTGATGAAATGGCAGATGCCCAGCAGTTTCTGCGCCGGAATCCAGCGATCGGCGATAATCCCCATCACGGCGGGCATGAACAGCGAGGCGATTCCCATCGTCGCGAAGAACCTGCCGATCTGCAATCCCGAGAAGTCGAGTCCGCCTCCCAGGTAGGCGCCCAGCGAGATAAGCCACGAACCCCAGATCGCATACTGAAGGAAGTTCATGGCGATAAGCCGAAATTTAATTCCCATAATTTTCTGATTTTGTGTAAATTTTAAGTTTCAAGCGGTTTTTTCTGCGTAGATTGAAACAAATGTATGAAATTTTTTCCGGATTTTTCTTTGCATTTGCAAAATAAAGTTCTACTTTTGCATCACCAAAATCTATTGAGCTATGGTGTAACGGTAACACAACAGATTCTGGTCCTGTTATTCCAGGTTCGAATCCTGGTAGCTCAACGAAGCCCTGCATTCCCCGAATGCGGGGCTTTTCCGTCTCTTGCCGGCGCGCTTCTCCCCGTTCCGAACGGGCCGCAGAATCCGCGGTTCCCCTCCGGACATTCCTTTCAAACGAAAAGCCACGCCGAACGGTCCTCTCCCCAAATCGAAACACGAAAAGCAGCAAAAATGTTAAAAAACGATTATTTTTCAGGCATCCTATTTGCCCGATAACATTTTTTTAGTTACATTTGCTTTCGGGAATGAATCTTTTCGAAACTCATTTCCGATAAAAAAACGATCAAAATTAGAGCCGTGAATTTACTTTACCGCCGATTATTCGATCACCGCCGTCCGGTTACGGCACGAGCCTGCTCGTGCCGCAGGGAACTTATAAATTTCCCCCCCCCCCTCGCCGCGCCGAATACCCGGAGTTAAGTAAACAGTCACCGCCCGCAATTGACGCGTGCATATTGCCGTATATGGCAATATGCACGCGTTTTTCATTGTGCCCGACCGGCAGCCGACAACTTTTCACCCAACCATAAAACACGAAACTATGACCCTAAATCTACGAGAATCCCTGAACTTCATCCTGAAGCCGGCGCTGTTGCTGGCGGGGTGTCTCTGCATGGCGCGCAGCAGCGGAGACAAACATGTCGACGATCCCGACGGACCCGACAATCCGGGCGGCGGCGATGAATACGAGGACATACAGGTAGTGAACGGCAAAGTCCGTTTCTATCTCCGCGAGGCGGAAAATTCCGTCCGCAAGGCCATGGGAACCGGCGAACGGGCATGGAGCAAATCGCTCGTCTCGGTCAACGGAAAATCCTATGCCGTCGAAAGCGATGAAAACGGCCGCTACTACGTCGAGGCGAGCGCTTCGAGCTCCGGGACCTACAACGCCATCCTGACCAATTCAGGCTCCTCCGGCTGGTACGGCTCTTCGGCCTATGCCGACGTGAAACTGCCCTACTCGCAGTTCTGGGCCGCCACGGCGGCATCGCTGCAATCGTATCCCATGTACGGCTCCTACACCAAGGAGAACGGCAACAAGCTGGTGTTCGACGACGCCTTCGCCGTGCTGGACCTGGCCCTGACCGGGTCGGCCAAAATCGCCTCGGTGAAGGTCGAGAACCTCGCAGAAAGCCCCCTGGCAGGCTATGCGAATTTCCTGCCCTCGCGCGGCTACCTCTCAATCACCGGCGGTGTCGGTTTCGCCGTGCTGAACTGCACCGACAACGGCAAATGCGTCTCGCTGGAGAGCGGCACGCCGAAACATTTCTACGTGATGCTGGCCCCGGGCGACTATCCGTCGGGCCTGAAAATCACCATTTCCGATTCGGAGCACCGCGCCATGGAGCACACGCTGACGACTGCGCAGCTGACGGCGGGGAAGGCCACGTCCGTAACGCTGAAATACGCCCCCGACGCCGACCTGGTGTTTTACGAGAGTTTCGACAATTTCGTCTGGGGCGGCAACATCATGGGCGGCCAGGAGTCGACGGGATACGCTCCGACGGCCGAAGCCGTCACCCCCGGTACGGGAACCGGACGCGACGGCTATGCGAACTCCTTCGAGGAGGTCGCCTACAACAACCCCGGCTCGGCGTTCATCCAGTCGAACACGTGGGACGAGATCAGCGGCAAAACGGTCGGCACGTCCCACCTGATGTCCGATTCGTACGTCGCGAGCCGCAATATCGCCGACTATACCTATATGTTCCGCTGCCAGGAATACCAGGGCTATCTGGCTTGCGGCACAGGTAACACAGGGCGGGGCATTTTCCAGACCGCAGCCCTGAAATCCATCGACGGCATACGTTCCGTGAAGGTTTCGTTCGATTTCTGCTACCAATACGGATCGACGGATCTCCTGCTGTTCCAGGTGGTGAACGGCGGCATGATCGCATCGGCCTCCGTCGACGGCAAGAGCATCGCCCTGACGGCCGACAATTCGGGCTACACGAGCGCCTCGGGGAGATACATCGTCGAAAAGAGCCACGTAACGCTCCCGTCGAGCGAAGCGGCCGTCAAGAAGTGGCACAACGTGGAGGTCGTCGTAAACAACGCGACCGACGGCACGATGCTCTACTGGGCCGGCAACGACGTGAGCAGCGGCGTGCACGGCTTCTACGTGGACAATATCGAGGTCCGTGCGCTCGGCGAGATGGGCCGCGGCTCCGACAACCTGCGCGTGCTCTACTGGAACATCCAGAACGGCATGTGGTCCGACCAGGCGAACAATTACAACAACTTCGTCGCGTGGGTGAAGAAATACGATCCCGACATCTGCGTATGGTGCGAATCGGCCACCATCTACAAGGACAATACGAATTCGGCGCAAGCCTCCTCCGCCCGGTTCCTGCCCGACGGCTGGGCGGCACTGGCGGCCCGTTACGGCCACGCCTACACGGCCGTCGGCGGCTGGCGCGACAACTATCCGCAGACCATCACGTCGAAATATCCGATCGAGACGCTGCTGAAAATAACCGATTCGGACCAGGCGGGCAAGCCCGTGTCCCACGGCGCCGCCATTCAGCGGGTTACCGTGAAGGGCCGGACGATAAACATCGTGACGCTCCACACGTGGCCGCAGGCCTATGGATTCGGAGTCGGCTCGGCCGATCAGGCGGCGAGCGCCGCCAACAAGGAGGGCGACAAGTACCGCGAATTCGAGATCAAGTACATCTGCGCGCAGACCGTCAACAATCCCGCGTACGCCTCCTGTCAGGATTGGCTGATGATGGGCGACTTCAACTCGCGGTCGCGCGCCGACAACTGGTACTACGGCTATCCCGAGAACGACACCCGGCTGCTGGTCCACAACCACATTCTGGACCATACCGACCTCAAGGACATCATCGCCGAACGCTACCCGGGAAGCTTCATATCGTCGACTTACGGCAACGCCCGTATCGACTACATGTATGCGTCGCCCTCGATGTACGCCCGCATAGTGAACGCACTGACCGTCATGGACAAGTGGACCACGGCGACCCAAAGCCCCTACGTGTCCAACTTCTACGACCCGTCGGACCATCGCCCGATCCTGGCGGACTTCGAGCTGAAACAGTAGACCTCCCGTCGATCAACCGACCCCAAATAAATAAAACCCAATCTTAACCTTTTTACCAATTATGAGAAAAACATTCCTGACGAAGGGTTTCGTCCGTTTTTCACGCGGATTGGCCGGAGCCGCATTAATCGCGGCGGCAATCGGCATCACGTCGTGTGAAACGCATTCGAACTCCGATCGTAACGAATCGATCAAGGTCTACGCGGACCCGATCGCAAAAGAGCCTATCGACGCCGGCATCGTCGGCGTGAAAGGCGGTCTCGCCAAACTCTACGTGGACGCCAACATCGACTTTGTCGCGACGTGGGAAGACGACGCAGCGACGCCGTGGGCCAAGGTGGTGGATTACTCTTCGACAGATCCCCAGACGGGGCTTCGCGTGATAACCCTGAAGGCCAACCGGCGCAGCACGACGTCGAGCTACTACACGCGGCGCACGGGCATGCTGATTCTGGCAGCCTCCGACGGCGAACTGAACTACAACCGGATAATCCCCATCCACCAAGGCTCCACGGCCCGCGTGAGCAATGATTTCGCGACCCTGAAGTACGGCAAGACCGACCCGCGCTTCACCGACGGCGAAACCCCGATCGACAACTGGACCACGGCCCAGAAAAACCTCGGGTTCACGTCCACGACGATCGAAGGGGAGGAGGTCGCCCACTGCTACGGCAAGAACGGCTACCTGAAACTGGGCGACGACAAGGGCCACGGAGCCGACCTGATTTCGCCCTACACCAACACGCTCCGCAACGACTCGCTGCTGATGGTTTCGTTCCGCGCCGTGGCCTTCACCGATTACATGACCGGCGCCCGGGACGACAACAAGATCACGGTCGAGGTGCTCGGCGGGGGCGTCATCCGTGATTTCGCCCAATCCGAAAAGACCACGATCGACCTCGAAGCCGGCTATTACGACATTTCGAGCGAGGAGTTCCCCGAAGACATGTGGGAGGGTCACGATTTCCTCGTCTTCGTCGCCGGCACGAAAGCCAACCCGATTACGGCCAACACGCGGGTCCGCATCATCTGCGGCTCCCTCACGCAGAACTCCGCCGTCAACAACCGCATTTACCTCGACAATTTCTACATCCGCCGTCTGCAGAAGGTCGAAGAGGACTACTTTGCCGAAAACAACGGCAGCGGTAAGGACATCATCCTGGGAGCGCCTTTCGACGAGGAGGAACAAGAGTAAAAAAGAGGAACAAGTCGTTTCAACAAAAAAAAGCCTAAAATGAATAAAATTCTTCACTCAATAAGAGCATCCGTCCGAGTGATGTCGCTGGTGGCGGTACTGATACTGCTCGCGGCGCACACGGCGCCGGCAACGGCTCAACAAAAGGCCCAGACTGTCAGCGGAACCGTCCTCGACCCGGACGGCAACCCGCTGATCGGCGCCACGGTCGTGGTCGTCAAAGGCACGCAGGGCGCAGTCACCGATGCCAAAGGCAAATTCACCATCAAGGCCAAGCCTTCGGACAGCCTCCAGATTTCGTACCTGGGTTACAAGACCGAGACCCTGAACGTGGGTTCGCGGACGAACTTCACCGTCAGGATGGAGAAGGACTCCTCCACCGACATCGACGAAATCGTGGTCATCGGTTACGGCCAGGTCGCCAAAAAGGACCTGACCGGTTCGGTCGCGACGGTCAAGATGAACGACATCAAGGACGTACCGGTTCTTTCGGTCGACAACGCCCTTCAGGGACGTATCGCCGGAGCCGACTTCATGTCGACCACCGGTGAGCCGGGCGCCACGACCACCATCCGCATCCGCGGCACGCGCTCGATCTCGGCATCGAACGAACCGCTGATCATCGTCGACGGCGTCATCGACGGCATTCACGACCTGAACGACATCAACTCCGCGGACATCGAGTCGATCTCGGTGCTGAAGGACGCCTCGTCGACGGCCATCTACGGCGCGCGCGGCTCGAACGGCGTGATCGTGATCACGACCAAGAAGGGCCGCGGCATGGACGGACGCCCCAACATCACCTTCAAGACCGACCTGGGATTTTCGCAGCTCCCGCGTCAGCTCGACATCATGGATGCCACGGAGTTCGCCCGCTACCGCAACGACTACGCCTATTTCTTCTCAAGCGCCGACGGCAACGATAAAATCGAACCCGACTCACCGATGTCGAAATACCCCTTCCCCAACCCCGAGGCCAAAGGCGTCGGCACGAACTGGATCGACACCATCACGCGCACGGCGCTCTATCAGAATTACGACCTTTCGATTTCGGGAGCCTCCGCGAAAAGCTCCTACTACGCCTCGGCCGGATTCAACGAAACGCAGGGAATCATCGACAACAGCGGGTTGAAACGTTACTCGGCGCGCCTGAAGGTCGACCACGAGTTCGCCAAATGGCTCAAGGCCGGACTGAACCTGAGCTACACCTACCGCGATCAGGACGAAAACCTGGCCACCATCGGCGGAACCAACTGGTGGAACGCCGCCGTGTTCCTCAGCCCGTTCCTCTCCCCCACATCCGACATGAACGACCTGTGGTACTCGGGACAGAAATTCAACAACCCGCGCATCATGCTCGACCACTGCCTCAAGAACGCCCGGCGCATTTCGCTCAACAACAGCGCATTCGTCGAGGTGACCCCCGTCAAGGGGCTGAAGCTGCGCAGCCAGTTCACCTACTACTCCTACCAGCGCCACGGACGCTACTACGAGCCGGGATACCTGCCTGCCAAGAAGGAGAACGAAGGCGGTTACGCCAAACGTGATGAATACGACGACACGAGTTTCTCAAGCGAAAATACGGTCTACTACGAATTGCGCCCCAAGAGCGGCCACAATTTCGACGTGCTGGGCGGATACACCGCGCAGATCAAGTACGACAACAACCTGAGCATCACCGGGCGCGGCTACACGCTCGACGAACTCACCTGGAACAACATGGCCGCGGTTCCCGACAAGCAGAACACCTCGATCAGCACCAACCGCACGGACTGGACCAAGATGTCGGTGTTCGGACGTCCGAACTACAACTACAAGGAGCGTTACTACGTTACGTTCACGGCCCGTTACGACGGCGCCTCGAACTTCGCCGCCAACAAGAAATGGGGATTCTTCCCCTCGGCGGCCCTCCGCTGGAACATCGCCAACGAGAAGTTCCTGCAAAAAGCCAAGTGGATCGACGAACTGGCCCTGCGCGCCAGCCTCGGACGCACCGGCAACGACGCCATCTCGGCCTACCGTTCGCTGGCGGCCGTCAGCAACTCGACGAGCGGCTACCTGATGGGAGGCACGCAGCAGCTGGCGGTCTACCCGTCGCGTCTGGCATCACCCGACCTGACGTGGGAAACCTCGGACCAGTATACCCTCGGAGCCGACATCTCGCTGTTCGACGGACGGCTCAACGTCACGGCCGACGCCTATCTGATCAAGACCCGCGACCTGCTGCTGACCGTACAGGTAGCCTCGCAGACGGGTTACACCAACTACTTCGCCAACGCCGGACGCACCACCAACAAGGGGTGGGAACTCACCGTCGAAAGCCGCAACATCGTCCGTCCGAAATTCCAGTGGTCGACGACCCTCACCCTGTCGCGCAACAGGCAGATGGTGGACGACATCGCCTCGGAAGACTTCGTGACAGCCTACTCGTCGCCGTCGTCGTCGGGAACCACCTACATGATGTACGGCTACAAGAAGGGCTACACGCTCAACGCCCTCTGGGGATTCCGCTACGGCGGCGTATGGCACAACCAGGAAGAGGTCGAGCGCAACAAGATCACCAAGGCCTACGCCTCGGCCAGCGGCAACACCTTCAAGCCCGGATACGCCCGCTATCAGGACATCAACCACGACGGAGCGCTGAACAGCGACGACCTGGTCTACCTCGGATCGGCCGACCCGGACCTCTACGGCGGTATCCAGAACACGTTCAACATCCATAACTTCACATTCAGCTTCTTCTTCAACTACTCGATCGGCGGCAAGATCTACAACGTCGCCGAACTCTGGATGGGCAACGGTTCGCCCTATACCAACCAATACAAGTACATGCAGAACTCCTGGCATCCGGTCCGCAACCCGAATTCGAACCTGCCGATGGCCGGCAGCTACGACGCCCTGCCCAGCGACCGGCTGGTGCACGACGCAAGCTACCTGCGGCTGAAGAACATCTCCGCGAGCTACACGTTCGACATGCGCAAGGTCACCAAAAACCGCCTGCGCGACATCCGCGTAAGCGTCAGCGGCGAGAACCTCTACCTGTGGAAGAAATACAACGGATTCGACCCGGACGTTTCGACATCGAGTTCCAACTCGGCCCTGCGGCGCGTCGACATCGGCGCCTATCCCAAGCCCCGGACCATTATTTTCAGCCTCCAGATCAGATACTAACAGCCAAGACCATGAAATCATACAGTTTCCTGAAAAAATCCCTGCTGGCAGCCACGGCAACCGCCGCCCTGCTGTTCAGCGCGTGCGACCTGGACGAACACCCCACGTCGTTCGTAGGGCCCAAGGAGTACTACAAGACCCGGGCGCAATGCCTGGCGGGCCTGAACGCCTGCTACATACCGATCAACAGCATCTACGACTACTGTTTCCTGATTATGACCGAAGGCGTCACCGACCTGATGTACATCGCTTCGGGGACCAAGGACGCCCAGCTCGACATATCCCCCGCGAAGCCGCTCAACGGCCAGAAGATATGGACCCAGTGCTACAAGGGCGTCATGTACTGCAACTCGACCATCGCCGCCATCGAACGTTCGCCCCTGAACGACATCAAGGAGTCTTCGGAAGCCGACAAGTTGCCGCTGCTGGCCGAAGGCGTGGTCATCCGCTCGTTCTACTACTGGCTGCTGACCTGCATCTTCGGCGACGTGCCCTTCTACACCAAGGAGGTCGCCGACCAACAGGTGATGCAGGAGATCGCCCACATGGGCCGCATGTCGGCAAAGGAGACCCGCGACTACCTGATCGACGAATTGCAGCGTTACGTGCCCTCGATGGACCAGGTGCGTTCGTCGGAGGTCGCGGACAACCGCATGGGCGCCGCGATGGGCTGGATGATGATTGCCAAGCTCGCGCAGTGGAACCACCGCTGGGACGACGCCCTCGAGGCGCTCGGCGAACTGGAGAAAATCTACGGCGACCTGCAACAGTATCCGCTCGAAGACATCATGTTCCGCAACAAGAACACCCCGGAGTCGATCTTCGAGGTGCAGCGCACCTACACGCCCGGCGGACTGTCCGTCACGACCAACGTGGCAGCCATCACCACTCCGTACCACAACGGCAAGGGCATCTACGACGGCGTGGAGATTCCCGAAATGGGCACGGGCATGACCACCTGGACCTCCATGCGCCCCAACAGCTACTTCTGCGACGGTCTCCAGACCAAAAAAAGCAACGACAAGCGCAAAACGCTGAACATGGCGTGGGAATACGACGGCAAGCCCTTCTCGGGCGTGGGAACCCGTCCGTGGCTCGGCCCGAAATTCTGGTGTCCGGGGATGCAGAACACCGCCGACTTCTCCAACCAGAAGGTATTCCGCTATGCCGACGCCATCCTGATGATGGCGGAGTGCTACGCCGAGACGGAGGACTCCGACGAGGCCGTCCGCTACCTGAACATGGTCCGGGAACGCGCCGGAACCACCGCCTACGTCTTCAAGAACAAAGATGCGCTTCTGGAGGAGATCCAGAAGGAGCGCGGACGCGAACTGCTGGGCGAATTCCAGCGCAAGTTCGACCTGGTACGCTGGGGAATCTGGTATCAGATGACCTACGAATACACCAACTACCCGACGCTCAAGGACAACATGCTCCCCTGCCACGAATACTACCCGATCCCCGACAAGGAGGTCGTCTATTCGGGCGGCGCACTCGACAACAAGGCCTATAACGAATACGGCATGTAAGGCCGACGGAACGAACAAAAAAACACAACGATGAAAAATAACCTTACAGACAGCATCTACAAAGCGTGGCGCACGGGCATCCTGCCCCTCGTCACGGCGCTGCTCCTGCTGGCCGGATGCGAAATGGATTCGGACATGAACCTGCCGCTGAATGTGGATTCCAACAAATACACGCTGACTTCGGACGCCGGCTCCACCCAGGTGCGGATCTATTCCACTGGCGAATGGTCGGTCCGTCTGTCGGAAGACGTGGAATGGGCCTCCATCAACCGCCTGAACGGCTCGGGGAACACCCCCGTACTGTTCAAATACGGCGCCAACTACGGCGTGCCGCGCACCGTGGACATCATCTTCACCCGCGGCGGACTCGAACAGGCGGTACGCATGACGCAGGAGGGCGAAGACCCCATCCTGTCGTTGGAGGAGAGCCGCATCGAGATTTTCAGCAACCCCTGGGACCTCCGCATCGGGCTTGACAACAACCTCCGGGAGGATTACAAACAGATCCGGGACACCATCGTCTATTCGGTGATTCCCGACGAGGACGACGACGAAACGCCCGAGCCGGACGAGGAGTGGATCGAAAACCTGGCCGTCGGAACCGACGCCGTCACGTTCAGCACCCTGAAGAACAACTCGCCGCGCAAACGGCAGGCCGCGATCACGCTGACCTATATCGACGCCAAGGAGAAGAAACACGCCGTCACGCTGACCGTCACGCAGGCGACCGAAGAGGCCTGCATGACCTTCACGCCCTACCGCGCCAAGACCACGCGCAAGGCCACGACCATCAAGGCCGAGCTGAAGCACAACCTGGGCAGCCTGCTCGGCAAGGTGGTCTGCACGCCGACCTACGAAGGCGCGTCGGCCGACTGGATCGAGAACATCACGCTCGAAGACAAAGTGCTGTCGTTCGACGTGAAGGAGAACGACTCGGAAGGCCCGCGCAGCGCGTCGATCGCCTTCTCGCTGCCGGGAACGGCCGGAGAGCTTACGCCCGCGGCGCCGTTCGTCGTCGAACAGACCTACGAAGCCGACTACCGCACGCTGATCAAGGGCGAGAGCGGACAGGTCGTGATCAACAATCCCGAAGCCAGCTTCGAGGGCATCGTGATCAGCGACAAGGACAACGCCAACGTGGAGACGACGCCCAACACGGCACGCAACGCCACCGACTACACGGTGAACGCCAAGACGGCCTACGTGCAGATGCTCGACGGCAGCTACGGATACCGCCTGCAATTCGACGCGGCGGACGACAACACGCTGAAACGCTACTCGCAGGTGAAAATCTCGCTCAACGACGTGACCCTCACCAAGGAGGCCGATCCCGAACGCTACACGCTCAGCGGACTGACGGCGGCCAACATCGTCAGCCAGACGCCCGGAACGGCCAGCGACCTCATCCGCAAGGAGAAGTCGATCGGCCAGCTCACCGACGAGGACATTTACACCTACGTCTCGCTCCGGGAGGTGGAATTCGCCCTGCCCGACGGCAGCTACACCAACGTCAACGAAGGCTATTTCGGAACGGCCAACCACACCAGCTGCGTGCCCCGAACGCTCTGTGACAAGGACGGCGGCGCGATCTCGATGCTGGTCAACAACAAGACTCCCTGGCGGCGCGACGGCAGCGGCATGCCTAAAGGCAAGGGCACGTTGAGCGGCGTCATCGTCCACGACCTCCAGCCCCGCTACGGCTACACCAACGAGGGGTACATCGGCCGTTACTCGGTCCGCGTGCTCGAAAAGGAGGAGATCGACCTCGCCGCTTCGGAATCGAGCTCCAACCGCCAGACGCTCGTCGAGTGGAACTGGAACAACGCCGAGGTCAGGACCAACGCCGACGGAACGATCGCCCCGGATAGGGGCAACGGCTCGCTCTGGTGCACCGACCCCGCAGCCAAATACCTCCTGGACAACGAGTACAACGGACTCACGACCAGCGCCGGGCTGAACAGCAAGAACGCCCTGAAATTCGAGAACACCTACTGGTGGGACTTCGCCGAAAACACGGGCTACGCCGTGGCGCTGAAATTCTCGACCGAGGGCGCCGGCGCGAACCTCTCGCTCAACTTCACCAACTCGCAGGGCAACGCCGGCGGCACGAGCATCTACGGCCCCGTCTACTGGCAGGTGGAGTACTCGACCGACGGGGTGAACTTCACCGTGCTGCCCGAATCGGGCTTCTGCTGCCGGCCGTTCGTCTATTGGCAGGGAGCAGGCGGCAAAGACCTCTCCTACTGCGCCGTCCCGGGCTACGCCGACCGCGTGTTCATCCTGCCGGACGCCCTGCGCAACCGCCCGGAGGTCACGCTGCTGATCAAGGCCCGGAGCACGCAGTGCATCGCCTCGAACACCGCCACGGTGGACCAGGGAGACACGGGCACGATCACATCCGACATGGCGGCCAACAAGCGTTCGCCGATGCGTTTCGGAACCATAGCCGTAAAGAGTAACAAATAAACCGCTCAGGCGGGGAGGGCGCGTCCCTCCCCCGCCGATGCGCGAAACCAAATTCAGACCACGATGAAACAGATAAAATCATTGTACCGAAGGCTGCTGCTCCCGCTGCTGGGCGGGCTGGCGCTCACGGCCTGCGAAAAAGACAACGGCGAAGAGACCCGCGTCTCCGAGTTCGGCCCCTACAAGAAAGAGATCATAGCCCCCTGGAAAGGCGGCACGGGGAGCATTCCGGTCCTCGCCAACCAACCCTACGACATCGAACTGATCAATCCCGACAACGGATGGCTCACGCTCGACACCGAGGGCCGCGGAACGCATTTCACGGGCGACGACTATTTCAAATTCCAGGCCACGACCAACGACGGCTTCCCCCGCATGGAGGGCATCCGCCTCTGGACCCACAACCGCGCGGATACCGTATACATCAAACAGGAGGGCTTCATCACCCCGAAACTGGACTTCTCGACCCGCAGCATCATGGTGCTCGGCGACGGCGGACAGGCGACGGCGCAGCTCTCCACCAACCTCGAACTGGAGGACCTCCGGCAGTCGATCGTCTACACGAGCGCCGACGAGGGCGGATGGATTTCGGACCTCGACATCAGCAACGGGTTCCTGATTCTCCAGACCGACCCCAACGCCGACCCCGAAGCCCTGCGCAACGCCCGCATCACCCTCAGCTACCGCGACGGGTGGAACCGGACCATCTCCTCGACGGTCTACCTCACGCAGGCCAACGCCAAGAACGAGTTCGGGCACGAAATCTCGTTCAGCGAGGTGCGCGACCTGATGGGCATCGTCAACAAGGACGTCTACATCGAGGGACGCATCATCAGCGACATCGGCAACGGCAACAACGGCGAGAACATGATGACGGGACAGACCTCGATCGACTACACCGAGACCTACCGCACGGCCTACATCCAGAGCCTCGACGGTTCGCAGGGCTTCATGATCAAGACCGTGACCGAAGACGACAACATCTTCGAACGTTACAGCAAGGTCCGCATCCTGCTCAAGGGCGTCACGGTCGAAGCGGAGTCGAACCCCGAACGCTACATTCTCAAGAAAGTCACCTCGGCGATGGTCATGTCCTCGGTGTCAGGCTCGGCGGCCGACATTCCGCAGAAGGTGAAGCGCTACAACGAGCTGACCGACATGGACGTATACACCTGGGTAACGCTGGCCGACTGCGAACTTCCCGTACGCAAAGGCAGCCTGACGCCGATCAACGAAGGCTATGCACGCAGCACCAATGCCAACCGCGAAACGAAATACCCGATGCTGGTGCGCGACAAGAACGGCGACAGTTTCTACATGCTGACCAACACCACCTGCAAATACCGCCGCGACGGCAGCATGCTGCCCTACGGTTCGGGGAACATCTCGGGCGTACTGGTTCACGAGACCCACGACCGCTTCGTCTGGATGGGATCGAAGGACATGGGCGACATCGGCCGCTACCAGATCCGCCACCTCACCCGCGAGGACATCGCGCTGGAGAAGGATTTCGAGAACAGCTTCTCGGCCCTCCTGACCGAATACCGCTACGGCAAGCTCGAAAGCCACATCTTCCGCCCCACGACCGGCGACAACGGCTACCTGACCTTCACCCATCCCGACGAGAAATCGGGCGACGCAGGCTGGGGCGCGAGCGACCCGAGCTACCTTGGCCCCATCGGCAACGAATCCAACCCCGACAAAGAGAAACCCTGGGGCGGCACCAATAAAGGCAACATCAACGGAAACGGCGTCGTCGAAAACGGCAAACAAATGTGTTCTGACCCCGGAACCAACCACGACGGCAAGGGAAACCTGACGAGCGCGGAATTCTCTGCCTGGACCAACAAGTGCCAGTGGTGGAACACCGAAACCGACCGCAGCGAAGCGTGGCTGCTCCACTTCTCGACGCAGGGCATCTCGACCGATGTGCTCTCGATGCAGGTAGCCATGCAGAACCGCAGCATCGGAGGCCCCCGCTACATCAGGGTCGACTGGTCGGAGCACGGCGACAACAACCGCGACGACTGGAACCCGATCACCGAATTCCAGGTCCCCGACATCGTGAACTGGAACTACACCCTCTACTGGCAGTGCGCCGGCTACAAGTACATCAACGTACCTCTGCCACTCGAACTGCTCGGCAAGGACGACGTATGCATCCGCTTCTCGGCCGCGAACAAGAAAGCCGGCGGCAAGGAAGACGGCGAGTTCGACGACCAGATCATCACCACCGGAGAGATCGCCTTCTCCTACATCGGCGTACGTTACAACAAATAACCCTATCCGGAAGCACCCCGCCTGCAAACGTTTTGCAGGCGGGGCTTCCCTAACCGCTCAACCAGAATCCAAACCGTGAAACACCTTCTATTCCTGATTTTCGCCGTCCAGGCCTGTCTGCCGGGATTCGCAGCCTGCGACGGACGCGTCCGCATCGTACCCCGCCCCGCCGAGGTCGAAGAACTGCCGGGATCGTTCCGGCTGACGTCCCGAACGCCCGTCGTCATCACGGACGAACGGCTGCGCACGCCCGCGGAGATTTTCGCCCGCGCCGTCGGCAAGCTCACCGGAGCCGAACCCGCCGTCACCGCCGCATCCGAAAAACATGCCGTGACGCTGCAACTGCAACCGGGCTACGAAGCCGAAGAGTACCTTCTGGAAGTCGGCAGACAGCGCATAACGGTCACGGCATCGACGCCCCAGGCGGTGCTGCACGGGCTTCGAAGTCTCCAGCAGCTGGTCGCCGGAGGAGAGATTCCCGCCTGCGTCGTCCGCGACAAGCCCACGTTCGCCTACCGCGGGGCGATGCTCGACGTCTGCCGCCATTTCTTCCCGGTCGAGGACGTGAAGACCTACATCGACATCCTCTCGCTGCACAAGATCAACAAATTCCACTGGCATCTGACCGACGATCAGGGCTGGCGGATCGAGATCAAAAAATATCCGCTGCTCACCCAGATCGGATCCCGGCGTGCGGAAACGCTCGTCGGACGCTACGACAAGAACAAAGAGGGCGTTTACGACGGCAAACCCTACGGCGGGTTCTACACGCAGGAGGAGATCCGCGAGATCGTCAGCTACGCCGCAGAGCGCCATATCGAGGTGATTCCCGAAATCGAGATGCCCGGGCACGGGCTGGCGGCGCTGACCGCCTATCCGTGGCTCGGCTGCACGGGAGGTCCCTATGCCGTATGGACCCATTGGGGCATCAGCGACGACGTTTACTGCGCGGGCAAGGAGACGACGTTCGAATTCATCGAGAAAGTGCTCACGGAGGTGCTCGCGCTGTTCCCCTCGAAGCTCATCCACATCGGCGGCGACGAGTGTCCCAAAGGACGCTGGAAGGCGTGCCCCCT
>ERZ860322.1037-NODE-1037-length-17370-cov-3.705977_pt1 | contig 17370 bp, 8 predicted proteins | sample MGYA00509979_ERZ860322 | MGnify/ENA primary metagenome ERZ860322 (study PRJEB30046, sample SAMN00715217) | human gut metagenome | study: EMG produced TPA metagenomics assembly of the A metagenome-wide association study of gut microbiota in type 2...
CTGCTCTTCCGCTCGGGATGATAGATATCTGGTGAACGGGTTCATCGGGCTGTCGCACCCATGTCGTTATGGCGTGACCTGTTTCGTGATATGCGGTGAGCTTCTTTTCGGCTTCGCTTATCACTCTGGACTTCTTTGCGGGACCTACTATGACTTTTATCATAGCTTCTTCGAGGTCCGTCATTCCGATGAGGTGCTTACCCTTACGAGCGGCAAGAAGAGCGGCTTCGTTGAGCAGGTTTGCAAGCTCCGCGCCTGTGAATCCTACAGTTGTTTTCGCGATAACGGAAAGGTCAACGTCGCCTTCAAAGGGTTTGTTGCGCGAGTGAACCTTGAGTATGTCTTCTCTTCCCTTTATGTCGGGAGCGTTCATTGTTATCTGTCTGTCGAATCTGCCCGGTCTGAGGAGCGCGGGGTCGAGAATATCGGGGCGGTTTGTTGCCGCCATTACGATAACGCCCTCGCTTGAGCCGAAGCCGTCCATTTCAACGAGAATCTGGTTAAGGGTCTGTTCTCTTTCGTCATGTCCTCCGCCGAGACCTGCGCCTCTGTGGCGTCCTACAGCGTCGATTTCATCAATAAAGATTATTGCGGCAGGATTCTTTCTTGCGGTATCAAACAGATCACGTACTCTCGATGCGCCGACGCCGACATACATTTCCACAAAGTCGGAACCGGAGATGGCATAGAACGGAACGCCGGCCTCGCCTGCACAGGCACGGGCCAGCAGCGTTTTGCCGGTGCCCGGAGGGCCGACGAGCAGCGCGCCCTTCGGCAGCTTCGCGCCAATGGCGGCGTATTTCTGCGGATTGTGCAAAAAGTCAATGATCTCGACGAGCGATTCCTTCGCCTCGTCCTGACCGGCGACGTCCGCGAACGTCACGCCCGTGGACTTTTCCATATAGACCTTGGCGTTGGCCTTGCCGACATTGCCGATGCCGCCGATACCGCCCATGCCGCCGGACTTTTTCGCCAAAAGGTTCATCAGCAGCACGAACGCGCCGACCATCAGCACCGTGGGCAGGATATAGTTCACCATGAAGGTGAGGATCGGCGAGACGGGCGCCTGATAGGGCTTGGTGTAGGTCACGCCCTCTTCATCGCAGAGCGAGAGCAGGCGTTCCGACATCGCGGGGATGATGGTGGTGAAGAGCGTGTAGTCCTGATCGTAGCTCTTGCCGTCGGCATCCGTGTAGGTAAAGCCGTCGACCGGCGTGATCGTGTAGACCGTGTCGCCGATCTCAATGGACTTGACCTTGCCCGACTCCACCAGGTCGACAAGCTCGCTGTGGGCGATCTCGCAGGAGCTTTCCGCGGCTCTCGCCTGTTCGAGCATGACGGAGATATAGTTGACGCCGATCGTCAGCAGCAATGCCCACAGGACGATCGACCACATCCCTCCGCCGCGCCGATGGTCCTTGCCGCCGCGGTTGCGGTTGTTTCTGTTGTTCTGATCCATGATGTTCCTCCCGTCAGGGGATCAAAAATGTGATATGCGCACATTCTTTACGTAATGTGCATCACTATACCATAGAAAAAAGAAAGGCACAAGTTTTCAGCGGTGAATTTTCAATGAACTTTTGCTTTGCGCCCTCTTTATCTTGCCCTTGTTCTGTGTTATAGTTGCAATGGAGTATTCTATCAAAATCTGTCACACAAAAATTTATGACAAGGAGAAATTCTTTTATGGATAAGGAACGCAGAGAAAAGACCGTCCGAGCGCAGGACGCGGAGGCGGACGGCATCATTGAGGGCCGCAACGCCGTGATCGAGGCGCTGCGCGCGGGCGCGACCATCGACAAAATTTTCATTCAGAAGGGCGAGACCGACAAAACGCTCGGCCACATCGCCTCCACCGCCCGCGCCGCCGGTGTGGTGGTCGTGGACGCGGACAAGCGCAAGCTCGACTTTATGAGCCGCACGCACGCCCATCAGGGCGTCATCGCGCTCACGAGCGTGCGCGAATACGTCAGCGTGGAGGACATTCTGAACATCGCGCGCGAAAAGGGCGAAAAGCCCCTGATCGTCGTCTGCGACGAGATCTCCGACCCGCACAACCTGGGCGCGATCATCCGCACGGCGGAGTGCGCGGGCGCGCACGGCGTCGTGATCCCCAAGCGCCGCAGCGCAGGCCTTACGAGCGTCGTCGCCAAGACGAGCGCGGGCGCGGTGAGCTATGTGCCCGTTGCGCGCGTACCGAACATTCCCGCGCTTTTGGAGCAGCTGCAAAAAGAGGGCGTGTGGGTCTTCGGCACGGCGGCCGAGGGCGCGTGCGACCTCTATTCCGCCGACCTCAAGGGCCCCGCTGCCATCGTCATCGGCAGTGAGGGCGACGGTATGACGAGACTCGTGCGCGAAAAGTGCGATTTCCTCGTCAGCATTCCGATGAAGGGCAGTATTTCTTCGCTCAACGCCTCCGCGGCGGCGGCCATCCTCCTTTACGAGGCGGTGCGCCAGCGTCTGGGGCAGTAAACACAACAAAGAAGGAACGATATGGATCCGAAAGACCTTGAATTTGAAGAGACCTTGGCCGACTCGGAGCTGCTGCTGAAAAACACCGCCCGCAGCATGGACGAGGACGCGGAGTTCTCGCTCGAGAGCATTTTGGCTGAGTACGGCAGCGGCACGCCTGCGCCGGAAGAGGCGGAAGCGCCCGAGCCGCAGCCGGTGAAGAAAGCGCCGACGGCAGAAGCCGCCCCGCCGCAAAAAAAGGCGGAGGCGGCGGAGCGTCATGCGGACAGCGCCGTCCGCAGCGCCGTGATCCCCTTCCCCGGAATGAAAGCGGCAGAAGCGCCCGCGCCGGAAGATCCCGCGCCGCAGGACGGGGGAGAAGCGCAGGACGACGCGCCCAAGGCCATGAGCTTGCAGGATATTCTCGCCCAGACGGTGCAGGAGGCGCTCGCCGAGCGCGAGGATACGATCATCGAAGAAGAACCGCCGCGCCGGGGACTCTTCTCCCGCCGCAAGATGCGCGATACCGAGCAGCTCTATGATGACGCGGAGGAGGAAGAAGAGGAAGAGGACGCGTTTGACGAAGCGGAGTTGGATCTTCCCGAGCCGCCGCTTCAGGAAACGCTTGCGGAGTACCGCGCGCAGCTCTCAGGCGCGGTGAAAGCGCGGCGCGGCGCGGGCATTTTCACGCTCGCGCTGTGCGTGATGGCGCTGCTGGAGCATTTTTCCCTCCTGCCCGCGGCCTATGTCGAAGATCCGATGATCCGCGCGCTGCCGCTGCTGGCGGCGGAGGCGATCGTCTGCGCCATCGGCTGGCGCATCTTCGCGCGCGCGATCCGCTCGCTCAGGCAGGGCAAGACCACCTCCGGTTTTTTGACGATGCTGCTCTGCCTTGTCACGCTGACCGACACGGCGCTCTACGCCTTCCTGCCCGCGCGCGCGGCACTGTCGCTGCCGCTGCCGGCGGTGGGCGCGCTTTCCGTTTACTGCGCGCTGCTCGGCGAGAGCATGCGCCTGCACGGCATGTACGATACCTTCCGCATCGCGGCCATCGGCAACGCGCCCTATATCGTCACTGTGACGGCGGGGGGCGCTGCCAAGCGCGTGGGACAGGTAGACGGATTTTCCAATTCCGCCCGCGCGAATGATCCCTACGCCCGCTGGCAGAACGTGCTGCTGCCCGTCTTTCTGACGGCGGCGGTCGTGTTCGGCGCGCTTTCAACGCTGGAGGCAAAGCAGAACCTGCTGCTTGCGTGGAACCTCTCGGTGCTGCTTGCAAGCGCGAATCTGCTGGCCTTTCCGATGGTCTGCGCGCTGCCCCTGAAGCGCATCGCCGCGCGATTGGCCAAGAGCGGCAGCGCCGTGGCGGGCTTTTTCGGCGCGGACGCCGTTCGCCGCAGCAACTGTGTCATTCTGACCGACGGTGACATTTTCCCGCCGGGAACGGTTACACTCGGCGGACTCAAGACCTTCGGCGAGGAAAGCGGCAAGGTCATCTCCTACGCCGCCACGATGGCGCATGCGTCTGAGAGCGGGCTGAGCCGCCTGTTCAACAATCTGCTCGCCAGCGACGGCGGCTTCCGCGAAACGGTCGAGGATGTCGACTTTTATGAAGAGGGCGGCGTCGGCGGGCGCATCCACGGCGAAACGGTGCTTTTCGGCACGGCGAGCTTCATGCGCAAGCGCGGCGTAAACCTGCCGCGCAATTTGGGGCTCAAGACGGGCATGTACCTCTCTGTGGACGGTACGCTCGTTGCGGTCTTTGCCGTGAAGTACATGCCTGCGGAGAATGTCGACTGGGCGCTCCACGCCCTGCACCACAGCCGCATCACGCCGGTGCTCGCCGTGCGCGACGGCAACATCACCCCCGCGCTCTTGAAGCGCAAGTTCGGCACCGATGCGCGCGCGGTCTATCCCAAGCTCGGGACACGCCTCGCCCTTTCCGAGCGCGGCGGCGGATGGCCGTATGCCCTTTTGATGCGCGAGGGGCTCATGCCCTATGCCGAAGTTGTGCTCGGCAGCAAGCGCCTCTGTCTGTCCGCCAGAAGAGGAACGGTGCTTGCATTTTTAGCCGCTACGGCGTCTACGCTTCTCGCATTTTATTTAACTTTTGTCGGTGCATACAGCGTGCTCACGCCGCTTTCTCTGCTCGTTTACCTACTTTTATGGTCTCTCAGCGTGCTCGTTGACGGCATGCTCAGCGACCGTTATTGACACTTCGAACGAAGAAAACGGAAATCAGCGGAAAAATATGGTTGAAATGGCGAGAAAAACATGATATAGTTTTTGCATTGAGTATTATCCCGCCCGGTGGCGGACACCATGACGGGATTTACGACTTTCGGAAGGAGACTAACCCATTATGAGTGCAAAAGACATTCGCAATATCGTGCTGCTTGGCCACAGCGGCAGCGGCAAGACCACCCTCGCTGAAAGAATGCTGTTTCTGACCGGCGGCACGGACCGTCTGGGTAAGATTGCCGACGGCAACACCGTTTGCGACTACGATCCCGAAGAGATCCGCCGCCAGATCTCCATTTCTCTGGCAGTGGCTCCCGTGGAATATGACAGCTGCAAGATCAACGTGCTCGACGTGCCCGGCGGTTTCGACTTTGCCGGCGAGGCTGCGGAGGCCGTTCAGGCTGCCGATGCCGCCGTCATCGTCTGCTCGGCCAAGGCCGGCATCAGCGTCGGCGCGGAGAAGGCGTGGAAATATTGCGAAAAGAATGCTCTCCCCCGTCTGATCTACATCTCCAAGATCGATGAGGAGAACTCCGACTATAACGCCGCGTTCGCCGCGCTGCGCGAGCGCTTCGGCAAGAACATTGCCCCCGTCGTCGCCCCCATCTGGGACGAGAACAAGAAGGTCATCGGCATCATCGACGTGCTGCATAAGCGCGCGTTCGAGTTCAACTCCACCGGCGGCCGCGTCGAGATCGAAGTGCCCGAGAACAAGCTTCCCGTGCTCGATGAGCTCTACGACGCGCTCAAGGAGTCCGTCGCCGAGACGAGCGAGGAGTTCATGGAGAAGTTCTTCGCCGGCGAGGATTTCACCTATGCCGAGATGATCCAGGGCCTGCGCCAGGGCGTGAAGGATCTCTCCCTCTTCCCCGTCGTGTGCGGCTCCGCCCTTCAGGGCATGGGCACCCGTATTCTGATGGATACCATCGTCGAGCTTCTTCCCAAGCCGCAGGACGCCCGCGCCCTCATGGCTGAGAATGAGGACGGCGAGTCCTCCGAGTTCGTCGTCGCGCCCGGCGCACTGCCGACCGCGTTCGTCTTCAAGACCATTTCCGACCAGTACGGCAAGTATTCCTACGTCAAGGTGCTCTCCGGCTCCATCAAGCCCGATATGCCTATGGTCAACGCCCGCACGGGCGAGACCGAGAAGCTCGGCCGCCTGTACATTGCCAAGGGCAAGAAGTACACCGAGGTCAAGGAGCTCACCTGCGGCGATATCGGCGCCATCGCCAAGATGGACAAGGTCAAGACCGGCGACACGCTCTGCGAGCCGCGTAAGGTGGTCAAGATCGCGCCCATTCCCTTCGATGAGCCGTGCTACAGTGTGGCCATCGCGCCCAAGACCCGCGGCCAGGAAGACAAGATGGCGCAGGGTCTCAACCGCCTGAACGAGGAAGATCCTTCCTTCCGCGTCATCAACAACGCCGAAACGCACCAGATGGTCGTCTGCGGCGCGGGCGATATCCAGATCGACGTGCTGGTGAGCAAGCTCAAGAGCCGCTTCGGCGTTGAGGTCGTGCTCGACACGCCGCGCGTCCCCTACCGCGAGAAGATCCGCAAGACCGTGCAGAAGCAGGGTCGTCATAAGAAGCAGACCGGCGGCAGCGGCCAGTTCGGTGATGTTTGGATCCGCTTCGAGCCCAACGAGGAGAGCGAAGAGATGGTCTTTGCCGAGGAAGTGTTCGGCGGCAGCGTGCCCAAGAACTTCTTCCCCGCCGTTGAAAAGGGTCTGCGCGAAGCCTGCGTCCATGGCCCGCTTGCCGGCTACCCGGTCGTGAACCTCAAGGCCGTCCTTTACGATGGCTCCTACCACCCGGTCGATTCGTCCGAAATCGCGTTCAAGACCGCGGCGAACCTCGCCTACAAGGCAGCAATGCCCGAGGCGTCCCCGGTGCTGCTTGAGCCGGTGTGCGAGCTCAAGGTCACTGTGCCTGACCAGTACATGGGCGATATTCTCGGCGACCTCAACAAGCGCCGCGGCCGCGTCATGGGCATGAACCCGACCGGCAACGGCGAGCAGGTCATCGAGGCCGAGTGCCCCGAGGCAGAGCTGATGAGCTACGCCATCGACCTGCGCTCCATGACGCAGTCCCGCGGCTCGTTTGTGATGCACTTCGTGCGCTACGAGCAGTGCTCCGCCGATGCGCAGGCCAAGGCCATCGCAGCGGCAAAGGCCATGCAGGAAGCAGAGTAAATCCGCCTTTCCTGCCGGCAGGAACAACGCAGCAAATCAAAGGAGCGATCCTCTTTCAAGAGGATCGCTCCTTTTTGCACTTTTTTGCGGAAAGCGGCCTTATTCTCCGAGCGACGCCCGGTAGGTCCGCTTCAAAAACGCGGCGTTCATGATCACGCTGACGATCTCCGCGATCGGGAAAGAGAGCCATACCAGCTCGAGCCGTCCCGTGAGGGAGAGCAGGTAGGCGGCGGGCAGCAGCACGACGATCTGGCGGCAGACGGAGCTGACGAGCGCGTAGGTGGGCTTGCCGAGCGCCTGACAGGCGCTGCCCGCGATGATGCTGAAGCCGGCAAGCGGAAAGTGAATGCCGATGATGCGCAGCGCGGCCCGGCCGATGGAGAGCATCTCCTCCGTCGGGGAGAAGAGCCCCAGCAGCGTTTCGGGAATGAACTCGAGGAGCGCGAAGCCAACGCACATGATGCCGATGGCGGCGTAGGACGTCAGGCGCACGGCCCTGCGCACGCGGTCAAATTTCTGCGCGCCGTAGTTGAAGGACACGATGGGTACCATCGCGTTGTTCAGGCCGAAGCAGGGCATGAAGATGAAGCTCTGGAGTTTGAAGTACGCGCCGAACACGGCGGTGGCGGCCTCGGTGAACGAGATGAGGATCTTATTCATGCCGAACATCATCACCGAGCCGATGGACTGCATGATGATCGAGGGAATGCCGACGGCGTAAATGTCCGCCACCGTTGCGCGGTGGGGGCGAATGCCCGACAAGCGCAGCTGCACATCGGGATTTTTCGTGTGGTTGAGCACAAGGCCGAGGGCGGCGCCGATGAACTGGCCGGTGATCGTGGCGACAGCCGCGCCTGCGACCTCCATGCGGGGAAAGCCCAGAAGGCCGAAGATCAGAATGGGGTCGAGCACGATGTTGCACACGGCGCCCACGATCTGCGAGATCATCGAAAGGTTCGTGCGTCCCGTGGCCTGCAAGAGCCGCTCGCCATAGACCTGCACAAAAATGCCGAGCGAGCAGCCGATGCAGATCCTGACATAGGCCTGCCCGTAGGCGATGATCTGCTCATTTGTCGTCTGGAAGCGGAAAAAGGGCGTGGCGAGCGAAAAACCGAGCAGCATAAAGACCGCGGCGGTGCAGAGCGTCAGGAAAAGACCCGTGCCCGCGGCGCGGTTCACCGCCGTCTGGTTCTTCTCGCCCAGCGAGCGCGCGAGCAGCGCATTCATGCCGACGCCGGTGCCGACGGAAAAGGCGATGCACAGCATTTGCAGCGGGAAGGCGAGCGAGACGGCATTCATCGCGTCCTGACTGAGGCGCGCGACAAACACGCTGTCGACAATGTTGTAGAGCGCCTGAAAGAGCATGGATACCATCACAGGCCCTGCCATGTTGGCGAGCAGTTTGCCGATGGGCATCGTGCCCATTTTGTTTTCTCTGGTATTTTCTTCCATGTTTCCTCCCTGTTTAACTTTTTCGTTCCGACATATAAAATTCCGGCGCCGCAGCGCCGGAATCAAAATCTAATCATTTTTTCCAACGACAGAAGGTGAATTGCCGCAAAGCGGCAAGAGAAGCCGCCCTGGGCGTGCGCGTTGGAAAAAATACCCCTTAGAGCGCAAGCGTGCGAACGGAGTGAGTGCGACGCAGCGCTCGGCAAAACCCAAATCAAAAATGCACCGCAGTGCATTTTTGATTTATTTTTTCAGTTCCCCGTTGGCGGACTTGGTGAGATACGCGTTGATGAAGCCGTCGAGATCGCCGTTCATGACGGACTGGATGTTGCCGGTCTCGTATTCGGTGCGCGTGTCCTTAACGAGCTGATAGGGCATGAAGACGTAGGAGCGGATCTGGCTGCCCCACTCGATCTTGAGCTGCACGCCCTTGATGTCGGAGATCTTCTCCGCGTGCTGCTGGATCTTGAGCTCCATCAGTCGGGATTTGAGCATCTGCATGGCGTAGTCGCGGTTCTGGAACTGCGAGCGCTGCGTCTGGCAGGCGGTGACGATGCCCGTGGGCTTGTGGATGAGTCGAACGGCAGAGCTTGTCTTGTTGACGTGCTGGCCGCCTGCGCCGGAGGCGCGGTAGACCTGCATCTCGATGTCCTCGGGGCGGATCTCGACCTCAATGTCCTCGGGCAGCTCGGGCATGACCTCGAGCGCTGCGAAGCTCGTCTGGCGGCGGGCGTTGGCGTCGAACGGGGAAACGCGCACCAGGCGGTGCACGCCGTTCTCGCCCTTTAAGTAGCCGTAGGCGTTCTCGCCCTTGACCATGACCGTCGCGCTCTTGAGACCGGCCTCGTCGCCGTCGAGATAGTCGAGCATCTCAAACTCGAAGCCGTGCTTGTTCGCCCACTGCATATACATGCGGTAGAGCATCTGCGCCCAGTCCTGCGCCTCGGTGCCGCCCGCGCCGGCGTGGAAGGTCAAAATCGCGTTGCAGTTGTCGTATTCGCCGGAGAGAAGCGTGGTGAGCCTTGCCTCCTCCACGTCGGCCTCCAGGGTCTTATAGCCCTCTTCCAGCTCGGGCAGCAGGCTCGCGTCGTCCATCTCCGTGCCCATGTCGATCAGCGCAAGCAGATCGTCGCGCGTGGAAACGAGCTTTTCGTAGCGGTGGATCTTATTCTGGAGCTGCTTGGAGCGCATCTGGTTTTTCTGCGAGCGTTCCAGATCGTTCCAGAAGCCGTCCTCGTGGGCCTCCAGCTCGAGGCGCTTGAGCTCCTGGCGGGCCTGCTCGATCTCCAATGCTTTGAAGAGGTTTTCAAACGTTTCGTCCATTGCAAGCAGTTTCTGCTTGTAGGAATCGTATTCGATCACAGCCATGGCGTTCTCTCTCCTTTTCGTTGTTCCTTCATTAGCCGAAAAAGTATATCACACACGCCGGACAAAGGCAAGAAAAAATCCACTCTTTGGGACAAAAAATCCCGCGGGAACGGCCTTTTTGCGCTTTTCCGGCCATAAAAACAAAAAAGCCACGCTCTCGCGTGGTCGTACAAAAGGGATCTCAGCGCTCGCTGATGATCTGCTTGGTGTTGCCGAAGATCATGTCGTCAACATCCTGCTTGATGAACTTGTCGAACATATTGTGTTTCACGCTCCTTTCTCTCTTCAATTTCAGTTTATATGATAGCCGCGAAAAAAGCAAATTTCAATCGTCAGTATTCATGGTTTTAACCAAAAAGTTAACAGATATTTCATGCAAGTTGCTGAATGGGGACTTGCATTTTCGAGACCGACACTTTATAATAGGCTAAAAGCTTATTTTTGAAACGGAGGACGCGCAGGATGGCGGCTTTTGTTACATTTGAAGATGTTTCCAAGGTTTACCGCAGCGGCGAGGTGGAGATCCGCGCGGTGGATCATATCAGCTTTACGATCGAAAAGGGAGAGTTCTGCGTCATCGTCGGCCCGTCCGGCGCGGGCAAGACGACGGTTTTGAACATGCTCGGCGGTATGGACGCCTGCTCAGGCGGCACCATCACGGTCGACGGCACGCGCGTGAGCGGCTTCAACGCCCGCCAGCTCACGACCTATCGCCGCCACGACATCGGCTTTGTCTTCCAGTTCTACAATCTGGTGGGCAACCTCACGGCACTTGAAAACGTGGAGCTTGCCGCGCAGATCTGCAAGGATCCGCTCGACGCGGCGACGGTTTTGGACGAGGTCGGCCTTGCCAAGCGCGCGAACAACTTCCCCGGTCAGCTCTCCGGCGGCGAGCAGCAGCGCGTGGCCATTGCCCGCGCGCTGGCGAAGAACCCCAAGCTCCTTTTGTGCGACGAGCCGACCGGAGCGCTCGACTACGTGACGGGCAAGCAGATCCTGAAGCTCTTGCAGGATACCTGCCGGGAAAAGGGCGTAACGGTCGTGGTCATCACGCACAACAGCGCCATCACGCCGATGGCCGACCGCGTGATCCACATCAAAAACGGCACGGTGGAGAGCATGCAGCTCAATGAGAATCCTGCAAGCGTGGAGAGCATCGAATGGTAACAGCAACGCAAGCAAGAAAGGGGGCGGCGCAATGAAAAATGCAATGCAGAAGGACTTCTGGCGCGAGATCGGCCATACGCGCAGCCGCTTCTTCTCCATCATGATCTTGGTTGCGCTGTCGGTCGCGTTCCTCTCGGGACTCAAGGCGACGGCGCCGGATATGAAGCACACGGGCGACGACTATCTTGATTCCCTGCACTTAGCCGACATTCAGGTGCTCTCGACCCTTGGCCTGACCGACGAGGACATTGCCGCGCTGCGCGCGCAGGACAAGATCGAGGACGCCGAGGGCGAATACGTCATCGACGCGTTTGCCTCGTCCGATTCGCTCGATGCGGTGGTGAAAGTCCTCTCCCTCACGGATCGCGGCATCAGCGATGTGCTGCTGTGCGAGGGGCGCATGCCCGAGCGTGCGGACGAGTGCGTGGTGGAGGAAAATATGCTCTCGCTGATGAGCATTGCTATCGGTGATACGATCACGCTCACGCCGGGGGACGACCTTTCCGATGCGATCGCGCAGGACACCTACACGGTGGTCGGCACGGTGCGCTCACCGGTGTACCTTGCGGTGGAGCGCGGCACGTCGACGCTCGGCAGCGGCACGGTGAAGGCGTATCTCTACCTGCCGCGCGAGGCATTCACGCTCGACTACTACACGGCGGCCTATGTGCGCGTTTCGGGCGCAGCGGAGATGACCGCATTTTACGACGACTACGACGATTACATTGACGATGTGATCGATTCGCTCGAGGACTTCGGCGATGCCCGCGCGATCCTGCGCCACGACGAGCTTGTGGACGAAGCGACGGAAAAGCTTGACGACGCGCAGAAGGAGCTGGACGACGCCAAGGCGGAGGCCGACAAAGAGCTCGGCGACGCGCGCAGGGAACTTGCCGATGCGCGCAAGGAGCTCGACGACGGCTGGAAGGAATACGATGACGGCAAGCAGGAGCTTGCCGATTCACGTGTGAAGCTCGACGATGCCAAGGCCGAGCTGGAGGACGGCGAGCAGGAATACGCCGACGGCGTGAAGAAATACGATCAGGCTGTGCGCGACTATGAAAAGGGCCAGAAGGACTATGCCGACGGCGTGAAGGACTATGAAAAGGGCGCGCAGCAGCTTGCTGATGGTGAAAGTGAGCTGGAAGCCGGCAAGGAAAAGCTGGACGAGGGACAAAAGCAGCTCGACGCATTGGGCAATACCGTGGCGGGCGCGCTGCAAAACGATCCGAACTACGCCGGCGTGACCGGCGGGACGATCATCGACGAGCTTGGCCGCGGCGATGAAAATACTGCCGCAGCCACCGATGCGGCGCTCGACAAAATGCGCGCGCAGCTTGAAGGCGGCATCGCGCAGGCACAGCAGGGCCTTGCGAAGATCGACGCGGGGATCGAGGAGCGTGATAAGGTCCTTGCAGCACTGGAGCAGCTCCCGGATAGTGAAGAAGTTGCCGCGCAGCGCGCGGAAATAGCAGCTCAGCGCAGCGCCCTTGTGCAGCGGCGCGGCGAGGTCAGCGCGCAGCTCAGCGAGCTGCAAAGTCAGCTCGCCGCTCTCAGCACCGTCAGCTCCGGCAGCATCGCCGCAAACAAGCAGCAGCTCGATCAGGGGCGCGCGGACTATGAAAGCGGCAAGCAGCAGCTCAGCGCGGGCTACCGCGACCTGCGCGACGGCAAGAAGGAACTCGACAAGGCGAAAAAAGAGCTGGACGAGGCGCCGCAGAAGATTGCCGACGCACGCAAGGAGCTTGCCGACGCGCGCAAGGAGCTGGACGACGGCTGGAAGGAATATTACGACGGCGAAGAAAAATACGCCGACGGCGAAAAGGAACTGGCCGACGCCTACCGCGAGCTGACAGACGGCGAAAAGGACTACCGCGAAGGACTGCGCGAATATGAGGACGGCAAGACCGAGGCAGACGAGAAGATCGCCGACGCGGAGGAAAAGATCGCCGACGCGCGCCGCAAGGTCGCGGACATTGAAAGCTGCGAGTGGTATCTCTTCAGCCGCAGCTATAACCCCGGCTATACGGGCTATGGGCAGGACGCCGAGCGCATGGCGAACCTTGCCAGCGTCTTCCCGGTGATCTTCTTCCTTGTGGCAGCGCTCGTGTGCCTTACGACGATGACGCGCATGGTCGAAGAGCAGCGCGTGCAGATCGGCTCTTTGAAGGCGATGGGCTACAGCGGCCTTGCCATCTCCCGCAAGTATCTCTTGTACGGGCTTTTGCCGAGCCTGACCGGCGGCATGTTCGGCCTTGTCATCGGATATATCCTCTTCCCCAAGATGATCTTCACGGCCTATCAGATCATGTATCAGATGCCGAACATCGAGCTGCGCGCCTACGGCGGGATCTCCGCCTATTCGCTGCTTGCGGCAGTGGCGTGCACCACGCTCGCCACGCTCTGGGCGTGCCTTGCCACGCTGCGCGAAACGCCGGCGAGCCTGATGCGCCCGCGCACGCCGAAGGCGGGCAAGCGCGTGTTCCTTGAGTACATCAAGCCCCTGTGGAGAAAGATGTCCTTCACCCATAAGGTGACGGCGCGCAACCTTTTCCGCTACCAGAAGCGCTTTTGGATGACGGTCATCGGCATCGGCGGCTGCACCGCGCTCATCATTGCGGGCTTCGGCATGCGCTCGTCGCTCCTCTTTACGATGTCGCGCCAGTATGACGATCTGTTCCATTACTCCGCGCAGGTGACGCTTTCGAGCAATGTACTGCCGGAGGAGCGGCAGGCGGTGGAGGATTTCCTCGCGGGTGACTCCCGCGTTGTGAATGACGTTCCCTGTACGGCGTCCTCTGCCACAGTCATCACATCGAGCTATTCGACCACCGCCTATGTTGAGGTGATGGAAGCAGACGAGATCGGCAAGGTCATTGATCTGCTGGACTACAAGACCGGCGAGCCGATCACCATGGAGGATACCGGCGTGTACATCGACCAGAAGCTCTCAGAGCTTTTGAAGGTCTCGGTGGGCGACACGTTCTTCCTTGACGGCGATGCGCGCGGGGACGTGACGGTCGCGGGTATTTATGAGCATTACACGGGGCATTTCATCTATATGACGCCCTCGTACTATGAACAGACACTCCACGCCGATAGCGAGCCGAACGCCTATCTCATGAACTTTACGAGCGACGATACCGACACCTGCAACGCGATCTTTGAAAAGCTGCTCAGCATGAACGGCGTTGTGACGACCTCGCGCATGCGCGACACGCAGGACACCTACATGCACAGCATGGAGCGCGTGGACTTCGTTGTGGTCATTATCATTCTGGCAGCGGCGGCGCTGGCGATGGTCGTGCTCTTCAACCTTTCGAACATCAACATCACCGAGCGCCAGCGCGAGCTTGCCACGATCAAGCTGCTGGGCTTTTACGACAAGGAAGTTTCGGCCTATGTCTACCGCGAGAACATCGTGCTCACGGTGTTCGGTATCCTCATGGGCTGCTTCATGGGTCACTGGCTGCACATTTACCTTGTCCGCTCGACGGAGATCGACCTTATGATGTTCGGGCGGCAGACCGCGCCGTCGGCCTACGTGTACGCCGCGATCCTGACGATGCTCTTCTCCGTCCTTGTCAATGTGCTTGCGCACTTCAAGATGAAGAAGATCGACATGGTCGAGAGTCTCAAGAGCGCGGAATAAATTTCTTGTTTCGCGGCAGTGCATTGTGCTACAATAAAGGGCGGCAAAAGCCGCCCTTTACTATTGTCGAAAAAGCGGCATGCCGCTTTTTCGAGGAGAATTCGTTGCGCTTCGTGCCTTGCCACCCGCAGGGCGGCTGCGACACGCGCTCCGCGCAAAGTGTTTTCTGCCACGCACGTGTCGCGGCAGAAAACGGATTTGAATTGATTGCGTGCCGTGCGCGGCACGCAACTCTGTGAGGCTTTTTGGCTTATAGCCTCCTTATAGATTGGAGTTCCCATGGTGAGACAAAGAAAAAAACATCATTTCTGGCGCAACCTGCTCATTTTGATCGTGCTGTTCGGCCTCTTCCTCTGCTGGGACAACAGCAGCATCGAGACGGACGAGGTCACGTTCCCCTCGGGCACGCTGCCCGCGGGCTTTGACGGCTGCCGCATCGTGCACTTAAGCGACCTGCACGGAAAATATTTCGGCAAGGACAACGAGCGCCTTTACGCGGCGGTCAGAGCCGCGCAGCCGGAGTATATCTTCGTGACGGGCGATCTCGTCGACCGCAAGACCGAAAACCCGACCATCTACGCCGGCGAGGTCGGCGCGGCGCTCTCTGCCATCGCGCCGACGTATTACGTCACGGGCAACCACGAGTGGGGTCACGGCACAAAGGTCGTGGAGGAGATCAAGCGCACGCTGCGGGAGAGCGGCGTGACGGTGCTCTCCAACGAATTTGTGCCTCTCACGCGAAACGGCGATACCATCGTGCTCGCGGGCATCGACGATCCGAACGGCTACGCCGATCAGGAAACGCCGTACGAGCTTGCCCAGGAGATCTACGCCGCCTGCGGCGACCCCTTCTGGCTGCTGCTGGCGCACCGCAACGACCGCTTTGCGCGGGAATACAGTCTCCTCGGCGCGGACTTAACGATCTCCGGTCACGGCCACGGCGGCATCTGGAGATTTCCGTTTACCGATGGGGTGTTCGGCACGCAGAGGAACCTCTTTCCCTCGCACACGGCGGGCTTTTATTCAGACAACGGCGCGTCCGTCTTTGTCAGCCGCGGGCTCGGCAATTCGCCGAAGATCGTACCGCGCATTCTGAATCGGCCGCAGGTCGCGGTCATCACACTGGAAAGGGGCTGAGAACATGCGTGAATTTCACGCCGGAAGCTACGACGTTGCCGTCATCGGCGCGGGACACGCGGGCATCGAGGCATCTCTTGCCTGTGCGCGCCTCGGCATGAAAACGGTGTGCTTTACCATCAACTTAGACGCGGTGGGCAACATGCCCTGCAACCCCGCCATTGGCGGAACGGGCAAGGGACACCTCGTGCGTGAGCTCGACGCCCTCGGCGGCGAGATGGCAAGGGCGGCTGACTTAGCCTGCATTCAATACCGCATGCTCAACCGGGGCAAGGGTCCCGCCGTCTGGTCACTGCGCGCGCAGGCCGACCGGCGGCGCTATCAGGAGGATATGAAGCGCACGCTCGAGCGGCAGGAGAATCTGGACCTCAAACAGGCCATGATCACCTCCCTCCGGCTGAAGGACGGGCAGGTCTCCGCCGTCGTCACGCGCCTCGGCGCGGTCTATTCCGTCAAGGCCTGCGTCATCGCCTCCGGCACGTATCTGGACGCACGCGTCATCACCGGCGACTGCGCCTATTCCTCCGGCCCGGACGGGATGCAGGCAGGCATCGGCCTTGCGGAGCAGCTGGCTGCGCTCGGCCTTCGGATGCGCCGGTTCAAGACCGGCACGCCGCCGCGCGTGAACGCACGCACGGTGGACTTCTCGCGCATGGAGTTGCAGCCGGGCGACGCGGAGATCGAACCGTTCTCGTTTTCCACCGCGCACCCGGTCGAAAACAAGGCCGTGTGCTACCTGACCTATACCAACGAGCGCACGCATGCCATCATCCGCGCAAACCTCGACCGCAGCCCGATCTACTCCGGCGTGATCGAGGGCGTCGGCCCGCGCTACTGCCCGTCCATCGAGACGAAGATCATGACCTTCCCCGACAAGCCGCGGCACCAGCTGTTCATCGAGCCGATGGGGCTGGACACGGAAGAGCTCTACATCCAGGGCTTCTCCTCCTCCCTGCCGGAGGACGTGCAGATCGAGATGCTGCACACGCTGCCCGGGCTCGAGCACGCAGAGATGACCCGCTGCGCCTACGCGATCGAGTATGACTGCGTGGACCCGACAGAGCTGCTGCCGACGCTCGAGGCCAAGAAAGTGCCCGGTCTCTACGGCGCGGGGCAGTTCAACGGCTCGTCCGGCTATGAGGAGGCGGCCGTGCAGGGCTTCGTCGCGGGCGTGAACGCGGCGCTGAAGCTGCTGGGCCGCGAGCCCATGATCCTCCGCCGCTCGGACGGATACATCGGCACGCTCGTGGACGACCTCGTGACCAAGGGCACGAACGAGCCGTACCGCATGATGACCTCCCGCAGCGAGTACCGTCTGCTGCACCGGCAGGATAACGCCGACGAGCGCCTGAGCGCCATCGGCCACCGGATCGGGCTGGTATCGGACGAACGCTTTGCCGCCGTGCAGGAAAAATACCGCCTGGTGGACGCCGAGTGCGCCCGGCTGGAGAAAACGCACCTCGCCCCGTCGGACGCCCTCGCCGCGATGCTCACCGCGCGCGGCACCGCGCCGACGAGCTCGGGCGTGAGTCTGGCCGACCTCCTGCGCCGGCCGCAGATCACGTATGCCGATCTCGCGCCGTTCGACCCCGCGCGGCCGGAGCTGCCGCACGTTGTGACCGAGCAGGCGGAGATCCGGCTCAAATACGCGGGCTACATCCAGCGCCAGCTGCGGCAGGTGGCGGAGTTCACCCGGCTCGAGGAGCGG
>ERZ860322.1043-NODE-1043-length-17332-cov-3.498119_pt1 | contig 17332 bp, 20 predicted proteins | sample MGYA00509979_ERZ860322 | MGnify/ENA primary metagenome ERZ860322 (study PRJEB30046, sample SAMN00715217) | human gut metagenome | study: EMG produced TPA metagenomics assembly of the A metagenome-wide association study of gut microbiota in type 2...
CAAGCAATTATTGAAATAAATACAATCTGAATTTCTTTTTGGTAAGTATGCACAAGGAAGTTTTTGTCAATATTTGTTTTTAATTTTTTTGTAGAAATATTCAGTATTTTCCTGTATTATAATAACGCTATTATTAAAATTATGTTTTATTAAGAGAGGCATATTATCATGAAAAAAACTATAGTTATAACTGGTGCTTCCCGTGGAATCGGAAGAGCCATTGCAATAGAACTCGCCGGAAAAGATACTAATATTGTTATTAACTGTGTGAATAATGTGGATAAACTAAATGAAGTCAAATCCATTATTGAGGAAAAAGGCAGTGTCTGTGAAACATTTATAGGCGATATGGGAAATTACAGTGATGTACAGAAAATGTTTGACATGTGCCTCCAGCGTTTCGGTCAGGTTGATGTGCTTATCAATAATGCTGGAATATCTGTTGTCGGACTTTTTCAGGATATGAGCGAAGATGAGTGGCACAGGATATGTAACACTAACATAGATTCTGTCTTTAACTGCTGCCATTTTGCTGTTAAAGACATGATGAAGCGACACTGTGGCAAGATTATTAATATATCTTCTGTGTGGGGATTGTACGGTGCAAGCTGTGAAGTTGCATATTCGGCAACCAAAGGGGCAGTCAATTCATTTACAAGGGCACTTGCAAAGGAGCTTGCTCCAAGTGGTATTCAGGTCAACGCTGTTGCCTGCGGAGCTATTGACACAGAGATGAACAGTCATCTCTCAGATGATGACAAGGCAGAACTTGCCGAAGAAATTCCTGCAGGCCGGTTTGGAGACCCGCAGGAAGTCGCTGAGCTTGTTAAATCTCTTTCCGGCATGAACAGCTATCTTACCGGTCAGATAATAACTCTTGATGGCGGCTGGATTTAATCAGCCTGTATAACTTTTATCAATATTAATCACGGCGCGGCATTCACTCTGCTTCTCCGTGATTTTTTTCTGAATCTGTTTCTTTATCTCATCATCTGAAAGATGATAATTATAAGGAACAAGCACATCAAATATAAGATTAGTTATATATGGACCTTTAACAGTCCTGAAATCATGTATATCCAGTTCCTCACCTACTGACTTTACAACCGCAATAGTCATCTTTCGCAAATGATTTATCACCTCATCATCTGTAACTACCGGATCCATATGTATGCTTATAAAGCATTTCATGCGCTTTTCAACTCTTCTTTCAGCCATATCTATATAATCATGCGCTTCCATCATGTCCATATTAGCCGGAACCTCTGCGTGAAGCGATGCATATACTCTGCCCGGACCGTAATTATGCACAATCAGGTCGTGAACTCCTATTATATGCTTATCCTGAAGAACAATATTCTCAAGTTCCTGTACAAATTCTTTCGTTGGTGGCTGCCCAAGAAGTGGCTGCAATGTATCTTTTGCCGCACCAAAACCAGCTAATATTACAAATACTGCAACAACAACTCCTGCTATTCCATCTATATTAATATCAGAAAACAGGGTAAGAAGCACTCCTATAAGGACTACTGATGTTGCAACGCAGTCTGACAGGCTGTCTGTAGCCGTTGCCTTCATTGCTGCAGAATCTACTTTATTGCCAAGATATTTGTTGAATTTTGCCATCCACATTTTCATAAGGATTGATAACACAAGTATAATAAGAGATGGTACGGATACCTCAAGCGGCGTAGGATGAAGTATTTTTCTGAATGATGTTGTCAGCAGTTCAAAGCCCATAATTATAATTGCTCCTGATACTATGAAGCCCGATATATATTCGATTCTTCCATGACCATACGGATGTTCATAATCAGCCGGCTTTCCAGCAAGCTTAAAGCCTATAAGTGTAACAATTGAAGATCCTGCATCCGATAAATTATTGACCGCATCCGCCATTATTGAAACCGATGCCGTAAGCACTCCTGCAAGTATCTTTGCTAAAAACAGTATAAGATTACAGATTATTCCCACAATCCCGGCAAACACACCGTATCTTGTACGGACTTCGGGGTTCTTCATCTTATCATAATCTTTTACAAACCTCTTAAGTAATAAATCTATCATTTCCTTCTCCTTCATGCCCTCTGGCATATTTACATTAAGTATATACTATATTGGACTTAATTTAAAGATTCATATTTTTTGATTTACAGTATATACCCAAAAGGATTATAATAGGAATGATTATTGTATTTAATCATTACAAATATCCAGGAGGACAACAATGTTAGACTTTGAAAAGGTAATACCAGAGGATGTAGGAATATCTTCCACAGGACTTATCAGCTTTGCCAGAAAGCTTGAATATAACAACCTTCCGATGCACAGCATAATTGTTATGCGACATGGTAAAATATGTATGGAAAGCTACTATGCACCATACACGAAAGACACTCTTCACAGAATGTTTTCTGTCACCAAATCTTTCGTTTCACTTGCCATAGGGCTGCTTGCTGATGAAGGCAGAATATCACTTGATGACCATATTGCAGATTATTTCCCTGAAAAGCAGCCAGAAACAGGTGTGCACCCATATATGCAGATGCTCACAATAAGGCAGATGCTCACAATGAGAACATGCCATGATGTGAATGCATACAAAATCGGAGGTTCCCCTGACTGGGTAGGTTCTTTCTTCACTGTTACACCCGACCATGTTCCTGGAACTAATTTCTCTTATGATACAGCTTCAACACATACATTGGGTGCACTTGTTGAAAAGCTCACAGGTATGGAACTGCTTGATTATCTGAGAACGAAATTCTTAGATGAATTGGAGTTTTCTAAAGAAGCATTTATATTAAAATCTCCTGATGGCAAAGTAAGCATGGGTGGTTCAGGAATGTGTGCAAAACCACGGGATATCCTTAAGGTTATGTATGTTGTATCTCAGGATGGTAAACTTGATGGAAAGCAGTTGCTGCCTTCCGGATATCTTAAGGAGGCAACTGTTAAGCAGAGTGACCCTTATGGAAAATCAGGTTCATGGGAAGAAATGCAGGGCTATGGCTACCAGATATGGATGACAACTCACAATGGTTATGCATTTTTTGGCATGGGTGGACAGCTTGCCGTATATTACCCGGATAAAGATGTTATTCTTGTTACCACTGCTGATGCACAGGGTCGTCAGGGTGGAGTACAGCTGATATATGATACATTTTACGAAGAAGTATACAGCCATATTGATGCATGTACTTATAATGGTGATAATAGTGATTATGAAGAATTCCAGAAGTTCGAGAATTCACGCCAGCTTCTTGTGCAGCCGGGCGAATATAGTTCAGACCTTGTAAGCAAAATCAACGGACAAAACTACGAATTTGGCACTAATCCATGTGGTGTAACAGACATAAAGCTTACATTTAACGGAGATGAAGGAACATTTTTCTATACTAATGCAACAGGAAATCACGAGCTGCATTTCGGACTCGGAAAGAATGTTTTCCAGAACTTCCCTGATTATAATTTCAAATGTGGTGCAAGTGCAGCTTTCAGGACAGACAATAATCTTCTTATCAAAGTGCAGATTATTGATAGTTCCGTCGGCAATATGTATATATCATTAAGCTATATTGATGATTATGTTACAGTTATGATGAGAAAGCTTGAAGAGAGTTATTTTAATGAATACGATGGTGTGTTCAGTGGCAAATTAAGCATTTAGATATCAAAGGGCGATCACACTTACCTGTATGACCGCCCTTTTCCTTTACTTTTCTATGATTCTTCCTTCACTAATCTCAATTATCTCGTCAGAGAGCATCTCAAGTTCTTCCTTATCGTGGCATGCAATTATGATAAGCGCACCTCTTTTCTTCTGTTCCTCAAGTATCTCATGAACCTGCTTTGCTCCGGCTTCATCAAGTGCGTTGATAGGCTCATCAAGTATGATAAGGTCAGGATTCTCCATGTAGGCTGCAGCAATTCCCAGCTTCTGCTTCATACCAAGAGAATATTTTCTATAAGTTCTCTTATCATCAGGGTCAAGACCTACCTGATGTATTACCTCTCTTATATGTTCATCATCAACTCTGTTCTGGATTGAAGCAAGCACCTTAAGATTCTTAAAGCCCGTATAATTACCGATAAATGCGGGATTCTCTATTAACACTCCGACACTGTCCGGAAATGTCATATCCTTTCCAAGAATCTTGCCGTCTATCTCAACAGTTCCCTCTGTTGCTGATATAAGACCGCATATAACCCTCATAAGCATTGTCTTTCCTGAGCCATTCTTTCCCTTTAATCCGTACACTTTACCACTTGTAAGTTCCAGATTAACATTATCAAGAACCTTTGCCTTCTTTATAACCTTTGAAACATTTGTAAGCTTTATTACCATAATTACACCCTCCAATCACTTTTCTTTAATATATCCATTTGCCTAAACGAAGCATATCCTGCAATTACAGAAACGACTATCAGCACAATATCTGCAATAACCGTCAGCGTAAGGCTCCCGCCTTCAGGTGTATACATAATATTTCTTAACGCCATGAAGCCGTTACCTATAAACAGGAATGACCTGAAAAATACTCCCATAATCAGTATAACTACGACAGCAATGTACCCGATAATCGGTCCCATAATCTGTGAAACGCATATCTGTACAAGGCATATTGCAATTGTTGTGAGAAGCCCCACAATAATCATATACACTGTAAGTCTTGTAAGATTCGGATTATTCTTTATCAGTGTTTTGTCGTAACCGTCTATACTGATACACACCTGTTTATTGACCTGCAGGCTCAGTCTTCCGCCTGCCAGCGAAACACCGGCTATCTCAAGTATTAAGATTCCATAACAGATACATGCAGTAAACACTGCCCATATACATTTGGATAACCACCATACCAGCTTCTTACCTGCTCTCATAAGCACCATTCCGCCATAACCGTTAATATCCTTGAATGGATAGTTACCTATTGCAAAGCCAATAAGAATATTAGGAAGTATGTATGCTGTCGGAATATTAATATCTGTCTGTACATCCACAATCCAGCGCATCCCGCGAAAGATATATAATATGATATCCGATGATGTGTATTGTCCCATAAAATGTTTTGTCTTACAGCGCACAAGAAAGTCTGTTATAAGAACAGCATATACCACTGCAATCAGAAGAAATTTCTTCCACTGATGCACTATTCCATTAATGAAATCATATTTTATCTGAAAAATCACATTTTTCATCTGAAAAAGTCCTTTCTTCTGATAATAACAGTTGTTACCAGTGACACAGCCAGACACAGTATCAGCGGATACAATATATTCCGCCATATCTGCACACCGTTCATATAGATATTGCCTCTTAACTTATAATAATATGTAAGAAATCCCATATACGCCATGTTCTCAAAGCTGCTCACAGCCAGGGCAGCAAGGAAACCTGCCCACTGGTTATTAGTAAGCCACCACATAATCATCATAAGCGTGCCTGATACATACAGTATTGCAAATGCTTCTATAACAAATGCAATTATAAAAAGCCACAGTGATGGGCGGTTCTGTACTATATCTCCTGTTGCCATGAATGCCTTGCTGAATTTTTCATCCCAGTTATATACTTTTCCTGTCATCAGATACCCGGCTGTTAAAGTTACCACCGTAATATACGCAGAGAAAAATCCTGCTGCCACAACCATATTAATCTGTGAATTAATCCACACATTTCTTACATTCTTTCTTCTTATAACTATTGCACTGTTCAAATCATATTTCTGAATATAAAGAACATAAAACAATACAAATGGAACAACATATCTCCACATTGTACTTACATTCACACTGATAAGTGCATCATACAGGCACGGATTTCCATTAATAACGGACTGACTCACAAGTTTTAGAATTATATCCATCGGTACAAGCGCTGTTACTAACACAAACACAGCCGCCGTAAGTGCAGCCTCGCTTACATTAAATAATAATTTTAATTTCTTCATCCATCTATACCCCTGATTACAATCGCCTGTCTTACTGGATAAGCCTTAAAACACAGATATATATCTTCATGAAGGAGCTTATCCAGCTTCTTTTCACTCAGATAATTTTTACTAATGACATATGCCAGTGTAAAGTCTTTGACCTCGCCTTTATCAACAGATACATTATCTTCACATACCATTCCCTGATTTTCATATCCATCCGGGTATATAACAAGATTAGAGTCTGTCACAATACTGAACATATTAAACTTATCCTGTGACTCATTCTGAACTTTAACCTTTAAAACTATATAATTAAACCTGCCCAGTTCCTTAACACTGGCGCTGTATTTTTCATTAACTTCCCGTTCAGTGCAGTAATCAATTCCTGTAACCGTAATCTTTATCCCATCAGAATACTGTACCCATTCATCCTTCTCTACAATTTCTTCTTCCGGCTCTGGAAATCTGTGATTCACATCTATATATCCAACTGCAACTACTACAGCAATTACTGCCATTATTATAAATGTAATTATAAACGGGTGCTTTCTTATGCTGAATCTGCCTTTAGTATGTTTCATGCTTAAGCCCTCCTATAAAATACACAACAACTCCAAGTATCAGTAATACTGCTATATACACTATGAACGATGCTCCTGTATTGGTCTGTGCCATATTAAAAAGCTTTGTCGGTGCAATACCTCTCAGCCATTTCTTATCAGACATGCGCAGTATCGCATTTGCAAATTCAGTAATAATATATGGTGCAAGCATAGCCACAAATCTGTTATTAACTATATTAGATACAATAAGTGCTATTGTTGCCATAAGACCTCCGCACACAAAAAGCAGAATCATATACATAATCATATAAATGTGTGGATGTGTATAAAATATTGCTGACCATATACTTTTTGGAGAACTTGCAAATACACCAACCGGCCACACAAGTGATGGAAGAATAGTTATCGCAGTCAGGTAATTAATAAGCAATGGCATAACCACTACCACACCTCCCGTCACAAACACTGCAATATATTTGGCAGCAAGATAATTAAACTTAGCTGTTCTCGTTACATAATTCTTAATAATTCCACTTTTAATATCTGACAGATATGTAACTGCATACGGCATAGCCGCCAGTATCGGAATCAGCCTTATAAACAGACTGTATTCAAATGATACTCCATTACCTATCCACACCTGAAATGCACTTATCGGCATAAGTGTGGCATTATCAGGCATATATCCCATCAGCGGATTCATGGCTGCCGGTATAATCCTGGGTATAATCTGTGCTATACTTAACCCCATCCCAATTATAAGAGCCAGCCACAGACTCCAGCTTTTAAATGCCCTTTCGAGCTCTGTCTTAATCATCACCTTCATACTGTTTTCCTCCCGGCTACTTGTCTATATCAAGCTTTACTATCGGAGAACCAACAGGAAATGCTTTATCAGTTGTACTGTAGCATGTATACAACGAATCTATAGTAAGACCATCTGTTGTTATATCCTTATATGTATCTATATATTGACCTCCAACATTAGCAGTTGTTCTTGTGTAAGAAGTAACAAATTCATAAGGAATGACCTCCATTGCAACAACCTCTTTAGTTTCTCCCGGCTTAATTGTAAGATGATGTCTGAATATTTCATGGTCATCATGAATATTAAGATATGATTGTCTGCTTTCTATGGTTGAATAATATGTTGCATCGTCCTGTTCGTTATATCTGAAGCAATACAAACGGAACCCGTTCGACAGAAACTGAAAATCTTCATCACCATTATTAGTAATCTTTAACTTCATCAGCAGGGCAACCTGCTTGATACCTTTTCTATCATTTTCAAATGTTCCATCTTCATTAATCATCTTGTCATATGCACTGAATTTTTCTGGTGTTTCAGTATCATATTTTATATATTCAGCTATGTCCTCCTCGCTCATCAGCTTGGATAACTCATCAACATTTTCAGCAATGGCTGTTTCACCTATACTGTATGTAAATTTGGTAACCAGTTTCCCTGTATAAATCTCCATATCAACATCTGAATATCTTTCAGCATATTTAGGACTACTTGAAACCATTCCCGCAAACACATTATCAACTTTGTTCTCACGTGATTCGTTCTCCTGAATAATTCCTGTCTGATTGGTCTGATTCTCTACGGCTGTGCTTGTCTCCTGAAAATGCTTCACATCTTCAATGCTCTGTCTGCTGCAGCCTCCCATTAATAATATTCCTGCCATAAGGACCGGAATAATTAAACATTTTCTTCTCCCCATAAGTACCTCCTTGATATAAGTTCTCTTACACTTATATACGAAATACATTTGTAAAAAGTTGAAAAATAATAAAAAATTCCCGGCAGGCCATTGTGTATTCACACTTCTGGTCTGCCGGGAATCATTAATTATAATCAATTATCAAATTGTTAATTAGAACATAAGTCTTAATACCCATGTAAGGAAATTAACTGCAACATATGAGATTGCCATTATAAGAGGTATCTTCTTCTCATCCTTGCATAATGCACGGATTGCTATGTATACAAATGCATATCCTGCTACATTAGAAAATACTGTTACGCATGAAGATATTCTGTCAATGAATCCTACTGATGTAAGACCTGTTACCCAGCTGAGTAACTCTGCTGGTATACCAAGTACTGCTGTAATGGCATATACTGCAAGGCCCTGCATATATGTAACATTAGCCTTGTTAAATGCCTTTGCAAGAAGCATAACTACAAGTGCAATTACAGCTGCCGCTACTGCTACCAGAAGAATCTCAAGAAGCATGTTCTTGAATATTGAGCCTGCTGGATATGGCTTGGTATTAGTATATGAGCTGTAGTAAGATGAAAGTAAGCTGTCAAGCTCTTTACTTCCTGTTGTAACCTTTGCCTTACTGTTAGCAATTAACATATCAAATAATCTTGTAAGCATGTTAATAATTGCCTGACCACCAATAAGTATTGCAATCATAATAACATTAGCTTTAGCAACAAATGCTGATACCGTTTCTACCGGTGATGTAAACAAGCCCTTCAACACATTAACATAATCAAGGGCTGCATTAGCTCCTGCCTTCTTCACTGCATCCATCTGCTGTGAAGCCTGCTGCTGATTAAATCCCTGCTGTGTCTGCTGACCTGCTCCCTGCTGGAATGTCTGCTGCGCTGCCTGCTGAGGCTGTGCTGCTCCGGCTGACTGCTGTGCCTGCTGACATGTACAGACTTCTCCGTCCTGTAACTGTCTTCCACAATACTTACAAAAACTCATTTCTTTTCCCTCCTGAAAGTAAAAGTTAAAATATTGTATGGTTGTTGTCTTAACCTTTTTTATAATACCATATATATTTATTTTCAGCAACGACAATATATGCATATTACCATGCTGTAAGGTATCAAAGATAAACTTTTATATGTTACTGTGCACATGCCTTTTCAAGTACTTCAAAATAGTTCTCAAATGTCTTACAACAGCACTCGTAATTATCTATTATTATGCCATCAACACGCAGTCCGATTAATGCAAATGACATTGCCATTCTGTGGTCATTATATGTGTCAACAACACCTGGCTTAACATTGGCTGGAGATATCTCTATACGGTCTCTTCCCTCTTTGACGTCAACACCAAGATTGTTAAGCTCGTTGACCATAGCCTCAATTCTGTCTGATTCCTGTAATCGTATATGTTCAATATTCTTGATAACTGTAGTAGTCTTTGCAAATGGAGCAATAGCCGCAAGTGTCATTGACTGGTCTGAGAAATCATTCATATCAACATCCACACCGCAATATTCTCCATCCTTAGGTCCGCTGACACATATACCCTCGCGTTCCTCTGTCACAGCACAGCCCATCTGCTTAAGAACATCTATGAACTTAAGGTCACCCTGCATTGAGTTAGAATGTACTCCCTTAACGATAGCTGTTCCGCCTGTAAGTGCTGCTGCCGCATAGAAGTAGCAGGCTGCTGAAACATCCGGTTCAATATAATATGTCTGTGGATAGTAACCCGAACCCTCAGGGACTACATATTCTGCCCCTTTATGGTCTACCACACATCCAAACTGTTCCATCATCTTAGCTGTTATACGCACATATGATCCTTCTGTTTTATTACTTGTAATATGAACATGTATTCCTTCTTCAAGCATCGGAGATGTCATCATAAGTGCGCTTAAGAACTGTGTGCTTTCACTTATACTTATTGAAACATGATTCTGTGGTTTCTTCCCACCATACGCTGCACCTTTTACATTAACTGGAAGATGTCCGTCTTTCTCAAGAAACTCAATCTCTGCTCCCATACTCTGTAATGCTTCAAAAAGCGGAAGCATAGGTCTTTTCTTCATCTGTTCAGAAGCTTCAATTGTGTACTCACCATCTGATAATGCAAGCATGGCTGTAAGGAATCTTGCCGCTGTTCCGGCACTTCCCACATTGATTGTTGCTCTCTTCTTAGGAATATCTCTTCCATGTCCATGAATGATAACATATCGTTCAACTTCGTTTACTTCGATAATATATCCAAGTGCGATAAGACTTAAAAGAAAATGTCTCGAATCGTCACTGAACAAAACTCCTTTAAGGGTACATTCACCCTGTGATAAAGCTGCCATAAGCAGCGCTCTGTTAGTAATACTCTTTGAACCAGGCACTTCAACTGTACAGTGAATCGGGTGGTCCAGCTTCTTAACCTTGTACTGTGACATAATTTTACTACTCCATTAAACGTAATTATCTCTCGTCCATATCAACATATGGTCTGTGATGTCCAACATATTTGTATGCAGGACGAATAATCTTGCCTGCATTAACAAGTTCCTCAAGTCTGTGTGCGCACCAGCCTGAAATTCTTGAAGTTGCAAACATAGGTGTAAACATTTCTTCTGGAATACCAAGCATTGTGTATACAAATCCACTATAAAAATCGACATTGGCACAGACTGGCTTAAACATCTTTCTCTTGTTCATGATAAGCTGTCCTGCCTCGCTTTCAACAAGTTCATATAATGCAAATTCTTTCTGCATTCCCTTCTCTTCTGAAAGCTGTTTTGCAAATTTCTTAAGAATAACTGCTCTAGGATCTGAGTTAGTATATACCGCATGACCCATACCATAGATAAGTCCTGCATGGTCAAATGCTTCTTTGTCAAGGATCTTGTTAAGATATGTACATATCTCATCTTTATTGTCCCAATTGCTGCAATGTGCCTTAATATCTGTAAACATTTCCTGAACCTTTAAGTTAGCACCACCATGCTTAGGACCTTTAAGGGAAGCGATTGAAGCCGCCATCCGTGACTACTACCGGGATAACCGGCTGGATACAGCGGCAGTCGATCAGGTGGTGCAGCAGTTTGGCTATGACCGCGCATTTCATATCCTTGCCATCACCGTCTGTCAAGCGGACTGGGACAGACGCTATTCTCCCGACAACAGGGCTTGGGCAAACGCCATGTCCATCCCCGCCAATCCTGACGCATGGGGTACTGACCGCAACTGCTATCTGGCCGTCAACAGCCATCCCGGTCTGGTCGATCTGTTTCTCAGCCAGACCCGCAAAGCCTATGCGCAGGAGCGGCAGAAAACCTCTGTCCGGGATATGCTGAAAAAGCTGCCTGAAACAACTTCGCCGAAAATTTCGGCGAAGTCCAAATCCCCGGAGCGTTGAGCGATGGCAAAGCGCAAACGGGACATTCAGCTCAAATTCCGCGTCACGCCGCAGGAACGGGAAATGATTGAAACGAAGATGGCGCAGTTCGGCACCACCAACATGGCCGCGTATCTCCGCAAAATGGCGATTGACGGATATGTGGTAAAGCTCGATCTTCCGGAGCTGCGGGAGCTGGTGTCCCTGCTTCGGTATTCCAGCAACAACCTCAACCAATTCACCCGCCGCGCCCACGAAACAGGCCGCATCTACGAAACCGATCTGGAGGACATTCAGCAAAGTCAGGAACGGATATGGACGGCGGCAGAGAAAATCGTTTCCTCGCTGGCGGCACTGAAATAAGTCGCAGGGGCGGCGGAATGACCGCTGCCCCTGCCCGTACAAAAGCAAAAGCCCCGACGCAAAACAGCATCGGAGCTTCTACGGTTCCAGATTATTTTCATCGAATAACGGCGAGGCAAAAAAGCTGCTCAGGTCGATCTCCAATCCCTGACAAAGCTCGTGGATGATCCGCAGCTTCATAGACGGGTATGCGCAGTTCACAAGATTACCGATGGTGGACTTCGGTACGCCGCTTTTCATATAGAGCTGATATTGCGTCATGCCGCGCTCCTGCATCAGCTCGACCAAACGCCTGCTGACGGCTTCATTCAACTGCAAGTATCACACCTCCCGTCCCTGTAACTGTACCAACATTATATTTCCCATCTGGAGAAAATTAGTTCAGGTAGCTGTACTAAAGAAGGATTATGTGATATGGTTAGATGTCGGGCAAAAGGCGAAAACTATTCGTATGACTTTGCCGCATCCTTGCAAAACACTAATGAGCAAAGTAATCTAATATCAGAAAGAGATTTGACCGCTTGGAAAGGAGCTGCGGAACGCATGCTGACAAACGAAATTGTGCTGAAGGTATTTTCTGACTACCTCAACCGCGATACGGATTTTGAAGTTGTCCTGACCAGCAAAGGCTACACGGTCATGGGTTTTGACAACCACCGTCAGGACTGGAACACCGTGGACTTTTGCCCTACGCCCGAAGATTTGTTGGATTCTCTGCTGGATGCCTATGAGAATTTCCGCATGATGGAGATTACGGGTGGAGATCGTGATCTGACCGAAAAGGAAGAAGCAAAGCTCGCCAAAGAGCGTGACGCGCTGACCGCACTTTGTGAAAAGGAGGCCGCAAAATGTTCATCCTGAAAATTCTCTTTGCGCCGCTGTCGCTTATCCTGTCCCTGTTCGTTTGGCTGTGCGCGGGGCTGCTGTCCTGTTCCGGCTTCGTGTTCAAGCTGGCAAGCGGCCTGCTCTCCCTGCTGGCCATCGCCGTGCTGATTACCTACTCCGTAAAGAACGGCATCATCCTCCTTATGCTGGCGTTTCTGATCAGCCCGATGGGACTTCCGATGCTGGCTGTGCAGGGACTTGGCAAGCTGCAAGACGTGAACTCTGCCATGAAAAACTTCATTCATAGTTAAAGTGCAAGCCGGGGCGAACGCCTCGGCTTGCTTTTCTAAAATCGTTGTTTACTTTCTTGCTAATATCGGATATAATATTAGCAAGAAGGAAGTGATAACATGACCGCCTACGACCGGCTTGATCTGCTTTTTCAGCAAAACAATGGGATCGTCAAAACCGCGCAGGTTTTGGAAATCGGTATTGCCAAGTCCACGTTTTACGCCTACGCTAAGCAGCGCGGCGTGGAGCAGGCAGCGCACGGCGTTTATGTTTCGCCCGACGCATGGACGGACGCCATGTACCTGCTGCACCTTCGCTGTGCGCAGGCCGTATTCTCCCATGAGAGCGCATTGTTTTTCCATGACCTGACCGACCGGGAGCCGAATCCGTATTCCATCACGGTCAAGACCGGCTACAATCCTGCCAGCCTGCAAGCGGACGGCATCAAGGTCTATACCATCAAGAAAGAATTGCATGACGTGGGGATCGTCACGATGAACACGCCGTTCGGGAATCCCGTTCCCGTCTATGATATGGAGCGTACCATTTGCGATCTGATCCGCAGCCGCAGTGGGATTGAGATGCAGACCTTTCAGGATGCACTCAAGCAATACGCAAAACGAAAAGACAAGGACTTACGGAAGCTGATGCGCTATGCGCAGATGTTCCGTGTTGGGAAACTCCTTCGGCAGTATTTGGAGGTACTCTTATGATTAAGACTGCACGGCAGCTCAAAGACCTGATCCGCAATCTCTCCAAGGACAAAGCCGCAGATGCACAGATTCTGATGCGCAATTACATGATGGAGCGCTTTCTGGAGCGCATTTCTCTTTCGGAGTACCGGGACAAGTTCATTCTCAAGGGCGGGATGCTGGTGGCTGCCATGGTCGGGCTTGACGCCCGCTCAACGATGGACATTGACGCGACCGTAAAGGGTGCGACGGTCGGCATCGAGGAAGTAGAGAATATGATCGCCTCCATCATCTCCGTGCCGGTGGACGATGGCGTGGAGTTTCGGGTGAAGCGCATTTCCGAGATCATGGACGAGGCTGAGTATCCGGGCATCCGCGTCAGCATGGAAACGGAGTTTGACGGCGTGATAACGCCGCTCAAGATCGACATTTCCACCGGCGACGCCATCACGCCCCGCGAAGTGCGTTACAGCTTCAAGCTGATGCTGGAGGATCGTTCCATTGAAATTTTGGCGTACAATCTGGAAACTGTTCTGGCTGAGAAGCTGGAAACTGTCGTGTCCCGCGCCACCACCAACACCCGCATGAGAGATTTCTATGATCTGCACATTCTGAGCCAGCTCCACGGCCAGAGCATCGTCCCAGCCGATCTCCGTGCGGCGCTCATTGCAACGGCCAGGAAACGCGGTACAGAGAAGTATCTTGCCGACGCGCCTGCGGCCTTTGATGAAGTCGAGGCCGACTCAAATATGGAAAAGCTGTGGCGGGCTTATCAGAAGAAGTTCTCCTATGCTGCCGACCTGTCGTGGCATACGGTCGTGGAATCCATCCGCAGTCTATATAGATTAGCGCGGGCTGAATAATATGGGAAACAGTAATAAGGTCTGCCCGAACTGCGGCAGAAAGATGAAGCAGCAGTTCATAGGCTTGCAGCATTGCAAATGCGGCATGAGCTGGAAAAAGGACGAAGGCTTTTTCGAACGCACCCCTGATATGATCTTTGCTCTGGAACGACGAACCATTGGAGGAAAGGTAAAACAGGTTCCGATTATCCGCTATCAATCCGATAAATGAAGAATAAAACGGTCTGCTTCGGCAGGCCGTTTTGCTTTTCAAGGAGGTGTTCAGCATGGCAACCACGCGCCTGATGCCCTTGCACACCGGCAAAGGCCGCACGGTGGGACAGGCCATCAGCGACATCATCGACTACACCGAAAATCCGCAAAAGACGGACGGCGGCAGGCTGATTACGAGCTGGCAATGCGACAGCAGGATCGCCGACGCCGAGTTTCTTTTCACCAAAAATCGGTACATTCAAAAGACCGGCAGAGTGCGCGGCGAGGATGATGTGATTGCAGGTGAAAAGGAGCATACGCCGCGAAAGAACGCCGCCGCGCCGGTCAAACCGGAAAAGCGCAGCGGGAATCTGCTGGTGGACATTCAGGCAAAATTACGCGCTGGCAAGGGTGCCGGTTATGCGCGTTGGGCGACGTTATTTAACCTGAAACAGATGGCACAGACGGTGGCCTATCTGCAAGACCATGAGCTGTTAGATTACGCCATTCTCTCGGAGAAAGCGGCGGCAGCGTCCGCTCACTTCAACGAGCTTTCCGCAAGGATCAAATCTGCGGAAACACGCATGGCCGAGATTGCCGTGCTGCGGGAGCATATCGTGGGTTATGCCAAGACCCGCGATACCTACGTTGCCTATCGCAAGGCCGGGTACTCCAAGAAATTTCTTGCAGAGCATGAAAGCGAGATCACGATCCACAAGGCCGCAAAGAACTATTTTGATGGACTGGGCTTCAAGAAGCTGCCCACCATCAAGGCGCTGAATACCGAGTACGCCGAGCTGCTGGCGGAGAAGAAAGCAGCCTACGCCGACTACCGAAAAGCCCGTGAGGAAATGAAAGAGCTGCTGACGGCCAAGGCCAATATCGACCGTATTCTGGAGTTGGATAAGGAGCTGGAGGAAGCGAATGAACGACGGGAAAAAGAGGCGGAGCAGCGCTGAGCTGCCCGCCCACAAGCGATTTGCAAAATCGCGCAGCCGATGGATTTATCCATCGTTCCAGAACACAAAACTTGTGTTCTGCGGGGATTGGGGCAGCGCCCCAACAAGCATGAAACAGGCGGGTTCCGTGTGAACGGAATCTGCCTGTTTTCGCAAAGTGGGTACCGCTTTGCATTGCTTGCCAGTTTCTTGTTCCCGTTCGTAACCCCTCTGAAGCCGTGGTTTTCGATGCCGCATATAGCGTAACGCTTCGCCTCGCACGCGGCCGGTTGACCGTGTCTGCGTCTGCGCCTCGTCGTACCCGAACTGCGCGACATGGCACTCTGCCCCTGCGGGAACGTCCCTGATTTTTTCTGTAGCAGCTTGCATTCGTGCTGAAAATTGACTTTCAGGCGTAAATCGTGTAAACTATATTAGTACATTAGTCACTGCTAACCGAAAAAAGGAGGGCATCCAATGACAAGCGAATACATGAACAACCTCTATCGGGATCTGCTCTCCAATTCACCGCAGACCGTAACGATCCCGATTCCTTCTGATATGGGAACCGGACAAATTGCGCAGGTGGTGACAAAACAGGGTGCCGTTGTTTCAGACTGGAATGTGCGCGGGGTTAACAGCGAGGACTATATTCAAATGCTGTTCTGCCTGAACGACGGCGTGTCGTGGAATATTGCAGGCAGCAGAGAGGGCGCTTGTCTTGCAAAGGGAGAATCCTGCATTTACCGTGGACACGGGAAAATGGAGTCTCTCTGTTATGCGCAAAACAGCGACTTCTATTTTAAGAACATCAAAATTCCCGTTCCATATTTCAAACGTTTATTACAGGACTACTTCGAGGATGGCGAGATTACCGTCTATGAAAAGAAACTGCTGACCGGAATTTCAAAGGTGAGCATAACGCCCTATATGGAGCATATTTTCGCAGAGTTACAAGACTTTACACATTATCGGGGTGGGCTTGGGTATCTGTTTCTGGAAAGCAAAATCCACGAATTGCTGTCAGTATATTTGAGCGAAGTGTTGGAGCTGCGAATCCTCTCGCCGGAATACTGCTGCATATCAAAAAGTGAACGTGATTGCATCATCGAGGCAAAGAGAATCATTGACAGCGAGCTTGCCTTTGCGCCAAGCTGTGAAGGACTGGCAAGGCAGGTTCAAATCAGCGTCTCTAAATTATCAAGGGGATTCTCCATGATGTACGGCATTTCGGTTCATGCGTATGTTATTGAGCAGCGGTTAGAGCGAGCCGCAGGATTGTTATTGGAGAGCAATATGAACATTGGGCAGATAGCGGTTCTTGTGGGTTATACAAAGCCCAGCAACTTTTCTGCTGCATTTAAGAAAAAGTATGGAGTTATGCCAAAAGATTATCGAGAGGCCAGCCGAATCAAATAGGTGCTTTGCATACCCAAAATAAATACCGATTTTGGGTAGAATGAAATTGCTTTTGGGTTGGATATTGGGCATGAAATTGCTAAAATGCGTGGTGTGGTTAGAACACTCTAACCACACCACATTTTCATTTTCTCAGAGGAGG
>ERZ860322.1045-NODE-1045-length-17308-cov-9.036573_pt1 | contig 17308 bp, 10 predicted proteins | sample MGYA00509979_ERZ860322 | MGnify/ENA primary metagenome ERZ860322 (study PRJEB30046, sample SAMN00715217) | human gut metagenome | study: EMG produced TPA metagenomics assembly of the A metagenome-wide association study of gut microbiota in type 2...
GCAGGAGCAGCCCATGCAGGCGCCGAAGCCGCAGCCCATCCGTTCCTCGAAGCTCATCTGGCCGGAGGTGCAGGCGGCTTTATACACCGCCTTGAGCATCGGCTCCGGGCCGCAGGTGTAGAAATAGGAATAATTCAGATCGTTCAGCGGCGTGGTGGCGAAGCCCTTGACGCCATAGCTTCCGTCGGCGGTGGCGACGATCACCCGGCACCCCAGAGCCCGGAATTCCGCTTCGTAAAATACTTCCGATTGGGTGTTGAAGCCCAGAATCACCGTTACCTGCTTGCCCATGGCAAGCAGCTGTTTTGCAAGGTGGTACAGCGGCGGGACGCCCACACCGCCGCCCAGTAAGACGGGGCTGTCCCCGGCTGGGGCGAGGTCGTAGCCGTTGCCCAGACCGGTCAGGATGTCCAGCTTCTCTCCGGCAACCATCCGGGAGAGAGTTTCCGTACCCTTGCCCACCACCTTGTAGACGATGGTGAGGGTGCTGCCGTCATAGTCGCACACGGAAATGGGACGGCGGAGGAACTTCCCTGTGATCTGAATGTTGACAAACTGCCCCGGGGCGGTAATGGCGGAGGTGTCGCCGAAAAGCACCATTTTGTAGACGCAGTCCGTCAGAGGGGTATTGGATAGGATTGTGAAAATGCTCTGTTTCATGGTCGCTCCTTCCGGGAATTTTTGGCGTTGCCTGCTCAGGCGTCAATCGTAGAAATCGTCAGCGTGGTTTCTTCCAGCACATCCAGCAGAACCCGGATGGTGTCCAATGCGGTAAACAGCGTCACATTGTGCTCCGTGGCGATCCGGCGGATCTTCGTGCCGTCCCGACCGCTGGAGCCGGGGTCGCGGGTGTTGATGACGTAGGCAATGTGTCCCTGACGCAGGGCGTTGGGGATTTCGTCGCTGCCGTCGCTGATCTTGCCCAGAACGTGGGTGCGGATGCCGTTTTCCTTCAGGAATGTGGCAGTTCCGGCGGTGGCCTCGATGTTGAAGCCCAGACGGTAGAACCGGCGGATCAGGGGCAGCGCTTCCTCCTTGTCCCGGTCGGCGATGGTGGCAAGGACGGTGCCGTAGTTCTGCAGCTTCATGCCGGAGGCCTGCAGCGCCTTGTACAGGGCACGGGTCATGGTGCGGTCATAGCCGATGGCCTCGCCGGTGGACTTCATTTCGGGAGTCAGATAGGCGTCCAGACCGCGGATTTTATTGAAGGAGAATACCGGCGCTTTGACGTACCAGCGCTCCTTTTCGGCGGGGTAGATATCGAAGAAGCCCTGCTCCTTCAGGCTCAGACCCAGAATCACGTCGGTGGCGATGTCCGCAAGGCTGTAGCCCGTGGCCTTGCTCAGGAAGGGGACAGTGCGGGAGGAACGGGGGTTGACCTCGATGACGGACACGTTGTCCTCGGGGTCTACGATGAACTGCACATTGAACAGGCCGATGATGCCGATGCCCAGACCCAGCTTCTTGGCGTATTGCAGAATGATGCCCTTGACCTTGTCGGAGATGGAGAAGGAGGGGTAGACGGAGATGGAGTCGCCGGAGTGGACGCCGGTGCGCTCCACCAGCTCCATGATGCCGGGGACGAACACGTCCCGCCCGTCGCAGATGGCGTCGATCTCCACTTCCCGACCCTGAATGTATTTGTCCACCAGAACGGGCTTGTCCTCGTCGATCTCCACGGCGCTTTTCAGGTAATGGCGCAGCTGGCTCTCGTTCGCCACGATCTGCATGGCGCGGCCGCCCAGCACGAAGCTGGGACGTACCAGCACGGGGTAGCCGATCTCGTTTGCCGCCGCGAGACCGTCCTCAATTTTGGTGACGGCCTTTCCCTTGGGCTGGGGGATGTCCAGCTCCTTCAGGAGCTTTTCAAAGGCGTCCCGGTTTTCGGCTCTGTCGATGGCCTCGCAGCCGGTGCCGATGATCTTCACGCCCCGGTCATGGAGGGGCTGGGCCAGATTGATGGCGGTCTGGCCGCCCAGAGACGCGATCACGCCGTCGGGCTTTTCAAAATCGATGATGTTCATGACATCCTCGGGAGTCAAAGGCTCAAAATACAGCTTGTCGGCGGTGGTGTAGTCGGTGGAGACGGTCTCGGGGTTATTGTTGATGATGATGGCCTCGTAGCCCGCCTTCTTGATGGTCATGATGGCGTGGACGGTGGAGTAGTCGAATTCCACGCCCTGACCGATGCGGATGGGGCCTGCGCCCAGTACCACGATCTTCTTTTTGTTCGTCAGCCGGGAGACGTTCCCGCCGGTGTAGGAGGAGTAGAAGTAGGGGATATACGCGCCGGTGTGGCAGGTGTCCACCATGCGGAAGGCCGGGAACATACCGTGTTCTCTGCGGAAATCGGACACGTCCTTCTCGGAGCATTTCCACAGCCTGCTCACATATTTATCGCTGAAGCCCATCTTCTTGGCGTCCAGAAGGGCTTCCGCCTCTTTGACGTGGAGTTTCAGGTATTCCTCCATATCCACAATGCGCTTGATGGCGTTCAGGAAGTAGATGTCAATGGCGGTGATCTCATGAATCTGCTCCACGGTGACACCCCGGTAGACCATTTCCGCAATGGCGAAAATGTTGTCGGAGCGGAACACGCTGATATAGTCCAGCAGCTCATCCGTGGTCATGTCGTCGAATTTGTGATGGTAGATGTGGTTCGCGCCTACCTCCAGAGAGCGGATGCCCTTGAGCAGGGATTCCTCCAGATTGGAGCCGATGCCCATGACCTCGCCGGTGGCCATCATCTGGGTGCCCAGAATGTTGATGGCGGAGGTGAACTTGTCGAAGGGGAACCGGGGCAGCTTGGTGATGACGTAGTCCAGCTTCGGCTCAAAGGCGGCGTTGGTGTTGGCGATTTTGATGTCCTCCAGCGCCATGCCCACGGCGATTTTCGCGGTGACCCGGGCAATGGGATAGCCGGAGGCCTTGGAGGCCAGCGCGGAGGAACGGGAGACACGGGGGTTGACCTCAATGAGGTAGTATTTGGAGGAATTGGGGTCGAGCGCAAACTGGACGTTGCAGCCGCCCTCCACCTTCAGCGCCCGGATGATCTTGATGGCGGAGTCGTTGAGCATCTTCATGTCGTGGTCGCTGAGGGTCATGATGGGGGCGACCACCATGCTGTCGCCGGTGTGGACGCCCACGGGGTCGATGTTCTCCATGCCGCAGATGGTGATGGCGTGGTCATTGGAGTCCCGCATGACCTCGAATTCGATCTCCTTGTAACCCTTGACGGACTTTTCCACCAGAACCTGATGGACAGGGGAGAGGGCGAAGGCGTTGAGACCAATCTCCACCAGCTCGTCTTCATTGTAAGCAAAGCCGCCGCCGGTGCCGCCGAGAGTAAAGGCGGGACGAAGCACCACAGGATAGCCGATGCGCTTGGCGGCCTCCTTGGCTTCCTCCAGAGAGTAGGAAATTTCGGAGGGGATGACCGGCTCGCCGATGGACTGGCACAGCTCCTTGAAAAGCTCCCGATCTTCGGCACGCTCGATGGACTCGCTGGAGGTGCCCAGCAGCCTGACCCGGCATTCCCGCAAAATGCCCTTCTTTTCCAGCTGCATGGCCAGATTCAGACCTGTCTGACCGCCGATGCCGGGGATGATGGCGTCGGGACGCTCGTAGCGGATGATCTTGGCGATATATTCCAGCGTCAGCGGCTCCATGTAGACCTTGTCGGCGATGATGGTGTCGGTCATGATGGTGGCGGGGTTGGAGTTGCACAGCACCACCTCGTAGCCCTCTTCTTTCAGGGCAAGACAGGCCTGCGTCCCGGCGTAGTCAAACTCAGCAGCCTGACCGATGACGATGGGGCCGGAGCCAATGATGAGAATTTTCTTGATGTCGGTTCTTTTTGCCATGGTGTTTCTCCTCTCGTTATTTGGTGGTATGGGTTTCCGGAGCGGCGTATACCAGCTTTCCGTCACAGATGGTGGCAATGCACTTTCCATTGACCTTCCAGCCCGCGAAGGGCGTGGCTCTGCCCTTGGAAAGAAAGTCCTTCGGGTCGATGGGGTATGCGGCATTCAAGTCCCAGATGCTGTAGTCTGTCCCCAGAGGAAGACCGAAGCGTCTGCGGGGATTGACGCACAAAAGCTCCAATAGTTTGTTCAGGCTTAGAATGCCCGGTTTTACCAGACAGGTATACAAAATCGGGAAAGCGGTCTCAATGCCCACAATGCCGAAGGCGCTTTTTTCCAGCCCTCGGGATTTTTCCTCGGCGGAGTGGGGGGCGTGGTCGGTGGCGATCATGTCGATGGTGCCGTCCAGAATTCCCTGAATCAGGGCCTCCCGGTCTTCCTTTCCTCGCAGGGGCGGGTTCATTTTGAAACGGCCGTCCTCCTGCAGGTCGCTGTCGTCCATCACCAGATAGTGGGGGCCGGTCTCGCAGGTCACGTCCAGCCCCTCGGCCTTGGCCTTGCGGATGAGCGCCACGCTTTCCTTCGCGGAGACGTGACAGACGTGGTAGGCGCAGCCGGTTTCTTTTACCAGCTGCAAGTCCCGGGCAATTTGCCCCCATTCGCTTTCGGAGCAGATGCCCCGATGGCCATGGGCTTTGGCATAATCACCGTCGTGGATGTACCCGCCCCGCAAGAGCGAGTTGACCTCGCAGTGGGCGACAATGGGCTTCCCGAGGGCTTTTGCACGAAGCATGGCCTGCCGCATCAGGTCGTAACTCTGCACGCCCCGGCCGTCGTCGGAAAACCCCACTACGTCGGGTGCCATGCCCTCCAGGTCGGAAAGCGCTTCGCCCTGTTCGCCGATTGTGATGGCACCGTAGGGGTAGACGTGGATGCAGGCGGTTTCCTCGATGAGGCGGCGCTGAACTCTCAGATTCTCCACGCTGTCCGGCACCGGGTTCAGGTTGGGCATGGTGCAGACCGCGGTATAGCCGCCCCGGGCGGCTGCCCGGCTGCCTGTGGCGATGGTCTCCTTATAAGAAAAACCCGGCTCTCTGAAATGCACATGCACGTCACAAAAGCCGGGAAAAATAACATATTCAGAAGAATCGAACCCGGAAAGACCGGGGGCGGAAAGGGAGGAACAAACCCCTTCGGAAAATACGGACCCCAAAGAAGCAGCGTAAACCTTGGCTTTCGTCATATCCGTCATGCTGATCTCCTTTCTCATAAAAAACGCCCTGCCGGAAAAGCGGCAAGACGGGCGGGATGAGCCGCTGAACTTATCTGTTAAATTATAGCATGGGTAGGAGTGGTTGTCAATTGGGAAAAATGGACATGGATACACCCGAAAACGGCGGGGCTTTTGGGCATAGGGGCGCGATTGAACTGCCCCCTTGTCTCTTTCTGGGGGAGGCGGTTGAGCGAAGCGAAGACGGAGAGGGAAAACAGGGAAAAAGCCCTCTCAGTCACCTTCGGTGACAGCTCTCCCAGAGGGAGAGCCAAGGGGTGTACCCTGTTTTATTTTTCTTCGCCTTCCGGGAGGACTCCCGATTCCTTGAGCCTGTCCAGCGCCGTCCGGTAGCCGCCGCCATATACGAGGCACCGGTTGACCCGGCTGATGGTAGCCGAGCTGGCGCCGGTGGATTCCGAGACTTCGATATAGTTTTCGCCGCTGTCCAGCAGGCAGGCGACCCTGAACCGCTGGGACATGGCCTGCAATTCCTTGATGGTGGCCACGTCCTCAAAAAACAGGCGGCAGTCTTCCACCGTCCGCAGAGACAGGATGGCCTCGAAAAACAGATCTTCACCGGGATGTCGAACGATATCCATAACACGGAGTCCTTTCTTCTGGGGTGCTTTCCTATACTTTACCACTTTACCATATTGAATACAAGTCCCTTTTGGAGTTTTTCGCAGGAAAAAGGGGAGAAGAAGGGGCGGTTTTTGTGCGTTCCTCTGAAAAAGACAAATGTCCCTGTATGAGATACTTTTTTCCGCGCCAAATGCTTGACTTGCGCCTCCTGCGGTGCTAGAATTGGGAAATAAAATTTCAGAGAGGTGTTTACAATGGAAAGAAAAGATATTGACTGGGGCAATCTGGGATTTGGCTACGTCCAGACCGACATGCGCTATGTCTCCAATTTCCGAAACGGCCAGTGGGATGACGGTTGTCTGACCGATCAGGCCACCATTACCATGAGCGAGTGCGCCTGCGTTCTGCAATACGCCCAGACCTGCTTTGAGGGGCTGAAAGCCTACACCACCGAGGATGGACGCATCGTCTGCTTCCGCCCTGACCTGAACGCCCAGCGGATGGCCAGTTCCTGCCGCCGCCTGAAAATGCCCGTGTTCCCCGAGGACAGATTCGTGCAGGCCGTAGTGGAGACCGTCCGCGCAAACTCCCAGTGGGTGCCGCCCTACGGCTCCGGCGCGACGCTGTACGTGCGCCCGTTCATGTTTGGCAGCGACGCCATCATCGGCGTCAAGCCCGCGACGGAGTATCAGTTCCGGGTGTTCGTCACCCCGGTCGGCCCCTATTTCAAGGGCGGCATCAAGCCCCTGAAGCTGCGCATCTCCGATCTTGACCGGGCGGCGCCCAAGGGCACCGGCGACGTCAAGGCGGGCTTAAACTACGCCATGAGCCTTTACAACATTGTGGATGCCCACGAGAAGGGCTTTGACGAGAACGTCTACGTGGACTCCGCCACCCGCACCCACATTGAGGAGACCGGCGGCGCCAACGTGATTTTCGTCACCAAGGACGGCAAGCTGGTCACCCCCAAGTCCGACACCATTCTCCCCTCCATCACCCGGCGCAGCCTGCTGCAGGTGGCGAAGGATTATCTCGGCATGGAGGTGGAGGAGCGCCCCGTGGAGTTGGCAGAGATCGGCGAATTTGCCGAGTGCGGCCTGTGCGGCACGGCGGCGGTCATCTCCCCTGTGGGTACCATTGTGGATCACGGCAAGGAAATTCACTATGTGGGTATGGGCCCCACCATCCAGAAGCTGTACGATACCCTCACCGGTATCCAGATGGGTCGCCTGGAAGCCCCCGAAGGCTGGATCCAGATAATCGAATAATGCACAATGTGCAAAAAAGGCAAGCCGTTTTTCGGCTTGCCTTTTTTGCACGGAATTACGCGAGAATAGGCTTCAAAGCGTCGGCGAGAACCTTTTCCTGTGCTTCGGCTTCCGCCAGATCCTTGCCCAGAGTGGTGAAATAGGTCTTGATCTTCGGCTCGGTGCCGGAGGGGCGGACGATGACCGTCGCGCCGCCTTCCAGATTGTACACCAGCACATTGGCGGCGGGCAGGCCGGTCTGAGCGGTGTTCTGGTAGTCGGTGATTTTGGTCACCTTGTAGCCGCCAATCTCTACAGGGGGCTTCTCCCGCAGGGAGGCCATGATACCGGCCATCTTGTCCATGCCGGACAGGCCGGGGAACTCAAAGGAGTTCACCTTGTTCAGATACCGGCCGTATTTTGCGTAAATGGCTTCCAGCCGCGCCTTGATGGACGAGCCGATGGAACGGTAGTAGGCTGCCATTTCACAGATCAGCATGGAGCCAATGATGGCGTCCTTGTCCCGGACGTAAGGGCCTGCAAGGTAGCCGTAGGATTCCTCGAAGCCCAGAATGAAGCGGTCCACCTCACCGGCGGCCTCCAGCTTGGCGATCTGGTCGCCAATCCACTTGAAGCCGGTGAGAACGTTGCGCATTTCCACGCCGTAATCCGCGGCCACGATGTCCGCGAGGGGGGTGGAGACCAGAGACTTTACCGCCACGGGGCGCTTGGGCAGGGTGCCTTTTTCAATGCGGCCCTGACAGATGTAATCCAGCAGCAGCACGCCCACCTCGTTGCCTGAGACCAGCTCGTAGGAGCCGTCGGGGCAGCGGATGGCAATGCCAACCCGGTCGGCGTCGGGGTCGGTGGCCAGCATCAGATCGGCGCCGGTCTTCTCGGCCAGCTCCAGACCAAGCCGCAGAGCCTCGAAAATCTCCGGGTTGGGATAGGGGCAGGTGGGGAAGTTGCCGTCGGGGTACTGCTGCTCGGGGACAATGGTGATGTCGTCAATGCCGATGTCATGAAGCACCCGGGTGACCGGCACCAGACCGGAGCCGTTCAGGGGGGAGTACACCAGCTTCAGTCCGGCGGTTTTGCAGATGCCGGGGCGGACGGCGCAGGCTTCGATGGCGCTGTACAGCGCCTCCTTGCAGTCCTCGCCCACGTATTCGATCAGACCCTGGGCGATGCCGTCTTCAAAGGCCATCATCTTCGCGCCGGTGAGGATATCGGTTTTCTGAATCTCCGCGTACACCACGGCGGCGGCATCGTCCGTCATCTGGCAGCCGTCGGGGCCGTAGGCTTTGTAGCCGTTGTATTTGGCGGGGTTGTGGGAGGCGGTGATCATGATGCCGGCATTCGCCTTGTAGTACCGGGTGGCAAAGGACAGGGCGGGGACAGGCATCAGCGCGTCGTAAATCCGCACCCGAATGCCGTTGGCGGCCAGAACGCAGGCGGCGTTTCTGGCAAATACGTCGGAATTGATGCGGCTGTCATAGGAAATGGCGACCAGCTGGCTGCCACCCTGGGTCTTGACCCAGTTCGCCAGTCCCTGGGTGGCCTGCCGGACAACGTAAATATTCATCCGGTTGCTGCCCGCGCCCAGAATGCCCCGCAGACCGGCGGTGCCGAATTTCAGCGCCACAGCAAAGCGCTCCTTGATCTCATTATCCTGACCCGCGATTTTCTTAAGCTCGTCGGTGAGGGCGGGATCCTCCAGATCGGCGCTCAGCCAGCGCTTATAATCATCTATGTACATCGTTATCACCTTTTCTTCATATAAATGCACGTATAATATAGTTCATCAGGCAGAAAAAGTCAATGCCGGAGTGGGGGCAGCCGCGTTATGGGGGCAAAAAATGGAAGGCGACGGAAATCCGTCGCCTCCCTTGCGTATTTTAGAAATGTTTTCTCTTGCGGTCGTAGACGCTTACAGCAGCCGCGCCGCAGAAGGAGAACAGCAGTACGCTGCCAAGAACCATGACGATCTCGCTGTCGCCGGTCTTGGGGATGTTGTCCTTGCCGTTCTTCACGGACTTCCACTGAGCGACATAGGTGACATCCTTGGTCACGGTGTCAGTGACCTTGGGGGACCAACCGGTGAAGGTGTAGCCCTTACGGGTGGGCTTGCCATCGAACTTGGGGGTATCGGTGCCAGACTCAAGATCGCTGTAGACCTGATCCTTGAACGCCTTGCCCTTCACGCCGTCGGTGTAGGTAACTGTGTAGAGCTTCTCCCACTTGGCGGTGTAGGTGACATCCTTGGTCACGGTCTCGGCGACTTCGGGTTCCCAACCGACGAACTTGTAGCCCTCACGAGTGGGATCCTTCGTGCCGAAGGCGGGGGTGCCGGTGCCGTAGGGGATGTCTTTGTAGACGACATCCGCGAAGACTTCCTCGCCCTTCACACCGTCGGTGTAAGTAACGGTGAGAAGCTCGCACTTGACGTTGAAGGTGACGCTGGTCTCCGCAGCCGTCCACTTCTCACCGTTCCAGGTCAGCTCAATGGCCTTGCTGTCACGGTCATCAAGGGTGTGGGGGCCAACATTCTCTTCTGCGTTGTACTTGGCAACGTAATCCTTTGCGTTTACGGTGAGGATGCAGGTGTACGCAGTTCCCTTGCGCTCGGGGTCGGAGACGTTGTAAGTGCCTTCGATGAGCGTGTAGGACTTGCCGTTGTGCGCGGTGGTGGTCGTGCAGTCCACCTTCGCGTTGATGCCCAGCCCCTTCAGTTCATCGTAGGTGGGCTTTTCGGGGGGGCACTCGACGTGGAAGGTGATGGGCAGTTCGGTCTTCGCGACCCACTTTTCGCCATTCCACTTCAGCTCGACGGTCTTCTCAGCCTGCTCGCCGATGATCAACTCATGGGCCTTGCCCATATCGGAGCTGTACTTCTCGATGATCTTGGCTGCCTTGACAGTGATGGTGCAGGTGTAGCCCTCGGAGGCGGTACCGGTGACGTCGCTGACGGTGTACTCACCCTGCGTCGGCTTGTAATCCTTGCCCCAGTGGTTGACGTTCTGGTTATCGCAGACGATCTTTACGCCTCTGCCGATCGCACCCTCAATGTCCTTCTTGCTGGGCTGCTCGGGGGGGCACAGGGTATGGAAGGTGACAGGCAGTTCGGTCTCAGCGACCCACTTTTCGCCATTCCACTTCAGTTCAATGGTCTTTTCGGCGGGTTCACCGGCAATCAGCGTATGAACCGCGTCGCCCATATCGGAGCTGTACTTCTCGATGAACTTGGTTGCCTTGACGGTAACGGTGCAGGTGTAGCCATCGGCGGCGGTGCCCATGACATTGCTGACGGTGTACTCGCCCAGCGTCGGCTTATACTTCTTTTCGCCGTGGTTGACGTTCTGGTTATCGCAGACAACCGCCACGCCTCTGCCAATCGCGCCCTCGATGGCCTTCTTATCGGGCTGGACGGGCTTCCACTGAGCGGTGTAAGTGACATCCTCGGTCACGGTCTCAGCGACCTCGGGGTTCCAGCCGTCGAACACAAAGCCCTTACGGGTGGGAGTGTCGCCGGAGAAAGCGGGAGTCGGGGTGTCCTTCTCCAGATCGGAATGGACATCGTCCTTAAAGGCTTTTCCGTCAACGCCATCGGTGTAGGTGACGGTGTAGAGCTTTTCCCACTGAGCGACGTAGGTCGCATTTTCGGTCACGGTTTCAGCAACCGTGGGTTCCCAGCCGAGGAACTTGTAGCCCGCGCGGGCGGGAGTGCCCACGAAAGCGGGGGTGGCATCCTCGTACTTTGCCGTATAAGCCTGATCCGCGAATGCCTCACCGTTCACACCGTCGGTGTAGGTCACGGTGTAGGTGTTCTTTTCCCAAACGGCGTACAGATTCGTCCAGCCGTTCACGGTCTGGCCGGTTACGTCGCCGTTCTGACCCTCACGGCTCCAGAACTTGAAGGTGTAGCCGGTGCGGGTCGGGGTGGGAGCGTCCGCGGTGGGAAGGGTCGAACCAAAGAGCGCAGTGGTGCTGTGCAGCCGACCTTCGGTCTTGCTGTGGTCATTCTGGAAGTCTCTCAAGGCTTCCTCACTCTGGAAGTAAACGACCTGGTACTTGTCATAGACCATGCACTTCAAATTCGTCCAGCCGTTGACGGTTTTCTCCTTCAGACCGGCAGGGGGATTAGCGGGGTCGCTCTTGTAGATATTAAACAGGCCGTCGTCGTACCAGCCGTAGAACTCATAGTTCCCGGTGTAATAGTCGGCAATGTCGATCGTGGACAGGTCAATGACATGACCCTTCGGCTGGCCTTCGAGCGCGATATCCTTATATGCCTTCGAGGTGTCGCCGTTGCGATAAATCACAAGATGGACGGGGAACAGCTCTTCTTCGCACTCGACAGGGAAGGTAACGGGGGTATCAGTCATCGGCCGCCATACATTATTGTTCGCATCCCAGGCCAGGATAAGGAGTCTCTCGGTATCACCGGTAATGGTGTGTTCTACACCAATCGTGCCATTGTATGCTTCGACATACTTTGCCGCCCGAATGGTGACGGGGCAGGTGGGCACATCGCCGGTCATGTCGATGCCGCCAAACTCGCACGAGCCTGCAATCACGCCATATTCTTTGGCATCATGGATGTTTCTGTCGCATACAATCCTTACAAGCTTCTCAATATTTTCCAGATCGCCCTCACCGGGAGTGGTGGGTTCTACGGGCTGCAAGCTGCACAGAACATGGTACTTCGCGGGAGCATCCGCCGCAGTCCATTTTCCGTCGCTCCATACCAGATTGATTTTTGTCCGATTCTGACCCGCCATGCTGTTGTCGGTAATGTGCGTTCCCGCAGGGACGCTAACAGCGGCGTCGAACTTGCTCATGTAGGAGCTGAAGCCATTGATGACGACCTCACAGCGGCGGTTATTGCTCTGATAAACGGTGAACGTGCCGTCGATCAGACCGAAGGTCTTGCTGCCATGGCCGATCTGCGCGTTGGTGCAGATAATCTGTACCGCATTTTCGCCCAGCAGAGCCTTGACGGTGTCATTGTCGGGGGCAGTGGGCTTGGCGGGAGCGTCCTCCTCCCACACGGCGTACAGCGTTCTGGTCCAGGTGTTGCCATTCTTGACAACATCATTGCCTTGCTGGGATACGGAACACAGCGTGCCACCGGTGTAGATCGTATCAGATCCATCCTTGGCCTTCCAGCCCTTAAAGACATAGCCTTCCCGGGTGGGAATGGTATTCTTCACTGTAAAGGAGTGGTATCTGATAGCTGCATCTGTTGTAGACCACGAATCAGCACTGGGCGCGCCGGTGCCGCCATTGGCATCATAGTTCAGCGTGTATGTATATTTCGTGGTGGGATTGGGATTCTTCGCTACGAGATAAATCGTAGAACCCTTGTTGCAGGCGGTCGTACCGCTCTTGTTAAGCGACCACGTTGTGGGATTGGCATTGGATTCTTTCGACCAACCGACGATCGTGTAGCCGCTGTTAACAGTAGCGCGGCCTGCGGCAGCCTTAATGTCAGAAATCGCAATCGTGTGGTTGTTATACGCGGTATCGGAGTGATTCGAGGAATACTGGCAAACAAACTTGGTCTTTTCGGAAGAACCGTAATTGTAGCCAATGTTGAATTCATCACCCACATACAGGACGGTGAATCGGACATCGATCTTATGCCCAGTGTTCAAAGCGGCGGGAGCTGGATCGGGGTCGGGAATCGTCGGCAAGGTCACTCTTCTTGCACTGGTCTTGCCCGCCTCCCATTGGGCAACATAGGTGACATTCGCAGTCACGGTTTCCGCAACGGCGGGATTCCAGCCGGCGAAGGTATAGCCTTCCCGGGCAGGGGTGCCGCTGAAAGCGGGGGTCGCGGTACCGGACGACAGGTTGCTGTAAACCTTATCGGCAAATACTGCGCCGCCTGCGCCGTCAGTGTATGTAACAGTGAATGTTTTCGGCTCTTCCGGTGCAGGGGGATTCTCGTTCTTAGGCTGCTCCTGCGCGGGGGGGGTCGGTCTTCTTCTCTCCCTCGTTCACTACGACGGTCTTGGGCTGGGTTTCGTCAGCCCCCGTCGTATCCTCTGCCAACGCAGTCGTGGGCAGAAGTGTGAAGACCACGAACAGTGCCAGAAACAGACTGAAAATTCTGCGCAAACCATGGTTTTTCATCTTGAAATACTCTCCTTTCATTTGGCGATCCATGCCGGAGGCACAGACCGTCTGCACGGTAACGCCATCATTACCTTTATGCCTGAATTATACGCAATATCACGCCAAAAGTCAATGGAAAAAGACGTCGATTTTCTGCAATTAGGCAAAAAAACAGGGCCGTCTCCATGAGACAGCCCTGTTATATGCGGGAATGGAATGACGGTCACTTTTTTCGGGCGACGACAACGAAACGGCCGTCCTCCACGTGGTAGGCGCAGGTCACCAGAGTGATGAGCTTGTCGCCGTAGGCCGCGGTGACGCCGGTGTCGTAGAGCGCCTTGGAGCGGAAATTCGAGATGGCGTTGTTGAAGTCCGCTTCGTCCGCCGCGTCGATGAACTGATAGAACTTGAAGCAGTTCTCGTAGGTGTAATAGACCCGGTCATAGAAGGCTGCCAGCACCTCGTACTCGCCCTCCTCAAAGAGGGTGTCAAAGTGGATGGTGGGGTGCGCCTGCCAGTAGGATTTGCTCTCATACTTGGGCAGGGAGCGGAACATGCTGCCGTCCAGCATGTTGTGGCCGTAGATCAGCAGATTGTCGCTGTCGGCGGAGCAGTTGGCGTCGATGAAGGGAATGCCGCCGTAGCTGTATTCCCGGGCGAAATTCGTGTGCAGATATTTTTCCGGGTCGGTGGGGGTGTGCATCACCGGGTAGTCGATGACGGTGCCGTCGATGCGCAGCCAGCCAAACAGATCGTGGTTCTGCTCATAAAGGGGGGCGTATTTCGCCAGCATGACCGGCTCCGTCGGCTCAGGCTCCGTGGGGACGGTGGTTTCCGTGGTCGGCCCGGTGGACCGGGTCTCCGGCGGCGTGGTCTCCACGGGGGCAGCGGTGGCCGTGGCGTTTTCCTCCACCATTTCGGAGAGTTTGCGGAAATCACTGCGGGCTTTGCCCATATGGATCAGGATGGCAGCCACCGCGATCAGCGCGACGCAGAACACTGCCACGAGGATGATGAAAAGGGGATTGGGGCCTCTTCTTCTCCGTCTGCGCTGCCCGGCGTCATTGCGGCGGGGCGGGACGGGGGTGCGGGGTGTCTGGAATTTGCCTTGCCTGTTTGCCATGTTTCTTTCCTCTCAATATGGGATGCTCCAGGGCATCCGCCGGAAAAGGGCGGCGACGGAATCTCCGCCACCGCCCTCGTTCAACAGTTTACGTTGTTTTCTTAACGCTGTCTTCTCTTGCGGTCGTAGACGCAGACAGCAGCCGCGCCGCAGAAGGAGAACATCAGAACGCTGCCCAGAATCATGGCAATCTCACCGCTGCCGGTCTTGGGAACGTTGTCCTTGCCGGAGTTGGACTTCCACTGGGCGACATAGGTGACATCCTTGGTCACGGTTTTGGAGACCTTTGGCGCCCAGTCGCTGAAAGTGTAGCCCCTGCGGGTGGGCTTGCCGTCGAACGCGGGGGTGGCGGTGCCGGACAGCAGGTTGTCATAAACCTGATCCTTGAACGCCTTACCCTTTGCGCCGTCGGTGTAGGTCACGGTGTAGAGTTTCTCCCACTTGGCGGTGTAGGTGACATTCTTTGTCACGGTCTCGGAAACCTCAGGATCCCAACCGCCAAACCGATAGCCCTCACGGGTGGGAGTTACTTTTAAAGCGGGGGTATCGGTGCCGGACAGCAGATTGCCATAAGCCTGATCGGCAAAGACTTCCTCATCATCCACGCCATCGGTGTAGGTCACGGTGTATTTTTCCTCGTCCTCGTCCGCCTTCCCGTTTCCGTTGGCATCAGTCTTCCAGGTGGCAGCATAGGTGGCGTTTTGGGTCACCCTGTCAGCAATTACAGGAGCCCAGCCGCTGAAAACATAGCCTTCCCGGGCGGGAGTGCCATTAAATGCGGGTGTTCCGGCATTCTCCGGCACCACGGTACTCTGATCCTCAAATATCTCCGCGCTATCTACACCGTCGGTATACGTTACAGAATAGCCAGTTTCCTTCGTCTCAGCATCGTAGCCACAGTAATCGCAGACCTTTTTCACGGATCTGGTATAATGTGTACCGCCCTCTGCCTTTACCCATTCGGTTGCGGTTACCGTGTAAGCATTGTCCTTGTAGCCGTCGGTATACTCCGGATGTAACTCATGGCCGAGCATTTCGCCGTTCTCAAAAACGGGAGTGCTATCAAAGGTGACAACGCTTCTTCCGGTGTTGTTCCCGGGCTTTCCGCCGAAGCCGAACCATCTGCTGCAGGTGACTTTATCGCGGTACACCGAGCCATTGATGGAATTATTTCCGGAAATGTGAATGCGGTACTTATAGTTGCCCATGTTGCTGTCGTTGATATTCAGTACATTCTTGATGGCTGCCTCGGATTTGACAGTGCAATTATTGAAATTCACGATAATATCATGTTTCCCGGCACTGTAGTCCGTGTAGACATTGATCGTTTTTCCGGAAGAATTAAAGGTACAGCCCTCAAAGGTCATTTCCGGCGAGCTATATGTCCATACTGCATAATCGCCGTTCGGACAGAAAAAGGTTGTATTTCTGAATGTGGCGGAGGTGTAGCCCCAATAAAAGGTCTTGCCGTTTATTACGCAGTTTTCAACGACGGTCTTATCTGCGCGAATAAAGCCAAGGTAATCGGCTGAACCCGATTGCAAGGTCATATTCCGAAATGTGATTGTGCCGGAGCCGTCGAAACTATAATCGCCATTGTATTCCGTCCCAAAATAAGCCGGATCAGGCAACGTTGCACCAATGCCCCATGCGGTTTTATCGGCTCCCTGCCCCACAAATGTGAGGTTTTTTCCTTTTGTATCTGCACCTTTTTTGTAAAGCGTGAATTTCCCTTCCCCAAGTACGATGGTATCACCGCTTGCAGCGGCATTTACCGCCTCCTCCAATGTCGGGTATCCGGTTTCCCCAATCCATGCAACGGAAGGCGCAGCCGGGGGCGCAGCCAAGGGCGCGGCGGTGCCGTTCTCCGAGGACGTGCCTGCACCGTTCTCCGAGGACGTGCCTGCACCGTTCTCCGGGGTCGTGCCTGCACCGTTCTTCGAGGTCGTGTCTGCACCGTTCTCCGAGGTCGTGTCTGCACCGTTCTTCGAGGATACGGTGGTACCATCCTCAGCAAATGCGACGGTGGGCAGCAATCCCGCAAGCATAGTACAGCACAGCAGGATGCTGAGCAGTATAGAAAGCTTACTTCTTGTTCTCATAAAAATGCCTCCAAATTGTTTAATCGGTGGTTATCGGAAACCTCCCCAAAGCGCAAAAAACTAAGGGAGGCGCAATATACCAACGCCACTAAGTTAGTGGCGAAGTCAATAAGAGTATTTCTGTAAAAATGAGTCAATCCCCGTGCGGGATGCACTTTTCTGCAAAAAGGCATGCCAAATAAGCGGATCAAAAAATCCTGAAGCAAACTGCCAAACAGTGCGTCTTTATTCTTGTACCTTGTGTAGATTGCCCCCGTGGTGACACCGGCTTTGTCAGCGATCTTGTGAAGCGAGGCTTTCTGAAAGCCGTAAGTAAGAAACTCCGAGTATGCAGCCTGAACGATCCCGTCCTCCAGGGAGTGATCCTTATTGGCCATGTTTCCGCCTCGCGCTCTGCAATAACATCATTCTTGATAACGGTATGATTATAACATCACTCCTGCGCTTTGTCAATGCGTATTGCGCACTGCCTCGCAAAATACTCCTTGACAAATCCCGGTTCAGAAAGGAAATGGATATGCTTGGGCAAATCACAGCCCGTGACAATCTGATACTAGTGTTACAAAAAGATTGTTATTGCAGTTATCATGCCTATCCTGCAACCTCATGATACTGTCCACGAATTGGGGTTTTCCCCTCTGAGGGATGTCCACTTTTCAGGGATACCCCTCACCCTCCGTGTCCATTTTTATGGGTACAGTTTACTTCGCTCAGACACCCCTCCCATAGGGAGGGGCAAGGGGGGCGTCCGCACAGTAAAAATTGGCTCCCGAATGTTCGGGAGCCAATCAAATGGGTATTGACGATCAGGCCTTGCCGGCGCAGCCCAGAACGTCCACCAGCTTGTGGCGAACCAGTTCCTTGATGTTGGCACGGGCGGGCTTCAGGTACTCGCGGGGGTCAAACTTGTCGGGATGCTCGTTGAAGAACTGACGGATGGTGCCGGTCATGGCAAGACGCAGGTCGGAGTCGATGTTGATCTTGCAGACGGACAGCTC
>ERZ860322.1053-NODE-1053-length-17247-cov-2.970859_pt1 | contig 17247 bp, 13 predicted proteins | sample MGYA00509979_ERZ860322 | MGnify/ENA primary metagenome ERZ860322 (study PRJEB30046, sample SAMN00715217) | human gut metagenome | study: EMG produced TPA metagenomics assembly of the A metagenome-wide association study of gut microbiota in type 2...
GGAATCGGCCGGTAGGCGGGATTCATGTAGCGAGCGAAATAGCCGAACGAGCAGAGCGCCGAGCGGTTGCCCCGGTCGTAGCCCAGGAAAGGGAAGAACGGGTTGATGTACTCGGCCTGGTCGTTGGCCCAGATCGCGGCATAGAAACGCTCGCCGCCGGGACCGTGCATCAGGCCGCCCTTGGTGTCGTAGATGCTCTCCGCAGCGCGGATTTTCGCAAAGGCGAACATGGCGTCGATCACGGGATCGGGGGTGTCCAGCACCAGATTGCGCTGCCATTCGGCCACCAGCGCACGGCGTTTGGCGCACTCCGCGTCGGCGTTCAGCGCCAAGGCTTCGTCCCCGGACCGGCGGCCGCTGAAAAAGGCCCCGAAAGCGACCTCGGCCCGCGGAGCGAGCATCAGCGCCGTGTCGCCGCAGATCTCGGCCACCAGTTCGTAACTGCCCTCCACGCCCTTTGCCGGAGCTGTCCGGATCACCGAACGCGCCCGGGGAATCTCAACGTAAAGCGGCTTCTCGCCCGTATTCTTCAGGATGTATTTTTCGCAGAAGGCAGCCTCGTCGACCGACGGGAAAAGGACACGCGTCAGCGAAAGCGAGCCTTTGACCGCCGTCCAGTCGCTCTCGACGGTCATCGTGCCGTCGAGCACGATCCGGCGGACCTTCTCCTGCTGAAGGCAATTCTCATTGACCGAAAGCATCCGGGGAACGTCCCACACGAAACGCCGCATCAGCGAACCGTGCGTATTGTTCGGGATGGTGCGCAGCATCGGCCACACGATACTGCGTTCGAACCGGAAACTGCCGTCGGCGCCGACACCGTAGCGCAGGACGGCGGAAATCCGCAATCCGCTCATTTCGATATGGTCCCGGTGCGAATCGCCCTCGCGGACATTCCACACGATGGCCGTGCTGTCGGGAACCACCTCCCAGCGGGTTTGCGTACCGGCGAGGGCAGGCGCCGTCAGACAACAGAGAAACGGCAGGAAAAAGCGGCTGATGCGGATCATGGAGTCGGGGTTTTCGTTTTTAAAATAAGTCGTATTATTTCGAATCATAACAAAAATACGATAAAAAACGAACTCCGCAAAAAAAACGACAGCGGCATATTCCACGGGACGCCGCCCGCCGGAGGAGGCAAAACCCTTTCACCGCAATTTGCAGCCGAGTTTTTTTCACCGCTCAAAACATTGGTTACCAACCACATAATAACACACGCACGATGTTTTGCCGATTTTTCTTTGTTTTTCTCGTTTTTTTTATACTTTTGCAAATCAGCCATAACGGGTTAACACCCCTTGAGGACAAATAATCCGTTGACAATTGGGAACTTAAAAATATTGTGACTATGTATTGGACGCTTGAACTGGCATCGAAACTCGAAGATGCCCCCTGGCCCGCAACGAAAGATGAACTCATCGACTATGCAGTACGTTCGGGTGCGCCGCTCGAAGTGCTCGAAAACCTGCAGGAGATAGAAGACGAGGGTGAAATCTACGAATCTATCGAAGACATCTGGCCCGACTACCCCTCCAAGGACGATTTCTTCTTCAACGAGGAAGAATACTAAAAAGCGATTTTGAGGCCGGCGGCCTCAAAATAAATCAATGCGAAGCGGCACGATTCCCGGAATGTGCCGCTTCGCATTTTACATACCCGGCCAGGTCAGGGAATCCACAGGACCTCGTCGACGGCATAATGGGCCGTGAGGGTGCGCCCCAGCAGGTAGAAATAGTCCGAAAGCCGGTTCAGCCAGGCCAGCGCCGTGGAGTCGACGCCGTATCTGGCGTCGGCACGGAGCGCGGCGCGTTCGGCGCGCCGGCAGACGGTGCGGCACACGTGGCACATCGACACCACAGCGTTTCCGCCCGGAATCGTGAATTTATCAATCGGTTTCAGAACCTCCTGCATGGCGTCGATGCGCCCTTCGAGCCATGCAACGGTCTCCGGGTCCAGCGGAGCGACCTTGTCGCTCCCCGACTGCCCCGTGGCCAGCAGCGCCTCGACCGACATCAGCCGCGAAAGAATGCGGTTCAGGTCGCCGACCGACGACGCCAACGCAGCGTCGCCGCGCATGTTGTCGGCCAGCAGAGCCGTGAAAGCAGCCAGTTCGTCGACCGTACCGTAAGCCTCGACCCGTTCGTCGGTCTTGAAGACCCGCTCGCCGCCGATCAGCGAGGTCATTCCCTTGTCGCCCGTTTTCGTGTATACCTTCATATCCTGAAATGTTGTTTCGGCAAATGGTTGTTGAAAATCAGCAGGTAACCGCGGTTATCCACCGTCGTCGAAGCGTGTCCCGCGATAATCTGCCCGCACAGCGCTTGCCGTTCGCAGCCGTCGTAGGGCGACATCAGCGCCACGGTATGCCCCGCTTCGGCCGCCGCACGCACCAGCGCGAGCGTCGCAGGGCGCGGCAGGCCGCACGTGGCGACGCAGAATTCAGCATCCGCACGATTCAGGCCAAAGGTCGTATAGCCGCAATGAATCATCAGATTCTGCAACTGCACCGCCCGACGGCGGGAAACGCCCGCCGTGAGCAGGGCTTCGTACAGGTCCCGGCGGCCCGGCAGCAGGTCGTCGCGCATGAAGACGCTGCGCACAATGTCGTAGACGAACGGCGAATGGACTCCGTGACCGCGGAAATAACGGGCGCGTGAGAGCCGGTTGCGCAGTTCGGAAACCCGCCCGGGCAACCGGAAAGAAATGGGATGGCCGACGATCTTCATAACGTCTATTTTTTCAGCGACCCGGCCAGGCGGCCCGTCGAAAAGGCGATCTGGAGGTTGTAACCGCCCGTATTGGCGTCGATGTCGAGCACCTCGCCGGCAAAATACAACCCTTTGACTTTCAGCGACTCCATCGTATAGGGATTCACTTCGTCACAGCGCACGCCGCCGGCCGTCACCACGGCGTATTCGAACGGCGCATAGTCCGTGATCGGGAAAGTCAGCCCCTTGAGCGTACGCACCAGACGCGTGATCTGTTCCTCGGTGATTTTGCCGACGTAACAGTTCGCACGGATGTCCACCTCCTGCGCCAGCGGCATCACCAGCGGCTTGGGAACCAGCTTGCGCAGCAGTTCGCCGAAGAACTCGTTGGGTTGCAGCCCGGCGATTTCACGGGCGATGCGTTCGTGCAGCACCTCCTCCGTGAGCGCGGGTTTCAGGTCGAGGACCAGCTTCACGCGCTTCTCTTCGATCAGGGCGTCCACCGCGTCGCGGCTCATGCGCAGCGCCACGGCGCCCTCGATGCCGCGGTCGGAAAATCCGATCTCGCCGAACTCCTCGCGCACGGGTTCGTTATCGACATAGAGCGTCGCGCGCACGTTGCGCAGCAGCACCTTGTCGAGGTATCTCATCTGGGCGTGCGACGACAAGAGCGGCGTCAGCGACGGACGCAGCGGCTCGATCGTATGACCCAGGTCGGCGGCGAAGGCATAGCCGTCGCCCGTCGATCCGGTCGCGGGATAGGAGACGCCGCCCGTGGCGAGGATCACCTGCGCGCACTCCTCCTTGCGTTCGAAACCGCGCCTGTTGATGTATTTCACACCGAAGACCCGGTCCCCGAGGGTCAGAATCTCCGTAACACGCGTATTGTAGATGATCTTGACGCCGTTTTCGACGCAGAACTCCAGCAGGGCGTTGGCGATGTCCCACGCCTTGCCGCTCTGCGGAAAGACCCGGTCGCCGCGTTCGATGTCGAGTTTCACGCCTGCGCGTTCGAAAAACTTGATCGCCGCCCGGTTGTTGAACTCCGAGAACGCGACCTTGAAAAATTCGGCGTTGGTGCGCACCTGATCGGCGAATTCCTCGGCCGGACGCGCGTTGGTGACGTTGCATCGTCCCTTGCCGGTGATGCGGACCTTGCGGCCCGACTTCTCCATCTTTTCGATCAGCAGCACGCGCCTGCCGCTGCGCGCCGCCGTACCCGCGGCCATCATGCCCGCAGCGCCCGCCCCGATGACGATCACGTCGAAAGGCTGTTTTTCTTCCAATTGTTCCATACGGGTGCAAAGATAGGCAAAAGCAAATTAAAAATTAAGAATTAAAAATTAAAAATCAGGATGCAAAGAGCCCCGCAGGCGGTCGGCAGAGTATATTTCTTTCGCAATTCAGTATATTTTTTTCTATTTATCCGTTCGCCTCTTTTATTTCAAAATCCAATGTCCTAAATTAGGACCAATATAAAACGCCATTGCTATTATTTCGGAGGCGAGGCCGAAGAGGGAATTTAAAATGAATCTGCCATGAACAAAACCGAGCTGAAAGTGTTTCTCAAAGGATTGGCTAATTTCTACGTCGTTCTGATGATTATAGCGTTTCTGCCCACACCCGGAAAAGATTGCTCTCCGGGACGCCTCGTGCGGTGCATCGCCATTTATACGATCGTAAGCATCGTGATCTTTTCGGCCGTCTATTTTTGGAACCGAATCAGAAAGGGTCCGGATAAACGTCCCGATACGTGTCCGGTTCCCGATGCAAAAGAGACGAAAGACGACGATTTGAGTATTTCCCGGTTCCTCTCCTTGCGAAACATGGGCGCCTGCTTCATCTATTTCCTTTGTGTCTTCGCGCTTCTCTATCCGGAAATGTCTCTCGAAAGCATGCTCAAAGCCAGCGCCCGAAGCACCGGCTATTGCATCCTTGTCCTGCTCGTGGCCGGAATCGTTTATTGTGTCTATCAAAGTCATGTAGGCAAGAAAAAGTCGATCCGGGAAAAGTAGTTGCAGCATCGGGAGGCCATCGCGCCTCCCGTTTTTTCGGATACGCCGGAATCCGCCGCGACGGCCGCGCGGAAATCGCCCGGAGAAAGAATTCTCCCGGCTTAATTTTTTATTCTTGATTTTTAGTTGTATTTTTGCGGCCGTTAAAAATCGTTCTAAAAAAATGTTGAGCAGAAGATTACTCCGTATAAAGGTCGTCAAGGCGCTGTTCGCCCATCTCAAATCGGGCGCGGATAACATGATGGCGTCGGAAAAAACGCTGATGGCGTCCGTCGACAAGGCCTATGACCTCTATTTCCAGATACTGATCCTCCCCGTGGAGATCGCGCGTTACGCCGAACAGCGTCAGGAGCTGGCCAAACAGAAGAAACTGCCGACATTCGAAGACCTCAACCCCAACACCAAGTTCGTGGACAACGCCGTGATCCGCACCATCGCCAACAGCGACGCGGTGAACGATCACGTGGCGGCCCGCAAACTGGGATGGGAACGCTATCCCGAACTGATCCGCACGCTCTACGCGCAGTTGACCGAGAGCGACTACTACAAGGACTACATGCAGCGCGAGGAGCGCTCGTTCGACGACGACAAAAAGCTGCTCGAGGACTTCTTCAAGGAGTTGCAGAGCTGCGAGGCGCTGGACGACGTGCTGGAGGAGATGTCGATCCTCTGGACCGACGACCTTCCCTACATCGTGATCATGGTCCTGCGCACGCTTTCGAACCTGCGCGTCTCGCACACCGAACTGAAGGTTCCCGCGAAGTTCAAAAGCAGCGAGGACCCCGAATTCGTCAAGACGCTGTTCGAAAAGTCGCTGGTCAACTACTCCGCCTTCCAGGACTACATCGAGAAGTTCACGGCCAACTGGGACGTGGAGCGCATCGTCTTCATGGACAACCTGATCATCGGCACGGCGATGGCCGAGCTGACTTCGTTCCCGTCGGTTCCCGTCAAGGTGACGCTCGACGAGTGGATCGAAATTTCGAAATACTACTCCACCCCGGGCAGCAGCACCTTCATCAACGGCGTGCTGGACAAGATCGTCGAGTCGCTGACCGCGGAAGGACGCATCAAAAAGGCCGGGCGCGGCCTGATCTGACCCCTGCCGGCCATGACCCGCATGCTCGCGATCCTCGCCCTGGCGGCACTCGCCGTTGGCTGCGGCACATCTCCCCGTGCGGTCGAACGCAAGGGCCGGATTATCTCGCTAACGGATTCGATTCTCACCACGGGAGGCACGGACACCGTGCGTTTCGGACGCCTCGGGTCCGGCGAAATCGCCGTGCTGCGCCTCTGGCTGGCCAACGCCGCGAGCCGTCCCGTGGCCGTCGCCTCCTACCGGCGCAGCTGCGGATGCACGACGCTCGAATTTGACGCACAACCGATTGCACCGGGCGACGCACGGCAGGTGACGCTCACCTTCGATTCGCGCGGCGAACGGGGCTGGCAACTCAAGGCGCTGGACATCACGCTGGCGGGAGGGCAGCGGCCCCTGCGGCTGTTCGTGGAAGCGGACATAAAATAAATCCTTGTTTATTCGGCAATAATTTGTACCTTTGCTTCGTTCAATGGAATAAACACTTAAAACGAATACAATTATGATTAATTTTCTTCAGACGGTCCCCATAGAGCCTCAACCGGGATTCATGCAGCAGTACAGTTTCATTATTATGATCGGCCTCATGGTGCTGGTTCTCTGGTTGTTCATGTGGCGTCCCGAGGCCAAGCGCCGCAAACAGATGCAGGAGTTCCGCAACGGTCTGAAAAAAGGCGACAAAGTCATCACCGCCGGCGGCATCTACGGCGTCGTGAAGGAGATCAAGGAGACCACCCTGCTGATCGAGGTCGACGGCAATGTGACGCTGCGCATCGACAAAAACATGGTCGTAGCCGACAATTCGGACCTCCAGCGTCAGTAGAGATAACCCGCGCATAAAAAAGAGCTGCAAGGATTTGCAGCTCTTTTTTCACACACCTATCCGAACAGGTGCAAGGCCCCGACGTCGATGATCCGCTGGTTGGAACTCCCCCGGAAATCGAGCGACAGATCGCGCAGCGCCTCGACGTAGCGTCCGTCGACCAGCGTGTCGATCCACCGAAGGCACTCCCGGCGGGCCGGGTCGGCCAGACATTCCTCAAGCGTATAGCCCGTATAGCACCAGACGTTCTGCCCGGTGCGCTCCTTCACCAGCCGCAGAAAGGCCGCCATGGCTTCGGGCTGCAACAGCGGACCGCCGCTGAGCGTCACCCCGTCGAGAATCGGATTCGCGGCGATTGCAGCGCAGATGGTTTCGGCACGCTCCACGGTCAGCGGCTCGCCCCGCCGGGGATCGTGGCTCTCGGGGTTGTGGCAGCCGGGACAACGGTGCGCGCACCCCGCGAAATAGATCGCATAGCGCAGCCCGTAACCGTCGGAGATGGTTTCGGGATAGATGCCGATGATTCTTAATAATTCCATTGCGTTTTCATAACATGAATACAACACCGTCGGTCTCGATTCACGGCGGAACGCCGTGTTTACAAATCTGATCCACCTCTAAACTTTAGGCGGGGACTTGCCGCACGCGACCGGAGACGGCGGCAAAAAGGAATTCTTCCGCCGGGTGAATTTTGATTTTAGGCGGGCGGACAGGGGACCACCAACGATTATCGCAGAGCGGTTTTCGGGCTTCGTAAAGTGGGGCGAAGCAGGAGCATACGAACGTATGTAACTGTTTCGCCCCGCAAGGGAAGTGCAAAAGATGCCGGTGAGAATCGAAATTACCGGTGCTTTACCCGATCGCGCTCCTCGGCCTGCTTGGCCGAGTTCCACGATTCGAGGCTGCCTGTCAGGTAACCCGTGATGCGGCGCATGCGCAGGATGTCGTCCGAACCGCAGACGGGACATTTCGAGTAGATCACCCCGCGGTGGCCGCACTTGCGGCAGGTGTCGATCGGATGGTTGATCGAGCCGTAGCCGATCCCCTCGTCCTGCATCACCTTGACGATCTTGAGGATCGCCACGGGATTCTTCCGGGCCTCGCCGTCGAGTTCGACGTAGGTGATGTGCCCGCCGCGCGTGATGGCGTGGAACGGCGCTTCGAGGCGGATTTTCTCGACGATGGAAACCGGCTCGCGCACGTCGACGTGGAACGAGTTGACGTAGTAGTCGCGGTCGGTGACGCCCGGAATCTCCCCGTAACGCTTGCGGTCCATGCGCGTGAAGCGTCCGCTCAACCCCTCGGCCGGGGTCGCCAGCACCGAATAGTTCAGCCCGTATTTGGCCTTGTACTCCTCGACCACGCGGTTCATCACCGTCACGGCGTCGTAGAGCGTCTGCCACGCCTCCTTCGAGGTCGCATGGCCTTCGCCGTAAATCGCCACCATCGCGTTGTGTCCGCCGATGAAGCCGATGCCCAGCGTGCCGTGCTTGAGCACTTCGCCCACCTCGTCGTTGGGCTGCAACCGGCCGCCGCCCTTCCAGACATCGTTCGACATCATAAACGGGAACTGCCGCGCAAGGGCCGTGCGCTGGAAGCAGTAGCGTTCGTAGAGCTGCTCGGCCATCATCGTGGCGGTCTTGCGCACCGATTCGAGGAAAATTTCGCGCGCCTCCTTGCGGATCGCGTGTTTGTTGCCGTCGGGAATCATGTCCCCGGCCTCGCGCATCGCCTCGATGGCCAGCCGCGGCAGGTTCATCGACGTGAAGGAGAGGTTGCCGCGCCCCCACGACGACTTTTCGCCGTGCAGATTCTCGAAGACGCGCGTACGGCACCCCATCGTCGCCACCTCGTAGCGGAAGCGGTCGGGGTCGTCGATGCGCCACTTCTCGTGGCGGTTGAACGGTGCGTCGAGAAACATGAAGTTGGGGAACAGCGCCACCGACGTGGTGCGGCACGCCTCGATCAGCAGGTCGAAGTTCGGAGTTTTGAACTTGATCTCCCCGGCCAGCGCCTTGTCGAAGTCCTTCACCGCTGCGGCATAGTCCTCTTCGGACCACGAAACGCCCTCCTTGACCTTGAAAATCTGGATCGGGAAGACCGGCACTTCGCCGTGCCCCAGCCCCTCGATCGTGGCGGAAAGCAGTTCGCGGATGACCATGCGGCCCTCGGGCGAAAAGTCCGTGCCGTAGTTCACCGAGCTGAACACCACCTGGTTGCCGCCGCGCGAGTGCATCGTATTGAGGTTATGGATGAATCCCTCCATCGCCTGATGGGTCTCGCGGCGCGTCGTGTCGTATGCCTGCCGCCAGATGCGTCGGATGTCCTCGTCGGCGACCTCCACGCCCGACTGGCGCAGGGCGGCGAACAGACGCCCCACCGCCGTCTCGCAGGGTTCGATCGTCGGCACGTGTTCGGCGACCAGGGCCTTCAGCTCGGCGCGCTCCAGCGTCACGCCGCCCCGCACGCCGCACAGGAACAGCGTCATGTCGGTCAGGTGACGGCGGAAGGTTTTCAGCACGCCCGGAGCCATGAAATGGTCGAACGCCGGGATCGACTGCCCGCCGTGCTGCTCGTTCTGGTTGGTCTGGAAGACGATCGTGGCCAGCGTGGCGTAGCTCTGGATCGACTGCGGCGTGCGCACCGAGCCGTTCTTCGTCGAGAATCCCCGTTCGTAGATGTCACCCAGATCGTACTGAATGCACGTCGTGGTCTTGGTGGGATAGTAGTCCAGGTCGTGAATGTGGATGTCCCCGTCGCGGTGGGCGCGGCCGTGGCGCACGCCCACCAGATATTTCAGGGCGTAGTCCTTGGTGATCTCCGAGGCGAAGGTCATCATCTGCCCCGCGGGCGTGTGCGACGACATGTTGGCGTTCGAAAGGTTGATGTCGTTCTTCTCGACGGTCACGATGCCGTCCATGACGCTCTTGATCGACGAGCGGCGGTCGCGTTCGACGTTGCGCCACTCGCGGTAGATGATATAACGTTTGGCGATCGAGGGGTTGCGTTTCATCAGCCGCTCCTCGACCATGTCCTGAATCTCCTCGACCGAAATCTCGGCCTTCGTAATTGCCGCCGCCACGTCGGATGCGATCTGCTCGACGGCCTGCCCCTCGTCCGTTATGCCGCCCGCGCGAAAGGCCTTCGTGATGGCGCGGACGATTTTATCCAGAGAAAAAGGCTCGGTTTTACCATCACGTTTGATGATGGAAATCTGCGTGTAATCCATTGTAATATGAGTATATACGTTTCACAACAGGCCCCGTTTCCCCGCAGGGCCGACATTGCATGCGCAAAGGCAGGTCTTCTGACTCGCACCGACCCGCAGGCGGCCTTCCCGTCCCCCGCGGGACAGTGGCTCGACGATTCGCCTGCGGCATTGAAGTGCATACAGCAGCGGGAACTGTACGGGATTCTCACCCGTTTCCCTTTTGATTCCCAGACCGGCGATGCCGGCCTTAGGGAAACCGATACGGCGACAAATATAAGACATTCGCCCGTGACCGCCAAATTTTTCGACTCTTTTCGCACATCAGGCCGATGGGGTCGGTACGGCGGCTCTTTATAAGGCCGACGCGCCGACGTCCGTATAACCCATATCCTCACAACATAATGATATTTTAACCTGAGAAAATAAGATTTTTTATTTTCGGTTTTGTAATTTTGTCCTATACGGTGCGACTGACTATACGAACAAACAATAATATTATAACACATAACACACGACACGACATGAATATTCTGCAAATCGAGCACGTCACCAAACGCTACGCGGGCCATACCGCCCTCGATGACGTCTCGCTCGAGGTGCCGCAAGGCTCCATATACGGTCTTCTCGGCCCCAACGGCGCCGGCAAGACGACGCTCATACGCGTCATCAACCGCATCACGCTGCCCGATGCCGGCACCGTAATCTTCAACGGACACCCCATCACCGATGACGACATACACCACATAGGCTACCTGCCCGAGGAGCGCGGTCTCTACAAGAAGATGAAGGTGGGACAACAGGCCATCTTCTTCGCACGTCTCAAGGGTCTCTCGCGCCGCGAGGCCGTCGAGCGACTCAAAAAGTGGTTCGTACGCTTCGGCATCGAGGATTGGTGGGACAAGAAGGTCGAGGAGCTCTCGAAGGGCATGGCCCAGAAGGTGCAGTTCATCGTCACGATCCTGCACGAACCCGAGCTGCTGATCTTCGACGAGCCGTTCTCGGGCTTCGACCCGATCAACGCCAATCTGCTGAAAGACGAAATCCTGGCGCTGCGCGACAAGGGCGCGACGATCATCTTCTCGACGCACAACATGTCTTCGGTGGAGGAGATCTGCGACCACATCACGCTGATCAACAAATCGCGCAACATCCTCTCGGGCGAGGTCGACGAAATCCGCCGCCGCCACGGCTCCAACATCTTCGAAGTGGCCTACCGCGGCGAGGAGCAGACCCTGCGGCAGGCCGTCGCGGGCCGCTGCGAAATCCTCGACGGCACGCAGGAGGAGTCGGTCTACCGGACGCTCAAGCTCCACGTCGAGAGCGACGCCGACGTGCGCGGGGTCATCAGCGCGGTCAACGACGCCGTCGAACTGCGTTCGTTCCGCGAGATCATCCCCTCGATGAACGACATCTTCATCCGAGCCGTGAACGGGCAGTTATAGGGCACGCCGCCATGAAAAAGACAAACGAAGCGGCCGGACAAGAGCACCCGCAACGCCTCGGGAAAGCCGCCGCAGGAACGCTTGCCGGCCTGTGCCTGGGACTGGGCATGTACGGCCTGATCCACGGCCTGCGGACCGGAGAGAGCACACTGCAGCTCACGCTTTCGGCCATCACGCTGTGCTGCGGCATCCTGCTGCTCCACATCCCGAAAACAGGAGAGAAAGAGAACCGATAAAACCTACACATCATGTCCAACATATCCCTCATCATCCAGCGCGAGTTCAACGAGCGCGTACGTAAAAAATCCTTCATCATCACCACCTTGCTGATGCCCGTGCTGATGATCGGGCTGATGGCCGCCCCGGCGCTCATCATGCAGTTCTCGCGGGGCGACGAGAAGGTCATCGCCGTCATCGACGACAGCGGGCAGGTGGCCCCGAAACTCGAAAACGACGAGGAGATCCGTTTCGAGACCACGGAACTCCCGACCGAGGAGGCCCGCAAGCAGTTGACCGACAAATTCGGCGTGCTCTACATCGGCGGCGACATCCTGAAAAACCCGAACAACGTCCGGCTCTACGCCAACTCGTCGTCGTCGCTCTCCCTCGAAAGCAACATCACGGGGCAGATCGAGCGCATCCTCGAAGCCGAGAAACTCAAGGCCTACAACATCGAAAACCTCTCGCAGATCCTCGACGAGGTGAAGACCTCGGTCAACATGCAGACCTTCCGCAACGACAAGTCGCAGGAGGAGGACACGCAGGCGCAGTCGTCGGCCGTGGCCACGGGCGTGGGTTACGTCCTGGGATTCATCCTCTACATGTTCCTGCTGATCTACGGCTCGATGGTCATGCAGTCGGTGATCGAGGAGAAGAACAACCGCGTGCTGGAGGTGATGGTCTCGTCGGTGCGCCCCTTCGACCTGATGATGGGCAAAATCCTCGGCGTGGCCTCGGTGGCTATCGTACAGGTGCTGCTCTGGGGCGTGCTGATCGCCGGCGTCGGAGCTTTGGTGATGCCCCATCTGATGCCCGAAGACGTGATGGCGAGCGCCCAGGCCATGCAGCAGGGCATGCCCGACGCGGCTTCGATGTCCGGCATGAACCCCGAGATGCTGCAAGCCGTGGCCGCCATGACCGACCTGGGCTATATCGTCAAGATCTTCGTCAGTCTGCTGCTGTTCGTCTTCGGCGGCTACCTGCTCTACTCGGCGATGTTCGCCGCCGTGGGTTCGGCCGTGGACAACGTGCAGGACGCCTCGCAGCTGCAAATGCCCATCACGCTGCCGATCATCCTCGCGCTGTTGATGATGTTCGTCGTCATCAAGGACCCCAACTCGCAACTGGCCTTCTGGTTCTCGATCATTCCGTTCACCTCGCCGATCGTTATGATGGCACGCATCCCCTACGACATTCCGCTGTGGGAGGTCGCTCTCTCGCTCGTGGTGCTCTACGCCTCGTTCGTGGGCATGGTGTGGTTCGCGGCGAAGATCTACCGCGTGGGCATCTTCATGTACGGCAAGAAACCGTCGCTCAAGGAGCTGTTCAAGTGGATACGGTACAAGTACTGACGCCGGGCGTCAATTAAAAATGAAAAATTAAGAATTAAAAATTGGCACCTGTTTTTCTGTTATCAAAATAACAGATTCTTAAAATATTTTCATAAATTTGTCCCGAATTAGGACTTACCGAAAATCATTTCAACAAAATACTTAAAAATCAAATAGCTATGATCTCGATCGACAACTACGATTTCAAAGGCAAGCGCGCGATCATCCGCGTGGATTTCAACGTGCCCCTCAACGAGAAGGGCGAAGTGACGGACGACACGCGCATCCGCGCCGCCATCCCCACCATCAAGAAAGTGCTCGCCGAGGGCGGCTCGGTGATCCTGATGTCGCACATGGGACGTCCCAAGAAGAATCCCGATCCCAAATACTCGCTCGAGCAGATCGTTCCCGCCGTCGAGAAAAACCTCGGCACGAAGGTTGAGTTCGCCGGCGACTGCATCGGTGAGAAGGCCGCCGAAATGGCCAAAAACCTCAAGCCCGGACAGGTTATGCTGCTGGAAAACCTGCGTTTCTACGCCGAGGAGGAGGGCAAGCCCCGCGGCCTGGCCGAAGACGCCTCGAAGGAGGAGAAGGACGCCGCCAAGAAGGCCCTGAAAGAGGGTCCGCAGAAGGAGTTCGTCAAGAAACTCGCTTCACTGGCCGACTGCTATATCAACGACGCGTTCGGCACGGCCCACCGCAAGCACGCTTCGACCTACCTGATCGCCAAACAGTTCCCCAACGACAAGATGTTCGGCTACCTGATGGAGAAAGAGGTGAAGGCCATCTCCTCGCTGATGGAGGCCCCGGCCCATCCGTTCTGCGCCATCGTGGGCGGATCGAAGGTTTCGTCGAAGATCGGCGTGATCAAGGCGCTGATCGAGAAGGTCGATTCGATCATCATCGGCGGCGGCATGACCTACACCTTCGCGGCTGCGCAGGGCGGTAAGGTCGGCGGCTCGATCTGCGAACCCGACATGTTCCCCGTAGCGCTCGAGATCCTCGAGCTGGCCAAGCAGAAGGGCGTTGAGCTGGTCATGTCGCCCGACGCGCTGATCGCCGACGCATTCTCGGCAGACGCCAACACCAAGGAGGCGCCGGCCAACGACATTCCCGACGGATGGGAGGGTCTGGACATCGGCTCGGAGGGCAAAAAGGTCTTCCGCGAGCACATCCTGGGCTGCAAGACCATCCTCTGGAACGGCCCCGTGGGCGTGTTCGAGATCGACAAGTTCGCAACCGGTTCGAAGGAGGTGGCCCTGGCCATCGCCGAGGCCACGAAGAAGGGCGCCTACTCGCTCATCGGCGGCGGCGACTCGGTAGCCTGCATCAACAAGTTCGGCCTGGCCGACCAGGTGTCGTACATCTCGACGGGCGGCGGCGCGCTGCTCGAATACATCGAATTCGGCGACCTGCCGGGCGTTGCGGCCATCCGCGACTAACCGGGCATACCGTAACAATTACAACGGCGGGGATTTCCGGTTTTCACGGAAGTCCCCGTTTTATCAAACCCCGAACGACATGAAAAAAATCATTCTTTTCGCAACAACAATGGCTTGCATGACAGCCTGTCAGAATACCCCCAAGACCCCGGCCCTCGACATGGCGAACTTCGATCTGTCGGTAGCCCCCAACGCCGATTTCTACGAGTACGCCACGGGCGGCTGGCAGAAGAACAACCCCCTGAAGCCCGAATATGCGCGCTACGGTTCGTTCGACATCCTGCGCGACAACAACGAGAAGCGCATCAACGAGCTGTTCTCCGGCATGACGCAGCAGAAAGCCGAGCCGGGAAGCGTCGAGCAGAAGATTTCGGACCTCTACAAGATGGGGCTCGACTCGGTGCGCCTGAACGCCGAGGGCGCCGCTCCGATCAAGGCCGCCGTCGACGGAATTCTCGCCATCGGCGACCGCTCGCAGCTGACCGCCGCAGTGGCCAGGCTCCACTCCTCGATCGCCAATCCGTTCTTCGGCGTGGGCGTGCAGTCCGACCTGATGAACAGCGACATCAACGCGCTCTACGCCTCGCAGCCCGACCTGATCATGGGCGACCGCGACTACTACCTCGATCCCGAGAACGAGTCGATCCGCACCGCCTACAAGGAGTATCTGGGCAAAATCTTCCGGCTGTCGGGCGTTCCCGAGGCCGACATCGACAAGGCCGTCGCCGGCGTGCTGTCGATCGAAACGAAGCTGGCCGAGAAAAACTGGTCGAGCGTCGAACTGCGCAACATCCCCGCCATGTACAACCCCACGAAGAAGGCCGATTTCGAGAAGGCCTACGATGCCATCGACTGGGCCGAGTACTATAAGACAATGGGCATCGGCGATTTCGAGCAGATCATCGTGACGACCCCCTCGGCCCTGGCCAACGCCAACGAACTGATGAAAACCGCCCCGCTGGAGGACATCCGCTACTACCTCGCCGCACAGTACATCGGCGCAGCCGACAGCTACTTGAGCGACGACTTCATCAACGCGTCGTTCGACTTCTTCGGCCGCGTGATGTCGGGCAAGCAGGAGCAGAAACCCCGCTGGAAGCGCGCCATGTCGGTGCCCAACGGAACCCTTTCGGAAGCCGTCGGCGAGATGTACGTGGCCAAGTACTTCCCCGAGAAGGACAAGGCCCGGATGCTCGACATGGTGAAGAACCTGCAAACGGCCCTCGGTCAGCACATCGCCGCCCTCGACTGGATGTCCGACGCCACGAAAGCCAAGGCGCAGGAGAAACTCGCGGCCTTCACCGTGAAGATCGGCTATCCCGACAAGTGGAAGGACTACACGACGCTGAAGATCGACCCTGCGAAGAGCTACTGGGAGAACATCGTCGAGGCCAACGCCTGGTATACGTCCGACAACATTTCGAAACTGGGCAAGCCCGTGGACAAGGACGAGTGGCACATGTCGCCCCAGACGGTGAACGCCTACTACAATCCCACGACCAACGAAATCTGCTTCCCGGCCGCCATTCTCCAGCCGCCGTTCTACAACCCCGACGCCGACGACGCGGTGAACTACGGCGCCATCGGCGTGGTGATCGGCCACGAGATGACCCACGGGTTCGACGACCAGGGCCGCAATTTCGACAAGGACGGCAACATGAACAACTGGTGGACCGACGAGGACGCCGCCGCGTTCAAGGCCAAGACGGACATTCTGGTCAAGCAGTTCGACGCGATCGAGGTTCTGCCCGCCAAGGAGGGACAGCCTGCGATCTTCGCCAACGGCGCATTGTCGCTCGGCGAGAACATCGCCGACCAGGGCGGCCTGCGCGTTGCCCGCACGGCCTACCGCAATTCGCTCGCAGGCAGGGAGGCTCCCGCCCCGATCGACGGATTCACTCCCGAGCAGCGTTTCTACCTGGGCTACGCCACGCTGTGGGCGCAGAACATCCGCGACGAGGAGATCGCCCGTCTCACCAAGCTCGACGTGCATTCGCTGGGCAAATGGCGCGTGAACGCCACGCTGCGCAACCTGCAGGATTTCTACGACGCCTTCTCGATCGCCGACGGACCGATGTTCCTGCCCGAACAGGATCGCGTAATCATCTGGTAACCCGCTTAAAAAGCGGGTTTCAGGGGCGATGCCGGGCCATTCTGGCTTACGATCCCGTTCTGCGCCCGCCCGCTTAAGAAGCAGGCTTCAGGGGGCGACGGCCGGCCGGCAGGATTCCGACCAAGCTCTGCGCCCGTCGGCTTGAGAAGCGGGCTTCAGGGGCGGTAAACGCCCACCGGAATCACGCCCCGGTCCGGAACGCTTCATTCAATAAAAAAGACGGCAGGGAGTTTTCCCTGCCGTCTTTTTCGTCTCCGGGCGGTGCAGCCCGGCTTTCCCCGCCGCGCGCCCGGTCCGGCGGCGGAGAACCGAAAAACCGGGCTTCGAAGCATCCATTTTTCGCTTTTTCTTTTAACTTTGTGCTAAAGAAGAAACGATGACCCGACATAAGGCATATACGAAAATTCCGTTTGCGGCGCTGTTTTTCGCCGCAACGCTGATTTCTCCGGCGCTCCATGCCCTGAACATCCCGGACTACCGCTTCCACACCATGCCCGAGACCTCCTATTACGGAGGCATCCACAGCATCGCCAAGGACAGCGTCGGGCGTATGTGGTTCAGCGGCTACGACGCCCTGTTCATGTACAACGGCACGTCGTTCGTACGGATGACCGACCTGGTCACGAACCTCTTGCCGAATTCCTACTGGTCCTACGGACAGGTGATCACGGACAACCGGAAAGGCCTGTACGTAGGGACTAACCAAGGGCTGCTGCGCTTCAACTACCGGAAGCTGGAGTTCGAATTCGTTCTGGAGGGCAATATCGGCTCGGTCACGGCGAACAACGACGGGACGGTATGGCTGATCCGCAACAACGGCATCGAATCGTTCAGCCCCGAACGGCTG
>ERZ860322.1054-NODE-1054-length-17243-cov-4.108506_pt1 | contig 17243 bp, 15 predicted proteins | sample MGYA00509979_ERZ860322 | MGnify/ENA primary metagenome ERZ860322 (study PRJEB30046, sample SAMN00715217) | human gut metagenome | study: EMG produced TPA metagenomics assembly of the A metagenome-wide association study of gut microbiota in type 2...
GATCAGATTATCCGCATTTTTCCCAACTACAATCGGGCTCTCGGGCGTTTTCTGGCAGGCGGCGGCGCCAAGTGCCATGACTGTGATAAGAAGAATCGCTATATATCTTTTCATAATTGCCTCCTCAGTAGCCCCTTGCCAAATCGATTATGCTGCCGTCGATGGCGTTTATCATCAATATTGGTTGTTCATATAGCCCGTACTTTATTCCTTGTTCCTCAATCCAGTCCCAACTCCTGTATCCGTAAAATGCCCAAACCGGCACGAGTAGCGTGTTGATTGCGTCATTTTGCTGCTGAATCAGTACATAATAGAGGCCCGCTTTAGTAATTTCTATATTCAGCGGTTCCTGAGAATTTACGAGCTTTGCCATTGGTTCATACTTAACCAACATCATTTTTGAAAAAATGTCTTGAATATCTTCAAACGCAAGCAAGTGTGAATTATCCACTTTAATGCCTGCTGTTTTATATGGCGCATCCCATGTAAAGCTCTGAATGCCGGAATCGTTGATCCTTATTTTTATCTTTTCATAATTTATGGGAGTCTGAAAGGCATCCTCGTCTACACTATCAATAGTCGGTGCAAGGCTGATCCCATCATACGATGGAAAATAGAACAGTTCATACGCCCATTGGGAAGCTTCTTTTTTATCTTTGTTGGAGTTGTTTATCAACATCATGCCGCCCAGTTGATATTCATCACAGCCAATGCTATGCAGCAGATCCTCTGCATCATTTTTTGCATCAGCAGGACTTTTTGCGAGTTTACAACCTTCAGGGATTACAGAAAAATCGCTGATAACAGTAGCACCATATAACCCAAAGATGTTATCTGTGCCTTCAGCGGAAAACAACACAGTTGCTATGGGACGATGTAAATACCATGAACCGCCGCCCTCGTCCGGGATGGAGATGTCAGCGGTTAAGGTATCGCTATTGCTAAGATATAGCCGATGCTGAATATCGCTTCCGGCATCCCACACCTCTATGTAATCATATTGTCCGGCGATACGTCCTTTCCCATCGGTTATATCATACGTTTGAAAGGTTCTGTCAAACGGTGTTTTTTCAACTTTATCCGGCGCATCGGGCATAAGCTCGGTATAATATTTAATTGCCGATTCGATAGTATCCTGATCCTCCTCGGAGCTATATTCAGGCAGAGTTTTTCGCTGTTTAAGCTGAATAATAAGCGATTCCAACTCTGCTTTTGTGAGTGCGTTCCTGTTTTGAATAAGTTCTTGTGCATCTATCATTAGCTTATCAACCAGCGTTAATGCCTGTTCAAGCGTGAAATCCCTTGGTTCTGCCTGAAAAATAGATACCTTCGGCACTTCAGGCAGGTTGAACTGCACATTAGAAGAAATGGATAAGCTATCGCTTGAATAGTTAAATACAAAGTTATCAGGAGCCTGCACTGCATCCTTCAGGGCTTTTTCAGCGGTACTCTCACCTGAAGTCATTGCCTGCTCAATCATAGTTTCATAGTCTTTGCCTATTACTATTGGGCTCTCCGGCGTTTTCTGGCAGGCGGCAGCGCCAATTGCCATAATCGTGATAAGCAATATGGCGATTATCTTTTTCATATCCGTAACTCCTCGCTTTGTTATCGTTGTCACCATGATACGGTAGGCGCCGATGCAAAGTCATCATCAAGTTGTAATTAAAATGTAATTATTGAAAGCGCACCCGCACGGTCGTGCCCTTCCCAACGCCGCTCTTTACCGTAAGCTCCGCATCATGGGCGTCCGCGATCCTTTTTACCAGCGCAAGGCCAAGGCCGCTGCCGCCGGCCTTTTTGCTGCGGGATTTATCCGCCATGTAAAAGGGCTCGAATATGCGCCCCATTGCCTGCTCGGGTATACCACGGCCAAAATCTCGGACCTCTATGGTATCGCCGGAGAAGGTGAGAAAAACCCGCTTGTCCGGCGCGTCCGTGTCATATGCCTTTGCCGCATTGTCCACAAGGTTGATGAGCAGGGACTGGATAAGGTCCGCGTTGCAGTTCAGCGTCCCGCCGCCGGAATGGGTGATGAGAGTCACGCCACGGTCGGCAAGGCTTTTCTGCGTGTTCTGCCGCACAGTGTCAAACAGCGCGTCAACCTCGCAGGGCCTGCGCTCTATCTCGCGCTCCAGCGTGATAAGCTTCAAAAGCGTCTGCACCAGCCGCTCCAGCCATTCGCATTGACTCTCGATATGCTCTAAGGATGCGTCCTTTTCCTCGTCCGTCATGTTTGCCCGCCGCAGCATACGGGAGTGGAGCAGCAGCGCCGTAAGCGGCGTCTTGAATTCATGGGTCACGCCGCCAACGAAAAGCCGCTGCCGCTCGGCGGTTTCCATAAGCTCCGCTATGCGCGTTTCAACGGCCTCCGCCATCAGGTTGAAATCCCCCGCAAGCGCGCCTATTTCGTCCTTTGTATGCACATCCGCCCGCATGGAATAATCGCCGCCCGCGATCTGCCTCGCCGTTTTTGCAAGGGAGGTGAGCGGCCTTGTGCTCCTGTGCATGATGAGCGCGATGCAGCCCGCGCCCAAAAGGATGCCCGCGAGGCTTACGGCGGCAAATGTCCACGCTAAGCTTACGATGCTGTTGTAGGTCGTGGAGATGTCCTCCACCACATATACGGCGTAGGATGTGTTTCTCACCGCTACAAGGCTGCCCGCAATAAGCACATTGCGCCCGTCTATTTCCCGCTCCGCGATCTTCATGGAATATTCGTTTTCGGGCAGCGGCAAAAACGCGCGCGGATTGACCGAAACGCCGGAATAGAGCGTTTCATCCCCGCGCATCAGCACGGAGGAGGAATCGGCAAAGCGGGAAAAGCAGTAGTTGACGAGGGAGGTTTCTACCGTCCGCGAATCGCCCTCCGCAATATAATAGCCCGCCATCTCGGAAAAAGAGGAAGCAAGGCTTTTCTGCTTGTCCCTTGCATAGCTGTAAGTAAGCTCCAGTATGCTGTTTTTGGAATGGATAAGGAGCACGGCGGAGCAGGCGGAAACGATGAAAAGCAGCACGGCGATGCAGATGACGGACGTCTTTTGCCAAAGCTTCATACTATCGTTCCTCCAATCTGTAGCCGAGTTTAGGTATGGCCCGTATTGCATCGCCCAGATCCAGCTTTTTGCGCAGACTGGATATCTTTACATCTACTGCGCGGGTTTCGCCCGTATATTCATAACCCCATACATCGGAAAGGAGCTGCTCCCGTGATACGGTCAGGTTTTTGTTTTTCAGGAGCGTCAGCAGCACGTCAAATTCCAGCGGCTGAAGCTCAACGGCTCTTCCAGCTTTTGTTACCACCCGCGTTTCGCTGTTTAGCTCAATGTCCCGAACTCGGTAGACTGTGTTCAGCCTGCCGGTGCGCCTGAGCACCTTTTCAATGCGCACCATCAGCGTCAGCATATCGAAGGGCTTTACTATATAATCCTCCGCGCCGTCCATAAGGCCCTTGATTTCTGATGCGGAGTCCGTCTTTGCGGTCATGTATATCACGGGAATATTGTATTTCTCCATGTAGGAAAACAGCTCAAAGCCGTCGATACCGGGAAGCATGATGTCCAAGAGAGCAAGGTCAAAGGCATGGTCGTCCGCAAGGCTGTCCGCGGCCTTTTTTCCATTGTCAAACACGGCGTATTCATAGCCGACGAATTGCATATTGAGCGCTACGGCGTCGGATATGGCGTGGTCGTCCTCGACAATGAGTATCCTGTTTTTCATGCTGCCGCCCTCCGTTTATAAAAGCAGTTTACCATATGTCCGCCTTGTATCAAAAGCATATTCCCTGTTTGTCAATATCCCAATCCTCTATCGATTATACTGCCGTCGATGGCGTTGATAGTAATAAGGCTCGTTCCGTAGTCGGACCGCGAGATACCGTTGAAATCCGAAATCGTTCCGAAGAAATCCCATGCCGGAACCAGGAGCGCGCTTCCGCTTCGGTTTTGTTCCGCAACGCGTGCATAGCCGAAGCGTATATTTTCAATGGTGATAATGCTTTGTGTGTTTGCGTATTTTACGGCTATCATTTTCTCAAAAATCTTCTCCACTTCACTGAAAGGGATAAGAGAGGAATCTTCGGTAACATTTTCAAGAATTGAGTAGGGCGCCTCCCACCGCATTCCAACGATGCCGTCATCGTTCACATAGTATGTAAGCGTTTCATATGGCCACGGCTCGTTATAAGTACCCGAATCTGTAATAGCGTCGCCTCTATTCGAGGTGTAGGTGATGGGCAGCCCGTTAAAATCGCGGGTATACCGCAGCACATAGCAGCATCTGACCGGATTTGTTCCGCCTGCACCGCCGTATTCTTTTGTTGTTGAATAGTGCATCATAAAGGGAATATTCAGCTTTTCGGTCAAGCTGTCGCACAGCTGCTTTGCCTTCTCCTGCGAAATGGTAATTTGCGGAATATCCTCCAGGCTTATTGACTTATCAAGCCGAGTTATGTTTTCCGCCGTGACATAGCTCATTACAAAGCCGTCCGGAGCCGTGTTCTGCGAATATAAAGCGCGGGAATTACCTAAACCCTGTCCGTTATATATCTGTATGCCCTCATAGCCAAACTCTAACGATATACCTTCGCCGTATATCAATGCAAAACCTTCATCATCGACCTCGAACAAACCCGAGATAGGGGCATCCTGCGCATCGTCCGCCGCGTTGTACTCCTGATATAAAGCGGCGATAGATTGTTGCATCCATTCTTCCCATGTCAGGATTTCTCCGTTTTTGCCATAGTGCGACATCCTTAAATCCTCATCAGAGGGGCCGGAAAAAAGCTGCTGTTGCGCTATGAGTATCTGTTTCATAATGCTGCTTTTTGAGGGTGCGGAATATGGGTCGTACAATTTCGAACGAACGAGCTCATGCAGCAGCACATCTGCCTGCTCTTGGGATATGGAGCCTGTGCTTATTCTGATAATTGGTGCCGTGCTGGCTTCCGGCACATCGACTGCGGCATTTACCGAAACGGCTGTCATTCCGTCAGAACTTACAAAATCCGCTTCATATCGCAGCGGAGCGTTCACTTTTTCAGCTACGCTTTCGTCGCTTAATCCTTCGCTGGCCTTATCGATTAGATCATCGCTGCTTTTCCCAATTATAAGTGGGCTTTCCGGCGTTTTTTGGCACCCGATTGCGGTGATGGCAATTATCATTATCATAGACAAAACAACGATCGTCTTTTTCATCTCATATTACCCCTCCGTGTTTTGTATTTTATTATATTAGCCCTTTCCCAGTAAAATCTACCGCAAAAATGTAATCAATTTGTAATTGTGTGTTTTGAGCATCATGGGGTATTTATCGTGGATTAGATATGAGGGAGGCGTATACGCCTCCCTCATCCTTAATCACTCTGAATTTACCAGTTTTGAGCAATGCAATCAAGGGTAAAAACAAGACGAGCGCTTCCCACAGATTTTACGATTTTGAAATAGTAATAATGTGAGGTGTTCAGGTTGTACCAGCTGACACCTTGACCGCTCCATGCAGTAGCTGAGCCCAAAGAATATGATGCGACTTCAACATTGCCGGCTGTGGCATCATAAAGATATATATCTACGGTTACCGAATATTACCTACACCTTAAAATTATATTCCTTGCTAATTGCCTGCTAAGCAAACAATTCAAAACAACATAAAATCAGCAGAAACGGCGTAACACAAGATAACACTTTAACCTAAAAATCCCCTGATAGCGGGGGATTTTTAGGTATTATAAGGGATACCGTTCGTATTTACCTCGGTATCTCCTAAGCGAAAGGCCGCGCGTTCAAATCCAGCATGGCGCGCCAGAAAGTCCCGAAAACAGGTACTTTTTCGGGGCTTCTCTTTTTCGATTCCCTTAATTATTGCTAACGAGTACATTCGCCTTGCCCTCTTTGTAAATTGTATTATAGCATGTGCTCTAAACGTTATGAAGTCTATCAAAGCCTTTCTTAAACAAGACTATGCCGCAGGCATAACGGTGATTCTCTTGGAACAGATGGGTCGCAGCTGGCATGAAGCGGCAAGAGCTTCCAGCCAAGGTGAATGCGCCGGCATACCGGTTCAGGATTCCGGCAGGCGATGAAAGCATATTCGGCGGAGCGATGGCATTACTTGCTCCGCAGCACCGTGCAGCATGATTGCCGGGCAAGCGCGGCGGCATATATGGTACTTGTGCCCCGGGTGGCATACAAAATGCTGTGCTTCACAGCGTCCTCCGGCAAAAGAGCCGTAGGCGTCTGTCAAAGCCCCCGCAGAAAAAACGCATCATCAGTTGAAGGCGTCTTGCAGAATTGTATGTTTGTCAAACATGTTGGACGGTATAGCAACGAAGGAAAACGTTGGGAGAGCAATAGTGTAAAGGACGCAAAGGACGGTTATTGGAGGCTCTTCGATGCACAGATAGCTGTGCATCGAAGTCGGCAAGCGAGTAGAAGCGATGGGAATCGTAGAAGCGATGCTGATCCTCGCGGTGGCTGCGCTCTACCTTGCCATTGTGACGGGGCGTATAGGGACGAATCAGCTTGTGCCGAATGCCCAGCTCTGCAGCGGTCTGCTCAAAGAGCGTGATTGGTTCACGGTTGGATTTAGCAAAGCGGTTGGTAAACTCAAATCCGTTGTCAGTCTGGACACATTCGACGGTGAAGCCGTGCCTTTTGAAGAAAGCATATGCTTTTTTCAAAAACTTCGCCGAGAAGTATGTACTCTGCTCCTCGTAGGCAGCCAGGTACCGCAACCGTGAGAACTCGTCGATGGCGGTGTACTGAAACAGGTGTTGAGCAGCAGGACAACAAACATGTGCAACGACCTTTATAGTTCATTTACCATGCCTGCACCACAGGTCGATCAAGCCTAACCGTGGATTCCTTCGCCGCATATCCCGTATAAGTTTCAGTTCCGCCTCTGTATGCTACTTGGGATGCGAATGCGGCCGTCTGGAACGATTGGCCGGAGATTCAATTGTTCCGTCGTACCTTGACAGCCAGAAGTAGATGGTTGAGCGTGGGCGGTTATATTTCCGTGACGCTCGCGCTACGCCATATTTCTTCGCGTAGCACATTAGGGATTGCCTGTACTTCATATCCTGTGTTACAGTTGTCATGAGGGATTTGCACTTCCTTTCGGTCTTTGTTGTTCTTTCCAAACTCACAATAACCGATTTGTGCGAATCCTTCATCCTTTTTCTTCTCGCTGCCCAATATGCATTGTAGGCCTACAACGGGGCAAAACGCAATTCACAGCATGTTCATTGCCTTTGGGGGCCTGGTGTGGTATCATTATCTAATTAAATAAGGAGGCGCTTATGGCCCGCAACAGTTACGGAATAGCAAAACGCTCCATATGGTATGTTTTGAGGACGCTTATAATCACGGCGGCCATAGTAGCCATGTGCCTTGGCGTGTTTATAGAGGGCCTGCATGTAAGCAATCTGTATATATTGGTGACAGAGGGCATGCAGAAGAGGGCGGAGGCTATACTTAAATACGGCAAGACCGGTGGGCATGTGGACCTTACGCCTTATTTTACCGAGGAGTGCATAAACAACGACAAGGAGCTTACTACGGGCGAGTATGCCAACTTTACCGTTGCAAGCTACGATTACCGCGTTGACGTTAAGGATATTTTTGTCCTGCCCTGGAGCGTAAGGGCGAACATGACCGTGGATGCAAGGCTTGCCGCAATAAACGCTGCAAGCGACTTTGCAGATAGCGAGACGGAGCAGCCGCTTCCCGAGTGGGAGGCGGGAAGGTATCAGGTGGTGTTTAAGAAAGTAGGCTCACGCTGGTACATAAACAGCATAACGCTGCTTCAAAAGGATCCGGAAACGGAGGTAAAGCCCACGCCGGATATGAGCCTTATGGATAGCAAGCATAATAATGGTTGACATAAACAGCATAATAAAAACAAAAAAGGCCGTGTTCCTTGCGCCTATGGCCGGGGTCACGGATATGGCCTTCCGCAGCATATGCCGCGATATGGGCGCCGATCTTTCTTATACGGAGATGGTAAGCGCAAAGGGGCTGTACTATAACAACAAAAACACATCCGTGCTGCTTTCACCCTCCCAAACGGAGCTTGATATGGGCTATGGCGTGCAGTTGTTCGGTGCGGAGCCGGGTATGGTTGCGCTGGCGGCGAAGAACATAAGCGAAAACACTGCAGGTGTTGTGCTTATAGATATAAACATGGGCTGCCCTGCGCATAAGATAGTTGCAAACGGCGAAGGCAGCGCCCTTATGAAGAACGAGCCGCTGGCGGCAAAGATAGTGGAAGCCGCCGCAAACGCGAGCAGGCTGCCTGTTACGGTCAAGTTCAGAAAGGGCTGGGACGATGAGCATGTTAACGCCGTATCGTTTGCAAAAACGCTTGAAAGCTCGGGCGCGAGCATGCTTACCATACATGGCCGCACAAGGCAGCAGATGTACAGCGGCAAAGCGGACCGGGATATAATAGCCGCCGTTAAGGCGGCGGTAAGCATACCGGTCATAGCCAATGGAGATATATTCAGCGGCAAGGACGCGCTGGATATGCTGAGCTATACAAATTGCGACGGGGTTATGGTCGCAAGGGGAGCCGAAGGCAACCCGTTTATATTTGGCGAGATAAAGGCGGAATTGGCAGGCCTGCCGTATGAAAAGCCGACATACCGGCAAAGGATAGCCGCGGCTATAGAGCATGCGGAGCTGCTTACGCAGACAAGGGGCCAGCGGGCTATAATAGAGATGCGCAAGCATGTTTCGTGGTACCTTAGCGGCATGCGCTCAAGCGCGGCGTTAAGGGGAGCCGTTAACAGCATAGAAAGCCTTGACGGCTTGAAGCGGCTTTTATATGAATATCAGGCCAGCCTTGACAGAGCCGAGCATGAATAAAAAAGGACGGCTTAGTGCTTTAGCCGTCCTTTGCTATGCTTAAGCATAAGCTCATCTTCCGTACCTTACCCTGTGCAGCACGGGATATGGGTTAATGTATATATGCTCGGGCGCGATTATGGATAGATGCAGGTGCGGCGCGTCGCTGTTGCCGGTGTTGCCGACGTGGCCTATGAGTTGGCCCTGCTCAACGCGCTCACCCTCGGCCAAAAAGGTTGTAAGCTCCACCATATGGCAGTATACATAGCAAAACCCGTACTTGTCACGTACCACAACATAGTTGCCGGCAATATCGTTGTACGCCACCCGTATCACCGTACCTTCCGTGCAGGAGGGTATGTCCGTACCCTCTCTTGCGCGTATGTCCGTGCCGGTATGCCTGCGCGTGGCCTTGGATCTATCATGGAACCAGCAGTCCTTAATGTGCCGCTTTGGCAGCGGGTCCAATATGGTGGCAATGTATTCGTCGCTAAGCTCATAGCTGCCATCGTTATCCGTAAGCTGGCCGTTTTCGTCATAGGCCGTGTTAAGGTAGCTGAAAAGTGAAAGCGCGCCATAGTATATATCATAGCCGGACTGCTCAAAAAGCCTGTCAAAATCCGGAAGCTCAACGCTTATATGAACACTTTTGCCGTTTATTTCGGCATTGATTCCCGTGCTTTGCATAAGCTGCCGCTCCGGCTCCGCAACCGTTGCGCACAGCGCGGCCATGAGCCGCCAGTCAAGTCCGGACTCAAGGCTTACTACCGTCTCCGTAACACTCTCAAAAAGCTCGCGAGCCTTCAAACCCGCAGCCTCGGCGCAGGCTGCGGCCTCATTTTCGCACTTGCTGCAAAGCTCGGCATAGATGGGGTATCTTTCTATCAGCGACGGCATGTCCGTTAGGCCTGAGGACCTGTGGTCATATGCCGAAAAGTCCGGCGTAAAAGCTGCAACGAACGCCTCCGCAACGGCCTTTTCCATATCTTCAACAGAGGGCGCGGGCGTGGGGGTAGGGGAAGGCGCTGCCGTTGGCGTGGGGGCAGGGCTGTATTCTGGCGCGCTTTGAGCTACATAGCTTGGCGCGGCACAGCCGGATAAAAGAATTAAAGCGCACATAACGGCGGCACAAAGCTTTTTTGACATATTTACATGCTCCTTGTATATACGCCCTAAGATAAGCCTGTAAGGGTATATAGATAACAAAAATAACTATGCCATATATCATAAGAATAATCAAGAGGATAATTTGTTAAATATGTCCGGTATTGCTCCTAAGCGCCTTTGACTATATTGAAAATGTGGCGTATTATATTGTTATTAAAGGGATAGACATCCCAAAAGAACGGAGCGTACCATGAGCGAGAACTGTACCCACGATTGTTCATCCTGCGGGGAGAATTGCCCGAGCAGGAATTCATCACCGGCCGACTTTATTGAAAAGCTGAACCCGCTGAGCAAGGTCAACAAGACCATAGGCATAGTAAGCGGCAAGGGCGGCGTAGGCAAATCACTTGTTACAAGCATGCTTGCCGTCATGGCAAAAAGGGCCGGGCTTGATACTGCCGTGCTTGATGCGGACATAACAGGCCCTTCCATACCAAAGGCCTTTGGCTTGACAGGCATGGCGGAAGGCACGGAGCAGGGCATTTTGCCAAGAAAGACTGCCACAGGCATAGATGTTATGAGCATAAACCTTCTGCTTGACGACGTAACGGCCCCCGTTGTATGGCGCGGGCCGGTCATAGGCGGCGTAGTAAAGCAGTTTTGGCAGGACGTCATATGGCAGCATGAGGACGTTATGTTCATAGACATGCCGCCGGGCACGGGAGACGTTCCGCTTACAGTGTTCCAGTCCATACCGCTGGACGGCATAATTGTCGTCACCAGCCCGCAGGAGCTTGTAGGCATGATTGTTGAAAAGGCCGTGAACATGGCGGGAATGATGGATATACCCGTGCTTGGCATAGTTGAGAATATGAGCTATATCACCTGTCCGGACTGCGGAAGGAGGATATATCCGTTTGGCGAGAGCCGCGTTAAGGCCATAGCGCAGAAGTTCAACATACCGGTAACGGCGTCGCTGCCTATGGAGCCGGTAGTCGCCATGCTGTGCGACGAGGGCAAGATAGAGGCCGTTCAGCTTGACTGCCTTGAAGAGGTGTTTGACGCTATAAAGGCCCTGCCGGATAACTATAAGGAATGAACAAGGGAATAAACTGCGTATAAAGCAAAAAAAACTGCAACCTTGGCGGCGGCGTAAGCGTTACATATAGTGATGGTTATACCGCCGCTTTGTTCACGAATTGTTTCATTGCAAAGCCGGCTTATTGCATATAAACTATTGTTGGCAAATAAAGTAAGCTCAGCGTGCTTATTTTGCAATATATATAAGGGGTGATATGAATTGGAAGCCGTACCTAAAAAGGCAGCGGTGCAGCCCATAATACAGACGAGGAACGTCACCAAGGTATACCGCGTTGGCAGCGTGGACATACATGCGCTTAGGGGCGTTGACCTGAGCATAATGCCAGGCGAGCTCTGCTGCATAGTCGGCAGGAGCGGCAGCGGAAAATCCACGCTTTTGAACGTGCTGGCAGGTCTTGAGCACGTTACCGGCGGCGAGATAGTTATAGCCGGCAAAAGGCTTGACAAGATGACGCAAAGCGAGCTTATCGTGTTCAGGCAGAAGCATGTCGGCTTCATATTCCAATCCTTTAACCTTATGCCGTACTACACGGCAGTTGAAAACGTGGCTTTCCCGTTGTCCTTTAGAGGAGTGCCGAGGAAGCGGCGCGAAAGGCTTGCGGTAGATGCGCTTAAGGTCATGGGGTTAGGCGACCATCTTAAGCACAAGCCGTCCCAGATGTCCGGCGGCCAGCAGCAGCGCGTTGGCATAGCGAGGGCGCTTGTTACTGACCCTGACATAGTGTTTGCAGACGAGCCTACGGGCAATCTTGACTCCAACACCTCTGATGATGTTATGCGCACCATATGCGAGGTTATGCGCAGCCGCGGCAAAACGCTTGTTATGGTTACGCACGACCCGAACATGGCGGCCTTTGCCGACAAGGTGATAAAGATACTTGACGGCAGAGTGGTGGACGTTACATACAACGAAGAACCGGCTTACAAGCGCCCAAAGGCGGCTAAGCCTAACGATAACGAAAAACAGGGAGATTCACAGCAATGAAGCAGAGAATAACAGCACTTTTTTTGGCGGCCGTACTTTTTGCGGCCATCTGCCCCGCAGTATTGGCGGAGGGCGGCGAAGGCGGAGGAACCATGCCCACAGCTAAAGAGGTGAGCATATCCGTTAGCTCGCCCATACTTGGCACAGGTATAGTATATATACCCATAACCATAACAAACATGACCGATGCGCCGGTTTCGCTTGATAGCGTCACCAGCAAAAATGGTCTTTTCAGCAACATTACTTTTACTAAAGAGGATGAACTTAACACCGTTGAATCCCAAAAGTCAAGGGATATACTGCTTACAGCGACCCTGAATACCGCAATGCCCGGTACTTATGCGGATCTGCTTTCATTCAAGCTTTCAAATAAAGAAAAGAAAACCGCAAACGTTACCCTTACTATACCCGAGATGCAGCCCCAGACCTCGCCTGAGCCGGGCAAGGCTACGGCTGCGTTCAGGCTGTCGAGCTTTGACGTCAACGGGCTTATAGTTCCTACCGCTGCGGGCAAAAACGGCGGCAAGGTGCAGGTAAGGCTTCCGCTTTTATGCGTCGACGGCCCTGTTTCCAACATAAAGGCCGTGCCAAAGCTTTCCACCAGCCTTGACGAGTTCCCGTTCGCAATAGAGCAGGTGGACTATACTATCGGCTATAACGGCATGATAGGCGTGAACCAGATAATCGAGTTCCAGTTCAACCTGCGCTTTGCCGACAAGGTAACCGCCGGCGTCAAAAAGGTGGATTTCACCATAACCTATGATCGCGGCTGGGCCTCCGCCACAGGCGACAGCAGCGAAAGCTGCGACATAAGCCTGTATGTAAACGTCACAAGGGGCTATGAGGCAGCGGGCAGCGAGCCTGGCGGCGAGACTACAGCCGCTTTGCCCAAAATAGTTGTGGATAGCTATAGCTTCTCATCTGATAAGATATACGCAGGCGAGGACTTCGACCTTACCTTTACCGTGCGCAACACCTCCAACGAGGAGGACACAAAGAGCATACTCGTTACCATGACCAACAACGCCGAAACGGGCAAGCTGACCCCGGCTGAGGGCTCCAACACGCTGTATATAGATAAGCTTGCTAAGGGCGAAAGCAAGACCATGACGATGAGCATCGCCACCGCGCCCGATACCGAGGCCAAGGCATATGAGCTAAAGCTCGATTTTGACTACGAGGGCGCAAAGACCCGCCCCGCGACGCTTGCTAAGGGCGCATCCAGCGCATCCATACCCGTTACGGTGCTGCAAAAGATACGCCTGAAGATAGACGAACCGGCCGTTGACGGCGAAGCGATGGAGGGCGAAAGCGTTCCGGTGTACTTTTCGCTTTACAATATGGGCAGAAGCCCCATATACAACTGCATGGTGAGCGTTGAGGGCGACGGGCTTTCGCTGGAAGATAGCTTCTTCCAGGGCACGGTTGCCGCGGGCAACAGCATGCGCGCCGACCTTTCCGTAATAACCGCCACGCCCGGCCAGATAGACGGCGAAATAGTTATAACATACGAGGATTCGCTTGAGGAGAAGATGGAGGAGCGGCTGCCGCTGAGCCTTTATGTAAGCGAAGCATATAATCCGGATATGTATCCGGAAGGAGGCGACCCGAACGGCATGATAGATACCATGGGAGGCATGGAAGACCCATCAGCATCTGGCGGCATACCTGTGTGGGCATGGATAGTCGGCGGCGTAGTCGCAGCCGCGGCGATAGTGGTTGCCATAATACTGCTTAAAAAGAAGCGCGCCAAGATGCTGGAGGACGTATGAAATTCCCTGATCTGCTCCACACAGCGTTTTTGAACCTGTGGCGGCGCAAGCTCAGGGCATTCCTTACGGTCCTGGGCATGGTGATAGGCACAAGCAGCATAGTCGTCATGGTATCGCTCGGCGTGGGCATTAGGCAATCCATGATAGAGAGCTATGCCAGCATGGGCAGCCTTACCAACATAACCGTATCAAACTGGCGCCGCACGGAAAGCACATCGGGCAATGTTTCCTATCAGGAAGTAAAGCTCGACAAAAAAGCTGTGGACAATATAAGAAGAATACCGGGCGTTGTGGCGGCAATGCCTCAGATAACCGCATGGGGCATGCTGATGAGCGGTAAATACGCCACGGATGTCAGCATAATGGGCATAGATATGGAACAGGCCGCGCTTTTCGGCATAGAGATAGCGGAGGGCGAGTTCCCGTCTAACAAAATGGCGGGCGGCAAGGTGCCGATGCTGATGAGCGCCAGCATATACAATAATTTCTATGACCCCAACGCCAACCGCTGGAGTCCGGCAATAGATAAGGACGGTAACCCGAAGGTGACCTCAAAGTCCAGATTAAAGCTGACGTTTGACTATAATCAGGTCTATGGCAACGGCATGGGAAATGACCCGGGCTATGTTCAGGGCAAGGTCTATACCGTTGTGCCTTCTGGCCAGATGACAGAGAGCGGCAACGACTTCAGCTGGTACTGCATGGTGGATATAAAGGTGCTTGAAAAGCTGGCCAAGGAGAACCCAAATTATATCACGCTGGACAAAAAGAACTACAGCCAGGTGATAGTCAAGTGCGACGAGATAGACAACGTGCTTGAAATAAAGAAAAAGATAGAGGATATGGGCTTTGGCGCGAGCTGCATACAGGAATGGCTGGAGCAGAGCGAGCAGCAGATCAAGCAGACGCAGTATCTTCTTGGCGCGATAGGCGGAGTGTCGCTGCTGGTGGCGGCGATAGGCATAATGAACACCATGATGATGAGCATATATGAGCGTACCAAGGAGATAGGTATAATCAAGGTGCTTGGCTGCCGCATGTCCAACATTGCAGCGCTGTTCCTGACGGAGGCCGCATATATCGGCTTCTTCGGCGGGGCGCTGGGCCTGGGCCTGAGCTACGGGCTTAGCGTAGCGCTTAACAATTTCCTTGTGGATAGCGGCTTCAGGAGCGTGATACCGGCATATCTTGCGGTAGGCGCGCTGGTGTTCTCCGTTGTGGTGGCGCTTATATCCGGACTGTATCCTGCGTTAAGGGCGATGAAGCTATCGCCGCTTGCCGCTATAAGGAACGAATAAACGAAACGTGCAGAATACTCAGGGCCTCACATTTGTGAGGCCCAACAGCCTGTCGATAAACCCCGGGGTTGATAAGGGGCCGCAGCCCCTTATGTTCAATCCACCTATGAGGGTATGTAAGATGAAGATGCGTCCAAAAAAATCTTGGTTGTTTTTTACAATTGTTATTCTAATCGTTATTGCTGTTTTGGCTGTTGCTATGCTGTCGTTTCCGATGCATCCATCTCCAGAATATAGCGTTAATACATATGAAGATTTGTCGGAAGAAATAAAGGGTTTATGTTCTCTTCCATCAAAAGAAGTGCTACCTAATATAGAAGTTAAATATACTGTTTATCTTGAATCGCGGTTTTCAAACAAAAAAGCTGGTTATATTATGAGCTTCAATTCAACTGAAACCGGCACAGAAGAATTAACTATATCCTGTAAATCCATAGATGTCCTTCAAAACGAATCACTTCAGATGACGCCGACATTAAGCTATAATGAAGTAAAGCTATTCGAGGATAGAAACCACATATACTTCATACTTGATGGTTTTCGCTACGACATACACGGTTCTGTAGTCACTGATACATTTGCACAAGATGCCACTTTAATTGCAAAAAGTATTATTGACGCTCAAGTAAAAGCATATTAACCTATACAAGGTGAGCAAGCACTTTGGGCTTGCTCACCTTATTTGGTATAACGCAAGGCAGTTAGTGACTATCAATGGTGATACTACATTTTAGAATAGCAGGGCGACTGTCCGTGTGTGTTGTTTGAGGTCTGCTTCTTTATTAACCATGAGCATTTGTGCAAGAATTGATGTAAACGATGTAAATGCTCTAACCCACAAACTATGGAATCCGTTTCAATAAAATCCGTCACCTGAATAAAAAACTATTGTTTTCTTATCCATTTAACAATATGCACTTTAATTATCGCTTGGAAGCCTGATCTCGAACTCAGCGGAATAGTCTCCTACATATATAGTATAAATGCCTTCCTCTAATCTGCCGGATAGAAGATACTCTTCATTTGCAGATGTAGCATTTACCTCTATGGAACATTCACTGCTCTCGTTATACAGCATTTCTCCGTCGCTATTTCGTACAAGCTTTACAGAATTGCTTACTGCCACGTCCTCGTCTGTACCGTTTAATATACGAAAATAGATTCTGTCCTTACTATATTCATAGACATCTATCTCTACCAGTCCATTGTCAGGATTGTTCTTGCCCGCAAGCTCCTCATCGGTTTTCTCCTTTGTAACAAGCCCCGGCTCTAAGGTTCCTCTCTCCTTGTATTGTTCTATCACCTTATCAATCTCAGCCAGCTTCGCGCTATAAGACACTGGATAGACTTGTGATGAAAATGATACTCTGGTACTATCCTCAAATTTGAATGAATAGCTGTAACTGGGTCCATCGGCCACGAACATATCGGTGAACTTCTTGTCATTCCAGTTCTGCATCTTGTATTTTCTGAACACACTCTCTATATCGGCAAGGACAGCCTTATCCAGCTTATATTCAGTGATGTCATCGTCTTCATACCACCATTCTGTGTCGGAGTATGTCAGGATAACTTCGCCATCAATAATGCTTATCTCTGTGGAATTACCGCCTCCGTTCATACCACCGCCGCTTGAATATACATACGATATAAGTCCCTTATTCTTGACATTGGGCACTTTACTACAACCAAATAATCCAAAAATCAATAATCCTCCAATAACAAAAAGAATTATTCTCTTATCCATTATGATGACCTCCTTTCATAATTTTCTCCGCACATTCAATTACGAATATTCTTGTCTCACAATGGTATCACACAAAACGGTTGCTTTTTATCTCACTGACAAATTAAAAAGCGCAAGATGCCCTGCAGTCAATACGGCTGAATTTGCCATTTTGTAACGAGTTGCCACACGCGTGTGATGTGATCGATAAATAAAGAGGCAAATTTATTCGGTTTATGAAGTCCCGAAACCCGCATAAATACCGGCTTTTTCGGCGTTTTACTTGTCCAAAGGCTTCATCGTGGGGATTTTCGTGACCAGCCTTAGATAAGCTCCGCTTAGCGTCTATAAGTCCAGACCGGCATCTACTCGTTTGAAGCTGGGGTAAGCTCAGTTACGCCTAATTCAGAT
>ERZ860322.1057-NODE-1057-length-17229-cov-3.725981_pt1 | contig 17229 bp, 15 predicted proteins | sample MGYA00509979_ERZ860322 | MGnify/ENA primary metagenome ERZ860322 (study PRJEB30046, sample SAMN00715217) | human gut metagenome | study: EMG produced TPA metagenomics assembly of the A metagenome-wide association study of gut microbiota in type 2...
ACGGCGCGCAGTACCACAACTTCCGCGACTATTACTTTGACAAGAAGTAATTCCTAACAGCAATAAAGCAAAAAGGAACGGCGCGCGCCGTTCCTTTTTGCTTTTCTTATTCCATCTTTTATGATAAACTTTGCAAAAGTGGGAACTTCCCCCCTCTCTTTCGCGTCTAAAGAGACGGAAGATGGTTGTATTCCGCAGAAAAGGAGGATTTCCGATGAAAAGAGCATTCCTTCGCACGTTTGTTTGCGCGCTCCTCGCGTCCCTTGCACTCACGACCTTCGCCCTTGCCGACAGCGGGCCAAAGCCCCAGCTCACCGTGCGCGTCGAAAACGCGCCGCAGGAGCCTTACTACCTCGATCTGCTCGCTGAGGGCGACTGGGGCGAGAGCGGCGAGAGCAGTTATGACGGCGTCGACTGGAGCTATCACGGCAAAGAGGATACGCTCGACCCCGATCTCCTGGCGCTTCTGCGTGAGAATGTTCCCTCGGGCTGGCACGCCTGCGTTGCGCAGGGCACGACCGGCGCGCCGATGTGGGGCGAGCTGTACGCGGAAGGGACGGATGCCTTCGGCAATGACCTGCACGTTTTCGGCTATCACGGCGTACCGAGCACCTACCGCATCATTCTTGTCACGCAGTCCGGCAAGGTCTGGATCTCCGACACGCTCGAGCGGAAGGTGCTGCAATCGAGCGTGACCGTCCACTGGGCAGATGATGCAGAAAGCACCACCGTCACCGTTCCCTCGACCGTCACCGGCTATTTGCTGCAATTTCTTGCGACGCTCGTGCCGACGCTTCTCATCGAGGGTATCCTGCTGCTTCTGTTCCGGTATTCATGGAAACAGAATTGGAAAGCATTTTTGCTTGTCAACCTCGTCACACAGGGGGTTCTGGCGGCTGCAAGCAGCGTTCTGAACCTGCAAAACGGTGCAGCCCTCTGGAACTATTTCCTTTTCCTCCTCCCAATGGAGGCGGTCATCCTGCTCATTGAGCTCTATCTCTACGCCGGCCGCGGTCTGCTCACCGGCCACAGCAAGGGCCGCGCCGCGCTCTATGCCGTCACGGCGAACTTTGCCTCGGCGGTCCTCGGCTACTACCTTGCCGAGCCCGTCTGGAGCTTCGTCGTGTCCATCTCGTGAATACCATCCGCAGCGCGGCGTTCTTCCACTGGGAGAACGCCGCGTTTTTCGGCAAGTCTTACTTGACAAGCCCTTTTTGACTCCTTATAATAATTCGCATCGCACAAGCGCTCCTCGCAGGAGCCTTTTTTTATGTTTTCGGAGAAAGAGAGAATACCGTCATGCAAAAGAGATCCAACCCCGCAGCACTGCTGCCGATCTTCGTTTTCCTGTTCCTGTACCTGGGCCTCGGCCTTGTTTTTGAGTATGTGCTCAAGATCCCGATGGGATTTTATTCCATCCCCATCGTCGTCGTTTTCCTCATCGCGCTACTCGTGGCCTGCTGCCAGAACCGCGCGCTGTCGTTTGATGAAAAGCTCGTGCTGATGGGCAAGGGCATCGGCGATAAGAACATCGTCACGATGCTGCTCATCTTCCTCGCCGCCGGCATATTCGTCGGCGTGGTGGGCCGCTCGAGCGCAGAGAGCGTTGCGTACTTCATGCTCTCTCTCATTCCCGCAAAGTTCGCCGTGGCGGTGCTCTTCGTCGTCAGCTGCTTTGTCTCCACCGCAATGGGCACGAGCGTCGGTACCATCACGCTCATCACGCCCATCGCCATCCCCATCGCCGCAGCCAGCGGTTACTCCCTGCCGCTGTGCATCGCGTCCGTCATGGGCGGCGCCATGTTCGGCGACAACCTGAGCTTCATTTCCGACACCACCATCGCCGCCTGCAACGGTCAGGGCTGCGCGATGAAAGATAAATTCCGCGAGAATTTCCACATCGCGCTTCCCGCTGCGCTCGCCTCTCTTGCGCTCATTCTCGTGCTGACGCTCCGCGCCGATGTCACGCCCGCAGAGATCCCGCCCTATAACCTCATTCAGATCATTCCCTATGTGCTGGTGCTCATCGGCGGCATCATCGGCATCAATGTCTTTGTCGTGCTGCTCATCGGCATCGTCTCCGGCTCGGTCATCGCGCTGGCAACCGGCGCGACCGGCCAGAGCGGTATCCTCGCGGTCAAGGCGCTGCTTGAGAATATGGGCAGCGGCGCCGCCGGTATGTTCGAAACGTCGATGGTCGCGATCCTGGTCTCTGCCATCTGCGCGCTGATCCGTGAATTCGGCGGCTTCGAGGCGCTGCTCGGCTGGATTCGCCGGGCGTTCCGCGGTAAGCGCGGCGGCCAGATCGGCATGGGCCTGCTCGTCGGCGCGATGGACATTGCCACAGCGAACAATACCGTTGCCATCGTCATGGCGAATCCCATCGCCAAGGAAATGAGCGAGGAATACGGCATCACGCCGCGCAAGGCCGCCTCTCTGCTCGACACGTTCTCCTGCATTTTCCAGGGCATCATTCCCTACGGCGCGCAGATGCTCGTTGCCATCTCCGCAGCGCACGAGCTCGGTTACAACATCTCCGCCTTCGACATCATCCCGAACCTGTTCTACCCCTACCTGCTGGCGGTGAGCTCGCTGTTCTTCATCGCCGTGGACGGCAAGAAGAAGGGGGTATGACCTTCTCCGAATAAGTGAATGCAAAAAGCGCAGGAAAGGAAGCGACTATGGCATCCATCATTGAAATTCAAAATTTTTCCGATCCCGCACTCGATCTCTATGCGCGGCTGACGGAAAATCAGCTCTTAAACCGCGCTGATCCGGAAAACGCGCTTTTCGTCGCAGAAAGTCCGCTCGTCATCGGCCGCGCGCTCGACGCAGGCTGTAAGCCGGTTTCCTTTCTGATGGAGCGCCAGCACATTGAGGGCAAGGGCCGCGAGATCCTCGCGCGCTGCTGTCAAGATGTTCCGGTTTACACCGCTGAGGAATCCGTGCTCGCACAGCTCACCGGCTTCCATCTGACGCGCGGAATGCTCTGCGCCATGCGCCGGCCGAAGCTGCCGTCAGTCGAAGAAGTCTGCCGCAACGCACGGCGCATCGTTGTGCTCGAAAACGTAATGAACCCGACGAACATCGGCGCGATCTTCCGCTCCGCCGCTGCGCTCGGTATGGACGCCGTGCTGTTAACCTGCGCAGGCAGCGACCCGCTCTACCGCCGCGCCTCGCGCGTGAGCATGGGCAATGTCTTCCTCATTCCGTGGACATATCTCCCCGAGGAAGGCGATTGGACACAGCTTCTGCGCTCTTTCGGCTTCCGCACGGTCGCCATGGCGCTGCGCGACGACTCCGTGCGGCTTGATGACCCCCGCCTCGCCGCGGAGGAAAAGCTTGCCATCGTCATGGGCACGGAGGGTGACGGCCTCGCAAGCACCACCATTGCAAGCTGCGACTACACAGTCAAGATCCCGATGTACCATGGCGTCGACTCACTCAATGTCGCTGCGGCAAGCGCCGTGGCGTTCTACGAGCTGGGGCTTCCTCCGCCGAACGAAAAGGAGGACTGACATGCTGAACAACACCGGCTTCGACCTCTGGGCCGACGGCTACGACAAGAGCGTCGGCCTCTCCGACGAGAATGACCGCTACCCCTTCGCAGGCTATCGTGCCATGATGAACGCGCTCTATCAGCGCGTGCTTGCACAAAGCGGTCATGACGTGTTAGACATTGGCTTCGGCACGGGCGTTTTGACCTCAAGGCTCTATGAGCAGGGCTGCCAAATCTATGGACAGGATTTTTCCGCGCGCATGATCGAGCTGGCGCAGGCAAAAATGCCGGAAGCCAAGCTCTATCAGGGCGACTTTTCCAAGGGGCTTGTGCCCGAGCTCTGCCCGCGACAGTATGATGCCATCATCGCGACCTACTCGCTCCACCATCTGACGGACGCGCAGAAAATTGACTTTCTGCGCGCACTCCTACCGCTTTTGAAGCAGGACGGCTGCATTTTCATTGGCGACGTCGCCTTCCGCACCCGTGACGAGCTCGAAGCGTGCCGAAACGCGGCGGGCAGTGAATGGGACGAGGATGAAATTTACTTCGTCTACGACGAGCTCCACTCACAATTCTCCGCGCTGACGTTTGAATCCTTCTCCCACTGCACCGCCCTCCTGACGCTACGTAAGTAGTTTCCCAGGAAATATGATAAAGCCCCTCCGCACGGTCAGACCGTGCGGAGGGGCTTTCTGTATAGTATTTTCACTTGTCAGCCATTCAGATGGTCAAGGATCGCATTGATGAGCTGCTCCTTGCCCGTCCCCTTTTCCGCAGAGAAGGGGACGATGATCTCATCGTCGCGCAGATTCAGCGTTTCACGGATCTTGGCAAGATTCGGTTCCACCTCGCGCGCTTTGAGCTTGTCGAGCTTATTCGCCACGATCACGACGGGGCAGCCGGTCTGCACAAAGTAGTCGTGCATTGTCACGTCGTCCGCCGTCGGCTTGTGCCGCGCGTCAACGATCTGCACGCCGAGGTGAATAAGTCCCGCACTCTGGAAGTAGTCCTCCATGAGCTTGCCCCAGCGGTCGCGCTCGGCCTTGGAGACCTTGGCGTAGCCATAGCCCGGCAAGTCGACGAGGTAGAGCTTGCCGTCGATCTTGAAGTAGTTGATCTGCGAGGTCTTGCCCGGGGACGCGCCCACGCGGGCAAAGTTCTTGCGGTTCACGATCCGGTTGATGACCGAGGATTTGCCGACGTTCGACCGCCCTGCAAACGCGAGCTGCGGCATTCCGTCGCGCACAAACTGCTTCTCCGACGCCGCCGAGAGGACAAATTCCACCCTGTTGAAATTGATCGCCATGGTTTTCGTTTCCTTTCAGCTCATTTCGCCCGCACGCAGCGCACCGGGCGCTGCCTCCTGCATGGGCAGGTAAGTCTCATGTGCGGCAGCGGTGCATTTTTCCGGCAGAACGAGCGCCTCAGCAAAGACGGCGTCCACCGTTTCCACCGGCACAAAGCGCAGCTTCTTGCGCACCAGCGGGTCGATCTCATCGAGATCCTTTTCGTTCTCCTTCGGCAGGAGGACAGTATGTACGCCCGCGCGCAGCGCGCCCATCGTCTTCTCGCGCAGTCCCCCGATGGCAAGCACGCGGCCGCGCAGCGTGATCTCACCGGTCATGGCGATCTCGCGGTGCACCGGCCGGTTCGTCAGCGCCGAGAGCACCGCCGTTGCGATGGCGATGCCGGCGCTCGGGCCGTCCTTGGGAATGGCGCCCTCGGGGAAGTGAATGTGAATGTCCTTTGTTTTATAGAAGTCCGCTGCAATGCCGAGCTCCTGTGCCCGCTGGCGCAGGCACGAGAGCGCCGCGCGGCAGCTCTCCTGCATCACGTCGCCAAGGTTGCCCGTCAGCTCCAGCTTGCCGCTGCCGTCCATCACGCCGACCTCAACCGGCAGGATCTCACCGCCCGCTTCCGTCCACGCAAGGCCGTTTACCACGCCGACGAGATCCTTTTCCGGGATCTTATCCTGCGTGCTCCGCGGCGTGCCGAGGAAATCTGCGAGGTTCTTCTCTGTAACGGTAACTCGCTTTACATCACTTGTTGTGAGCTGCATTGCGGTCTTTCGGCAGATCTTGCCAAGCTGGCGTTCCAGCGACCGCACGCCGCTCTCGCGCGTGTAGCGCGCGATGACCGCGCGCAGGGCGCTTTCTTCCACGCGCAGGCTCGAAGCCGTCAGTCCGTGTGCCTGACGCTCCTTGGGCAGAAGGTGGCGCTGTGCGATCTGCACCTTTTCCTCGTCCGTATAGCTCGGGATCTCAATGATCTCCATGCGGTCGAGCAGCGGGCGGGGAATGGTGTCGAGCGTATTGGCCGTCATGATGAACATCACGCGGCTCAAATCGACAGGAATCTCCAGATAGTGGTCGCGGAAAGCGTAGTTCTGCTCGCTGTCAAGCACCTCGAGCAGTGCGCTTGCGGGGTCGCCGCGACCGTCGCTCGAGAGCTTGTCTACCTCATCGAGCACGAGCAGCGGGTTCATCGAACCGCTGCGGGAAATAGCTTCGATGATGCGGCCGGGCATCGCGCCGATGTAGGTCTTGCGATGGCCGCGGATGTCCGCCTCGTCGCGCACGCCGCCGAGTGACAGCCGCGCGACCTTGCGGTTCATCGCCTTGGCAACGGACAGTGCGATCGACGTCTTGCCGACGCCCGGAGGGCCGACCAGACAGAGGATCTGCCCCTTTGCCTCGGGGTTGAGCTGGCGCACGGCAATGAATTCCAGAATGCGTTCCTTGACCTTTTGCAGTCCATAGTGGTCGTGGTCAAGGATCCTGCGCGCGGCTTCCACGCTCGCGCGCTCCTTTGTCTCCTCGCCCCAGGGCATTTCCATGCAGGTATCGAGATAGTTGCGCAGCACGCTCGCTTCGGCGCTGCCGAAGGGCTGCCTTGCAAGGCGGTCAACGTCCTTGAGGAGTTTCTTTTCTGTTTCCTCGTTCAGGTGCGCCTTAGCGATCTTTGCGCGGTATTCATCGAGTTCTTCGTCCTCGCCGCCCTCGCCGATCTCGTCCTGCAAGACTTTGATCTGCTCGCGCAGGACAAAATCCTTCTGGATCTTGCCGACACGGGAGCGAACTTTGCTCTCGATGTCCTGCTCCATGGCGGTCACTTCGATCTCGCGGCGCAGGATCTCGTTCATGCGCTGCAATCTCGGCAGCGGACGCAGCTCGCTCAGAATATCCTGCTTGTCCTGATAGCGCAGGTTGAGCTGCTGGGCAATAAAATCAGCAAGATAGCCGGGATCGTTTGTTGAGAGAATGGCGGCATAGACGTCGTCCGGCAGCTTCTGTGCAAGCTCGGCATATTCCGTCACGCTGGCGTAGGTCTGGCGCAGCATCGCCTCCGTCCGCTTTCCGCTGCGCGGCGCTGCGGATTCTTCAACGAGCTCCACCTGCGCCTGCAAAAACGGCTCGCGCTGCCAGAGTCTTTTGAGGCGGGCGCGGCATGCGCCCTCCATCATCACGCGCAGCACATGGTCAGTCACACGCAGGATCTGCGTCACACGCGCAACCGTACCGATCTCATACAGGTCTTTTTCCTCCGGCTGCTCCACGCCGATCTCCTTCTGCGTGACGAGGAAGATCTCCTCCCCGTTTTCCATGGCGCGCTCAAGCGCGCGCACCGAGATCGGGCGCTCAAGATCAAAGCTCGTATTCATGCGCGGGAACACGTTGAGCCCGCGCATGGCAATGACCGGAAGATTTTTTGTTACAGGTTCCATGCTTTCTCCTTACGAAGCGGGCTCTGCCAACAGCGGCGGCTGAGGCTCCTCCCCTTCTTTGTTCGTGCGGTGGGAAATTATCGGCTCTTCCGTCCCCTCCACGCAGCCCAGCGTGATGGTCACGCGGTCGATCGTGCGGTCAGACGGAATGTCGTACATCACGCGCATCAAAAGTCCCTCCATCACCGCGCGCAGACCGCGCGCACCGATCTTTCGCGCAATGGCCTTGTCAGCGATCGCCTCGAGCGCGCCGGGCTCAAACGTAAGCTCAGCGTCATCGTAGGAGAAAAGCTTCTGATACTGCTTGACGAGCGCGTTTTTCGGCTGCGTCAGGATCTTGACGAGATCCTCGCGCGTGAGCGCGTCGAGCGCCGTGATGACCGGAAGTCGGCCAACCAGTTCGGGAATGATGCCGAATTTGAGAATATCGTGCGGCTGCACCTCGCGCAGGATCCTGCTCTCGTCCACGTCGTTCTTGCTCTTGAGTTCTGCGCCGAAGCCCATCGACTTGCGGTCGAGGCGGCTTTCGATGATTTTCTCAATGCCCTCAAACGCACCGCCGCAGATGAAGAGAATATTGTGCGTGTCGATCTGGATAAATTCCTGGTGCGGGTGCTTGCGCCCGCCCTGCGGCGGGACGTTGGCGACCGTACCCTCGACAATCTTCAGCAGCGCCTGCTGCACACCCTCGCCGGAAACGTCGCGCGTGATGGAGGTATTCTCGCTCTTGCGGGCGATCTTGTCGATCTCGTCGACATAGATGATGCCACGCTCGGCAAGCTCCACATCGTAATCCGCCGCCTGCAAGAGGCGAAGCAGAATGTTCTCCACATCGTCGCCGACATAGCCCGCTTCGGTGAGCGTCGTCGCGTCTGCGATCGCAAACGGCACCTTCAGGATACGGGCAAGCGTCGCGAAGAGGGTCTGGCCGCTGCCGGTGGGGCCAAGAAGCAGGATATTGCTCTTTTGCAGCTCAACTTCGTCGCCGCCACCGAAGAAAATGCGCTTATAGTGGTTGTAAACGGACACGGACAGCGCAACTTTCGCCGCCTCCTGCCCGATGATATACTGGTCGAGCACCTCGTGGATCTCGCGCGGCGTGGGAATGGAATCCGGTGCCTCCAGCTCGTCATGCGGCTCGTAGCCGTCTTCCAGCACGTCCATGCACAGCTGCACGCACTCATCGCAAATGCGCACGCCGGGGCCCTGGATCATGCGATGCACTTCACGCTCGCTCTTACCGCAGAACGAGCAGCGAAGTTCCTTCTTCTTATCTTCACTCATCATGCAAAAATCCTTATCTCTTGTAAATGACCTTGTCCACAAGGCCGTAGGCCTGCGCTTCGTCGGCCGTCATCCAGTGGTCGCGCTCGGAGTCGAGCTTGACCTGTTCGGGCGTCTTGCCGGTGTTCTCGGCCAGGATCTTGTTCAAGCGCTGCTTGATGCGCAGGAAGTGCTCCACGTCGCTCTCCATGTCGGTCACCTTGCCCTGCGTACCGGCGGAGGGCTGATGGATCATGATCTCCGCGTTCGGCAGCGCAATGCGCTTGCCCTTAGCGCCGGAAGAGAGCAGGAACGCGCCCATACTGGCGGCAAGACCCACGCAGATGGTGGACACATCACACTTGATATACTGCATGGTGTCGTAGATCGCCATACCGGCCGTCACGCTGCCGCCGGGGGAGTTGATATAGAGCTGAATGTCCTTGTCGGGGTCTTTGGCCTCAAGAAACAACAGCTGCGAGACGATCAGGCTCGCGGTCGCATCGTTGACCTCTTCGCCGAGGAAGATGATACGATCTTCCAGCAGGCGGGAGAAAATGTCGTAAGAGCGCTCACCGCGGTTGGTCTGTTCAATGACATAAGGGACTAAACTCATTTTGGTAACCTCCTTGTTCATACCCTGTTCAAAAAAATGGTATGTACACAATCAACCACAAATGGCAGGCATTTGTGGTTGATCGTCGTTTCTATCTATTATGGCCGCTTTGCCGATTATTCAGCCTTTTCTTCTTCCTTCTTGGCAGTCTTCTTGGCAGCGGTCTTCTTGGCGGGCTTTTCCTCGCCCTCAGCGGCTTCGCCCTCGGCTTCCTTCTTAGGAGCCTTCTTCTTTTCGACCTTTGCGCTGTCCACGACGACGCTGATGGCCTTGTCGCGGATGAGCTGGGCGCGGACGCTCATGGGATCGAGATACTTCTTCAGCTCGTTCACGTCCATGCTGTACTTCTCAGCAAGGTCGGTGTACTGCTTTTCGACCTCCTCGTCGGTCGCATCAAGGTTCTCTTCCTTGATGATGGCGTTCACAGCGAGATCCATGCGCACCTGACGCATTGCGGGCTCCTTGCCGTCCTCCATGAACTTCTGCTCGTTCATGTTGGTCATCTTGCAGTACTGGTCATAGGGGATGCCCTGTGCCTGCAGACGCTGCTTGAAATCCTCGAGGAAGCGGGCACACTGCTCTTCGATCATCGCGTCGGGAATGTCGCACTCGATGCCCTCGGCGACCTTCTCCATGAGGCTGCTCTCGACCGTGAACTTCGCGGCCTGCTCGCGCTGCTCGGTGATCTCACGCTTGATGCTGTCCTTGAGCTCCTTGAGCGTGTCGTATTCGGACACGTCCTTGGCAAAATCATCGTCGAGCTTGGGCAGTTCCTTGCACTTGATCTCCTTAGCCTTGACGTGGAAGACGACCTTCTTGCCGGCCAGATCCTTGTGGTAATCCTCGGGGAAGGTGATGTCGAGATTCTTCTCCTCACCGGCCTTCATGCCGATGACCTGATCCTCAAAGCCGGGAACGAAGCTGCCGGAACCGAGCTCGAGCTCGTAGTTCTCGCCCTTGCCGCCCTCGAACGCCTCGCCATTGTCGAAGCCTTCGAAGTCGATGACGGCGATGTCGCCCTTCTTGGCCTTGCGGTCAACAGAGACGAGGCGGGCGTTGCGCTCGGCCATCTCGTTCAGGCGCTCCTTAACGTCGTCAGCGCTGACCTTGACCTCTTCCTTCTCCGCGGTCAGGCCCTTGTACTCGCCGAGCTTGACCTCAGGATACACGGCAACGGTCGCCTTGAAGGTGAAGCCGTTCTCGTCGATCTTGTCGTCCACGATCTCGACCTCGGGATAGCCGACAACGTCGAGGCCGCTCTGGCCGATGGCCTGCGTATATGCCTCGGGCAGGGCGATGTCAACGGCATCGCTGTAGAAAACACCCGCGCCGTAGAGCTTCTCAATCATCTTGCGGGGGGCCTTGCCGGGGCGGAAGCCGGGAATGCTGAGCTTACCGCGTGCCTTGGCGTAAGCCTTGGCAACAGCGGCTTCAAACTCCTCCGCGCCGACCTCAACGGTCACCGCGACTCTGCTCTTTTCCAGCTTTTCAACATTTTTGACAGTCATGATTTCTTTTTCCTCCGTTTAACATCATAAGTAGGACAATGATGCTTTTGCAAAGTAGAATTATACCATAGCTTCTTCGGAATATCTACCCTTTTTTGCATCATTTTATGTCCTAATTGCAAATTTTTACCGGCTGAAAGGCGACATAATCCGCCGCGATCAGCGCATATTCGGTTTTTCCCCGCATTCCTTCGAACGCGCGGCGGTGCGTATAGCCGTGCAGATGCCCGTAATAACAGCGCTCGACCTCGTACTTATCGAGAAGCTCAAGCATCTCGGGGCACTGATAGCCCTGATAGATGGGCGGGTAGTGCAAAAAGCAGTAGATGGGCTTTCCTTCCGCCGCCTTGAGCGACGCCTCCAGCCGCAGCGCCTCGCGCGCGAGCATCTTGCCCGTGTGCGTCCCCGCAGCGTCCTCCTCATAAAACCACCCGCGCGTACCGCAGATGGCGTGGTCGCCGTAGAAAAAAGCGTTGTTATAGAGGATGTCGAGGGTCGTAATATCATGCTCGGCAAAGAATTTTTTCATCTTTGCAGCCGTCCCCCACCAGTAGTCGTGGTTGCCCTTCAAAAGGAGCTTTTTCCCCGGCAGCGCGTCGATAAACTGAAAATCCGGCAGCGACTGCTCGAGCGACATGCCCCACGAGATATCTCCCGCGATGACGATGACATCGTCATCGTTGAGCTTCGAGAAATTCTCCTGAATGCGCTCGACATAGTTCGCCCATTTGGGGCCGAACACGTCCATCGGCTTATTCGTGCCGAGCGATAAGTGCAGGTCGCCGATCGCATACAGAGCCATCGCCTGCCTCCCTTCTTTTTTCAAGTCAAAATGCGTTCTCGATGTATTCGATGCGCGTGGAGCGCGCGCTATGGTGCACATCGGTGTAGACCTCCGCCACATCGAAGCGGGCGGACGCGTCAAGACCGTGCATGCTCAAATAGAGCAGCGCGGCGGAGCGCAGCTTTTCCTGTTTTTTCGCCGTAACGGATTCGCGCGGCGCACCGTACTGCAAATTTGTGCGCAGCTTCACCTCGACGAACAGCAGCACGCCGTCCTGCTCGGCGATGAGGTCGATCTCGCCGAAGCGGCAGCGCCACTCTCTTTCCACGATACGGCAGCCGCGCTCGCTCAGATACTTTTCGACCAGCGCCTCGCCCCAGTCACCGTCCTGCTTGGTGCTCATCGCCGCGCCTCCCACTTTTTGAGGAACGTCTTGCGATGTACGGGGCTCGGGCCGTACCGATCAAGCATTTCGTAGTGGAGCTTTGTGCCGTAGCCCTTGTGCTTGGCGAACTGATACTCGGGGTACTGAGGATCCAGCACCTCGACCACGTAGCGGTCACGGCTGACCTTTGCCAGCACGCTCGCCGCCGCGATGGAAAGGCTCACGCCGTCCCCGCCGATGACAGTCTCGTGCGGCGTGGTGATCTTCGCCGATGCACCATGGTCGCGGTTGCCGTCGATGAGCGCGTAGTCCGCCGGAACCTCCAGCGCGTCGATGGCAAGCTGCATCGCCTTCATGCGCGCGCTGAGAATATCCGTCGCATCGATCTCGCTTGCGTCGACGGACGCGACGGCGCAGGCGACGGCTTTCTCGAAAATAACAGGGAAAAGCGCCTCGCGCTTTTTCTCCGTCAGCTTTTTGGAATCGTCCAGTCCTTCGATCACGCAGTCCGCCGGCAAGATGACCGCAGCGGCATACACCGGCCCCATCAGCGGCCCCGCGCCCGCCTCGTCCACGCCGCAGACGGCAGAAAAGCCCGCCGCGCGGGCTTTTTCCTCAAAATGCAGGTCGACGCTCATGCGCTTTCTCCCTCCGGCGGCAGTTCAAGTGTAAAGCGTCCCAGCTTGCCGCCGCGGAATTCATCGAGCAGAATGCGGCTCATCCGTTCGGTGTCCACCTCGCCGCCGGAGATCAAAAATCCGCGCTTGCGCCCCGCTTTTTCGAGCAGCGCGTAGCCGTCGTCTTCTTCGGCAACGGTGAGCTTATAGCGCTCCTCGATCGCCTTGGGATAATTCTTGCCGAGGTAGTCCATCAGGCGCATGGCGAGTTCCTCGATGTCGACGACCTCGTCGCGGATCGCGCCGGTGAAGGCAAGGCGCACGCCAACGCCGCTGTCTTCAAACTTCGGCCACAGGATTCCCGGCGTGTCGAGCAGCTCGAGCGTCTTGTCGACCGGCACCCACTGCTTCGTGCGCGTCACGCCCGGGCGATCCTCCGCCTTGGCGCTCTTGCGGCCGGATACTTTGTTGATGAAGGTCGACTTGCCGACGTTCGGAATGCCAAGCACCATCACGCGCAGCACGCGCCCGATCTGGCCCTTGGCCTCGTAAGAGGCGATCTTATCGCGCAGCAGCGCGCGCACGGCAGAAGAAAACTGCTTCACGCCGCCGCCCTGCTTGGCGTCCGTTTCGATGACGGCATAGCCAAGCGAGCGGAAATACGCCGCCCATTTTTTCGTCATTTCCGGGTCTGCCTGATCGACACGGTTCAAAACGATCAAACGGGGCTTACCCGCCGTCAGCTCGTCCACATCGGGGTTGCGGCTGCTCATGGGAATGCGTGCGTCTAAAATCTCGCACACAGCGTCCACATTGCCGAGCTCCGCCGTGATCATACGGCGGGTCTTGGTCATGTGTCCCGGGAACCAGCTGAGAGAATCCAACTGCATTTACTCTGCCCCCCTTTACTGCAAAAGGCCGATGCGGCCAAATTCGCGCTGCTCGGTCAGGTAGTCGCGGCCGGGAAAGACGAGAAAGACCGCCTTGCCGATGAGGAGCCGCGTATCCACCGTACCAAGAGACGAGTCACGACTGTCGTTCGAATGGTTGCGGTTATCGCCCATGAGGAACACCTCGCCCTCCGGCACGGTAAGCGGGAAAACAGTGCCTTCCTCGCGATACGTATAGTCGTTGATGTAATCCTCGTCCAAAAGCTCGCCGTCCACATAGACCTGTCCCAAGTCAAAGTCGATGTCCACGGTCTGTCCCGCGGTGGCGATGACGCGCTTGACGATGGGTTTATCGTCAAAGCTTTCCTTGCGGGCAATAACGATGTCGCCGACCCGATAGTCGCCGCAGAGCAGCGAATTCACCACGAGCAGACGGTCGCCGTCCTGAAGCGTCGGGATCATCGACGGGCCGGAAACACCCATCAAGCGCACAAGGAACGTAAACACGAGCACCACGACCAGCAGCGCCGAAACGAGCGAAGAAACAGTCTCATACACGTCGCGCCCGGGGATCTTTTCCACGATCTCCTCCTGCGCCTGCTCGTTGATCTCCAATTTCTGATCAAATTCGTCCATTTTGGTCTCCTCAATGCAGCGCCCGCGCAAAAGAAAAGCGATGCTCCCTTTTGCGGCAAAATGCGCCTGACTTTCTAATGTATTATTGTAGCACGCTTTTTGAAAAAGGCAACAAAAAAAGCGTGGTTGCAAAAACCACGCTTTTTTGTTCTCAAAGAATCTGTCTTACAGCTTCTCGCGGATCTTGGCAGCCTTACCGACGCGGCCGCGCAGGTAATAGAGCTTGGCGCGGCGGACATAACCGCTGCGCACGGTCTCGACCTTCTCGATGAGGGGAGAATGGACGGGGAACACCTTCTCGACGCCGACGCCGTAGGCGAGACGACGAACGGTGAAGGTCTCCTCAAGACCGCCGTGCTTCTTCGCGATAACGATGCCCTCGAAGACCTGGATACGCTCGCGGGAGCCTTCCTTGATCTTGACGTGAACGCGGACGGTATCGCCGACGTTGACGACGGGCATTTCCTTCTTCAGCTGCTGGGATTCGAGCTCTTTGATGAGATCCATGGGTAATTTCCTCCTATTTATAGGCGTTCTTGACCGCTTTTCTGTGGCGCTTTTGGGATTCTTTCACCCGCGCACGGCAGAGGACCGCCCTTTTCAAGCTATGGTAGCATATCATACGGCAGAACGAATTGCAAGCACTTTTTACAAAAAGAGAAAAAATGTGCTTTTCTCAGCGGAAAACGTTCATATCCTTGTCGTAAACTTCTTTTCTGCGCACGCGGACAAAGTCCGGTGCGATCTCCGGCAGGTGCCGCGTGATGGCTGCGCCGATGAGCGCGGGGTTGAGTCCGGGATCCTGCGCGGCGACGACGGCATCGGCGCGGATCAGATTCTCCTCCTCCGTCAGCGTCAGCGAACGAAGAAGCGGCGCGATGTTCAGTTCGGTCATACCCTTGTGCTTCGTGCGCTTTTCGACAAAGATCTCCTCCTGCGCAAAAAGCGCGCGGATACGCTCGCATGCCCCCTCCGGCACGCCGTTGTCGTACTCCATTTCGAGCTGCGCGCGCAGGTTGACCATCTCGCGCACGGGACGCGTCACGCCGTAGCAGTCGAGCACGCGGAGTCCCTCGGGCATACCGGTATTCAGCGCCTCGGCAACCCCCTCGCCGGTGCTCTCCTCCACGCTTTCAAAGTCCAGGATCTCGCATTCGCTCGACTGTCCCACGGGAAGCGGCAGCACAATGGATAGAATGGGGTGCGGGTGGAAGCCGTTGGAGTGTTTGATGGAAAGTCCCGCGCGCGGAAACACGCGCTGGAAGGTGCGCATCATGTCGAGATGCGAAATATAGGAAGCCTGATGCTCCTTGATAAAAACCAGTCTCAGCTTAGACATTGCACGTTCCTCCCACGAGGCAGTTTGCACCGCAGGCATTGCAGTGCGTGCGGCAGTCGGGTGTCGTCACGCCCTCGTATGTCAGCGCGTGCTCGCGCTTAAAGTACGCAGGCGAAACACCGGTGGAGATCATGCTCCACGGCAGGATCTCATCCTCGCTGCGGCGGCGGTTGGCGTAAAAATGCGGGTCAAGTCCGCACTCTTCAAAGGCCGCCATCCAGCGATCCAGATCAAAGTAATCCTCCCACGCGCTGAGCGTTTCGCCTTTGCGCCATGCGCTCTCGATGACCTTGCCGAGCCTGCGGTCGCCGCAGGAGATGACCGCTTCCATAAAGCTCGTGGGCGAAGGGTGCCAGTTGTAGGTGACGGATTTGGTAGTCATCGCCTCGCGCAGAAGCTTGACGCGGCGCTCGTATTCCTCAATGGGGATCTGCGGCTCCCACTGGAAGGCCGTGTGGGGCTTGGGCACGAACCACGAGGTCGACACCGTGATGCGAACGCCGCGGCTCTTGTTCACGGCGCTCTCGCGCCAGGCGTGCATCACATGCGCCGCAATGTCGGCAATGCCGAGCACGTCCTCGTCCGTTTCCGTCGGAAGGCCCAGCATGAAGTAGAGTTTGACCGCGCTGTATCCGCCCGCGAACGCGCGGCGGCAGGATTCGAGCAGATCTTCCTCCGTGAGATTTTTGTTGATGGCGTCGCGCAGTCTCTGCGTGCCCGCCTCGGGCGCAAACGTAAGGCCCGTTTTTCTGCCCTTTTGCAGCCGCTCCATCAGCGCCATGGAAAAGTTGTCGGCGCGCAGCGACGGCAGCGCCAGCGTCAGGTGGCGCTGCGCACAGAAGTCCTCTAAGTCATCGCACAGCTCGACAAGCTGCGGGTCGGGCATGTTGTGCGAGGTGCGTATTGCGTCGCACCCCATATCCTTGAGCAGGGTGAGCTGACGTCGCAGTGCTGCCCTGTTCACCGCGGCGCCCAGAGGGCCGAGGTCGTGGTGCAGACACACGCCGCGGAACTTGCGCATGCGTCCGTTGAGGAAGAATCCCTTGTCGGCGCGCAGCTCTATGGAGCGTATGCCGAAGCGTGTGGTATAGCTGTCGACGTGGCGGCCTTCGTAGTAGATATCGGTCTCGGCCGTATAGAGTTCGGGCGTCTCGGGCGACCACAGGCGCGGGTGCTCGACAGTGAAGTGCTGCTCGGCCGGCATCCCGTGGTTGAGTTTCTGGGTGTTGTCTTTCATCGCCACCTCGCGCCCCGCCGCGTCGCGTATGCGTGTGACAAGACGCACCTGCGCCCCGTCGGGAATACCATCGATATCGGTACGCAGATGTACCGACGCGTAATCCTCGGATACGTAAGGTGTGGTGATGTATGTGCCCCAGACAGGTACATGCACCTTATCTGTCGTTATGAGATGGACGTTGCGGTAGAGGCCCGCTCCCGGATACCAGCGCGACGACTGCGGCAGGTTCTCCAACTCGACACGCAGCGTATTGTCGCCCGCGTGCGCCGCCTCGGTGATGTCGCACGTGAATGAGTTGTAGCCGTAGGGCCAATATCCCACCTCACGGCCGTTGAGCAGCACGCGGGCCTGACTCATGGCGCCGTCGAAGAGCAGCGTCAGCGAACGGCCGTCGGGTAGGGAGTCGAGATGCAGCGTCAGCTCGTAGTACCCCTTGCCCATATAGGGCAGGCCGCCCGTGCGGCCCGTCTTGTCGCTCGGGTCGCGCTCGCCGTTCTGCACGACGGCGACGCGTTGTATGTCGTTCTCGCGGTCGAAGGGGCCGTAGATTGCCCAGTCATGGGGTACGGTGACACTCTGCCACTCGCTCTGCCCCTCCTTCATGAAGCGCCAACCCTCCTTCAGGGTCGTATGTGTGCGTAACGGTTGTGCCATGCCGGCTCCCGCCCCCAGCACGCACAGCAGGGTCGGGATAAGGTGTCGTAGTCTCATGTGGTTATCGTTTT
>ERZ860322.1060-NODE-1060-length-17204-cov-4.339029_pt1 | contig 17204 bp, 23 predicted proteins | sample MGYA00509979_ERZ860322 | MGnify/ENA primary metagenome ERZ860322 (study PRJEB30046, sample SAMN00715217) | human gut metagenome | study: EMG produced TPA metagenomics assembly of the A metagenome-wide association study of gut microbiota in type 2...
CCCCCGGGAACCCGCCGCAGCGGCCGCAGGGGCAGCGAAATTCCTCCCGGGTGAAATACCGGATATCGTCCCAGAACGTCCCGGTCTTCGGTGCGTCGCTGCTCTCCGGCTTCTCCACCTTTACCGCCGTCCCGGCAATCGCGCCAATCAGCATTTTCTGGGTAGCCGCACCCGGTATCCCGTCCACGGTAAGCCCGTAGTCGGCCTGAAACACCCGGATAGCTTCTTGGGTATTCCTGCCCTCAATGCCGTCAATCGTGCCGGGAGAATAGCCCAGATAAGTCAACAGGCATTGAATTTGCTTTACCGTCATACGTTCACCTCTTCCCAGCCCTGAGGGTATGCGGACGGCGACCATACATTATTGTCCAACGTGGAGCGGTACACTTTAGCGCCTTCCGTGCAGCAGTCGCCCTTATTATAGGGGCTGGTAGACATGGCAACGAACGGCAACGCTTTTGCTGGGTCAGTACTCCAAGCAAACCCCCATTGTGCGGGAAGTTCCTCTGGCTCCTGGGTGTAGATAGTGCTGTCATAGGGCTGCACCAGCCGCACCACACGGCCAGCAGACGATTGGCACACAAACCCGGCCTTGCGCTCCAACATGTTTTTGTTTGTGACAGCGGCCTTGAAACTGGGAATGTCGCTGTCCGCCGCGTTCAGTTCGGTGCATGTCATCTTCGGGGCTTTCTCCTGCAAGGCAAGCGCTTTCGCCCGCCCCTGAGCATACATGATGCTTTTTCTTTCCTCTTGTGTCACAGACTGTCAACCCCCTTCTTGTAGGCTTCATCCAGCTCTTTCAGCTGTTCCTCCCCACCGCTGGATTTCATTTCCTCGATTTTCGCGAGAATAGCGTTTTTGCGTTCTTCTATGGTCACGCTTTATTCACCCCCAAAGTGGTTTCGATTTCAGACAATGCAGCTTCATACTCGGCGTTCTTTTTCAACGCCTCTCCCAACGGCGTGAGAATTTCAACCCCGTCTCGATAGAATTTTCCATTGCTGTAAGTATCGCCGATAGTCACGGGGCGGTCTGCGGGGTAAATAAGGGATTCCGTTTCCGGCTCGGAATCGGAACACCACAACATATTGGCAATGGTGCCGTTTTCAATGAGTGCCATTGATTTTGCCATTATGCAGCCCCCCTTGCATTTCGGATGATTACGATGCCAGAGCCGCCAGCCGTAGCATTGTTATAGCCAGCGTGGTTTGACCCTCCGCCACCTCCTCCGCGGTTTGAGGGGGGGCTAACACCTGCGGCACCTGCCGTTGCATCAACGGCACCAATAGTCGTGCCATCGCCGTAAATATTCGTACCACTACTGCCACCGCCTGAATACAGTTTTCCACCGGAGATCCCAAACTCCCGCGTGGTAGTCCCCTGCCCAGTTCCGCCGGGATTGGCGTTGCTGCCATCAGTTCCGCCATAATTGTGAGGATAGTTAGCACCACCAGAGCCGCCGTTTCCGCCGACCCAATCAATGTTACTTTGATTTATTCCGCCGCCACCTTGTCCGCCAGACGCCGAAGACCCGAAAGCACTTGTGATACCTCCGTCATTGCTCTTTGCGGTTGATGTCACCGTACCTCCTGCGCCTACGGTTATTGTATAAGCCGTGCCAGCAGCTACAGTTACAGCCTTCACGGTTTTTGTATAGCCGCCACCGCCGCCAGCACCTGCGCTGTTCCAGCCTTGCCCACCTCCACCTCCTCCTCCAACAAGGAAGACGTCTAATTGGCCATTCCAGCCATTTAACTTGGTAAACGTCAATGTACCAGAGGTCAGGAAGCGGATTTTCCAGTTGTTCTTCCAATTTGCGAAATCCGAAATAGGATTATCGCTGTCGTCCACGATTGTGTAATCGCCGGTGTAGGTAAACTCCGGGGTAATTCGATATACGATTGTGACGTACTCTACGGTCAGACGGGTAATGACGACATCCTGAGTTGCGCTGTCTCCGCCCTTCGTGGATGTAATCGTCCACGTACCCAGGTCAAGCCCGCCGAATGTCCAGACACCATTTTTCTCAGGAGCCGTTTTCGTTGTAGACCCCATCTTGCAGGTTACAGTGGAGCCTGTAGGGGCAGTCACAATTATTGTCGATTTGTTGGGGCTTCCCCCGCTGGCACCAAATCCATATAAAGGCACCGCAATGCTCATACGTACACCTCCACCGTAATCGGAATATCCACCGTTGGCTTGTCCTCAAGGCAGGTAAACGTCAGCACGCCACCCGACCGGGAAGCGAAGCTCACCATGCCGCAGGCCTCTTTCAGCGCGACATTGGTAGGCGTGTCACTCCCATATATCGGATAGGCCATAGCTTTCTTTGCGTCCGTCATGCCTGTGATGGTCACAGACTGGACATACGGCGCACTGCCAGTCCACCCGGCAGCGGTCAGTGTTGCGGAGGCGGAAACTGTTTTGACGCCGTTCAGAGCCGTGTCAACGTAGTCTTTATGGACTGCGTCATCGACTGATACCGGGTCGGCCAGGCTCGTAATCCGATGTGCGCGCATGTCTATGGTTCCGTTCACGACGATGTCCCCGGTCACTTCTCCACCCGATGCCGCCAATGCGCCAACATCGGAAGCGGATAAATTGACGTTACCGCTGGAATTCGGGGCTACACCGCAAACGGTGGATACCGCACCTGTTCCGTCAATGCCCATGCGGGAGACGGAGTAAGAGGTGACGGGGCTGCCGGTGTTGAAGGTCAGCACCGTCCGTGTCCACAGGTATTTTCCCTGGGGGACGTTGGGGATTTCCGGCTGCCACGAGCCGGAGGGGACGATGGTTCCGGAATCGGAAACCATGTAGGTGGTGCTGCGCTGAACCAGGACAGCGGGGGCTCCAGGGTCGCCTTTTTCACCCTTTATTTTGAACCACAGGTACTGTTGCCAATCCGTTGGAGCGGTTTCAGCGAAACCGCTGTAGAAGCCCATCCAATCATCCGGCAATATGCCGAAATCATGAGATGCCGCCGTGGGTTCCTGTGAAGCGTAGCGAACCCAAACTTGTGGGGTATCGCCTTTGTCACCCTTTGCACCGTTTTTGACTACGAATGTGCTAGTTGTGCCGTCCGAGTATTTGATTTCATACGTAACGTTTAACCCGCTTGTGGACTTCGGTAAAATGTCAGAGATGCCTTTGCCGTTTGTCACGGCGAAGTCGAACACGGTGGTGTCGGCAAGGGTTATCCTATACGTGTCCGTCAGTCCGCTTGTAGATAGCGGTACAATGGACTGGATGCCGCCGTGGCCGTCAGCGGCGGCGGTCAGCCAGTTCAGCAGAATTTGCCCGGTCAGCTTCTTTGCCGCGCCGTCCTGCTCCATTACAAGAAGGTCGGTTGCTTTTATCTGTTCAGCGGCAATCAGCTCGGATATTGCTTTATCTGCGATAAGTCATCCCTCCTCAACGTCAGTCTCTTTTTCGGGCGCAGGAGGCGCAGACAGCGCCTGAATCACTTCTTCGACGGCCTGCATACTGCCCAGCATCCTGTCCCAGTTTTCCCGTCCTGCGACCTGAACGCCCTCAAGGGTATTCAGGACTGCCCTAAGTTTCATTACAGGGTTCATTTTTACTCCTTTCCCAGCACCACACGCACCGCGCCGGTTTCCGGTACGATAGCGATTAGCTTCGTATATTGGGCGGCGTACTGCCCTTCCCACCACATTTGCACCGTCTCAGCGGGATTTGCAAATACCGTGGCAATCGTCGCCAGGGATTCCCCGAGAATACGGATGTTTATCTGCCCCGCCTGGGGGAAAGGGTTGAAATAATCGCAGTTGAATTCTTTGCCTGTTGCGGTTTTCAGTTTTTCCATACTTAAGCCCTCACTAATACAGTTTGTGATAATCCGTTTCCGTCCTTAATTGTTCGCCAAGCCACCTCTTTGTCTTTGAAATAGAAACTCGACGCGAATAGTACGGACGTATCAACGTAGCTTGCGGTATTCCACCCATTGAATACACCATTTGCAAAATCCGCATACCCAAGCGATGTATTGATACCTCCGCTGGTATAGGCCGTGGATATGGTGTTGTAGCCGATTTCCGAGCCGTAGACACTGTGACTGGCAAGCCCTGACCCGTCAAGGTACCCATCGTCGCCACCATAGTCAATTCTTCCGGCGCTGACGCTTCCCCGGAAATAGCCATTCTCCGCATACAGATTTCCGGTCGGCGTAATCTGCACGCCGTTAGCCTCAGAGCCGCACTGAATACCGTTGACACCAATGTAAATACCCCGGCTGTTGGTGCCGTTCCAGACCTGATTGTTATAGCTTAGGTAGTCGGATTGAATGTCAAAACCGCCGATTTTGCCGCTTAAGGCGGTGATCTTTCCACGGACTTCTGCGCCGGACTTGGTGATCTGGAACACCGTGGTATTGTTGGCCTTGACCGTCCAGGAATCGTCAAGCATATCCCAGCCGAAGGACGAACTACTACCGCCGGTTTTGGTCACCCGCGCGGAAATCTGGTCACTCTGAATGTCCAGCCGCGAGGTGAGTTCATCTCCCTGCTCGATACGGGCAGAGACTTCGGCGGAAATGCTATCAGATACTATCTGAAGGCTGGCCTTGGTCTGCTTCCGCTCCCGGACGATCTGCCGAGCCTGTGAGGATTGGTAGGGGTATTCATGGTCAATCTCTTCATCCCCCGGCGCGGCAATATCCGCGCTGTAGAGTTTGTCCAGCTTTCTGTCCCGCTTATAAATGCCACCGAAGACGCCCCGCACCTCAACTGCATCCCCAAGTTCTGCAGCCGGATCCAGCAAAGCGGTGGATGCTTCATAGGACTGGTAGCTCTGCCCCTGGAGCCTGGCCAGGATATCCCTGGCCATTTGCGGCGTACCGTATGGAATGGTAACAGTCAGCATCCGGCCGGTGTCAGTGCCGGCTTCGTAGCTGGTATCGTCATCCACGTTGATGACAACTTTACTCCAGCTGTTCAGAGCGGTCGGCGCGGAAAAGCTCCCCAGGACGGCCTGCCCAACGTATGTTTTGTCAAACAAGGATCCGCACACCTCCAAACGTGATCGTGCTTCGGGTATTGTCCACAAGCAGCCGCGTCTCCTTCGGCAAGCCGCCCAGAGGTACCAGCAGCAAATTTCCGGCGTCGCTCATGATCCAGTTTCCGGCGTACATCGCCCCGATGTAGCCCAGAATCTCCCGGCAACTGTACTCCGTGGAGTACGGGATCCGGTACCCGGCTGTCAGGACTTGCCAGACTCTGCTGTCAACGCCAACATCCATGGCCTGGGCGATCTCCCGCACCACCGCCGCGTCCAGCGCCGGCCAGGACAACCGACTTGACGGGTAGTCCTGTTCCGCCCGGAGCATGGCGTCGTAGCCGTGGAGCCGCAGCCGCCGCAATCCGGCCGGATCCTGATCCTCCCGGGTATCCACAAAGTAGACGCCCTGGGGGAGCCATTCGCTGTGTTCGCCGTCCTTGGAAAGCCTTATGTAGGGAGCGAGCCGCGCCTGTCTGGGGATTTCTCCCGCCGGTGCAAACATGTCCACGTCAATCTCTCCCGCCTGGGTGCCGCCGATGCTGGGGCCACCGTCCGGAAAAACTTGCCCCTGGGTGCTGATCTCGGATACAATGCTTTCGTCGTACCCGCCATCCGCGCCGGAGCTGGCAACGAGGATCCGCACGCCGCCAAATGTGATGGCGTCCCCCGCCTTGGTGATCAGTGCGCCGCTTTCGCCGATGGCGAGGCGCCTTTCTACGCCCGCGCCTTCGGCAAGCAGCCGCCGATATAGTGCGCTTGTCTCCTGCATATCACTTCTCCACTAACGTCAGTTCCAGCCCCGACCAGCTCCAAGGCACCCACTGCCCCTTGATCCGCATGGGCGTTGTCAGCGTGGGCGCATTGACCTGAGCGTAAAACTGTACGCCGGTCCGTGCGCCGTACCGAGGGGAGACGTAGTCAACGGTCACGAACTCCTGGTACACCGCCGCCGACACCGTCTGAGCCTCATCCGGCGTCAGATTCCGGAATTTGATAACGATTTTGTCCTTGACCGCTACAATCTGACGGTGCATTCCCGCATCGCCTTTGCTGCGCCCGCTGGTCTCGGCATCCGTGGGGTTCGGCCCCACGGAGACGCCGTCGGGCTTGGCAAGTGACCAGCAATCCACGCCGTTGACGCGACAGCGGTCAACCACAACAGATCTAGCCAGCCCTACGGTAGTTGCCATACGTAGTTCTGCCATATCAGTACCCCGCTGCCGGCTGCCCGCTGGCTCGTGACTGATTTCTTATCCGCCGGATGACCTCCGTGGTGATCAACTTCCCATCTAGGTAGATCGGAATCGTGAGATTCACGTCTCCGCTGCCCATCAGCATGGCCACCACCTTGTCGGCGATCTTATCCATCCAATCTGTATTGCTGTCGAGGGGCAGAACCGCCTCCCGGCCGGCCTCGCCGCCGCCGAAAAGCGTTCCTCCGGCGCCGCCGAAGATCTGCGCCCCGTCCAGAATGCCGCCCTTGGCGAACCACTGCACGCTCAGCTGAGGAATGCTGCTGATGCCCAGGAACTTGCTCAGCAAGCCGCCAGCCTCCACCCAATCCACCCTAATGTGGGGGAGCTTCAGCTGGGGCAGCTGCCATTTGAAGTTGAAGGCGTTCTTGATTTTGCCCACGGTCTTTGTAACGGCATCGTGGATTCCCGTAAATTTCTCCGTGATTCTGCCTTTCAGCTGGGAGAGCTTATCGGTGAATCCGTCCACGCAATTCTGGGCAAATCCGGAGAATACCGAGGACTTTGGATTGAGCCCCAGCAGATTTTTCACCCCATTAATGAGTGGATCCACAAAATATGTACTGATGGCCCCAGGAATATCCGCTGTAACGTCTGCAACACCCTGAAAAAATCCTGCGATGCTCTGGTGTCCATGCTCCCCGAAATATTCAGATAAGCCTTCAAAGAACGGAGATATAACGGATTTCATGGTTTTAGAAGTTTGCCCGGAGAAAGAAAACGGTTCGGTGATCTTCGCCAAGTAGGCTCCGACATCCGCAAAACCGGCATCTTCCCACCCAGAAGCAAGATCGTCGAACTCGGGTTCCAGGAAGCCGAGAAGCAAGTCGCCAATGCCGCCGAACGCATTTCCGGCCGTTCTGAACGCCGATTCTATCCAGCCGGAAGTCAGGAAAGACTCCAGGTTTTCCCGAAGCGTTCTCCCGGCATTACGCCAGTCGAACTGAATGATTCCATCACCGAGGAAATCAATTCCGTTCTGCAACGCCATACCGATTTTCCCGCCGATATTGGCCGCCTTGAATTCGTCGCTGTTGAAAAGATCAGTAAAAGACGTCTTGAATCGCTCCAGCCATGCCGGCGTTTTTGCTTCAATGGTTGAAGTTCCGACGCCGGAGCCGCCGCCCCCGCCGCCGGAGGAGCTGTCATTGCTGTCCAGCCGGGTGATCTGATCAAAGCCGAGCAACTGATTGTTGAGTTCCTTCTGTGCCTTGGCCGCACTTCCCGTGGCTGGCGCCGTTTTATTGGCACCTGCGGCCGCCTTATTCCAGGCACCACCAAACAGAGTCCCCATTAGCGATCCGATGGCATTTGCCACCCCCAGGGCATAGGGCATCAGCCGAGAAAATAGGTTGGTCACCATGTTGATGGCTGGTGCCAACGCCTGCCCGAGGCCGATTTTCAGACCATTGACCTGAGCCTGCAGTGCTTCGTTGCTGCCGATATACTCACCCACAATGCTTCGCAGTCGGCCAAATGCCGCCCCGGCGATCCGCAGACTTACACTCACAATTCCAATATTGCGGATGCTACGTGCCATAGTCTGAGCAGCTCGAGTCACCCGGCTGATGCCATCTGCTGCCGAGCTTCCCGCCCTCCTCGTGGAGGAAAGGCTACGTGAATAGGCATCCGTCTGCCCACGGGCGCTCCTGACGCTCCGACTCATGTCTCGGATGCCACGGGCGGCTCTGGTTTGGCTGGCAGCAGCTGACTCCTGCGCCTGTGCCTGTGCTACCGCCGCATCTTCAGCTGCCTTCTGGGTAGCCACCTGCTCTTGCAGGGCTGCATCATACTGCCATATGCTCTCGGAAATGGCTTCGTACATTCCCTTGACCTGCCAGTATTTTTCTGCGTCCGGGCTTGTGGAGGTTCGGGACGCAACGCCCTTGGCTTCCAGCTTGGTCTTGGCCGCCGCCAGATCCTCCATCTGACGACGGGCTTCAGCAATGTTGTATGCGTCCACGTCCGTGATCAGCTTCGTCCCGCCAGCCTGCAGCATGGATCCCACACGATCATTCACCGTAGTTCCTGGCTGGGCTTTTGCCACTTTCTGGCTCAGGCCGACGGCCGCAGTCGCCTTGGCCATTGCCTCGCTGGCCGTTCGGGTATCCTGCTTGAGCTTACTCAGGCCGCGAGTGTATCCCGACGCGTCGATGCCGACGCGGACAATTAAATTTCGAGGCATTGCCTCACCTCCAGTTCCGTCAATCCCGCCAGTACGATACCGTCACCGTCAGATTTTTTACCAGCATATCCAGCGTCTGGTCACAATCATCCTCGTCCCCGCGTTCCGCCCGGCTGAAATATACATAGATGCCCTCTGCGTCCTCGCCAGTTCCCTGGCAGAGGACATCCTCAGCCTCGGCCACCAGGGCGCAAAGGGCATCATTGTCATTGTCAAAAAATTCGATTCGGAATACAGCCGTTCGTATTCCCGCACTGCCGTCAATATCCCGCGCCACGTCCTCCTTGCTCAGACGGAAGATGGCAAAAGGTCCGCTCAAATCTCCCGCCGGAGCAGCCGTCGGAAACACGTGATCCCGCAGCCGTTCGATTGTGTCCAATTTGGGCACAATCCACTCGTCAACATTCTTGGCCATATTTCCTCTACCTTTCACTTTTTGCTGGCAACGGCCGCCTGTAGGCACCCATCGTCCGTGCCACCAAACAGCCAGCAAAGATTTTGGTGGCTTCTCACGACTTCCCGAGCCGTTTTCCGCTTAAAGCGCAACTCGCTTTTCTGATCTTTTCCGTATGAACTTGCAAATTTTCTTTTGGCGTGGCACCGCAGCGTTTTCTTACTCATGATTCTCCCTTCTTTCAACCCAGTTCCGAAAACAGATCTTCCACCATGTTCGCCACCTTCGCAGTGAACGCCCCTTCATACACACGGGAAGCCACGTGCATGAAGTGCTTACCTTCCACGCGCCCCATGCCACCGCCCCGGACACGATGCTTAAACCCGTATTCCTGAGATGCAGGGTAGTAATAGTGGTGGCCCTTTTTGCCGGGCTTCTGGAAAACGCTGTTCAGGTTTCGATCCATGACGACCTCGCCCACGGCCTTGCCCTTAAAGCGGCGTTTTTCCAGCCCAGGCATGGCAATGATGCCTTTTCTCAGCAATCCGGTTTTTCGGGGGGCATACCGTCTGGCAATGCTGACAGCCTCCGGCACCGCTGCCGCCACCGTCTCGTCCAACTTTTTCTGATTGGCCTGGATATACTCCAGCGCCTCCTGATTGGTGATTTCCGCGATCATCATAAGGCTACGTTACCTCCCGCGCCATCAGTGTCAATCCGTTTTTCTCATTCTTCCAGTCGATGGGCGGCCCAAGCAGCTCGAAAGTGCGCTCCTTCCAGCGGATCCGCATGTTCCCGGTAATCCCGCTGCGCCGCCGGATGTAAAACTGGTAGGCCGTGACGTAAGCCATGGCTCCGTCCTGCTCCGACAGCTGGGTTTTGGTGCATTTGACTTCCGCCCAGATGGGAACGCCTACAGGCTCCCAGGTTCCCTTGGTTCGCTGGTTGGTGCTGGAGCTGCCTGCGTGGAAGGCAAGCAGCTGTATTTTCTGATCTAGCCCTCCGGCTCGCATTCGTCGTCAACTCCTTCTGCCCAGGCGTCCAACGCGCCCCAAATCTGGTCATCCGTCATGGCTTCGTACTCGATCATTCCCGGGAACGCCTGCCAGGGTTCCGGCCGCCGCTTGCTCAGAATCATACTGGCAATGCATTGCGCCAGATTATAGCCAAAGTACCCCTTGGCCTTCTCCCGAACCTTGTACCCCCGGATCAGCTCCAGCAGTTCTCCGGGGGTATAGTCCCAGGCCTCCCGAGGGTCTGCCCCGCAGTCCACAGCCCGGGAGACCAGCTCTGTCAGGGCTGTTCGGGAGCCGCCGTAGGGTTTGCCTCCTGCCCGTCGGAATCCTGCGGAGCCGCCTCAGCCGCCGCAGGGGTCTTTCCGGCCAGGAAATCCCGGAGGGTGTCCCGGAATTTGACGGTACCCTCGGCGTTGGCAGCCATCATGCTCTCCAGCTCGTTCTCTTCCATGAGACCGGCCTGGCATGCCAGCTTCAGGATCATATTGCTGATCTCACTGGGCGCCATCCCGTCATCCAGCAGCAGATCCAACAGTTCCGCCCCATCCTTGACGGTATTGGTGTTTTTCGGCCACTGCAAGGCGGCGGTCAGAAGCTTGATCCGCTTGCCCAGGATGGCCACAGCATCCAGCACACCCAGCAAGGGGTTCTGCTGGTCGCTCTGGGTCTCCTTCAGATACCATTCCAGTTTTGCCGACGTAAGCCGCAGCTGGATATGGGTTTCGTCGTTGAGCGTAATTTCATAACAGCGCATAAATTAGGTTCCTCCTCCCTCGTTCGTTTTGGTTGCGGCCACGGTGGGCTTGCCCGTGACTTTCATAGTCATACTGTAAGGGATGCCGTTCTCCGGATCCAGTTCACCGATGGGCTGCAGGCCTGTAATTACACCCGGGTAGATCAAAGTTTTATTCAGCCACGGGGGAGAAACCAGCTTGGCATTGACAATTTCGCCGCTGTAGAAACAGGTTTCTGCAAAGGCCAGACCCTTGTCCTCCACATGGACGAAGCCGTCAACCTTCAGTTCGCCGCCCTCAATAAAGCCTGTGCCAAACTCCTTCATCTGATTGTTGGTGTCAAAGCTGCTGTTGTCCGTCAGATCCACGGTGTTGCGCGTGTATTCCGGCGGTACGACCTTAGTCACGCTCATAAATTTTGTCCAGGTGGCTCCGTTGTCGGAGGACAGCTCAAAACTGGTTCCCGATCCGGTGCCTTTCTTCGGTGTTGCCATAAGTAACTCCTTTCATATGCTTCCCCGGAGGAAGCTGATTTGGTGCAGCCCACAAAGCAAAAGCCGGGGCAAGAGATCGTTCCCGATCTCCCGCCCTGGCTCCACCAGCACTGGCTCGCACTATGAGGCTCGGCGACGCCGCGCGAGCCTATTGATTGAATTTCAAGTCATGGATCATCTCCCGAACCCCTCTAGGGGTTTCCTCGCCGGGGTGATCCACCTGATGCAGCGTCCAGGCCATCACGCACAGTGAAACCCGGCCATCGGTTCCCGGTACCGGGATATCTTGCCGCAGGAGGTAATCTTCCACGCTATCCGCGATTTTCACCGCCGTGTCCGCCAGGGGATCGTCTTCGTCGATCCGACAGTACCCCAGCAGATCCTTCCGGGTAACGCTCTGCATATTAGCCGCCGATTTCCGAGCCGCCAGCGGACGCGGTGCTCAGGGTCGCCACAGCCCAGCACTTATCTGCAACCAGATTGCCGCCGATCAGCACGTCGCCCAGAATGGCGATCATGCGCTCCACACTCTTGACGCTCTCGTCAATCCGGATGGAATAGGGGCCGAACAGACCCAGCAGATACATAGAGGGATCGCCATACAGCAGCTTGGTGTCGCCGCACTTGGAAGCCAGAGTGTAGTTGACGGTCAGGCCGCCCTCCTTGATGGTGCCGGTGTTACCGCTCTGGGTGATCTCATAAAGCTTCCGGTTGTCACCGGTCTTAAGCTTCACCTGGCCAAACTGGTACAGAGCCTTTTTGTTCAGCACCAGACGGGCGTTGGACGCTACCTCCTCGTCACCGCCGTAGCCAAAGACCAGATTCCGCAGGGTGTCCGCATTGATGGCCGTCACGTCCGACATAGTCTGGAAGATGGCCTCGCCGTCGGTGTTCTTGGCATTCTGAATGCCGAACATCTCCGGAGAACTCTTGCCATCACCATTGATGATTCGGTCGTTGCCCTTCCGCAGCAGCGCGGTCATGGCATACTGCTGCACCTTGGCCGCGTAGTTGGCAGGAGAGAGACGGGAAATGTTTCTATCCACAAAACTGGTGACGCTCATTTCCGTGGCCATGATCTTGGCCTTACGGAAAACGGGGTCACTGGCCGTCCGGACAGTGCCGCCCACTTCCGTAACGCTGCCCGCCTGTGCCTCCTGGATACTCTTAAGGTACGGCTCTTCCCAGGAAGTCATTCCGTTAAAGTCTTCTGCCCGCACCAGGTTGATCAGCGTGGATGCCTGAGCGTTAAAGCCATCATGAACCTCACTGCCGCCACCGGTGGGCTGCACCAGCGTGCCGCCGAAGGTCAGGCTGTCCTGTGGACGCTTGATCTGCTTCAGCACATCCATGGGATTGAAAGATACCCGCTCGTGGTTCTGCAGGCGCTCACCCATATCCTTCATGTCGTAGGGGTCGTTGCCGTAGAGCGGAGCATGGGCAATGTCGTACCGGTCAAACTCCTTTACCAGCCCCTGCAGCTCGTCGATCTGGCCGTTCAGAGCCTTGGCACTGTCCAGCTGAGCCTTATACTCCAGCGGATTTCCCTTGTCCAGCGCATCCTGCGCTGCCTTGAGCATTCCTGCTCGCGTGCCGACCAGCTCATTGAGCTTCTGCCGGCTGGTGTTGATACTAGGCATAGATATTCCTCCTAAAATAAAAATTACAAATTACAGCCCGTTCGGCTGTTCCAAATCCCGGAACCGGCCGATTTCGGTTTCCAGTTCAGCCCGCGCCTGGGCTTTCTGAGCAGCATCCCGCTTGGCCTTGAGCACGGAGATATCCGGAAGCACCCGCATGGCTCTTACCAGGTTCCCACAGACGCTGGCAGCCATCATCTGAGGATCCTCTGAAGCTTCGCCACCGATCACATTGTCCGCCAGACCGTAAGCTACCGCGTCCTGCGCCCCGATAAAGGTCTCGGCCTCCATCATGGCACGCAGGGTCTCTTTGTCTGTCTTCCCCTGGCACCGTTTGGCATAGCATGCCAAGATGCTCTCATCGCAGACCCCCAGCGCCTGAGCCATCTGCTGGTGTTCATACTGATTCCCAGCACCGCCGCCCCAGGCGCAGTGGATCATAATCTGGGCAGGCAGACAGATGTCGATGGCGTCGCAGGCCATAATCATGTAGCTGGCCGCCGAGGCCGCCATGCTCTGGATCACAGCCCTGGTTGGATTTTTGCAAGCCTGGATCAGGGAGTAGATCTCTGCACCCCCGTCCACGCTGCCACCAACGCTGTTGATCTCCAGCACCAATTCTTCGCCTTCAGGCAACTCCGCCATTGCCTTCCGAAGATCCGACGGACAGAAGAAACCGGCGGAGTAGCCCCAGGCTCGGTACAGCTCTGCCCAATCGTCCGGAATCAGCTCACCGGATAAGTTAATCACCATTATTCGTATCCTCCTTTTCGTCAGGCATTTCCGGATCCGTGTCCTCGTCCGGCTTGTCTGCAGGATCTGCCGGGGCTTGTCCGCTACCGTTAGCTCGCTTGACACTCAGAGCCGCCCAGTCCTTAAGCGGCACGTAATTGAGGGATGCTGCATATTCGTCGCCGCCCTCCACACCCGGAAGGTCTTCCAACGCCCGGATATCGTTTACCGAGTAGGCGCCGATATTCCGCATGGCGGTGTAGTAACTTGCTCTGGCCGCAGGATTGCCCCGCAGCAGCGCCATGATATTTGTGCGGATGCACCAGCCCTGCTCCTGCTGGGAAGGGGGCAACAGCTTGTAGCTCTGCTCCTGTTCCCGCTGCAAAATCCTGGGGGTCAAGCTGGTCACATAGTCCAGATTCTGCTGTTCATTGGAGTTGTAGCTCTGTTTGCCCGCCTGGAGCTTGTAGAGCGGATAGCCAAAATATCGAGAAATATCCGCCACGGTCTGCTCCTGCTGCTCAATGAACAGTGCATCCTTCTGAGAGATGGAAAGACTCTGGTACTTTAAGCCACGATCCAGAATGGCGATCCTGTGGGCGTTTTCCGCGCCCCCCTGGGTTCGTTCCCATTCTTCCCGCATGTAGTCTTTCACGGTTTTGTCCGTCATTTCCCCGGTTTTGGGATCGCGGACATTGCCGCTTAGATCCGCATCCACCGTTAGGATACCGGAAGGCTGCCCACCGTGTTCGTAAAAATTCTTGTTATAGAATTGAGCCGCCAGACCGGAGGCCACGGTCTCCGAAGCGTAACTCAGTACGCTCATCCCGTTTACGCCGTCCCGGCTCAGATCCTTGTAGTCGCAGATATCCTCTTGCGCCACGTAAAAAAGTTCCCGGGTCACGGGGTCCGTCACTGCATACCACAGCGTTCCATCTTTGGTGATCAGTCGCCGCACCAGGTCTCCCGGCAGCGGCACCAGTTCCACCGGCTCCAGCGTCACCGGATCCCGGAGGATCCAATCATAAGCGTCTCCCGTCGTCAGGATAGAGCGAACGATCAAGGATCTCCGAATCAGCGGTGTCATCCGTGTGTTGGGGCGAACATTCAGCAGCTCAAGCACGGGATGATTTGGCCATCGCTTATTGGTGCACCGGTTGAAAACGTAGTTTGGCAAGCTTCCCAGATCGGAGCTCAGCCCGTAAATACAGCCATACACCGCCGAGAGCTTCTCAGCCTGGTAACATCCTCCGTTGCTCACCGGCACCGTCAGGCTGGTAATGCCGGGGTTTCGGCTTCCCTTGGTGGGGCTTCGGCTCCGATTCAGCGGCGCGTTCAGCGCCCGTAAAAGATTCATTTTCAATCACCCTCCTGTTCTGCTCGCTGGTTTTCAGCATAGATCGCACCGCCGATAAGCACCAGCAGCACCCCTGCGGCAATTATCGCCAGAGGCTTCCAAATCAGCCAAAGCCCCAAGAGCACCAAAAATGAACCAAGCAACTCTGCGCCCAAAACGATCATCGCGTCCACAATTTTCCGCATTTCGCTGTCTCCTTACATACTCCACCGCCCGGAGGCCACCAGATCGGCAAAATTATCCTTGGGATCCAGCATATAGGCCGCCACGGCAATGATCCAGGCCACCGCAATGTCAATGCGGCCTGTCGATTTGTTTTTCATTGGCTTCAGGTTTTCGTTTCCGTCCACCGCGCACCGGACGTTGCCGAAGCACCACCGCGCGCAGGTATTATGTTCATGTACCATCTGCCCGGAGCGCAGCAGCTTCTCAATCTCTTTCATGGCGGGGCTCATTTCCGCCATATTCTGCCGGATCTCTACCACATTGATGCCGCTGTCCATCAGCTCTCCGGAAATTTCCCGGCTCAGATAGGGGTCAACTCCCAGCACCCGCAGGTCATATGTCTGCGCCACCTCCTTGATGGCCGCCTTGATATCCGGGAAGTGAATCATATCTCCCTCGCACAGACTCAGATATCCGGCACGGTTCCAGTCCACATATGGCACATGATCCTTTTTCTCCATGGCGGCCACCGTAGCCCTGGGGCGCCATGCTTGGAAAAGGACGACCCATTGCTTTAGCCCCGGCTGGGGCGGGAACACATGAACCAGCGCCGACAGATCTGTGGTGCTGGACAGATCCAGCCCGGAGTAGCACTGCTTGCCCCGTAGCGTCTCTCGCATGGTCTTGCGTAGCGTCGGGCCGGGAAGATCCATAGCGTCCAACGATGGGACATGCCATTGTGTTCGATCGTACAGCGTGAGAGGAAGCCAGCCGACGTCCTTCACGGCAATCCACTGATTCAGCCGTAGCCAGCGGAACAGCCGTTCAGATGCTTCACTCTGTTTGGCATTTCGAGCCTCGCTGCGCAGCGTCCGGATAGGGATCGTTACGCCCAGGCTGGGGTTTAACCGGTACCAGAGGGATTCGTCGTAAATATCAATTTTCGCCAGCTCCTCTGGATCGTCCGGCATGCCGTAGATTACGGGCAGCCATAGCGGGTCATCCAGCCCAGGATCCCCGCTGCCATCTCTGGCCGCCAGGATGTTCCGGCATTTCTCATGGATTTCCCAGCCGATGGAGAGGCGATCGGGGTCGTCGCCCGCCGTAGTCAGCACGATCCACGTGGGTTGCCGTCGGGCAGATCCGGCGCCGAAGGTCATCACGTCCCAGAGTCTCCGGTTGGGCTGGGCATGAAGTTCGTCAAAAATCACGCAGCTTGGGTTGTAGCCGTGCTTGTTCTCGGCATCCGCCGACAGCACCTTCACAAATCCGCTGCCATCACGGAGCCGCAGCTCCCGCCGGGAGTCTACGACCTTTACCCGCTTCCTGATCCAGGGGGCGCTCTCTACCATCTTGCGCATGGCGTTGTAGCAGATGCCGGCATTTTCCTTATCCGCGGACACGATATACACCTGGGGGTTCCCTTCGCCGTCGGCCAGTAGATGGTAGAGTCCAAGAGCAGCCGCCAGTTCCGTCTTTCCGTTTTTCTTGGGAATTTCCAGATATAGGTACTGGTAGTGCCGGAAGACCTCTTCACCATCCCGATCCACCGCGCCGTAAAAATTCACGACAAGCTGCTTCTGCCAGGGCTGCAAGGCGAAGGGCTGCCCGTCGAACCCGGCGGAGGACAGTTTCAGAAGCTGGACGAAGTCAACAACCAGCTGCCCCCGTGCTTCATCAAGCATGCCTCAGCTCCAGCAGCCGCGCCAGAGGATCATCATCCTCGGTGTCCAATTTGGGCACAACCATACGGCATCGGGAAGAGATCGTGCACCCGAGATCATTTGCTGCGCCTCGCGCGATTTTCTCGCATACGGCAGCCGTCTTAGTCCAGTAGGCAATCTGCTCCTGCGCCAGAGCGTAGGCTTTCGCCCGATTCTCTCCGTTCACGCCGTACCCGGCAGAGGGGGGTACAAGCGCAGATGCCTTCCGATCAGCCGCCTCCTGTTCCATGACTTCCCGCGCAATGGTGAGATAGACAGCCCTTTGCCGACTGGCCTCAGAGTAGCTCCATTCGGCATCACAAAGCCTGGCCAGCGTTCCGGTGTCCAATTTGGACACGGGCAGCCCGGAAGAAATCAGCTCTTTGGCGTACGCGCGGAACAACTTCGCCGCAGCCGGGGAGAGCCACTTCGGGCATGTTAGCTTCACCGGCTTAGGCACCGATGCCTCGGTAGTCGTTCGCTCCTCGATTTCAGCCTTAGTCCAGTGCTTCCCG
>ERZ860322.1066-NODE-1066-length-17153-cov-2.126915_pt1 | contig 17153 bp, 15 predicted proteins | sample MGYA00509979_ERZ860322 | MGnify/ENA primary metagenome ERZ860322 (study PRJEB30046, sample SAMN00715217) | human gut metagenome | study: EMG produced TPA metagenomics assembly of the A metagenome-wide association study of gut microbiota in type 2...
ACTTGGCGCTTTGTGTCGATGGATACGAAGGAGCTGCTGGCGATTCGCTATCAGGTGACGCCGTCGTTTGATTGCCGGATGGAGATTTCGCCCTATCTGGATGGCAACGTCCGCAATGTTGATGCGAACTACGACCAGTCCTTCTGGAACATGGTGGATGGCGAGGGCTGGGATGAGCGCGGCGGCGTGCTGGTGCAGACGAAGCCGAATCCCTACGGCGTACAGCGCTTCACCGTCGCGGCGGCAATGACGAACCGCGTTGAGGGCATCGACTATATTGATATGGCGTCCAAAGCCGGCTACTGCGCTGCGCTCTATGCGGGCGATATTCACTCCGGCACGACTGTCTCGGTGGAAAAGTACGTCGCCGTGTTCACCAGCCGTGACCACGACAAAGACCAGCTGATGGACTTGGCGATGGCGGCGGCGCAGCAGGCGTGCGACGAGGGGTGGCAGAAGGCACTCAAAGCGCATCAGGCAGCGTGGCACGAGCGCTGGGAAATGGCGGATGTGCAGATTGAGGGCGACGACAGCGCACAGCAGGGCATCCACTTCAACCTCTTCCAGCTGCTCAGCACCTACACGGGCAGCGATGCGCGGCTGAATATTGGACCGAAGGGTTACACGGGCGAGCGCTTCGGCGGATCGACGTACTGGGATACGGAAGCCTACTGCCTGCCGGTGTTTCTGGCGATTCGCGGGGCGGACACGGCGCGCCAGCTGCTGCTTTACCGCTATCACCATCTCGAAGCGGCGAAGCGCAACGCGGCGAACCTCGGTATGCCCGGCGCACTCTATCCCGTTTCGACCATCAACGGCAGCGAGTGTCACAACGAGTGGGAAGTCGCGTTCGAGGGCATCCACCGCAATGCCGCGATTGTCCACGCTATCTTTGAGTACACGATGTACACGGGGGACGAAACGTACCTGCTTGGCGAGGGCGTCGAGGTGATGGCGGAAATCGCGAAATTCTGGGTCGGGCGCGTGCATTTCAATCAGCGGACGCAGAAGTACATGATTTTCGGCGTGACCGGCCCGAATGAGTACGAGAACAACGTCAACAACAACTGGTACACCAACCGCATGGCAGCGTGGTGCCTGGAGTATTTTGTGGAGACATGCGCCAAGCTGGATGACGACCGCTTGGAAGCCTTGCAGATTACGCCGGACGACCTCAAGCATATGCAGGACATTGCCGACCGCATGTATTATCCTGACGATCGCGGTCTGGGCATTTTCCCGCAGCATGATGCCTTTCTGGACAAGGATTTGCGCCCTGCGTCCGACATCCCGGCGGAGGAGCGCCCTATCTATATGCACTGGTCGTGGGATCGCATCCTGCGTTCGGGGTACATCAAGCAGCCGGATGTGCTGATGGGCTTGTACTTCCTCAACCACGTCTACGACACCGAAACGCTTCGGCGGAATTTCGACTTCTATGCGCCGCTGACGCTGCACGAATCGGGCTTGTCGCCCTGCATCCATTCGATTATGGCGGCGCAGCTTGGTGAAAAAGACCTCGCCGTGGCGATGTACAAGCGGACGGCGCGCTATGATTTGGACAACATCAATCAGGATTCGCAGGACGGGCTGCATATCACCAGCATGTCCGGCTCGTGGCTGGCGATTGCGAAGGGCTTTGCGGGAATGCGCACGCTCGGCGGATTGCGTTTCAAACCGTTTCTGCCGGATTGCTGGAACGGATACAGCTACAAATTCAATTACCGCGGGCGCATCATCGAACTGCGCGTGAAGCCCAAAGGCGTGACGCTGACACTGATTTCCGGTGAACCGATCAGCGTGACGATTTACGGTCATCCGTATGAACTCGAAGATGTGTTGACCGTTCCGCTGGAAGGGTAATCTGCCCAAGGCAAAAGGGGAGAAAGAAACAGGCTTTCCCCCTTTTTTGCGTGGAAAGGCGTAATTTTCCGTGTTTTCTGCCCTGCTTTTGCCCTGTTCATTTGGGCAAAAATGTGCTATAATGTACCTATGCGCAGGGGGGCTGACCCCTTGCGGTGAAGGAGTGCGAAATATGTTTGAGCCCCGCGTGAAGAACGGACAGACGGACTTGCTGATGAAGGCGCTGTTGTCGCTGGAATCAACGGACGAGGCGTATCGCTTCTTCGAGGATTTGTGTACCATTGCGGAAATCAAGAGCATGGCGCAGCGCATCGAGGTGGCGAAGATGCTCCGCGAACATGCCACCTATCAGGAAATTGCCCGTCAGACGGGTGCATCCTCCGCAACCATCAGCCGCGTCAACCGGGCACTGCTTTATGGGGCGAACGGCTATACGGCGGTGCTGGATGCCATAGAGAAGGACGAACCCTACAGCGGAGTGGAAAAGACCGTCATGAAGCTGGGCGTGCATACACTGCCCCGGTTCATACGTGATACAACGGACCGAAACCGTACATCTCCCTTCGCCTTTACGGGCAACAAGTTCGAGTTCCGCATGCTGGGCTCATCCGACAGCATAGCCTGCGCCAACATCATGATAAATGCCGCCGTTGCGGAGTCCCTGAGACAGTATGCCGATAAGCTGGAAGGCGCGGAGAATTTTGAGGGTACATTGCACGACCTTATACGCAGCACTGTAAAGGAGCACAAGCGGATATTGTTCAACGGCAACGGCTATGACGATGAATGGCTGAAGGAGGCGGAAAGCCGCGGACTGTTGAATCTTCGGACTACGCCGGATGCACTGCCTGCCATGCTGGAGAAGAAGAACGTGGATATGCTGATGCGGCACAGGGTTTATTCCCGGGCCGAGATACAGGCGCGCTACGAGATAATTCTGGAGAATTACTGCAAGACCGTCAATATTGAAGCCCTGACCATGGTAGACATGGCGCGCAAGGAGATACTGCCCGCAGTTGCCGCATACGAAAAGGATCTGGCGGATACCCTCGAGGCAAAGCTAAAGATGCTGCCGGAGCTTACAGGAAGGTATGAGAGAAGGACTATAGCAAAGCTTTCCGGGCTTGTGGATGAGATAGATGCTGCGGCGGAGGAGCTTGACAGCGCCACCATCAGGCTAAAGACCATAAACGACGTTGCGGAAGCATCGTACTATATACGGGACGTTATACTGCATAAAATGGCCGAACTCAGGGTAGTGTGCGACGAGGCCGAGATGCTTACGGCTGAGAAGTACTGGCCATTTCCCACATACGAAAAGCTGCTGTTCGGAGTAAGGTAGAAACATAATACAAAAGCAGCGCAGCCAGAGGTATTGATGATTTGGCTAATCGAAAACCCCATGTTCCGCATTGGAGCATGGGGCTTTTTGAAAAAAGCTCGGTGGCCTCTCTGTGCCGGGCATAAAGGCGATTGCATGCCGGAGTATTTGTGAAAGCGTCCGTCAGTTCCGGTCTGCATAACTACAGGTATGCTATATTGAATGTATTTTCCAGCAAGGACGCACTTTCGCTTCGGATTTACCGCTGATCATTTGCAAAAAAAGTGGCCCATCGGGGTGGACGATGGGCCGATACTGTTATTTTACATAATCCACGTGCAGCAGTTCGTGTGTCCTGTCTTTAAGTATGCCGCTGTACAGTTCCTCCATGAGGGGATTTTCTTCCGAGCGGCGTATGAGACACATTCTGTCGTTTCGGTACAGGGACTCGGAGCGCTGTCTTCGCTCACCGGATTTTGCGAACGGCTGGCCTGCGCCGGATACGCAGCCGCCGGGACATGCCATTACCTCCACCATGTGGTAGCTGACCTCGCCCTCTTCTATGCGGTGGATGAGTTTATCGGTGTTTTCCAGGCCGCTGACTATGGCGATCTTTATCTCCTCGCCGTTATGGGTGATGCTGCACTCCTTGAGGCCTGCTATATCGCGGACGCCGGAGTTGGCAATGGAACGTATCGCGCCTGCGGATTTGTCATCGGAGATCCTTCTTAGCACCGCTTCAGTAACGCCGCCTGACGCGCCGAATATCAGGCCGGCGCCGCTGCTCATGCCGAAGGGCATACTAACGGCCTCTGGTTCCAGCTCGTCAAAGCGTATGCCGCTTTGACGTATCATCTGGATTATTTCCTGGGAGGTTATTACATAGTCTACGTAGGGCGTGCCGTTCTTGTCCCTGAATTCGTCACGCATGGCCTCGAATTTTTTGGCGGTGCAGGGCATTATGGCGACGGATACAACCCGCTTTCCGCAATTGCCGAAGTATTCCTTTATTACGGAACCGAACATCTCCATTGGAGAGCGGCAGGTGGAAATATTTTCCAATATCTCAGGGTGACGGGTTTCCGCAAAGCGTATCCAGGCCGGGCAGCAGGAGGTGTAGAGGGGCAGCTTGCCGCCTGTCTCGAGGCGCTCAAGGAATTCACTGCTCTCTTCAAGCACCGTAAGGTCGGCGCTGGTGGAGGTATCGAACACCTCGTCAAAGCCCATGCGGCGCAGGGCGGCTACAAGCTTGCCCATGGCAAGGTCGCCGTATTTTTCGTTAAAGGTCTTGCTTACACCTGTGCGTACGGCAGGGGCGATCTGAGCGATTACGCGCGTATTACTATCCGCAAGGTCTTCCCATAGCCGCTCGGTGTCCTTTTTTACGACGATAGCGCCGGTGGGGCAGACGGCGGCGCACTGGCCGCAGCCCACGCAGCCGGACTCCGCCATGGGCCTGCCGAAGGCGGGGGAGACTACCATATTCGCGCCGCGGTATGCGAAATCTATGGCGCCCACGTGCTGCACCTCATTGCACATTCTTACGCAGTCGCCGCAGAGTATGCATTTGCTGTGATCGATGGAGATACAGGGGGAGGAACAGTCCGGGTCGGGCTTTGTCTGTGCGTTTGGGAAGCGCACCCCGGTTATGTGAAAGCGCTGTGCAAGCTGCTGGAGCTTGCAGTCGCTGCTCTTTTCGCAGGTGGTGCAGTCGCGGCAATGATTTGCAAGCAACAGTTCCAGTATATTCCTGCGATATTTCCTCAGGCGCGATGTGTTGGTGTATATTGTCATTCCGGCCTTGGGAGGGGTGGAGCAGGCGGCGTGTATATTGCCCCTGTCGTCCTCTACCATGCACATGCGGCATGCGCCGTATACGGAAAGCTCGGAGTAGTAGCAGAAGGTGGGCAGCTCGATGCCTGTCCTGCGTATCACTTCGAGAAGGTTCTTTTCCTCGCCGGTAAGCTCGATGGGTATGTTGTCTATGGTCATAAACTTTCCGGTCATGGTTACGCCTCCTTTACAGCGCCGAAGCTGCAGTTTTCTATGCAGGCGCCGCACTTGACACATTTGGCGGCGTCTATGGTGAAAGGCTGCCTTATGACGCCGGATATGGCGTTTACGGGGCAGCTGCGCGCGCACTTGGAGCAGCCTTTACATACCTCGGGATCGATGTATATGCGCCTGAGCTTGGAGCAGTTGTGGGTGGGGCAGTATTTGTCCCGCACGTGTGCAAGGTATTCCTCGCGGAAATTCCTGATGGTGCTTACTACCGGGTTGCCTGCGGTCTTGCCCAGGCCGCAGAGGGCAGTGGAGGATATTGTGTCCGCAAGCTCCAGAAGCAGGTCTATGTCCTCCTCGCGACCGTTGCCCGCGACTATGCGCTCGAGTATCTCCAGCATGCGGCGGGTGCCTTCGCGGCAGGGCACGCACTTGCCGCAGCTTTCGTTCTGAGTGAAGTGCATGAAAAAGCGCGCTACTTCCACCATGCAGGTGCTGTCATCCATTACCACAAGGCCGCCGGAACCTATCATAGCGCCCGCTTTTTTGAGGGAATCGAAGTCCAGAGGCATATCCAGGTGGTCTTCAGCAAATGTAAGGCAGCCGCCGGAGGGCCCGCCTATCTGTACTGCTTTGAACTTCGCACCGCCGCGCATGCCGCCGCCTATGTCGAATATGACTTCCCTTAGGGTGGTGCCCATAGGCACCTCAATAAGGCCGGTATTGCTTATATTGCCGGTGAGGGCGAAGGCCTTGGTGCCGGGGCTGGTAGGGGTGCCGAAGGATCGGAACCACTCTATGCCGTTGTTTATTATGGGAGCTACGTTGGCAAAGGTTTCAACGTTATTCAGCACCGTGGGGCAGTCAAAGAGGCCGTGTTCTACGGTGCGCGGGGGCTTTACGCGTGGCATTCCGCGCTTGCCTTCTATTGAGGCGGTAAGCGCGCTGCCTTCGCCGCAGACAAAGGCGCCTGCGCCGCGGTTTATATGGAGATGGAAGCGCTTTCCGGAGCCGAGGATATTGTCGCCTAAAAGTCCTGCGGAGGTGTCCTGCTCGATGGCCATCTTCAGCCGCTCCACCGCCAATGGGTACTCGGCGCGGACGTATATATAGCCTTCGGTGGCCCCGCAGGCTATACCTGCTATCATCATGCCCTCTATCATTCTGTGGGGGTCGCCCTCCATAACGGAACGGTCCATAAATGCGCCGGGATCCCCCTCGTCGCCATTGCAGACTATGTATTTTTGTTCCGCCTTCTGACGGGCTACCTGCGCCCATTTTTTGCCCGTAGGATAACCGCCGCCGCCGCGGCCTCGGAGACCTGAATCCTCCATGAGTTTTATCACGGAATCCGGAGTCATATCGAAAAGCACCTTTTCAAAGGCGGAATAGCCGCCGATCGCAAGGTACTCGGGAAGCGAGGTGGCGTCGATATGGCCGCAGTGCTCCAGCACGAGACGGGTCTGCTTTTTATAGAATGGTATATCCTCCTGACGGGGATAGCTTACGCCGTCCTTATGATAGCTGAGTCGTTCGACTATCTCGCCGTTCATTACGGTCTTTTCCACTATATCTTCGCAGTCCTCAAGCTTTACCTTGGTGTAAAGGTAGCCATAGGGTTCTATGCGCACGAGGGGACCCATCTCGCAGAAGCCGTGGCAGCCGCTCTTTTTAAGGCCCACGGTCTTCACATTGCTGCTATCGCAGCCGTCATGACCGTGACTGTGATGCTCATGATCGAGTTCGACTTGACAGTACAGTCCCTTTTCGTCTATAAGCGCCTTGAGCCTGGCGTAAATATCCAGTGAACCGCCTGCGACGCAGCCTGTGCCCGCGCAGACGAGTATCTTTAATGACTGCGAAGAAAAGGCGGCGGAGTATGCCCTCCGTGCTGAGATAAGGTCTATCCTGCTTTTTAGCCTATACATATGTTAATCCTCCTTATTGCGGAGCCCGGCTATAAGCTCGCTGGCCTTGTCAGGGGTCATGGAAGGGTGCACCGTGTCATTTACGGTAAGCACCGGAGCAAGACCGCACGCGCCGAGACAGCTCACGGTATCCAGAGTGAACATCAGGTCGTCTGTAGTGTGCTTGCTTTCTGATAAGCCCAGTTCATTGCGAAGCCGCTCCAGTATCGGAATGGACTTTCTTACATGGCAGGCGGTGCCGTCGCAAACCTTGATGACGTATTTCCCCTTTGGCTCGAGGGAAAAGTTCTCGTAAAACGTTGCGACGCTGTAAAGCCGCGCCTCGCCTACGTTGAGTCGTTTTGCCATATAGGGGAAAGCCTCCTGCGGCAGATAGTGGTAGTGCTCCTGTACATCCTGAAGGATAGCGATGGTATTCCGCGGCGCGCAGTCGTGCGCTTCCAGTATCCTGTCAAGCAGGGCATAATCAAATCCTGAGCTCATCATACACCTCCGCGATAATGAGAAATTATATGTTATGTCTATGTTTTAACATACATATCATATATATGCAACATAAAGAATTTTACTCAAAACGTGAATCAGATAGAAAAATACAGAAAAAATAATATTTGTTGAAGTAAAAAAGAATTTTTGCTGCAATCGACATGACTACATGCAGGAAATGAGTCGTTAAAAAAATACTGAAAATACTGGATATTAGATTCGTGATACGAGAATGCAGCTGTAAATTTGCAGGATTTGCGTCATGTGGTTTCGCAGGAGAGAATGATATGGAGCTTATGAATAACCATGCATATATTAATTTATGAATATATTATAAAAAACTATATAAATATAAGCGCCGCTTTTAGCGGCGCTTCGGCATACATTCTATCAATGCGTTTTCCAGCGTCAGCGTATCGGGCTGCTGCTCGGCTATTTTTAAATAGGCGATATTCGCGAAATTCCTCATGTTTTTGATTATCTCTGCCCTTGAGTAGCGAAGAGCTGCCTCATAAGCTTTTTTTTGCGGATATTTATCGCCAGTGAGCCGCAGGACGCGTTCGCGGTTAAGCCCCTGATCTATATACGTCCGGGCGGTGAGCATGGAGCGGAAGCACTTTTCCATGAATCCGGCAATGCCGAAGGTGCTTTCGCCGTCAGACAGCATCTGGCGGTATGCCCTTATGCCGTCCTGAGCCTTGCCGGATAGTAGATAGTCCTGCATGTCGAATATGCGTACCTCGAGGCTGCGGGTGACGCAGGCGGATATGGCCTCGCGGGTAAGCTCGTTGCCACGGCCAACGTAGTCTGCAGCCTTTGTAAGCTCGTTGTTCAGGGTGGCGATGTCAGTGCCGGCGAGGCTTACGATGTGTTTTGCCGCGGCTTCTGTTATTGTCACATTGAGCCGCTTGCCCTGCTGATATACCCACTTTGCCGCCTCATAGTCCCTGAATGGAGCAAAATCTACCAGCCGGTTTTCGGCCTTCAGGGCCTTGACTATGCCGAGCTTTTCGTTGGCCTTGCCCCGAATAAAAAATATAAGGAGCGTGTAGTCAGGTATGCCCGGCAGGTATGCCAGCAGCTTTTTTGCATCGCTGTCGGCGGGCAGTGTTTTGCAGACGACGACGCGCCGTTCCCCGAAAAAGGGCAGCGTTTCACAGGCGGAGATAATGTCATCGGCTTCAGCCTTTTCGAGTATTTGCAGATTCAGGTCGCGGGTGGCCTCATCAAGCGATGATGTAAGGCTTTTAAGGGCGCTTTCCTTTACGAACTCCTCTTCGCCGTGCAAGGCATATGCGCCCTTTAGCGAACCGGTCTTTATGCTCTTGAAAAAAGTCATATAATCCATACAGGCATTATACCATAAATACAAGTTACAACATACACAGCACAGCCGCAAACAGCGATGCGGCGCATGCGGCGTACTTTTTTGAGGGGGAAACCAGCAGCTGGTCTGATACCGCGAAGCAGGCGAGATACACGAATAAGCATGCAAGCGGCGTTATGGCGGCCTGCTTTACCGCAAATGACACGGAGGATATGGCGTTCGCCGCTTCTGTCATTACGCCTGTGAGAAACATCGGGATAAAGGACAGCGCCTTTGCCGCGGCGGGCATGGCTGCGCCTATGAGATTCACAGCCATGGCGGACAGGAATACGAAGGGCACCATGGGAAGTATCAGAGTATTGGCGAACAGCCCGAGGACCGGGATCGTGCCGAAATAGTATACGGATAGCGGTAAAGTGCCGAGGGTGCCGCAAACGGACAGCGCTGCCATCTGAGCTATGGGCAGCGGAAGGAAGGATAGCAGCTCCGTCACCGGGCGCATGAGAAGGGATATCATTATCACCGCGCCGAAGGAAAGCTCGAAGCCTATGCTGTACAGCGCGGTCGGGTCGGCAAGGAGTATGACTATGGCGCTGAAGGCGATTCCGGAGGGCATGTCATACCGTCTGCCGGCAGCGGCCGCATATAGGCTGCAAAGGCTCATCACGCTGGCGCGGATAAGAGAGGAGGGGAAGGCGGCAATGGCGCAATAGGCAAACAACACTACAATCGAAGTATAAAACTTCACCTTGGGTAGCGCCCGCCGTGTGAGCCGGTTTAGCGCGCCTACCACGAAGGAAACGTGCAGGCCGGAGAGCGCCAGTATATGGGCAATACCGCAGGAACGGAAGGCGTCGTATGCGGAATCCGATATGCCGCCCTTTACGCCCCAGAGCATGGCGTTGAGAAGGGGCGCGTGTTCCCCGAACAGGGAGGCGCACGCAGAGGAAAGCCCGGCGCGTATATGCTCAAAGGGGTACATCAGGTCGTAGGGCAGACTTACCGGGCCGAACAGTGTGCGCAGCAGCCCCACGGCGCAGCCGGATGCAAACAGCGCGGCGCCCTTGAAGCCAAGGTAAACGCCAAGGCCCGCAAACAGCGAAACAAGACACAGAGCCGCAACGAGCCCTGTGCCTGAAACGCTGCCGGAGAGGAAGATGCCCACAGCTATGCCCAAGCCCATGCAGACCATGGGCCTGTAATGGAAGATGACGTGCTCCGGCGTTTCCATAATGCCCGGATTAGCCCTTGTAGGCTACGACCTCGATCTCAACAAGGCCGCCGGCGGGGAGCTTGGATACCTGGAAGCAGGAACGGCCGGGGAATTCAGAGCCGAAGTAATCCCCGTAGACCTTGTTTACCGCCGCGAAGTCGTTGAGGTCGACCAGGAATATGGTGGTTTTGAGGATGTCCTTCATGGTAGCTCCCGCGGTCTTGAGAACGTTGTCTATATTGACAAGAGCCTGATGGGCCTGAGCCTCAACGCCTTCCGCGAGCTTGCCTGTAGCGGGATCTATGCCCAGCTGGCCGGAGGTGAATATAAAGCCGTTGGCTTCGCAGGCATGGCTGTAGGGGCCGAGGGCGGCGGGGGCGCTATCGCATTTGATGATGTTTTTCATGGGAGTTCTCCTTTTGATTTATGTATTATGTAACGAAAAGTGACCTTTGATTGGTAAAATAATGGTATCACTGACCGATTAGGCCTGTCAACTATGTACAGCGGCAGTTTTCTTCAGCTGTCGGTTCCACATGATAAGGCCGTCCTCGCCGGTATCCATGTAGTACCTCTTGCGCCTGCCTGCCACTTCAAAGCCGAGAGAAGCGTAGAGGTTTTGGGCGATGGTGTTGCTTATTCGCACCTCCAGCGTCATGCTGTCCGCATGATGCAGCAGAGCAGTGCTGATTAGCTCAAGCATGAGAAGCTTTCCGTAGCCGCGGCCCCGGTATTCGGGATCCACAGCTACATTCGTCACATGGGCCTCGCCAAACATTACCCACATTCCCCCGTAGGCTATCACGCGCCCGTCCTCCTCGCCTACGCGGTAATGGGCGATGCTGTTGCGCAATTCACCGTAAAGGGAACTCTCCGACCAGGGGGAGCGAAAGCATATCCGTTCCAGCTCTGCTATGCGGGGAACGTCATTTTTCTGCATTGGCCTGAAGGCTATCATTTGTTCCTCTCCTTTGCGAGACGTTCGGCCTGAGAGGGGCGGAGGTAGAGGGGCAGCGCCTCGGCAGCGGTTTCGCCCCGTATCAGCTTATCGTATGCCGCAAGGCCTATCTTGTCTGCGGTTATGTCGTTGTCCTCTGCAAAGCGGGCGTTGGGCAGGGCGGTGAGTATGCGTTCGCGGTGCATGACGGCTCCGTCGCCTGCCATGAGTATGCCGCGTGGCAGGGTGGACAGCAGATCGTCTATCACCACCGCCATGGGTTCCGGCGAAAAACCCTCGTACTTCACCATGGCATAGCCGTTGCCGTTGCGGCAGTCCAATAGGGCACAGGCGTTATCGATGCCGTACAGCAGCCCTTCGAGGGAGCTTGCGGCCGCCACGGGCTTGCCGAAGGCCGCGGCCATTGCGTTGGCTGCGCATATACCTATGCGGACGCCGGTAAACGAGCCGGGACCTGCATCCACGCCGAAGGCGTCCATATCTGCGGGGGTGTAGCCGGCAGTTTGCAATGCCTTTTCGCAGAGGGGCATTATTGTCTCGGAATGTGTTCGGCCATGACCTCCGACCTCCCGGGATAATACCTGGCCGTCCTTTATAACAGCGGCTGAGGCTATGGGGCCGGAGGTGGAAAGGGAAAGCATCAGCATTTTATATTCTCCAGAAGATCTTGGTATTTTTTGCCGTAGGGTATGAATGTGAACGTCCGCGCTTCGGCGCCTGAACCTGTGATGTGCAGCTCCAGCCGCTCACTTGGCAGCGCGCCGGGTACGTTTTCGCACCACTCCATGATTATAACGGCAGGGCGGGACAGATAGTCGTCAAAGCCTATGGCATAAAGCTCGTCCTCGCTGCTCAGCCTGTATGCGTCAAAGTGAAGCAAGGGCAGCCTGCCGCCGTGCTCACGGACTATGGTGAAGGTAGGGCTCTGTATATTGTCTATGCCCAACCCCTCGGCGACAGCCTGAGCCGAGATCGCCGAACAGCGCTATAAACGCTCCGGGGAAAAGCAGCGGCGCTATGCTTTTGCCTATGCGGGCCGTGTCCTGCTCGCTTATGTTTTCAAGGGTAAGCTCCATCAATCGAAGGTTCCTTTCGCTTTAAGCTCTTCCCGGAAGTCCAGCAGTCTGTCCTGCTCTATGGCCTCGCGTATCTGCTCCATGAGCCTCAGAGAGAAGCGCAGGTTGTGGGTGGTTATGAGCTGTGCCGCCAGTATCTCCTTGCATTTTACAAGGTGGCGTATATACGCCCTTGTAAAGCCGTTCTTGCAGGCGTAGCAGTCGCAGCCCTCCTCAATAGGCGTGAAGTCGTGCTCAAAGGAGGCGTTTCGCAGCATTTTTTTGCCGCTTCCCGTGAGCGCAAGGCCGTTTCTTGCTATACGGGTCTGGAGTACGCAGTCGAACATGTCTATGCCGCGTACAGCGCCCTCCACCAGACAGTCGGGGCTGCCCACGCCCATAAGGTAGCGGGGCTTGTTTGCGGGCATATAGGGCATCATCTGCTCCAGCATATCGTACATCATTTCCTTGGGCTCGCCCACCGAAAGACCGCCGATGCCATAGCCTGGCAGGTCGAGGGAAGCGAGAAACTTAGCGCTCTCTATCCTGAGGTCGGCGAACATGCCGCCCTGAACTATGCCGAAGAGCGCCTGATCCGGGCGGGTATGCGCCTTCTTGCAGCGCACGACCCAGCGATGGGTGCGCTCCATTGCAGCTATGGTGTATTCCCGGTCGGAGGGATAAGGGGCGCATTCGTCGAACGCCATGGCGATATCCGCGCCAAGGGCTTCCTCTATCTCCATTACAAGCTCGGGGGTGAAGAAATGCTTACGTCCGTCCAGAAGGGAGCGGAACTCCACGCCGTCCTCTTTTATTTTATTGGCGGAGGCGAGGCTGAACACCTGAAAGCCGCCGCTGTCGGTAAGTATGGGCTTGTCCCACCGCATGAACTCGTGCAGGCCGCCCGCCTCTTTTATAAGCTCGTGACCGGGCCTCTCAAAGAGGTGATAGGTATTTGAAAGTATTATCATCGAGCCAACTTCCTTAACGTCCCGGGGAAGCATGGCCTTTACCGTGGCCTGTGTGCCTACCGGCATATAGCAGGGGGTCTCTATTACTCCGTGCGGGGTGTGCAGCCTGCCGCGGCGGGCGCCGGACTGCTTGCAAACGTGCAGAAGCTCGTATTTGAAGTCGAATTTATCTTGCATGTGTAAGCTCCGTTGTCATTTATAGTATAAGCATGGCGTCTCCGAAGGAGAAAAAGCGGTACTTTTCCTCTACGGCATGCTTGTAGACGTCCAGCATTTCTTCCCTTGTGCAGAGGGCGGAAACCAGCATGAGCAGCGTTGATTCGGGTAGGTGAAAGTTGGTTATGAGCTTGTCCACTGCCTTGAATTTGTAACCTGGAGTGATAAATATGTCGGTCCAGCCCTTTTTGGCGTGCACTATTCCCTCGTCGTCCGTAACGCTTTCAAGCGTGCGGCAGGATGTGGTGCCCACGGCGAATACTCTGCCGCCCCTGGCCCGCGCCTCGTTGATGGCCCTTGCCGCCTCCTCACTGCATTCATAGTACTCCGAGTGCATGTGGTGATCCTCCACGTTGTCCTCGGATACGGGGCGGAAGGTGCCGAGGCCGACGTGCAGCAGCACGTCAACGATGGTTACTCCCTTTTTGCGTATATCATCCAGAAGCTCGGTAGTGAAGTGCAACCCGGCCGTGGGAGCAGCGGCGGAGCCGTTTTCTTTTGCGTATACCGTCTGATAGCGCTCCTTACCGGCGGTCCGCTCGGTTATATAGGGAGGCAGAGGCATTTCGCCGGCCCGATCCAGTATTTCTTCGAATACTCCATCGTAGTTCAGGCGTACTATTCTGCCCCCGTCCTCGGTGCTATCGAGAATAGTTGCGGAAAGCTCGTCGTTTATCTTGAAGGTGAGCCCGGTCTTTGCCCGCCTTCCGGGGCGGACAAGGCATTCCCAGCGGTTTTCTTCGAGGCGGCGGAGCAGCAGAAACTCCATTGCGCCGCCGGTATCCTCCCGATAGGCGTGGAGCCTCGCGGGTATGACCCGGGTGATATTGCGCACCAGAACGTCTCTGGGCCTGAAGTAATCCAGTATGTCGGTAAATACACCGTCCCGTATAGTCTTATTCGCCCTGTCATATACCAGCAGCCTCGATGCGCTGCGGACGGCCGCAGGGGACTGGGCTATCAGCTCTTTGGGCAGGTCGTAGAAAAAGTCGCTTGTTTTCAAGATGTTATCTCTCCTTAGTTCATCGCCTTATTATATTGCAAAGGGCATAACAAAACAAGGGGCTGCCGCATTATGCGGCGGCCCCGTCCGGCATTATATACCTTACTTCATTTCCTTCTGGAAGTTGCTGTATACGTCCTTGAGCATTTCGATTATGGGGAGGTGGTAGGGGCAGCGGCTCTCGCACATTCCGCATTCAATGCAGGCGTTAGGCTCTACGGCCATTCCCTTGTAGCGGCCTATGGCCCAGTCCTTCAGGCCGTAACGGGTGAGATAGCCGTTGATGGTAAAGCAGAAGGAGATATTTATGCCCATGGTGCAGGGCTGGCAGTAATTGCAGCGGCGGCAGAACTGGTTGCCCAGGGTGTCGCGTATGTTCTGCACTTCCCTGAGCTCCTCCTCCGAGATGGGGGTGGGATCGCAGGCTGCGGCAACATTCTGCTTTAGCTCGTCCTCGCTTGCCATGCCGGGTATATTGACGGTTATGTCCTTATTGGAGGCTATAAAGCGCATGGCGAGGGGCACGTTCTCTATAGCGCCGCCGGCCAGAGGTTTCATACAGATAAAGCCCTTGCCCTTTTCGGCGCACTTTTTGATGAGGTCGGCCGCCTGAAGCTCTACGAAGTTGTAGGGGAACATGATAGTTTCCACCCAGTCCATATCAAGGGCCATCTCAAAGGTGGCTACCTCATGGGCGGTGACGCCTATATGGCCTATCTTGCCCGCCGCCTTTGCTTCCAGCAGGGCCTCCAGCGCGCCGCCCTCGCCGGTGACTATATCCATCTGGGCAGGGGGTGCGTTATGCACCTGATACAGGTCGATATGGTCGGTGCGGAGGTTTTTAAGGCTGGTCTCTATATCCTTTTCCATTGCTTCCTTCGTGCGGGCCATGCTCTTGGTGGCGAGAACGAACTTATCGCGGATACCTTCCATGGCTATGCCGAGGTATTCCTCGCTTACGGTATAGCCGCGGGCGGTGTCTATGTAGTTGATGCCGTACTCCGGGAGCTTGTGTATGAGGGCAGTGGCCTCTTCCTGTGTGATGCGCTGGATCGGTATGCCGCCGAAGCCGAGGCGGGAAACCTTCAAGCCGGTGCTGCCGAGATTAGTGTACTCCATGCTGTTCCTCCTGAATATTATTGCTGTTATTGTCCGATATATAAGGCGGGGGAGACTACTGGTCTTCCTCCCAGCCCTTGCATACGTCTATCCAGCCCCTTGAGCGGGAAGCCCTTTCAAGTTCATCGCAGGTGAGCCTGACCGCGCTTGCGGCACTGCCTGCGGCGGGGAATACGGTATCAAACCGTTTTAGTGAGACGTCAAGATATACGGGGACGCTGTCCGGCACTGCGAAGGGGCATACGCCGCCAACCGCATGGCCGGTGTACTGCAGCGCGTCCTCATGGGTGAGCATATGGGGCTTTACGCCGAACCGGGCGCGGTATTTTTTGTTGTCCACCTTTGTATCCCCGGCCATGAGCACAAGTATGCAGCCGCATTCTTCGCTCTGGAAGGAGAGGGTCTTGGCTATGCGGGCGGGTATGACTCCCACTGCCTCGGCCGCTTCCGCAACGGTGGCGGTGGAGATGTCGAATTCCATTACCCTGTCCTCAAGGCCGTAGCTCCTGAGGTATTTCCTGACCTTATCGACGGACATATATATTCCTCCCAAGCTTTATTATCTGTACATATCAGTATATCGAAATTCCGTACTGACTGCAAATGCTGTCGCAAAGCTGCTCAACATAGGGAGTGTATGCGTCGAGGTTTTCTTTGTTTTCCTTCTGTATGGCGTCCAGAAGCTCCTTGGCGGCAGCCTTGAGGGTATCGTAGCTGCTCTTGTCTATCAGCTCGCGGCAGTTGTTCATTATGCTGTAAGCCTTGCTGTAAGCGATATTGGCCCGGTTGAGCTCATCGGCTATAAGTGCCCGATTGGCCTCTACCTGCTCTTCTATAAAACTGACGTCATTCTCGGAATCCAGATTTACGCTCTGCCCCCAGACTTCCCTGACTATTTTTTCTATTCGGGATACATACAGGCAGTAGCAGTCACGGCCCAATATATCCATGGCTTTACCCTCCAAAGTATAGCGGGAAAGCTGGCTCATATCCATGCGCAGGGCTACCAGCGCCAGAGAGGATATCTGCTTTATGCTGAGGTTGGTCATTATGTTGGCCTCAACGGCGGAGTAGATGGAGGGTATATTGGCTATCTGGTCGGTATCCTTGAGCTGCTTGAGTATGGCGGTCAGCATGCGCTGCTGCCGGTCTATACGTGCTATATCAGAGGAACCCTTGCGCTGGCGGCAGTAGTCCAGCACGCCCTGCCCGTCCAGATGCTGCATTCCGGGGTGCAGCTCCCGGCCGTTCATCTTTACCTCTATATCCACGTCGTAGTCCACGCCGCCCATGGCGTTTACTACTTCTTTTACTACGTTCATATTGAAGCCGCAGTAGTAGCCTATATTTACGCCCATCAGCTTTTCTACCGTCGCTATGGAGTACTCAAAGCCCTTCTTCTGCGCGCCGCCGCCCTCCGAAAAAGCGTTGTTTATCTTGGAATAGGGGCTGCTGGGGTTGGCTACGTTGCCGTTGGCGTTGTAAATCTTGACATAGCTGTCGCGTGGTATTGAAACCATGCATACGTCGTTGTTTGAGAAGTCGATGGATACAAGTATCATGGTATCCGTGCGGAAGGTCCCCCAATTCTCCCGCTCGGTGCTCTCGTCGATGCCGAGGAGCAGTATATTGGTGCGGTTGGACATGAACTCGGCGTCCGCCTGACCGGAAAGAAGCGACTCCTGATCCGGA
>ERZ860322.1080-NODE-1080-length-16980-cov-3.108892_pt1 | contig 16980 bp, 15 predicted proteins | sample MGYA00509979_ERZ860322 | MGnify/ENA primary metagenome ERZ860322 (study PRJEB30046, sample SAMN00715217) | human gut metagenome | study: EMG produced TPA metagenomics assembly of the A metagenome-wide association study of gut microbiota in type 2...
TAAGGACGAGGTTCGCCAGCTCGGGCGCGAGCTTGGGCTGCCAGAGTATCTGGTCATGCGCCAGCCCTTCCCCGGCCCCGGTCTCGGCATCCGCGTCATCGGCGCGCTGACTAAGGAGAAGCTCGATATGCTGCGCGAGGCCGACTTCATCTTCCGCAATGAGATCGCCAAAGCCGGTCTTGAGCGGGAGCTGAGCCAGTACTTCGCGGCGCTGACAAACATGCGCTCCGTCGGCGTCATGGGCGACGGCCGCACTTATGATTACGCGATCGCTCTCCGCGCCGTCAGCACCTCCGACTTCATGACCGCCGATTGGGTGCGCCTGCCTTATGACGTGCTCGACCGCGTCTCTGTGCGCATTGTAAACGAGGTCGCCGGTATCAACCGCGTGCTCTACGATGTGACCTCCAAGCCCCCTGCAACGATTGAATTTGAATAAGAGACAGACCACCCGCACTGGCAGTTAAGCCTCCGCGGGTGGTCTTATTCTTGGTGTTTGCCTTATGTGCGGCAGAATACTGACTCAGGTGTTCGGATCAGCTCTGAAAGCGGGAGATAGTCTGTGTGCATTCGTCCATCATTGAATCGATGATCTCTTTGCAGCTCAGCACTTCGTTTATGAGACCTATCGTCTCGCCGAGGCAGATGACACCGGTGCCGTCAACGTCTCCGTTCTCGAAGAACATTTTGCACGCCGTCGTCCCGGCAACATATTCGCGGATGTCCGTAAATTCGCAGCCGCGCTTCTCCTCCGCGAGCACCTTCTGCGCCACGGAGCTGTTGTACATACGGGTGGAATTTTTGAAGCTGCGCAGAAGGATGCAGGTGTCCATCTCATTGGCGTTCTTCGCGAGATGCTCTTTTACCGAGGGAAGGACCGGGCACTCTGCCGACTCCAGAAAACGCGTGCCAAGGTACACGCCCTCGGCCCCGAGCATAAGCGCCGCTGCCATCTGCCGTCCGGTGCCAACACCGCCTGCCGCGATGACCGGGATATCCAGTGCTGCAACGCATGCCGGCGTGAGCACCATAGTGGTGATGTCATTCTCGCCGGGGTGTCCCGCGCACTCGCAGCCGTCGGCCACTACCATATCCGCGCCGATTGACTGGGCCTTCAGGGCGTGCTTGACGGTGGTGCATTTATGGATAAGCGTAATGCCCGCGCCCTTTATCGCAGCGACCATATCGTCCTTCGGCGGGCGGCCTGCCGTCTCAATTATCCGGACGCCCTCCTCGGCGCAGACCTGTATGTAGCCCATATAGTCCGGGACGACCAGTGACGGCATGAGCGTCAGGTTGACGGCGAAGGGCTTGCTTGTCATGGCCTTTACGGCGCGGATCTCTTCGCGCAGGGCTTCCTTATCCCTGAACGTGGAGGAGGATATGATCCCAAGGCCGCCGGCCTCCGACACTGCTGCGACGAGCGGAGCGCGCGCGATCCACTGCATGCAGCCCTGAATGATGGGATATTCTATGCCTAACTTTTCGGTTACGGCTGTTTTTATCGTCTTTGCCATTCTCATTCTCCCGCTCAGAACATGCTGCCGACGGAAGCGATGGTCTCCTCGGCCTCTTTCACTATCCTGTCGAGCAGCTCCTGCACGGGAACGACGTCGTGTATGAGGCCCATGCCCATACCGGTGCAGAAGGTGGCGCTGCCGACATCGCCGTTTATGAAGGCCGCCTTGGTTTTCTGGCCGCTGATGACGGGCATCTGCTCTTTGAGTATGCGTGCGGTATCGTATCCGTTGGCAAGGCCGCGAGCCTCAATCTCGTTGGCGAGAAGGGCGGCGTTGTTTTTGGTTATACGCATCATGGAACCGATCGTTTTCTGCGCAAGGACGGTGTCCTTCTCCGTATGGTCGATGATCCACTGCTGATGATTGTGGTGTATCGGGCACTCCGTGGTGTTGACAAAGCGTGTGCCCATAGCTACGCCGGATGCGCCGAGAGCGAGCGCCGCGGCAAGACCGTGACCGTCGGAAACGCCGCCGGCTGCGATGACGGGGATGCTCATGTCAGCCGCGCAGCGGCGTGTGATGACGAAGGTCCCCACGCCGTCGGCGGAGGGATGACCGCCGACCTCATACCCGGCGATTATTACAGCGTCGAGCCCCTTGCGCTCCATGCTCATGGATACCTTATAGTTCGGGCACTTGTGCATATGGATCATGCCCGCGCCCTTGATGTCGGCGATAAACTCTCTGGGATCGTCTGCCGAGGTTTCAATAGCCGCGACATGCTTTTCGCCGCAGAGCCTTATGGTCTTTCTTATTTCCTCCGCGTCCAGACGCTGAGTCGGAGCCAGAGATATGTTGACGATAAACGGCTTGCCGCCGGTGAGAGCGTTCATCTCCTCAAGCGCGTCGCCGAACTCCTCAAGCGTGGGCCAACTGGTCACGTTGATGGTACCGATGCCGCCGGCATTGCAGACAGCGGAGGCAAGCTGCGGTACAGCGAGCCACTGCATACCGCTCTGTACGATCGGGTACTTGATGCCAAAGAGTTCTGTGAGTTTTGTTTTCATTGTTTTTCCTCCATACAGTTTTTGTTTTACTTAAAAGATCACGGCCATAAGCCGTGTCGGATCAGTGTGCTCACGCGACGGTACTGCGCTTCAGCACGGCTAATTCCACCTTGCCGGTGGTGTTTTTAGGCAGACTGGGAAGTATTTCAATTTCTTTCGGGGCCTTAAAGTGCGGAATATGGCGGCGGCAATAATCAAAGAGGGCGTCTTTCGTAAGCGTGCTGCCGGGAGCAAGCACGACGCAGGCCTTGACATGTTCACCCCATATCTCGTCTGGAACGCCGAACACGCAGCATTCTGATATTTCATCTATCTGCATGAGCACGTTTGATATCTCTGACGGATAAATGTTTTCTCCGCCGGAGATGATAAGATCGTCCTTCCTTCCGGAAAGGGTGAGGTACCCTCGCTCGTCGAGATAGCCCATGTCGCCGCTGAAGTACCAGCCGTCCAGCATATGGGCGCGGGTAAGCTCCGGCTGGCCGTAATACTCCTTCATGGCGCCCTGACCGCGGATACATATCTCGCCTACGGTCCCCGGCGGACATGGCTTTCCGTCCTCGCCGATGATGCGTATCTCCGTGCCGGGGATGGCGCGGCCGACCGTGTTAAGGTGCGAAAGGCCGCGGTCGAGATGATCGGCAGGGAAGAGGATGGACACCATGCTGCCCATCTCCGTCATTCCGTAGGACTGATAAAACTCGCAGTCGAGCCGCTTCATCGCGCGCTCCAGCAGAGCGGGCGACACAGGGCAGGTAGAATAACGGATGGTATGCAGCGAACTGAGATCATACGGCTTTTTATCCAGCTCGTCCAGTATCCATTTCAGTATCGTCGGCACGACGCTTATGGCGTTAATGTGCTCACGCTGGAGGCTCTGCATGTATTGCTCCGTGGAAAAGGAGCTCATCAGGACAAGCGTGCCGCAGGTACAGAAGCAGAGCCACGCGCCTATCGCGGCGGAGTGGAAGAGCTGTGAGATGAACTGAAGCTTGTCCCCCGGGCGGTAGCCGTACAGGTCCTTTACGGCGGACATTTTGTCGAGCATGCCGCCGTGCGTGTAGACGACCGTCTTTGCGTGGCCGGTAGTCCCGCTGGTGTGCATATGACAGGCGGGGGCGTCGTCCCGGAGCCTGACTTCGAAATCCTCCGAATCCGGGTAAGCGGAGATGAGCTTGATAAAGGAGGAGTCCCGCTCGCCGCTGCCCTCGAAGGTGAAGAAGCTGAGAGCGCCGGCGTAATGGGAAAAGAGCTGCGCGCCCCAATCAGGGTTCTCCACCTGAATGAAGGCCGTCTTTACATGGCTTGCTTCGAGCTGCATTATCATCTCGCCCGGGGCAAGCCGCCAGTTGATCTTCACCGGTACTGCGCCAAGCTTATACAGAGAGAACTCAAGAATAAGAAATTCCGGGCGGTTGCGGCTGATTATTCCGACGCAGTCGCCTTTTCCGATACCGGCGGCAGCGAGCATATGCGCGGACATATTTATGTATCTTGCAAAGCTTTCGTAGGTAATTCGCCAGTCGCCGAACACGATGGCTTCGCGTCCCGGACATTCGGCGATGCACCTGTCAAGTATCTGAATAAAACCGGAGTCTTTGTTGAAATCTTTCCGCGCCATTCTGTCACACTCCCTTTCCCTTTGACACGGGCGAAAGGCCCGCACTTGGTGAATTTGCCTAACAGGTTCTGAAATATATCAATTTCATTTAAGCATAAACACCTGCAAAGATGAAGACACACTGTGCACAGTACGTTTTCACAAATATGATTGTGAATTTGTGCACAATATGCCTGTACAAGAATTTGCGGCGTCAATATAATATAGACAAGATTTTAACACGAGACCGGCCCGGGACAGCATGAAAATTCCCGGTACGGGATTCGGAAAGAGGTAAATATGGAAAAGCCATTTGAGGATCTTCTTGTCATCGAACTTACGACTTATTGGGCGGCGACCAGCGCCGGGAGATATCTGCGTTCTCAGGGCGCGCGCGTGATAAAAGTGGAAGCGCCCCCGACCGGCGACTCCGTCCGCTCCTTCGGCCGGACCTGCCGCACGCCTTACACCGAGAACGAAAACCCGATACACGATCTCAGCAACGGCGGCAAGGAGTGCATCGCGCTCAATCTGAAGGAAGCCGACGACCGCGCCTTCTTCGATAAGCTGCTGGCCAAGGCCGATATATTCATAACGAGCACGCGCATGAGCGGGCTGAAAAAGATGGGGCTGAGCTATGACGATCTGAAGGACAAGTTCCCTCGCCTTATAATGGCTCATGTCACCGGCTGGGCGATGAGCAATCTGCCCGGTCTGGACGCGGTGTCCTTCTTCGGCATCAACGGGCTGCTGTCCGATAACCTGATGGTCGAAGGCGGCATCACCTGTCCCATCACCGGCATGGGCGACTTTACCACCGGCGGCTTTCTGGATGTCGGCATCCTGACCGCGCTCTATAACCGTGAAAAGACCGGCAGGGGAGACTATGTCATGACTTCTCTGTACGGCGTTGGCGGCTGGGTGTCCGCTAACTGCTCCATCGGGACCCAGTACTATAATCCGTGGCCGAGGAACAAGGGGACGCAGAGCCCAATGTCTCAGGCGTATATGTGCAGCGACGGGAAATATGTTCAGCTATTCGTGAACGAATATGAGAAATTCTGGAATGTGTTTGTCAACGCGTTCAAGATTGACGATCTCCGCGACGATGCGCGCGTCAACACGCGTGTTGCGGTGAACGACCCCGCCAACTGCAAGATGCTCGCCGACAGGTGCCATGCCTCCGCCGCGACGCAGACCTCGGAGGAGCTTCTCGCAAAGCTCAGAGCGGGCGGGATACCGAGCGTGATCCTCGGAAAGTTCAGCGATAAATACACTATTCCCGATCAGATAGAGCATAACCTTGCAAATGGCTACTTTGTGGAGCATACTTATGATGGCGAAGGAGCCAGCGGCAGGACGATATACGTCAATCAGTTCCCGATGTACTTTGAAAGCCAGGGCGTCGTGAACAACTATGAACCGTGCCATGCGTTCGATCAGGACGGAGACGCGATACGTAAAGAGTTCGGCTGAACGGGAGTAAGGCCTTTCCGGAGACCTGCCGGGCCTCGCTGAATTTGAGAATGCAGGAGCAGAAACCATGAAAATACCTGAAAAAGCTATTGTTGATCATTTGAAGGAGCATATTTCCGACGTCAGGGTTGACACGGAAACACAGTTTGAATTTTCAGGGATACGCCAGCTAACGGGCCGGGCAGTCACTCTGCGGCAGGATGTGCTCTACATTTGCGGCAGCGCGGAGAGGATGGCCGGAAGAGAGACCGAATGCGCGTCTGTGTGCAAGCTCATTAGGCAGGCCGACTATGAAAAATGCGGCGGCATAGAAAACTCGATAGTGATCAAAAACGACAGTGATCTCTCCGAGGTCGCCGACGATATACTCTGTCTTTTTGAAAAGGCAAGCGAGTTTACTGAAACGCTCCAATCCGCGATCATATCCGACAGCAGCATCGACGATATATTTTCTCTCGCCGCGCAGAACTTTCCCGGCTGCCTGATAGTGATGACGGACACCGCGTACAATATCGTCCACTCTACCGAGACGGAGGTGCGCGATGAATACCTCAACGCGCTGCTCCGCCGCGGCTATTATGACAAGAACGATATCGATATGATAGCCAACCACGGTTATTTTGAGGATTGGCAGCGCGTCATGAAGCCAAGGCTCTATACCGCGGAGGAGACCGTCAGCGGGAAGAGCATGCTGCTCAGATCGTATCAGAGCCGCGGGCTGCTGCTGGGCTTCATCGCGTGCTACTTCCTTGACAGAGAGCCGAGCGAGATAGACTATGTTCTCTTTAAAAGCTTTACCGACAGCGTAGAGCGGATAATGCTCAGCTATATGCAGCACAGCGCCTATGAGACCTCCGATGAGCAGATGATCACGGACATGCTCTCTCCCGAGAACCGCAGCAACGCGATCCTGATGCATGACCGGAGTCTGCGTCTGGGCCTGCCGCTGAACGCGAACTTCCGCATCGGAGTTATCCGCAGCGAAGGCGAGCTGGAAAGCATCGCCGCAAGCGTGACAAAGCACCTGCTGGTGTACTGCCCGATCAAGACCTATGGCGTTTTCAAGTACCGGTCCGAGGTCGTGCTGGTGTTCTATGACTGGAACTACTACACCGTGAAGGAGTCGAGCGCGCTGGGCGAGAAGATGCAGATGCTCATAAACACGCTTCAGGCGAGCAAATGCAGAGTAGGGATAAGCCTCGGCTTTGATAAGATAGACAGCTTTTCCGTCGCCTATGAGCAGGCGCGCAGCGCACTGACCGAGGCGCATAAGCTGCTTGGCAAAGACAGCTCCCCAATACACTTTTATTCGGAGTTTTATCTTCAGGATATGCTCTCCGTGTACGAGAAGAAGCTGCCGCTCGATGCGGTATATGCGCGGCAGCTCGACGCGCTGGCGGACGGAAGGCACAACGAGTGCGACAATCTGACCTTCCTGTATGTATACCTGCGGGCAGAGCGCAATATCGCCGCAACGGCGCGGCTTTTGAACATGCACCGCAACGGCGCGACTTACAGGATAAACAGGATAATGGAGCTTCTTGGCCTTGATCTTGACAATGCCGATACGCGCCTGCGCATCATGATCTCATACGAGATACTCAAAAAGATGGGCAAGTTCAGCGCCGATTACGCTCCGGCTGACAGCGCGGCGCGGGATGAGACCTTTGAGATACAGAAAGACTGACATTACCGAGGTTTTGCAATGATATTTACAGAAGAACAAAGAGAGATACAGGCACTGGTGCACGCCTTTGCCGAAAAGGAGATCCGCCCCCTGTCAAGGAAATACGACGAGCTGGGCGAGTTCCCGATGGAGCTTTATAAGAAGGCATGCAGGATGCAGCTCAACTGCCTCGACCTGCCGGAAAAATACGGCGGCACAGGCGTATCGAAGGTGACCTCCTGCCTCATCCGCGAAGAACTCTCCTGGGGCGATGCCGGCTTCTCCCTGAGCCTCGGCGCAAACGGGCTCGGCTTCAAGCCGCTGCTCATTGCCGGAAGCGAGGCGCAGCGCAGGCACTTTGCCGATGTGCTGCTCAATGACGGCTTCACCGCTTTTGCCATAACCGAGCCCGATGCGGGTTCCGATGCGGGTTCCATGAAAACCACCGCGCGGAGGGTCGGAGACGAATATATCCTCAACGGGCATAAGTGCTTCATAACCAACGGCGGCCTTGCCGATGTGTACACCGTGGTTGCCAGCACCGACAAAAGCAAGGGCGCAAAGGGGCTGACCATGTTCATAGTCGACCGCGATACGCCGGGTCTCAGCGTCGGCAAGCATGAAAACAAAATGGGCATACGCCTTTCAAACACCGCGGATGTAATATTCCACGATGTAAAAGTACCCGCCGCGAATATAATCGGCGGCGAAGGCAAGGGCTTTCGCATCGCGATGGAGACCCTGAATCAGGGCCGCGCGGGCACCTGCTCCTCCGCGGTCGGCCTCATGCGCGCCGCCTTTGAATACGCGATGAAGTACGCGCAGGAGAGAGTCACCTTCGGCCAGCCCATATATAAAAATCAGGCTATACAGTTCATGCTGGCAGATATGGCCACAAAGATCGAGGTCGCGCGCAGCTTCGGGCTGCAGGTCGCCGAGCTGCTCGACAGCGGCGATACGCGTCAGGCCGGCAAGCTGTCCTCTATGGCGAAGCTCTACTCCACCGATGCTTTGCAGAGTGTTGTGTCCGACGCCGTGCAGATACACGGGGGCTACGGATATATGCGCGATTTCCCTGTGGAAAAGCTCATGCGCGATGCAAAGGTATATCAAATATTTGAAGGGACAAACCAGATACAGCGTATCGTAATATTCAACTCCCTTCTCAAAGAAAACCGAATCAGAAACGGGAGAGGTTGATTAGATGCGTATTGCGATTTGCGTAAAGCAGGTTCCTGCGACAGCCGATGTGCAGATAGACCGCGTTACGAAAAGACTGAAAAGAGAGAATAACGCCGTCGAGATGAACGCATGCGACTGCTATGCGATGGAGCTGGCGCTGAGACTGCGCGAAAAATACGGCGCTTCCGTCACAGCCTTCACTATGGGCCCGCCGCAGGCAAGAGCGGTGCTGAAAAGCTGCCGCGCCCTTGGCGCGGAGAGCGGATATATCCTCAACGATATGGCCTTTGCGGGCTCCGATACATATGCTACGGCTCATATCCTCTCCTGCGCGATCAAGGCAGACGAGACCGAAAACGGTCCGTTTGACCTTATCCTGTGCGGCCGCCAGTCTTCCGACGGCGACACCGCACAGGTAGGCGCTGAGCTTGCCGAGCAGCTCGGCATAGCACAACTGACGGCAGTCTGCGATCTGCCGGAAATCAAGGGAGCGTATATCGAGGCGCTGATCGACTGCGACAGCGAGCAGCGGCTCATGCAGGCGAGCCTCCCGGCGCTGCTCACAGTCGGCAGAACTCCGTATGAACTGCGCTTTGCATCGATCGGCGGAGTCATAGAAGCCAACCGCAACGACACCATAAAGACGCTGACCAAGGATATGCTTCCCGAAATAGACGCCGCGATGATCGGCCTTGACGGCTCTCCGACAAGAACGGCGGACACCTTCGTCCCCGAGCGGAGCTCAGGAGCAAAGTTCATTGAAGGCGGCACCACGGAAGAGGCAGCCGAAACACTTGCCGCGATGCTGCGGCGCGGCACGGTTTGAGAGGGCGACATGAAGAGAACGGATGTATTTGTATATTGTGAACTTGCGGGCGCAGAGCTTGCCGAGGTCGGGCTTGAAATGCTCGGTCCGGCGGCGAAGATGGCAGAGAAATACGGCGGCTGCGCATGCGCTGTGCTGATAGCCGGCGGGGACCTGGACAAGGCTGCCGCACAGGCGGCTCTGTACGGCGCGGGACGCGTGATAGAAGTGTCCGGAGATGAATATGCCGAATATAGCTGCGATGCCTATACCCACGCGCTCACCAAACTCTGCCGCAAATACGAACCGGCCGCGCTCATGATCGGCTCCACTCCGCTCGGCCGCGATCTGGCACCCAGAGTGGCGTGCCGCCTCAAGACAGGGCTCACTGCCGACGTCACGGATATCAGCTTCAACGATGAGCTCGGCTGCATCAACTGGATAATGCCGGCATACGGCGGGCAGATGCTTGCCAGCATAGTCTGCGCCGAAAAAATGCCGCAGATGGGTACGATAAGACCCGGCGTGTTCCCAGCCGCTCCCGTTTCGGAACCTGCCGAAGCTGATGTCATACGCGAGGAGATACGCTTTGACGCCGCGGATATACGCACGAAGCTCGTCAAGATCATCAAGGCCGAGACCGGCGGAGCGAAGCTGCGCGACGCGGAGATCGTCGTAGCCGGCGGCTAGGGCTTCGCGCTCGTCGAACAATTGGCCGGTGTGCTCGGCGGCGCTGTCGGCGCGTCTAGAGCGGCAATAGATGCCGGCTGGGCGTCTGCTGAATGCCAGATAGGTCAGTCCGGTGTGACCGTCAAGCCCAAGCTCTACATTGCCTGCGGCATCTCCGGCGCGATACAGCATACCGCCGGCATGGACAAGTCAGGTACGATAATCGCAATAAACCCCGACCCCGAAGCGCCGATATTTTCCATTGCAGATATCGGTATAAAAGAAGAGCTGCAGGACTTTATCCCCTGCCTCCTCCGGGCACTGTCCCAGGAAAAGTAAGCCCGCTTACATATTTGTAGATCACTAAAGATGGCCAACTTTAGAAAACTAATAAAAAGGAGAACCAACTATGCTAAGTTTTGATCCCCTGCACAGCGATTTTGCTGAGATGAATGGGATGAATCCGTTCAAGTCTATCGCTGTTCCCAGACCGATCTGCTGGGTCTCTACAGTCAGCGAGGACGGCATTGACAATCTCGCTCCTTACAGCCAGTTCAGCAATGTCGGCTTCAATCCTCCCTATGTGATGTTCTGCGGTCATCCGAAATCTGACGGGAGCCGCAAGGACTCCGTCGTAAACGCGGAAAATACTGGCTGCTTTGTCCACAATTTTGTCCCTTATTCTCTGCGCGACGCCATGAATATCACCTCCAAGCCGTCCGGCAGAGAGGTCGATGAATTTGTCGAAGCAGGGCTGACAAAGCTCGATTCCGACATCGTGAAGGCAAAGAGAGTTGCCGAGTCTCCGATCCAGCTCGAGTGCGAATATATCACCACCATCCGCCTTCCCGGCGCAGACCCCAAGTGCCACTCGGACATCGTCATCGGACGCGTTGTGCGGATGCACATTGACGAAAACTATGTTCTCCCGAACGGCAAACTTGATATTATAAAGCTTCGCCCCCTGTCCCGCCTCGGCTACGCGGATTACACCAGTGTCACCGAAGTGTTCGAAATGTCGACCGGCAGCATGAAGAAGGATCCCGTACCCGGCAGCTTTGGCTGGATGAGTCCGGAGTCCCTCAAAGAGAAGGCCACTTTCGAAAATATTTAATGGATCCTACAGCCCCTCACCGGGTCTGAAAGAGAGAATACAAAAGGAGTGATCACTTTGAAAAACGTATCCATCAAAAAACTGGTCTGTGGTCTGCTCGGTGTTATCCTCGGATTGATCATCGGCACCCTGACCCCGCCCGCTGAGCTGACCGCTGAGAGCATGCGCTATCTCGGCCTGCTTGTATGGTTCATCTGCTGGATGGTCGGCGGCGTAATGCCTGACTTCATGACCGGCCTTGCCTTCCTCGTGCTGGCCGTGCTCTTCAAGCTCACCGACTTCACCTCCGCGTTCTCACCCTTTGCCGGTACGACCACATGGCTCCTCGTCGGCGCATTCGGTGTCGGCGCAATGCTGAGCAAAACCGGCGTGCTCAAGAGAATAGCTTATGTTATCATGCAGATTTTCCCCGGAACATACACCGGTCAGATGCTCGCGCTCTACACTGCCGGCATTATCGTCAGCCCCATGATGCCTTCCATCACCGCAAAGGCAGCTCTTATGACCCCGCTCTCCATCCCCGCTGCGGATGCCTTTGGCTTTGAGAAGAACAGCAAGGGCGCGACCGGCCTGTTCCTTTCCTCCTATTGGTCCGCCGGTATCCTCGGCAACTTCTTCTTCACCGGCTGCGTTTATGTCGGCACCATGATGGCATACCTCGATGACGAGACTCTTGCCCTGCTCAACTTCTGGTCCTGGCTCAAGTTCTTCTGGCCGTTCCTGCTTGTTTTCGCTGTCGGCGGCTTCTTCCTCATCCGCCTTCTGTACCAGCCCAAGGACTGCCAGCCTCTTCCCCAGGGCTTTGTAAAGGAAAAGCTCAAGGAGCTCGGACCCATGAGCCGCGATGAGAAGCTCAGCCTTATCATCCTTGCGATCATGGTCGCAGGATGGCTCACCGCAAGCCTGACCGGTATCTCCGTCACTATGTGGTCCGTCATCGGCCTTATTCTGATGGGCGCATTCGGCATCTTCAAGCCGGCCGATTTCGGCGCACGTATCCCCTGGACGATAATCGCTCTCGTTGCCTCCATCTCCACTCTGGCCTCCCTCATGGGCACCTATGGCATTCCCGCATGGCTCACCAGCGTTCTCGCTCCCGTGCTTGGCCCCGTTGCCTCCAGCCAGTTCCTGCTCATCATCGCTATCGGCGTTGTCGTGTTCGCACTCCGCTGGGGCGTCGCATCCATGTTCACCTCCGGCGCGCTCATCTATGCGCTCTTTGCCGGTCTCGGTGCAGCGCTTGGCATGAACACCCTCGTCATCGTGTTCATCGGCTACATGGGCGTTCAGTGCTGGCCCTTCGGCGCATACAACGCCACTCTTATGGCCGGTCTCGGCGCAGTTAACGGATATGTGGAGTTCAATAAGATCCAGAAGCTCACCTTCGTTTACAGCGCACTGGTCATCGTTGCGGCGCTTGTCAACCTGCCCATCTGGAAGCTCATTGGCCTCTGCTGATCGCATCACCTGATATATCTGAAAAAAGGAGACAAACATATGCATTACAATACCGAGCTGAACAACCACGGTCTCAAGGCAGATCCGTTCAAGGCCTGTGTCGGTCCCCGTCCTATCGCGTGGATATCCACCGTCAGCGCGGACGGCGTAGACAATCTTGCCCCCTTCAGCCAGTTCAACAATCTCAGCTACAATCCCCCTATGGTCATGATCTCTTTCCAGCCCACCGGCACGGAAGAGGAAGCCTGCAAGAAGGACACCCTCGTCAACATCGAGGAGACCGGCAGCTTCGTTTACAACATGGTTCCCTATGCGCTCAAGGATAAGATGAACATCACGGCTATCCCCAGCCACGATCTCGACGAGTGGGAAGCAGCAGGTCTGACCAAGGCCGATTCCATTCAGGTCCCCGCAAAGCGCGTTGCGGAATCACCCATCCAGTTCGAGTGCGAATATGTTCAGACGATCCACTTCCCCAGCAAGAGCAAGAAGGGCGTCATAGACATGGTCATCGCCAAGGTCGTCGAAGTCCATATTGACGATGATGTCCTCACTCCCGACGGCAAGATCGACTTCCTGAAGATCAAGCCTCTCGGCCGCATGGGCTATTGGGATTACACCTACGTGAACGACGTGTTCTCTATGGCCATTCCGGGGCTCACTGCCGCACAGATGTCCGGCATGGGCGGTGACAGGCTCAAGAAGGACTGATATTAAAATAAGAAAAAGCTCCCGGCAAAGGCATAAGCTTATTTGCCGGAAGCTTTTTCAATTAACTGGAGGTATAAAATGCCAGAGATGGATAAGGCGTTTTTCGACGCCGCAAAGGAAAATCTTAACCACAGCAAGATAAACTATATGAACCTCGCCGGCATCATACCGGTCACGGTGGAGGAGCGCCATGTCGCAACGCGCCTGCCGGCAAACTATATGCACATGAACCACGTCGGCATCGTTTATGCGGGAAGTTACTTCGTTTTTGCCGAGGCCTCGGGCGCTACGCTTATAAAATGCACCTACGCCGGCGCGTATGTGCCGATAATCAAAAGCGTGAATGTCGACTATGTCAAGGCGTCCAAGGGCGATCTGTTCATTGATCTTACGATAAGCGAGCAGGAAGCCGCGGAAAAGATCGCGTATATCGAAGAGCATGGCAGGGGGCAGTACCCGATGGACATTGCCATAAGCAATTCCGACGGCGAAACATGCGCAAATATGCACATAGTCTTTTACCTTATCAAGAAGCAGGAAGGGAACGGTTAAAATGGCAAAGCCTTTGGAGGGGCTCCTTGTTATAGAGCTCGCAACTTACTGGGTGGGGCCGTCCGCCGGCGCGTACCTGCGCGCACAGGGAGCGCGTGTCATCAAGATCGAGCAGCCGCCCTACGGCGACTCTACGCGCTTTTTCGCAAGGACCTGCGGCGTGCCCTATACCGATGCGGAAAACCCCATACATGACGTTTCCAACGGCGGGAAAGAGTGCATAACGCTGGATCTGAAGGACGAGGAGAATATAAAGCTGCTGCACAGGATGCTTGCGAAGGCCGACGTGTTTCTCACGAGCGTCCGGCAGGCCGGCCTTGAGCGGCTCGGCCTTGATTACGACTCAATAAAGGATAAATATCCGCGCCTCATATACGCACATGGTACGGCCTACGGTAAGTCCGGTCCGCTGAGCTCATATCCGGGACTGGACGCCGTCGCTTTCTTCGGGATAAACGGCATGCTGACCGACAATATGATGACCGAGGACGGTGCGATCTGCCCTATCACCGGCATGGGCGATTTCACCACGGGCGGATATCTGGACATCGGCATAATGACTGCGCTCTATAACCGCGAAAGGACCGGCAGGGGAGACTATGTCATGACCTCCCTGTACGGCGTCGGCGGCTGGGGGTCGCAGAACTGCGCAATAGGCACGCAGTATTATGACCCCTGGCCCAGAAGCCGCTGGACCCAAAGCCCGATGGGTCAGGCCTATAAAACGAAGGACGGTAAGTATGTCCAGATATTCGTGAACGAATATGAAAAACGTTGGGACGCCTTCTGCGCGGCCTTCGGGATAGAGGATCTGCATGACGACGCGCGCTTCAACACTCGCACAGCGGTGAACGATCCGGAAAACTGCCGGAAGATCGTCGAGCGCTGTGCGGAGAGCGCATTGCGGCAGACGGGCGATGAGCTGCTCGCCAAGCTTCGCGCGGGCAATATCCCAGCGTGCATAAACGGTCATTTCTCGGATAAATATAAAATACCGGAGCAGATCGAGCACAACCTTGTGAACGGGTATTTTGTCCCTCATACCTATGACGGCGAGGGCGCTTCTGGGAAAAGCGTGTATGTCAGCCAGTTCCCGCTGTATTTTGAGAGTCAGGGAGTCACCGATGATTACGCGCGCTGCCACGCTCTGGATGAGGACAGGGAGAAGATACTCGCCGAGTTTTCGACCTGAGTGCTGTGCGTTCCCGGGAAAGAGCTCTATAGAAAATACCTCGACCGGTCAAAAATTCCGGTTCTGACTAAAAAATGGGTGTACCCATAAAAATGGACAGGAAGAAAAAGAAGAATCCAAGAAACAGGACAAAAGCGGTTTCTGAAAAAGATGGCGGTACCCAGAGGTTCGTACAGGCGGCTTTTCGAAAACCCATAAAGCTGGACAGGCTGCAATTTAGAATCCATAAAAATAGACAGCCACCAAAAATACTGTCCCTGTAAACAGGACAAAATAGCTTTTGACACGGGTTCGGATTGAGAATAGAATTATCTTGATCAGAATCTGAGGAAAGCGAATGTCCAACAAAACTTTTACACAGAAGGAAATTGAAGTCCTGAGGACAAGCCCCTATGTTCAAAATGTGTCTCAATCCATGGTGTTCTTTTCAGCATCGTTCAAAGAACAGTTTTGGAAGATGCTATGCGATGGGAAAGCCCCGAGGGACATCGTAATTGCACTCGGTATAGACCCGGATATATTGGGAGATAACCGAATCGCCGGGCTTAAAGCCATCGTAAAGAGAGAGGTCAAAGCCGGCAAGGGCTTTCGGGACTATATAACGTATACCGGAGGATATACGAAAGAGATTCTTTCATGGGTATTGAGTGATTCTCTTGTTCTGGACTTCGTGCTCGACACTGTTACTCAGCTCTGCTATACGCATGACATCTCACTCACAGAGGAAACTATTATTTACTCTGACCAAGGTGCCCATTATACGAGCATAAAATTTATTGAGCTTGTGAAGGACAAAAATCTTCGTCAATCCATGTCCAGAAAAGCTAACTGCTGGGACAACGCACCGCAGGAGTCTTTTTTCGGGCACATGAAAGATGAAATAGATATCTCTCAATGTACCACCTTTGAAGAGGTTTGTAAGGTGGTGAGCGATTGGACTGATTATTACAACAATGATCGTTACCAATGGGATTTGGCCAAGCTATCTCCGCGAGAATTCTATCTCTATTGCATTACCGGAGTATACCCACTGACCATCCCAAAGCCTAAAGGCAAGCAGCAAGACCGCTAATCTCCGCCTTGCTGCCTCCTGAAATCTTACTGTTTTCTCAGCTCCGTTCCCGTGTCTAAAAAACTATTTTTGTCCTTGACTTTGGGTACACTTTACTCAAGCACATTTTCAAGCACAAAAATGCCGGTCGATTTGAGGCATAAACCGCCCCTATTCCACGACCTCATGATAGTACTCGGCGAGCTTCTCCGAAGGTGCCGGACCGTCCTTGTCGAACAGGAACGCCTTGGCAAGATCGGCGTAAAACTCCGGCCGGTCGACGCCGTATTTGACGCCAACGGGGAAGTAATCCGAATACATCATGTTCATCGCAGCGCAGAACTCCTCGGCCGTGACATGGTCAAACGTCACGCCGATCGCCGCAGGCTCTGCGTCGGCAGTTAACTCGACCGCGTAGCTTCTGCCGTTCTCCTCTTCAAGAAAAACGCCATACTCCGTTTCCTTGAAAATTCCGGGCCAAATAATCAAGGCACAGTCACTGTCCTGACTTTTTTGAATTCCGAGATTGCCTGTAAAGCTCAGGTAATCCGGAATCTTTACGTTATAGGTATATCCGTCCAATTCGTCAATCACATATGTTCGATGGTAGTACAGTTCCTTCATGCCTTCCGTGAGCTTTCCGTACTTATTCCAAACAACAGTATACCAGATCAGATTATAGAGTCCGAACAGGGCTAAGATAACGGCAAGTGCAATTACCCATTTTCTTGGTTCCCTTTTCATAGATCAATCATGCCTCATAACTCAAAAATCTTCTGACCCTTCTTGTTGGACAGCCTATGTTTTTTACGTATATTGATTACTCATTGCCTGATGAAGAATATGTCTCCCCTGAGGGTGAAAGGCTTAAGAGAAAACACAGTTGTAGAATGTTCTATGGATGATCATTTCTTCACCTCCCGCATTTCAGTTCTCAGGCATTTGCCGTCGCCGTGCCAACAGATAAAACCGTGCGC
>ERZ860322.1081-NODE-1081-length-16978-cov-5.667908_pt1 | contig 16978 bp, 16 predicted proteins | sample MGYA00509979_ERZ860322 | MGnify/ENA primary metagenome ERZ860322 (study PRJEB30046, sample SAMN00715217) | human gut metagenome | study: EMG produced TPA metagenomics assembly of the A metagenome-wide association study of gut microbiota in type 2...
AATGCGTGCACGAATCTGCTCGGCTTTCTCGTGTGATATGTTCGCACGCGTGGTAGCATGAAGTTGCGGGGAGCGCGAAACTAACGACTTGCACCATCAACCCGTGCCGCACGCACTTGCCACGCACTACTTCCTGCGACTGACTCGTGCACGCGGAAGGTGATTTTTAAGAGGATGGAAAATCCTCTTAAATGACTTTTGCCGCGCTTTTGGTCACTCAAAAGCGCGACAAACACAAAGTTTCTTTAAGTATCTTCATCAAAAAACGCATGAAATCCGCAAACGAATTTCATGCGTCTTTTATTTTACTTTTTCAGCATACCATCATCAGTAAAGCATTACAAATGCAATCTTAAACGGCAGGCAGGTCAGCTTTTCGTAAATTATCTGCGTTGCATAATAAGATTTTGCATCAACTCTGAGCTTTGCCTCGCCGTAAGTCTCTATAAGCTCTTCTCTCGTATACTGTTTTCCGTCGTCGGAGCTGATTGTTGTGGAGAGATAGTCGAGATATCCGTTGAACTTTTCGTCAGTAAGCTCATATCCGTTTTCGCGGAGAAGCTCAGAGCATACGAGATCGCGGAGAACAAGGTTTTCGCCGTTCTTCTGCGCATAGAGCTTGATACCGCCGTCAGGGAAAAGCGTCTCCTCTGTTTTCTTGAGGGTATATCCCTGTCCCTGATAATAATTCTTGTAATAGTAATTTACGCGGGATTCCGCAAGAGTCTTGTAATAGTACTTATAATCGTTGAGAAGCGAAGAAGGATACTTTATCATCTCGCATTTTGAGCAGAGCAGATCGGAGCCGACATACATGGAATGATACTGAATGCGCATAGCATTCTTGTAGTCCCATGTGCCCTCAAAGGAAGTATTGCCCTTTACAAATTCATCACTGAATCTGTAGCCCTCATGGATGGTTATCTCAAACTTCGTATCCTTGCCCGCAAGGGATGTCGTGCTGTAGTTCTCGGGGAATTTCACATCGATAGTGAATGTTTCGCCGACCTTGTGACCTACGATAGCTTCTTCAAAGCCTTCCACAAAGCTTGCATAGCCGAGCTGCATTGTATATTTTTCATACGAACCGCCGCCGAAAGCCTCACCGTTCAGCGTGCCCTTATAGTCTATTACAACAATATCGCCGAGAGAAACCGTATCGCCGTCTGCAATAACGGCACCGTTAACGCTCTTAAGAGATTCCGCCACGCCGAATACTATCTCCGCATCGGCATAGATGGAGGGATATACGGCAATGGGCGTTATGGTGAAGGAAACAGTCTTGCCGGCAACATCCGCATTGGAATAATCCTTCGGAATATCCATAGTAAATGTATATGCCTTGTTGTATTCCGTTCCGCGGTAGCTGGAATTTGCAACATTGCCCGCCTTTGTCACATCGTAAATAAGCGCATCGTCAAAGGTTCTGTTTGCCGCATCCTTGCCGACGTAGTAGTCCTTGACATAGTTTTCGTCGGTATCAAGGCACCATGCATTGTATTTATTCTTTACTTCATTGCCCTCGCTGTCGGTCGAAACGATGCTTGCCGTTACCTTGAAATCCATGGAATAGGAATCAAGAACATTGAACTGAGAATAGGTCTTTGCGAGTTCTTTTCTTGATGCCTCATAATCCTGCTTTATCATATCGAGCGTGATGTCCGCAGGAGAAACAGACTTTACATATTTGGAATAGTCCGCCGTAGCATAGTCAAAACTTCCGCAGGACACGAGAGATATCATAAGCAGTGCCGCAAAAGCAAGACATAAAATCTTTTTCATTTTTTATTTCCTTTCGGCTTCGCAAGTAAGAAAGCCTGTTTTTTTGACGGCATAAAAGCCGTGATTACATTTATTATATCACAAAGGAGTATAAAGTACAAGCGTTTTTGCCCAAATTTACAAAATATACATTTTTCTGTCAACGCAAGCCGAGCATACGCTCCGTATTGTATCCGTTTTCAGCAACTCTTATTTCCACACGGTTTTTATGCGGAGTTTCTCCCGTTACGGCAACTGTAAAGCTGCCGGAGTCGGGCGTGGAGGTGCCGCGCATGCCCTTTGTATAGCTGTGTGCATATGCGCCGCCGCTTATAGAAAACGAAAATTTGTCAGGGAATGTATAGAGCGCTCTTCCCTTTTTGAGTATGGCATAATCGCCGCCGCCGGCAAAGAGCATCGTATCTTCGGTATCGTATCTGCCGCCCGGATCCATTGTGATTTCCAGCTTGGTAAGAATGCCGTCACAAGCGCCGGAATCTATATCCAGCGCAATCCCGTCATCGAGAATTTCAACATTGATAACCGTGCAAAACTCCTGAATATTCACCATGCGCCGCTTGCTGTGATCCATTCTGTGCCAGTCGGAGGTCTCGGGCTTTTCGTCAAGCTGCGAGCGGTAGCCCGCATATTCGTCGTCAATCAGTCTGTAGCCTTTTTCCGTCTTTTCTATCGAGTTTGCCCGGAACTGCGAATGAGGATCGCCGAAGAAAGCGCCTCCGAAGCGGAGCTGAAGCACATGCGAGCCGCACTGAATCTGAAGAAATGTCGGCTGTCTCTGCTTCATCACGGTGATAGTCATATTCTTCTCCGGCTTGTATATTCTGGCAATGCCGCTTTTAGGCAGGAATATCGACTTATCCGCCGCAGGAGCTTTCGGCTCTACCGCGCTGTATTTTTCGATTATCTCCGGTCTTGCCATGAGAAGGTCTATGGCATCGGGAGAAAAGCTGTCGCTTGCTTCCATTTCGTCGAGGATATTCTCGGCAATATAGGCAAATTCGGAATTATTCTGCTCCAGCGCAAGGTAGAGATATATCGGATAATAGAGCGAATAGCGGCGCAGTGTATTTCTGTCCTGCCTTGCGGAATTGAGCGTACATACGGTACCGTCAGGCTCAAAATAGCTGAACATGAGATTAAGATTTCTTCTCGCATACTCGAAATACTGCGGGTCATTCATGTATATTCCCATTACGAGAAATGCCTTGTCGCATATATAATTGTATATTCCTGTGGAACGCTCGGTATATTCGCCGTTTTCATCACAATCGATACCCTCCATGAGAAAACGGTTTATCGTATCGAGATAGCGCACGTCGCCCGTGTGCTTATATACTATCGAAAGCGCTGCGGAAATGACCCAGCGGTGGTTTGGCGTATGAAAGCCGAGATTTACCATAGCATCGCCATGGCGTCTGATGACGTCCTTCAGCTTCATATAAAGGATTTCTTCCTTTTCGGTATGCTTTGAACAGCGATATACCGTTTCAATGACACAAAGGTGATCGCGAACTATGAAGCCGCACTGTGCAGGGTCATGAAAATTAGTCTGACGCAGGTCGGTGGAACCGTCATCATGAATTTTCTTCACATATTCGTCAAGCAGGGCGATGGCATAATCGAGCAAAAAAGGATCGCGGTAATAGCGCGTATCAGGCACATAATATCCGCGGACAGCCTGTGCTATCAGGCTGGAATCAAGCGATGTTTCTCCGTAGTCAAGCAAAGGATTGCTAAAAAGGCAGGCGCACCTGTCTGCCGGAGTTTTTTTGAAATTTTCATAAAAGTTTGCGGCAAAATTTCTTTCAAAAAGCTTAATCTGCTCTTTAAAATGGTTTCTCATAAGAATATCCTCCGTTTGCGTTAGGCGTAATTTCGGCGGAGCTTCCGCTTTACAGCCCCATTTTACCATCATGCTGATGAAAAGTCAACATCAAAAAAGCAAAAGGGCGAAAAAAATACAGGCTTTGCGGAATAATTCCGCAAAACCCGTAAATATGCCCGACTGTAATGAGTTTGGCGCTTTTTCGGCGCAAAAAGCGATAATATTATATTCCTCGCATTTCTTTCAGCACGTCCTCAAAGGCAAGTCCATACCAATGCGAGGGCAGGCGTCGGAGCGTCGCTTTGACGCATCTGTCGCAAAAATCCGCCGCATCCGCGAGTGCCGCAGCCATATCCTTGCCTGAGAGCAGTTCACCGCAAAAGGCGGAGGAGAAAACATCGCCGGTCCCATGTAGACTCACATCGGCATAATCCTTCATTATGCTGACTTCCCTGCCGTCGAAGTCGGCATGATAGCCTATTTTATCACCGTCGCGCACTCCGGTAACAACAACATTGCGCACATCAAGCGATGAGCGCAGGGAAAAGCACAGCTCCTCTGCCTCTGTATCGGTACTCATGCCGGTGAGCAATGCCGCCTCTGTTATATTCGGCGTTATCACATCGGCATATCGGCACAGGCGACGCATAGCCTTTATATGCTCCGATGAAAAGCACGGATATATGCTTCCGTTGTCACCCAGTACAGGGTCAACAAGCACAAGAGTATCCTCTTCGCTGAAATCGCGGACAAAATCGCGTGCCGCTTCGATCTGCCGCGGCGAGCAGAAAAAGCCTGTATATATGCAGTCAAATTTCATGCCCAGCTCTTTCCAGTGCGCGGAAAAAGAGAGCATTTCCTCAGTCATATCGCGCACGACATAATTGCCGAGCCCGCCGGTATGTGTTGATAGTATCGCCGTCGGCAGAGCGACCGCCTCGCTCCCATACGCCGAGATTATCGGTATAGCCACGCTCAGCGAGCATTTGCCGAAGCAGGAATAGTCGTTTATCAGAGCGGCTCTTTTCATTCCCGTATCGTTTATATTTGTCATAATTATCTCTCCGAAAAAGATACGGTGCAAACACCGAGGTGTCGCACCGTATCGCTGAACATCATTTTAAGCTGTTTTTGAAAAGCCTGTCGGCTTATTTCTTTTTCTTCTTGAGAACTACGAAGGCAACTACGCCGCCTACTACAAGAACAGCTACCACTACGATAACAATAACAACAACGGGGCTGCCCTTGTCATCGCCTGCCGGAGGCTTCTTTGTAGAGGAATCTTTCGTATCGGGAAGATCAAGCTCGTTTACCTTAACATCGAGAGTAGCGGAAATACCGTCAAACTCGAATGTTACCTGCTTGTCGCCGGAAGTAGAGAAATCATAGATGGGTTCCTTCGTGAGGTCGTCCTTCGTGATGGAAACTGTCTTTCCGTCGTCATAAACGAGAGCGAACTCCAGACCCTCTGTTGAGAAGAGTTCATCAAGCTCGTAAACAGTCTTTGCGCCTTCGCCGGCGGTTACAGTAAGACCGGAGGGCTTAGCATAGGTACCTGTTGTTGTGCAGGTAAGAGGCTGCTCGAGAGAAGCGGATGTGTATGTTACGGTAACAACAGTCTCGCCGTATTTCTTCTCATAGGTTATTGCAACATTGTTTGCATCAAAGCCGGAATTTGCAAATGTATCCTTGGATTCATCGCTGTATATGCATGTGATGGCAACATTATCCGTAGTGAGCTTTTCACCGAAATGAATAGCGGATTTCAAGGGTTCAGCCTCGATAGCAACAACATTGATGAGGTTTATCTGGAAGGATGCTCTTGCGCCGTGGTAGTTAACGGTAACAGTCTGTGTGCCGCTTCCCACGAAATCGTATTCAAGCTTGAATTCGCCGAGAGCAAATGTCTTTTCGGTGCCGTCCTCGAATGTAGCCTTTGCGGTAAGACCTGTGGGTGTAAAGCCGCTCTTTGCTATATCGGTAGCCTTATAAGAGGTTGCCTCGGGCATCGTTTCGATAACGAAATCCTTTATGCCGATTACCTTGACATTGTATGTCGCGGTAGCCTTGCCGTACTTCAGAGTAACCTCGGAAGCATCGGAAGCATCGTCAAAATTGTAAACCGTGCTTGCTGTATCACGTATTTCCGTATGGCCGTCTTTGTAAGTTACCTTAACCTCAAGACCTTCGAGATCGATAGTCTCGCCTACATAGTAGGTGGACTTTGTGGGAGTCTTTACAAGCTCAATCTTTTCAACATTCTCTTCGTCTTTCTCGAGCTCACTCTTGTAGTTTGTAACATACTCTTCGGAACCGAATACAACATAGTCTATATCCATTTCCGCGCCCTTGTATGCTGCATTGTAGCCGAACGGGAAGAGATATACCTGCATGAGATTACCCCACCATCTGGACTGGGGAACGCCGCTGTCGTTCTTTGCGAGAGAATTTTTGTAGTTTGTATCGGAGTTGGCTTTGACCATGCTGAAGGTGATGGTCTGCCATTCACCGGAGTTAGCCTCGATAGCCACATCAGTGATAGAAACCAGAGGGCAGGACTTGTACTGTCCGGAGTTGATACCGCTTGTATTGAAGCCGAGAGTAAACTTTGAATTTGCGCTGAGATTTCTGACGCGGATCTTGCAGTATTCCGCAAGGTTTTTGTCTTCGGTGTCTATGGGGAGACCGCTGAAGAGAACTCCGTCATAGAGAGAGAATGCCATGCCCGCATTACCGGCTTCCTTAGCGGAAAGATGGAGAACCTCTCCGTTATCGGTGAAGCTCCAGTTGAGCTTTGCAAGCTGGGACTTCGGTGTAGCCTCATCGTAAAGGATAAAGCTGAGCATTTCCATGGTTGCGTTGTCATAGGGCATTTCGGAGTAGCTTTCACGCCAGTCTTTGGGGAGAGGCTTGCCTGCCAGCTCTGTGTAAACGTGGCACTCTTCGTTCTCATCGAAGTAAACGGGAGCCGCTTCCCATTCGCCGGCATCATTCTGCTTTGCCCAGTAAGAGTTCTGCGTCTTTTCAAAGTCAAGCATGCTGATGTTGTAAATCTTGTTTTTGGGAAGATCCGGATTGGTTTTGGGATCTTCTGTGATAGAGCCTGCGCTGAGTGCTACCGTAGCCGCAGACAGGATAAACAGGGATACCAAGAGTATTGAGATAATTTTCTTCATACTCGTATTCATTCCTTTCTTTAATATTGGATGATTTAATTATAGCACAAAATATCGAAAAAAGTCAATAGTAAAGCCGAAGTTTACACTATCCAAAGTATACGATTTTTCAGATTTGTTTTTGTGTAAAAGGGAAAAAATACAGGTGTTTTTCTGTGCCATTTGCCTATTTTGCGTGCAAAAGAGCTTCGGTCGCTTGACTTTACTATATATATATGATATACTTGGGTAAAATATCGGCTTGTGCGGAGAAAATATAAGTGGAAAGTATAGTTAAAGATAAGACAGTATACAGCGGTCGCCCGTGTGACGTGTCCGGCAGGACACAAAGAGAAATTGCCGTATACGATATATTGGATGAACTTGATATAAAGTATGCGAGATTGGATCATGATGTAGCTCCTACCATAGAAGCGTGTGCGGAAATAGACGAGCTGATGCAGACGCCCGTGTGTAAAAATCTTTTCCTGTGCAACGGCGGCAAAACGCAGTTTTACCTTCTGCTGATGACAGGCGACAAACGCTTCTCGACAAAGGATTTTTCGCGTTTGATAGGCTGTTCCCGCTTGAGCTTTGCCCCGGCGGAATATATGGAGGCTCTTCTCGGTGTTACACCCGGCAGTGTTACCGTGCTCGGTCTTATGAACGATACTGAAAACAGCGTGAAGCTTTATATAGACAAGGATGTTCTGGCGGATGAATACATGGGCTGCCATCCGTGCATAAATACATCGAGCCTGAAAATAAAAACCGCGGATATCACGGAAAAGTTTCTTCCTTATATTAAACATACATATAGGGTTGTTGACCTCGGTTCTTTTGAAAAAATCGAAAAGGAGAAAAACATATGAAAAAATTTATACTGTGCATGATAACAGTTTGCGCCATGCTTCTCTGCTCATGCGGCGCTGCCGCAGAAAAATCCTTCTCGGAAAGCGGTATCTCGATCACGCTGACTGAGGATTTCTCCTATGAGAAATACGACAACTGTGACGCCTGCTTCAAAAGCGACAAAGCGACTGTATATGTTTTCAGTCAGGATTTCACCGATGTCATGGGCATGGAGATACTCAGCGCCAAGCAGTATGCCGAAGCTATCGCAAGTCTGAATGCTTCCGCCTCCGAGGTTGCTGAGAAGGATGGGCTTGCCTACTATGAGTATACGAGCAACAGCCTTGACGGCACCGTATATAAAAATATTTCCTTTGCCTTCAAAGGGAGCCTGAAGTTCTATACGCTCCAGTTCTCTGCCAAAGAAAAGGATTTCGCAAAGCTGCGCGACAGTTTCTTCACCTATGCGGCAACATTTGCCTTTGAAAAAGCATAAAACATCAAGCCATGCCTTTCGGCATGGCTTGATTGACTTTTCTCTGTATATAGCTTAAATTATTGCTGCTTCATAGCTGCAAAGCATTCGCTGCAGTATACGGGTCTGTCATTTGTGGGCTGGAAGGGGATCTTTGCTTCCTTGCCGCAGTTTGCACAGGTTGCTGTGAACATCTCTTTGGGAGCCTTGCCTGCGTTTTTCTTTGCCGCACGGCACTCTTTGCATCTCTGGGGCTCATTCTGGAAGCCCTTCTCCGCATAGAATTCCTGCTCGCCTGCTGTGAAAACAAATTCCTTGCCACAGTCCTTGCAAACTAAAGTCTTGTCCTGATACATTTTTTTACCTCGCTTTGAAATTTTAGGATATTGCGCCCGTAGACGGATTCCAACCGACACCTTTGAAAACAACGCTCTTGCTTTAAGCTATTTGGGCATATGAAAACTTTTTTATTTTTATCCGAAGTCGGAATAATTTATTATATATATGTCATAAAAGTTTCTTAAGCTTTGATTTTATCCGTACAATAGCATTATCTACCGATTTTTTCGGTTTGGAAAGTGCCTCGGCTATATCGGAATAGGACATTCCGCCGAGATAGAGCCAGAAAACCGAGCTTTCAAAGGGGGTAAGCGCATCGTTTATTCTCTTGTTAAGCTCCGAGAAGGATTCTTTATTTATGATAAGCTGCTCAGGCGTGGATTCCGGAGATTCGCTCATATCGGAGAGCGTATCCTCGCAATCTCCGAGAAAATCCCCGAAAAGCTTGTTTTCCCTGCGCCTGATGTATGAAATAAGCCTGTTTTTTATACATATCTTGGCATATAAACCGAAAGAGACCTGCTTTGATTCATCAAAGGAGCACGCCGAATTATAGAGGGCAATCGTCGCCTCCTGAAGAAGATCGTCATACTCGGAATCGGAGATGGAAAAGCGGCGCTTGGCATCAAGAGAAATGCTGCGCACCAGCGGCGAATAAAGCTCCAATATTCCCTCAAAGGAAAGCGGGATACCATCCTTCAACCCTATCAGAAGCTCGCCAATCTTATTATCCACCTGATCACACTTTCAATAAATATACCTTTTTGTATATTATATCATATAATGCAGATTTGTCAATAAAAAATTTTAATATTTTTTACATTTTGGGAAAAATACATTCAAAAATATTACTTATTTTGTGAAACATATATATATTTGGCTTATAGCAGAAGCAAACTGAGCGTATATACGACAAACGACAGCAGAAAAGAGATGGCAAATGTGCGCAAAATCATGAAAAAAGCATCCTTTTTGCCGAGCTCCGCACTTGCGGCGGCAACCGTTGCGGCGCATGGCGTATATGTCATGCAAAGCACGGCAAAGGTATATGCCGCGGCCGGTGAGAGTGCCGTGCGAAAGCCCTCGCCGAAAAGCACACTCATCGTGGAAACAATGCTTTCCTTGGCAAAGAAGCCCGAGATAAGCGCGGCGCTTATCCTGTAGTCATCAAGCCCGAGCGGCTTCAGTATAAAGGAGCAGAACCCCGATATTGCGCAAAGCAAGCTCTCCCCTGCGGATGCAGTATAGCGAAAATGCGTATCGAGCGAGCAAAGGATATATATCAGCGCCGATGAGAGGAAAACTATACTGCCGCTTCGCGTGGCAAACTGCAATATTTTGCTTTTCACACTGCGGAAAACATTTCTGCCGTTCGGCATGCGAAAGCGCGGCAGTTCATATACGACATCGGGCGCGGTGCCGCCCTTCCCCGAGAAAAGCAGACACGAGAGCAAGAAAGCAAATATCCCCGCAAGATAAAGCGAAAAAGCGATAAGCGCGGCTCTTTTCGGAAAGAACGCGGATGATATCGCTATAACTATCGGGAAGCGCGCACTGCATGGGATAAAAGCAAGCGAATATACGGCTCTCCTGCGCTCGGAGATATCGAGCGTCTGCGTAGACATTATCGCGGGCACCGTGCAACCGAAGCCGAGAAGCGCGGGGATAAAAGCTTTTCCCGAAAGCCCGAGCTTTCGCATAGCACCATCCATGACAAAAGAGGCGCGGGCTGTATATCCGCTCTCCTCGAAAAGCTCCAGTATGAAGAAAAGCACCGCTGTCTGCGGGAGAAACGAAAGCACGGCGGCAATGCCGCGGCATATGCCGTTTTCGATAAATTCGAGCATGAATACGCTCGCGCCGAAGCGTGAAAAAAGCGCGATCAGCTCTGATGCCAGCTTGTCAAGACCGATTGAGAAATACCGCTCGGCTATTTCTCCGAGCCACGAAAAAGAGAGATAAAATGTAGCCAGCATAACGGCAAAAAAGAGCGGTATGCCTATGTATTTTTTGCAGATGAGGCGGTCTATTCTGTCGGTATTTTTGCCGAGAAGCCTGCTGTACACGGCACTCTCGGAAGCTATCTGCAAGGCAAGCGAGGCGAGTGCACTCTCGGGAAAATCACCTTTTTCGGCGGCACTCTCGGGCATTCTTTCAAAGAGAGATGAGATAAGCTCGTCTATGCCGCGCTTTTTTGCCGCGCTGATGGGAAAAACAGGCACGCCGAGCTTCTCCGAGAGTCCCGCTATATCTATTTTTGTCCCATCGCGCTCGGCTTCGTCCATCATATTCAGCGCGACTGCAACATGTGGAAATTCACGGATAAGCTGAAGCGTGAGAAAAAGCCCTCTTGAAAGATTTGATGCATCGATGATATCTACTATCACATCGCAATCGCCGCGGTGCAGATAGTCAAGAGCCGCCTTTTCCTCGGCTTTCTGTGAGGTGAGCGAATATATGCCCGGCAGATCTACGATCTCGGCGGTGTACTTTTTACTTTTGAGCGGAGCCTCTTTTGCATCGAATGTCACGCCCGCGCGGTTCCCCGTAGCTTCATTACTCTTTGTAAGCAGATTGAAAAGTGTTGTTTTTCCGCAGTTTGCATTTCCGATAAGAGCTATTTTCATTTCCTACTCCATATTGCTTTCTTCACAGCATATTACGTTTGCGGCAGATCTGCCTGTGAAGGCAATTTTTGTATTGCCGACTCTTACAATGATGTTTTTGCCGCTTTTCATAAAGACGGTCAGCCGCGCGCCCTCATATATGCCGAGAGATAAATATCTGTCTAATGTATATTCAGGCTCGTTTATTTTTAATACGGTGACGTTTTCTCCGCCGTGAAAATTGACAAGCGGCATATTTTTCATGAAAACCTCCGATTTTTTGACGATTTGCTATTGACAAATCGAAAAACTTTTGATATACTAACAAGGTACTCGCTGAGCGGGCTGTTTATGACAATCCGCAGGGTAAAAAGAATATTGCGGCATCGCCAAGCGGTAAGGCAACGGACTCTGACTCCGTCATTACCTAGGTTCGAATCCTAGTGCCGCAGCCATATAGTGAAGCCAAAAAAGATATCATGGCTTCGAACCCCCGAAATCTCACGATTTCGGGGGTTTTTCTCGCGTTTCCTCGCTTTTTCGCAATCATGAGGTTTGCGGATACAGAGTGCAGAAAAAAAGATATCATTTCAAAAAAACGGCTTCGGACAGGATTTGAACCCTGTAGTGCCCGTTTTTAAGGGCAGAAAGTGCGATGATTTTACGCACCTTCTGCCCTTTTTTCGTATTTTTATATGTTAAATATTTGTGTCTGCCTGAAAGGAGGCTCGTCATCGGTTACATTTATAAAAAAGAAGATTGCGACTGCCGCTACTGCCTGTACTGCCGGCGCAGGAAATGCCGTGCCGTCCGGTGCTGCTGCCTGGAAGATAAGGTTCGCACGCGCTCCCCCGTCCTCAATGAAAACGACAAAGAAATCTATGAATTCTATACGAAAGGAAAAAACGAACATGAAAGCAATCATCACAAGAAACGATCAGACCGCCATCCTTGAACTGCCGACCTCCCGGATGGAGCTTGCAGGCTCTTTGAGCCGGATCGGTGTCAGAACTCCGGCATACATCATCCCCTGCTCGGACGAGGAAGAAGATTATATCAAAGTGAAGCTCTTCGGCGAGAGTGACTTTGAAAATGAACTCACGGCATTGGTTACACCCAAAGACAGCCTCGGCAGCGTCAACACAGCGCTCGATCTCTATCGGGAGCTGCCTCAAACGCAGAAGGAAAAACTGAAGGCGGAGCTGTCGCAGAATCCCCCGGACAGTCTCTCCTCTCTCTGCCGCAAGGTCATGGACTTTCAGCCGAAGTATGTGACCGAGGATTACTATTTTCCTCTGACGGTCTCGGTCTATGAATACAACGAATACGGTGATCTTGACTACGATTCCGACTGCGAGCTTGACGGCAGATTTGCAAACGACTATGCCGATGAAATCAAAGCCATGTTTGATGCCTACACTGCAAGTGACGACACCGACATGGCGGAATACTTTGACGGGAGCAATTCGGCGGTCGCAAAGATCAAGTCGCTGAAATGGGATTTTGAGAGCTTTGACGGAGTCCTCTTCGGCAGAGTGCGTGCAACGCTGACCGAGCCGCTGACAGAAGATGAAGAAGCGGAACTCAAGGAATTCATCACCGGTCAGAATTCAGACGGGCTTGGTGAAGGAGCCGAACAGCAGGATATCAGGATCCCTGACGGCATTATGAATGTCCACTTCTGGAACAGCGGCGACAGCTACTTTGTCCGCAATTCGGATGAGTTCAGCGAAATGCCGCATACACACGGCATGACGATGGGAGGAATGTAAATGACACAGATCAAAGCAACCCTTTTGACAGGCGGAAACCATATTGAAACCGTATCATTTCCATGCTCCGATGATGAAATTATGCGACTGACGGAACAGAACGAGATCGGACACAAAGCTACAGTCTTCATCAATAATCTCGTTGGTCCCAAAGGACTGAAATCCATGGAAGGCACTTACGCAAATATCCATGAACTGAACTACCTCGCCAAACGGATGGACAGTTTCGACGGAACCGAGATGGGAAAACTGCTTGCGGCTGCATCCCGCTTTGATACACAGGACCTCAAACAGCTGATCAACTACACCTTCAATCTCGGCAGGATCACACTGATTCAGAACATTTCGGATATGCAGACGGTAGGAGTTGAGCACTACATGGATATCCACGGCGGGTGCTGTTCCAACGAGGAATACCGCGATCCCAAACGAGCCGAAGAAGGTCGCGCCCTGCTAAGCAGCAAGCGTGGCATCTGGACCGATTACGGTCTGATGTTCATCAACGATGAAGTGCCGTGGGAGGAAGTCTACAACGGCATCACCTTCCCCGAATACCTCTGTGGCGGTCCAGAGGAATCCAGTGTGGCAATCTGTCACGGAGGAAGAACGGAATTCGTCTATCCTCCGTGTGAGCAATCCTCCATCGACTTTGTATTGGAACGGTTGGGAGCAGACAGCCTCGACGATTGCCATGTTCAATTGAGCTGCAGCCGATTCGGGAAACCGCTCTCCGAAGTGATGGATCACATTCTGAACGACGAGGGCTTGGAGGCATTCAACGAGGTATGCCATGCTGCCGCAAAAATACCTGACCGGGATCTGGACAAATTCACGGCAGCCGTGCTGTATGCAAATGCCGACACCTCCTGCGAAGTGTGCCGGATTGCGGAATCGTTGGAGCTTTTCGAGTATGCTCCGGGTGTGCGGGACACAAACAACCTCGGCGCATGGTGGCTGGAAAACAAGATGGACTGTTCCTTGCCTTATGAAATTGACGAGTTTTTCGATTACGCGGGCTATGGCGAATCAATCGTCGAAAACAATGACGGCGAATTTGTGGAAGGTCTCGGCTTTGTCTGCATGGAAGAAGGCTATACCTTGGAGGATGTCCTACAGGACACGGATCAGGGCATGGGCGGAATATAAGCGAAAGCGGTTGAAAAATGGGAAGATTTATGATATAATAAGACAACGACAAATCGGAATTTGCGGGAGGTAAGGATGCTTACTTTATATGAGCCAAAATATGAGGACTTGTGGTTTCGGCAAATGATGCTGGCCGATGAAGATACCATGTCCTACAATCATGCATGGGGCGGGACAATTCCCTGGCCGGAGGATAAATGGAGCGGCTGGTACGATTATTGGATCGCTTGCCACGAGGACAAGCGGTATTATAGGTACCTAAAAAATAAAGATGGTCAATTCGTTGGAGAAATTGCGTATCACTACGATGCCGAAACACAGCATGAGATAGCCGATGTTGTCATATATTCGAAATACAGAAGAAAGGGCTATGGAAGCGAGGCGTTGGATCTGCTGTGTTTCGTAGCGAAAAACAATGGGATTTCAGTTCTCTACGATGATATTGCAATTGACAACCCCGCTATTACACTTTTTCTGAAGCATGGATTTGTGGAAGAATACCGAACAGAAGAAAAAATAATTCTCAAGAAGGAACTGTGATACAAATTCCTGTTTGGCGAACCGCAATAACAACCGCCACCCGACTTTTTACGGTCGGGTGGCGGTTGTTATCAGAAAATTATTGACCCAAATCACAGCTCAATTTTTCGGTTGATCCTCATCCCGAAAATCACAAACACAGGAATATAAATCAGCGCCGCCACAAGGCAGACGGTCATTCTCCCCGAACCGACCGACAGCGTCAGATCGCCGAGGAAGGACGACAGCCAATAGTTTGTCAGAGAGACATCTTTCAATTTCAGAAGCGAATCTGCAAGCGACAGTACCACATTGACCAGCATGGGCGCTACGATGGTGGCGGCAATGGAAGAACCGTTTTTCCGAAGAACCGAACTGATGGCAAAGAACATTGCAACATTTGCCATTGCCACAACATATTGCACCCCGAGAACTGCAAGAAATCGGAGACTTTCCGTCTCTCCGATGCCGAAGTACAAGCTGCCGGAAATCAGCGCGGCAAGCTCGGCAATCAGGAACATCACGCTTGTGGCAATCCACACGGTCATAAGCTTTGCCGTATATACGCTCCCGCGGGAATACCCGCGTGAGAAGATGTTTTTGACGGTCTGCTGCTCGTAATCCTCACAAACCGTGAGTGCCGTAAAGATGCCGGCAATCAGCAGAAACGAACAGTTCCCGAGTGCACCGATCATGGAGTCTATCCCCGAACCTTTGAACTGCGCGGCAAACTCCGGACTGCCGTTCACAAGCGCATTCGTTGTCATGGCAGAGAGAAACAGCAGCGCAATCATAATCAGCGTGCAGATGTAAAAACTCTTCTGCTTTTTCAGTTTGTGCATTTCAAATTTCATCAGTGTCCCCATGTTATCTGCCCAACCTTTCGATAAAGAAATCTTCAAAGCCCATGCTTTCGTTTGCCATTTCGTACACGCGGATTCCCGCCTTTACCAAAGCCGCATTGACCTCCGACGGATCGGAAACGGGCGAGGTGATACGGACAGTCTGACCGTCCTGTTCTGCGGTAAGCCCTGCAAAATCGCGTTTCAGCACGGCAAGCGAGCCCTTGGCGTTGTCCGTCGTCAGCTTCAGCGAGGTGCGGCATTTTGCTGCAAGTGCCTCGGCGGTGATCTCTTCCACCAACACGCCGCCCGATACAATGCCGTAATTTGTGGCGATCTTCCCGAGTTCATCCAGCAGATGGCTTGAAATCAAAAATGTGACGCCGCGCCGGTTCAGCTCAATGATGATATCGCGGATCTCCTTGATGCCTGCCGGGTCAAGCCCGTTGATGGGTTCATCGAGAATCAGCACCTCAGGATTCCCGAGCAGAGCAATGGCAATCCCAAGCCGCTGGCGCATACCGAGCGAAAATGCACCGGCTTTCTTCGTACCCGTGTTTCCGAGTCCCACAAGCTGTAAAATTTTACGGATTTCCGCGTCGGAGGTCGGCGACAGAATCGCAAACCGCTTCATGTTTTCAAACGCCGTTTCGTTTTTATAAAGCGCCGGTGCCTCGATCAGCGAGCCGATCTTTCGCCTTGTCCGGTCTGCATTCCGCTCACCGAGCAATACCATTTCCCCGGAATCGGGCGTCGTCAGCCCCAGAAGCAATTTCATCAGGCTGGTTTTTCCCGCGCCGTTTTTACCGATCAGTCCGTAAATATCGCCGCGCCGCACATGAAGCGACATGCCGTTTACGGCAATTTTGTCGCCGTACTTTTTCGTCAGCGACCTTGTCTCCAAAATGTTTTCCATCAGATTTTCCCGCTTTCCTCTTGACTTTTTCGAGCTTTTGGTGTATCCTATTGATATGGAGCAAATGTTCCACATCTGAATGTGGAACAAGTGTACCACAATTTCAGCCGTTTGTCAATGGCAAAAAGCGGTTGAGAGACAAAGAGGTGATTTTGTACCACATGAATAAAAAGCAGGAGGCAAATGCGTTTGTCAAGGAGTGTATCACCACGGCACTGCTGCAAATGATGGAAACGCAAAACCTTGAAGAAATCTCCATCATTGACCTCATCAAAAAAGCGGGAGTGGCGCGGAATTCGTTCTACCGCAACTTTGACAGCAAAAAGGATGTGCTGGCAAAGCACCTTCTGACGCTGATACAGGAATGGGCCGAGGAGTTTGAAGCGCTCGGTGACGAGACGCGCTTTTCCGAAACGCTGTTGAAGCATTATTACAAATACAAGGGTTTTTATTTGTTGCTCTACCGCCGGGGGCTTTCCGATATGATCTACGAAACGCTCCGGACTGCCTGCAAGCTGGATGAATCGCAGAGCAATATGGAGCGATACGGCAAATCCATGCTTGCGGGAATGCTGTTCGGCTGGGTGGATGAATGGATGCGTCAGGGGATGCCGGAAACGCCGGAAGAAATCGTACTTCTGACGGCACAGATAGCGGGAAAGGTAAACGAAAAGAAATGAAAACAGGCTTGATACTGGAAGGCGGCGCTATGCGCGGAATATTCAGCGCGGGCGTGATGGATGTCATGA
>ERZ860322.1085-NODE-1085-length-16924-cov-4.010730_pt1 | contig 16924 bp, 17 predicted proteins | sample MGYA00509979_ERZ860322 | MGnify/ENA primary metagenome ERZ860322 (study PRJEB30046, sample SAMN00715217) | human gut metagenome | study: EMG produced TPA metagenomics assembly of the A metagenome-wide association study of gut microbiota in type 2...
GTGGATTATGTGGACAAAAAGCGTATCGAAAGTGCATTTTATAACCCTAAATCAAAGCCCCAGACTTGAAATACGATCGTGGATCACATTGAGAACCGCTATGTCTACACCGTGGAGGGCAACTCCGGCGACAGCTGTCGCCAGAGGAGCTATGCCATCGGCTATTATGAGATTTTGGGATATGGTACTCCGGCATATTAAAAAATGGAGCAGCCGGCAAGGCTGCTCCATACATAGGGTTATCCGTGCATGATCCAATCGGCATCATAGCCAAATTCAAGGGCAATGAGTTTTGCCAGGGAGGGCGAGATCGTCTTGTTCCTGTCGCTGCCCCGCCTGCTGTTACCGGTCAGAATGTAGAGATAATTTTCAGAAACTCCGATGTGCTTGGCAAACTCCCGCTTGGACAGTTTCTGCTCCTCAATGATCTGATTTAACCGGTCTGCAAGTGTCATAGCAAGCCTCCTTGTTCCTGTTGCTTCATCAGTGCGGCATAGCGGAGCATCTGCTTTCGTGACGATACACCCAGCTTGCCCAGAATGTTATGGTTGTGGAATTTCAGAGTGCCTTGCTTGATGCCGGCCAGCTCCAGAATCTCATTTGCCGTTTTACCCACCAGATACCATTCAAAGATCTCACGCTCCGCCTTGGTCAGCATCTGTACACCGTCCAGGAACGCCTGATAGTCATCGGGGTCGATCTCGGTCTTTCTGGAATAGGAAAGGCGGTCAAGCTCCTGCTTGGCAGCCGACAAATCTTCCTGTGCCTTGTCGTACTCGGCCTGTGCCTTCTGATATGCCACTTGAGCCTGCTCAAATTTGGACTGTAAGCGAATGTTTTCGCTCTGCATGGTCTGCTTTTCCTGCGTCAGTGCATCCAGCGACTCCTCATGCTTTCGATCCTGCTCCGCCAGGAATACAAACAGGTCGTTGATCTCCGGGATTGGAGACTGCGCCTCCGCCCGTTTGTCAGATTTGATCTGCTCCAAGCCTTTCAAAATCGGGGAAAGGTATCTCCGACTGAAAAAGATGCAGCAGCTTACGGCAAAGAACAGCAGCAACGACCAGAGGACGATGTTTTGCAGGGCCGTTTTTGTGGCCTCTCTGTCGTAATCCGACTTGAGCATCATCACCGCTATGGCATAGGGAGAATTGTTAGGCGTGAGCGCAAGACTGCGGGATACGCCCACATAAGAGATACCGTCGCCGGTAAAACAGGTTAACCCATCGTCTGTGTCTGCTGCGCGCAAGATTCCTGCCGGAGCGCGGTAGTATCCGCTGGATACGCCGCAGCTCAAACCCGCCGCTGTGTCTAACGATGCTTCATCTGTGGTCAGCAGGCAGGTCAAATGCGTGATCTTGGTAGGCTGGGCGTGGTATGTCATGAAATAACTTTCACTGACCTCATAGCCACACACGCCGTAGAAGGTTCCGTCCGTTCCGATGATGGGAACAACCATCAGCATGGTTTTCTCTGATGTTCCCGGCAGCGTGAAGCAATCAGTCAGATAATAGGCATCCTCCGGCTGAGCAGAACCAAGGGTGCGGATCTCACTGTAATTTGGGAACAGGTCTGTCCGAAACTCCAACCGCCATTTCCGATGGGGCATGATGCCGTGTCGTTTGCCTGTATCCGAAAGCCCACGGTAAAGCAAGGATGCTTTCGTCGGAGTTTTGATAGCCGGTTTGCTGAAGATACAGACCGGCGCGGGAGCGTTCAGCATTGGCTACGGAGCTGTTGACTGTTACATCCAGCATCACAAAAATACCGGAGCAGTTTTCCTGAAGCAGCTTTTGACGCAGGTTCTCTATCTATTCTTCCTGGATACCGGCGATCTCAGCCTCTGCGTCGTTTAATTGGTCAAATGAAAGCTCCCGTTCGGCAAGATACTTCTCCAGAAACTCGGTCGTGCTTTCAGAGAGATGGATACCGGCAGCGGCAAGCTTATCAAAATGGGTGGAAACATCCTTTTCAAAGACTTCCGGCTGAATATCCAGCGCTTCGTAAATGTTTTTACCGGCGCTGTCGAAGCGACCGAACAGGAACAGGCCGGTCACCAGCGCCAGCAAAAGCAGCGTTGCCAGAAGGAACATATATCCGAACAGCTTTCGCTTTAATGACCATTCGGAATAGCGAAATGCAGAGAAAATGCGCATGTCATCACCTCTGCTTTACTGAATAGAGCAGAAGAAATCCCAGGTTTCTTTTGCCAGTGCATCAATGCTCTCACCATTGGCGCTGCGCTCACGCAGCGTAGGCATCATCTGCCGCAGCCCGCCGTACAGTGCGTCAATTTTATCATAGTATCCGCTGAAAGTGGGGCGCACCACAGGGGTATAGCCTTCCTGCATGGTCTTGATGGTGTCAAACAGACTGGCGTATCCCGCATCCGGAAAATCATAGTTCTCAATCGCGGAAAAGGCATCGTTGTTCACGGGCATATATCCCGTTTCCGCAACAAAGGCCAGATTGCGTTCGCCCTCGGTCAGCCAGCGCACAAAAAAAGCGGCGGCTTTGGCCTTCTGCGCGGTGGTCTGATATGCGCAAAGGCCCACGCCGGTCATAGGCATAAACTGTTCGCCTTCGCCGGTTCTGGGCAGGGGCAGCACCTTCAGATTCATCGGCTCAGAGGTGTTGTCGGGATAGGTGACGGTATCGTTGTAATAAATGATCGCAGCGGTGGAGCTGATCCCGGACAGGGTTTCACCGGTCATGACCTGGGTGTTGGAATACTGATCCGAAATGACGATATGCCCCTGCACCAGCGGCTGGGCAAATTTCATCCAGGAGCGTTTGATGGCCGGACTTTCGGTGTTGTACCAGCCGTTTTCGGTGTACTCCAGATCATCGCCACTGGCCATGACATCAAATTCGATATGGCGGATCAGATAGTCAAAGGCACAGAAAGGCTTGCCGTCAGACCAGTCATAATACCTGGCGGCGGCATCAAAGAAGCCTTCCCAGGTGGAAAGGGTGTCATAGGTCACTCCGGTATCGGCGGAAAACCGCTCAAACTGGGAGCCGTTCAAAAACAGTGCATAAGTGGACTTGGACACAGGAAAGACCATCAGCTTTCCGTCCATCGTTCCGTCATTCAGAAATTCAGGCACATAGCTCGCCAGCTCGTCCTTGCTGAAATACGGATTCCAGTCCAGCAGCTTTTCGACTCCCAGTTCAGCTACGGTGCTGGAGTTGCCGGAGAACAGATCGGGCATTTCCGGTGCGCCGGGCTTTCCGGACATTGCCTCCTGCAGCTGCGCTGTGATCTTGGAGCTGCTGGACACATTGGTGACGGTCACGATGATGCCCTTCTCCTGACCCACGGTGGAATTGAACTCCTCCACCAGCCGGTTCATCGGGGAGTCGGCCTGTTCGCCATAGACATGCCACAGGGTCAGAGTGACCGGTTTCTTCGGGTCAAGCGCCGTCTTTTCGGCACAGCCGGACAAGCTGAACAGGAGCAGCGGAGCGGCAAGCAAAAGTGTGAGAGATCGTTTCATGGGTTTGTTCCTCCTTCGTTGGGCTGCGTGGCTCTCTCCCCGAAAGCCAATGAAAATCAAGGAAATTTTCAAGTTTTTTGCTCCCATCCCTACCTTTGGGGGGTTGGGTAGGGGACAAAATCGGGGAAATCCGTATAATGATAGCCGCAAGGGAACATCAAGGAGGGTATAAGCCTTGCCGTTCACAAAAACAAGAATGGGGTACCCCTTTATTTGGGAAACTTTGTTTCCCAAATAAAGTCCTCTGTCGACGCGCCAACGAACACAGAGGCCACCCTAATTTATTTATATTTTAGCGTCTGCTATTGACTTAGTTAATACTGCCTGTCGCAGACAGGGCATCGTTTGAAACCAGGATTTGCGGAAAGGAGGCTAAGCCTTGAAAGGAAAACCCACAGCGAGTTACAAGCTCATTGCAGACGCGGGGGGCAACCGCTATCAATTTTTCTGCGATCTGTCCGGCGCGCTTGCCTGCACCACGGAGCCGATCCGCGCCGATACGCCGGAGGAAGCGCTGATGATTGCCTGGAAGCGTGAGGGCAGGCAGCACTTCAACCAATGCCACAAATGCGGCAGGTGGGTATCGGATGTGATGTATAACGCCGATGTGATGGAATGTGTGGATTGCGCCCCTTGGGAAAATGTTCCCAAGTTCTGCCCCGAGTGCGGCGACCCCTTTGACGATGGGGATATGGTGTGACGCAAAGCAGAGGATCTCCGCGCTTCTCCTTCTAATTGCTCTTTGCTCAGTGATGCTTGTGGGCCGCCATGGGACCGGAGACACCGATGCCGCAATGGACACGGCCTCGGAGATCACAGGCGAGATCTACGATACCGGAGAACTCCGGGCGCTGGTTCCTGACGGTTGGGCGGCATTTCCGATCCCGGACGTGTTTGCTGATGAGCCTGATGCGGTAAAGACACCCTGTTTCCATATCATAAAAGGCGGCGTCAGCGACAGAGACATACACGCAAAGCCCTATATTCGCCTTGAATGTCTTGAACCGGGTGTACAGATAGCAGATCCGGATCCCGCGCTTGAAAAAACGTAGAGGATGTTGGGCCGCTGAATCTGGGCGGCTACAGCTGGAATGGATATGCCTTTGAGGACTGCTTTGGTGGCTATGGGAAACCAGTCATCGGCAAGATGGCGGTTCTCTGGACAGAGGCTGGCAGCACCCGGTACGAGGCAGTGATCCGGCTGGAATTTAACGGGCAGAAGGAAAAATCTCTCTGGAGGACGACGATGTGCAGGCGATCCTTGCCAGCGTGCAGTCCTCCAATGCCGGAATACTTTCCGAATAGAACATAAAATCACGAAAGGATGAGATCTGATGAAAAAGGTTCTTGCACTGCTTCTGGCTGCCGCCATGTGTGCGGCTGCGCTGACTGGGTGCGGCGGAGGCGATAAACCAAAGGAGACCGAAAAACCTGACAACGGCAAATCGGATACAACCGCCAGTACAAAACCGGACACCAAAATCCCGGAGATCCCGGGCGAGGTCTTTGACGCAGGAAATGTGCAGGCGCTGGTACCCGAGGGTTGGAAGGCCTTTCCCCAGAAGGACATGATTGCCGACGATGGCACTATGGACCCGGATGTCATCTCTATCTGCAAGGGTGCGGAAACAGAGCTTGATTTGATGTTCAAGCCCTTTGTTCGAATCGACTATTATGGCTCCGACACGGAAATGGGCGGCGGCCTGAAGGACTGGTACAGCAACACCGAAGATCTGGAACCTGTCCAGGCCGGCCTCTATACCCAATAGAATAATTCCTGTAACATAACCGTCACCTATTATCAATCAGCTTACGCAGCTCATTGATTTCTTCTTTGGATAAAGGCTCATCTTCGAGCAAAGCAGAGAATAATGCCTTACGAGAACCCCCGAACACTTTATTTACAAGAGAAGCGGCTTCTATCTTTTGCATTTGACTTTGCGACACAAGAGGGGTGCAAATAAACCCCGGATCATCACGTTGAATAAAACCTTTTGCCTCAAGTTTTTTTATTACGGTGTAGGTAGTGTTTTTATTCCAACCGATCGTCTCTGCTGCAATCAAACTAATATCTTTTGCCGAGATTGGACTTTTCGCCCATATGATTTTCATCACCTTGGCTTCACTGTCAAAAAGCTTTTTTTCATAAGAATCCCTCCGCAGACTACTCCTATAGTCCACACTATCACGATAGTCTGAATCTGTCAATGGATTTAATAAAGCAAGAACGACGGCAATGTAGGCCTACAACGACTCTGCCATGCTGCGATTCAAATTTCCATATCATTCTAAGCAATAATGGTTTATAATAATAAGGTTTGATACGCTTGCGAACGGAGATAACAGGGTGAAAAGACTTGCTGTTTATTTGAAGGAGTATAAAAAGGAAAGCATACTTGCGCCGCTTTTTAAGCTGCTGGAGGTGGTGTTTGACCTTATTGTGCCTGTTGTTGTGGCAAAGATGATAGATATAGGCGTTGCCGGCAAGGACAGGGGATATGTATTCGGCTGCTTTGCGATACTGTTGCTTATGGCGGCGGTGGGGCTTGCATGCAGCATAACGGCGCAGTATTTCGCGGCAAAGGCGAGCGTCGGCTTCGCGGCGAAGCTTAGGCAGGCCGTGTTTGACCATATACAATCCCTCTCATTTACGGAGCTTGACAAGCTTGGCACGGATACGATGATAACAAGGCTTACCGATGACATAAACCAGATACAGAACGGTCTTAACATGGGCTTAAGGCTGCTTTTGAGGAGCCCGTTTATAGTTATAGGCTCTATGCTCATGGCGTTTACGATAAACACGCGCTGCGCTTTGATATTTGCTGTTACTATTCCGGTGCTGTTTGCGGTCACCTTCTGCATAATGCTGGTCAGCATACCGTTGTTTAAAAAGGTGCAAGCTGCGCTTGACAGAGTGACGGCGCTTACAAGGGAAAACCTTACGGGCGTAAGGGTAATACGCGCTTTTTGCCGCGAGGAGCAATCCGCGGCTGAGTTTAAGCTGAGCAATGACGAGCTGACAAGGCTAAATAGCTTTGTCGGCAAGATATCCGCGCTTTTGAACCCGCTGACATATGTGCTTATAAACATAGCCGCAGTTGCCCTGATATCAAGCTCAGCGGTACAGGTAAATATGGGCGGCATGCTTCAGGGCGACGCTGTGGCGCTTTATAACTATATGCTGCAGATCATCATTGAGCTTATAAAGCTATCTTCGCTGATAATAACGCTGAATAAGTCTGTAGCCTGCGCAGGCAGGGTAGCTGACGTGCTTGAGGTGCAGCCGGCTATGCGCTACCCCTCCGAGGGGGAAAGAGCCCCTCAGGAAAGCAGCAGCCAAGCGCAAAGCGGATATGCGGTGCAGTTCATGGACGTAACCTTTACATACAGCGGCGCCGGCGCGCCCAGCCTTAAGGACATAAGCTTTGCTGTTAAAAGAGGCCAGACGGTAGGCATAATAGGCGGCACAGGCAGCGGCAAAAGCACGCTGGTGAGCCTTATACCAAGGTTTTATGACGCCGAAAGCGGAAACGTGCTTATAGACGGCGTGAGCGTCAAGGCTTATACGGAAGAGGAGCTCTGCAAAAAAATAGGCATAGTGCAGCAGAAGGCCGTGCTTTTTAAGGGCAGCATAAGGGATAACCTAAAGTGGGGGGACGAGAACGCAACGGACAGCGAGCTTTGGCAGGCCATAACCACGGCGCAGGCGAAGGATATTGTTGACGGCAAGGAGGGCAAGCTCGATTTTGAGCTTGAGCAGGGCGGCAAGAACCTGTCTGGAGGGCAGAAGCAAAGGCTTAGCATAGCAAGGGCGCTTGTTAAAAAGCCTGAAATACTTATATTGGACGACAGCGCCTCCGCGCTTGATTATGCAACGGATGCGGCGTTGAGGAAAGCCATACGCTCACTCTCCGGCGATACCACAACGTTTTTGGTTTCGCAAAGGATAGCGGGCATAAAGCATGCCGATATAATTCTGGTGCTTGATAACGGCAGATTGATGGGAACGGGCACGCATGACGAGCTTATGCGAAGCTCTGAGGGGTATAGGGAGATATACTTCTCACAGTTTCCCAACGAAAAGGCCGGCTATGAAAAAAGCCTGCCTTTGAACTAAGGAACGGTGAAGGCGATGAACAAAAAGAAGGACAAGAATAGAAAAAACAAAGACGGAAACAGAAAAGGCGGGGCTAAAAGCTTTGTAAAAAGCCTTAAAAGCGAAAAGAACAGGGCCGTTTTGGCAAGGCTTGCCAAGCTTATAGCCAGGTATAGGGGCTTGCTCATACTGAGCATAGCTTTGGCCGCAATATCCGTTGTGCTGCAGCTATATGTACCCATCTTGTTTGGCGATGCCATAGATGAGCTTATCGCCAAGAACGCCGTTGATTTTAACAGGGTATGGTTTTATCTTAAGCGCGTGCTTGTGCTTGCGGCCGCAAGCGCGCTGTCGCTTTGGGCGATGAGCCTTATAAACAACAAAATGACCTTCAAAATAGTTCAGAATGTGCGCTCAAACGCCATAGAGCATATACAAAAGCTGCCGCTGAGCTATCTTGACAAGCACAGCACGGGGGATATGGTGAGCAGGGTAATAGCCGACGCCGGCATACTTTCTGACGGCCTGCTGCTCGGCTTCACTCAGCTGTTTTCCGGAATAGTTACAATAATCGTAACGCTCATATTCATGCTTTCAAAAAATGTGTGGATAACGCTTATCGTAATATTGCTCACGCCGCTAAGCTTTGTGGCGGCCAGGTTCATAGCCTCGCGCTCATATAATATGTTTAAGAAACAAAGCGAGATTCGCGGCCGCCAGACTGCCCTTATAGACGAAATGATAGGTAATCAAAGGGTCGTTAAGGCGTTCGGCTATTCAAAAAAGGCTTCCGCAAGGTTTGAAAAGATAAATGACGAGCTTAACACCTGCAGCCGGCGAGCGGTGTTTTACAGCAGCATAACAAACCCATCAACAAGGTTCGTAAACAGCGTCATATACGCAGGGGTGGCCCTGACGGGCGCGCTTATTATAATATCCGGAGGCCTGAGCGTGGGCGGGCTTTCCGTGCTGCTTTCATATGCAAACCAGTATATGAAGCCGTTTAATGAGATAAGCTCCGTCGTTACGGAGATGCAGAACGCGCTCGCCTGCGCCGCAAGGATATTTGAGCTTATAGACGAGCCGGAGGAAAGCGCCGATGCGCAAGGCACGCTTGACGCCGTAGAAGGCAGGGTAGATATAGACGACGTAAGCTTCAGCTATGATAAGTCTAAAAGCCTTATCGAGCATTTTGAGCTGAATGTCGAGCCGGGCATGAGGATAGCCATAGTCGGCCCGACAGGCTGCGGCAAGACGACGCTTATAAACCTGCTGATGCGCTTTTATGATGCGGACAGCGGCAGCATAAGCATAGACGGGCATGACATAACCTCGCTTTCAAGGCATGCGCTGCGCTCGGCTTACGGCATGGTGCTGCAGGATACATGGATAAAGCGGGGAACCGTGCGCGAAAACATATGCTTCGGCAAGCCTGACGCGACCGAAGAGGAGATAATCCGCGCCGCCAAGGAGGCGCATAGCTATGAATTTATAGAAAAACTGCCGCAGGGGCTGGATACCGTGCTTAATGAGGACAGCATAAGCCAGGGTCAGAAGCAGCTGCTATGCATTACGCGCGTAATGCTCACCCTGCCGCCGATGCTTATACTCGATGAGGCTACCTCGAATATCGACACGAGAACGGAGCTTCAGGTTCAGGATGCCTTTGATAAGCTCATGCGCGGCAAGACGAGCTTCGTCGTGGCGCACAGACTCTCGACTGTCAGAAATGCCTCGCTCATCCTCGTGATGAAAGACGGCAAGATAACAGAACAGGGCACGCATGACGAACTGCTCGCACGCGGCGGTTTCTATAATAAGCTTTACAACAGCCAGTTTCAGCCTGTATAAGGCATGAGAAAAAATATGGACAGAACGGAAAAAACGGAGCTGACGGTGCTTTGCCTCGTGCATGAGGGAAAGCGCCTGCTCCTGCAAAACAGAACAAAAGCCGACTGGCGCGGGCTCGCGCTCCCGGGCGGTCATATAGAACCCGGCGAATCCGTAGTCGACGCGGTGATACGCGAGATGAAGGAGGAGACGGGACTTGACATAAGCGAGCCGCACCTCTGCGGGATAAAGCAGTTTCCGCGCGAGGGCGGAGGCAGGTATCTCGTCTTTCTCTTTGAAACGGAGAACTTTGCGGGAGAGCTTCGCCCGTCCGACGAAGGCGAAATGCTCTGGCTTTCGCGCGATGAGACAGACGGCAGAAATGCCGTCGCCGACCTCGGCGCTCTCATAGATATGATGCTCGACCCCGCGAAAACGGAATTTCGGTATATCGTCGGGGGCGGCGAATGGGAGGCTATAATAAAATGAACGAGGGAAAATTTTTCTGCAAAAACAGCGAGCGGCACGGCGGCGGTTATATGGAATTTGCCTTTTGCCGCCGATACGATAAAAAGAAGCTGTTTTCGCTCTCGCGCATAGTCCACTGGAGCGATGATTCGCTCTATGTCGATACGGATTTTCTGAACGAATTTACGGCAGAGTACGGCAAGTATCTCGAGCCGTGCATTTCTCCCGACGGCTCGCGCAGGTTTTGCTTTTACGGGCTGAATTATTACAGCGCCGGGCGTGCGGCGGAAATCCTCGCCGCGATAGAGGCGGAAAAACCGCGTGAATACGAGGTTATTGCCGAGTGGCTCGGAAAAGATATACAGGAGTATAACGGATTTTATATACTCGGAGTTTGAATGATACAAATGTATAATTTGAAAAAATGCAACATATGTCCGCGAAAATGCGGCGCCGACAGAACCTGCGGCACAGGCTACTGCGGGCAGGGCGCGGAAATAAAAATAGCGCGTGCCGCTCCGCATTACTGGGAGGAGCCGTGCATTTCGGGCGAGCGCGGCTCGGGTACGGTTTTCTTTTCGGGATGCAGCCTGCGGTGCGTTTACTGCCAGAATGCGGATATCGCGCACGGCGGCTTCGGAAAGGAAATATCGTGCGAGCGGCTCTGCGAAATATTCTTTGAGCTGGCGGAAAAGGGCGTGCACAATATAAATCTTGTCACGCCGACGCACTTCACACCGCAGATACGCGAGGCGATAATCATGGCGAAAAGCCGCGGCTTTTTGCTTCCGTTTGTATATAACTGCGGCGGCTACGAGAGCGTCGAAACACTGCGCACGCTTGAAGGGCTTGTCGACATATACCTCACCGATTTCAAATATATGTCGTCAGCGCGCGCAAAGAAATACAGCGCGGCGGAGAATTACCCCGAGACAGCAAAAGCGGCGACGGCAGAGATGGTGCGCCAGACGGGCGAGCCGGTTTTTTCCGCGGACGGACTTATGAAGCGCGGCACGATAGTGCGCCTGCTGATACTTCCGGAGGGAATGCTCGATGCCAAGAGCGTACTCCACTATCTGCACCGCACATACGGCGGGCGCATTTATATTTCGATAATGAACCAGTATACGCCGATGGCAGGCGTGCCTTATCCCGAGCTGGCGCGGAAAATAACCGAGCGCGAATACGATGGGATAATAAATTTTGCCATAGACGAGGGTATAACAAAAGCGTTCATACAGGAGGGCGGCACAGCGGAGGAAAGCTTCATCCCGCCCTTTGATTTGACGGGCGCGGACGCAAAATAATACAGCTGTATAATATAGCAAAAACTCCCATAGGAACTGCACTTTCGGGTGGTGTTCTTATGGGAGTTTGTTTGTATTTTACATTTCTCTAAAACCGCTTTATCGGCTTTATTGCCGTGCCTTCGTCATAGCGGCGCACTTCGCCGATGGCGAAAAATCCGTCCCTGTCGCTTATGCGCAGGCGCGTGCCGACGGGAAAGCTTGTGTTTATCTTCCGCTGATATATCTCGGCACCGTTTCGCGCGAGCCGCGCGTAAAAATCCGACAGACGCACAGAGGGAAGCTCCCGGAAAAGGCTTTCCGTCGGGCGCAGGAGTGCCTGCCGCGCGGCGATGTCAATTTCTTCAAGCTGTTCTGTCGTCACGGCGTCGTCGAGCGAGAAGCCGCCGCAATGCGTGCGCACGAGGCTGCTCATCGCGCCGCCACAGCCGAGCGCCGCGCCTATATCGGCACAGAGCGTGCGGATATATGTTCCTTTTGAGCAGGATACATCAAGCGTGTAATTTCGCTCGTCCGAGCGCGCGATATCGAGCGAGTAAATATGTATCGGGCGAGGCGCACGTTCTATCGTCACGCCGTCGCGGGCGAGATCGCAGAGCTTTTTGCCGCCCACCTTCAGCGCACTGTACATCGGCGGTGTCTGCATTATATCGCCGACAAAGCGCCGCGATACGGCGAAAACCTCTTCCTCCGAGGGTATATTGTCGCTCTCGGAGAGAACTTTGCCGGTTGTATCCTCCGTGTCCGTAGTTATGCCGAGAAAGAGCCCCGCACGGTAGCTTTTGTCATGCTCCATGGCGTATTCGCTTGCCTTTGTGGCATTGCCTATGAGTATCACGAGCAGACCCGATGCCATCGGGTCGAGTGTGCCCGTATGCCCGACTGCACGCGTGCCGAAGAGGCGACGCATTCTGTTTACGGCATCGTGCGAGGTGATGCCGACGGGCTTATGCAGAAGAAGTATTCCGTCATTCATGGAAGCCGCATTCCTTTATTATTCTTTTTACGACACTGTCCACGTTGTCTGCACAGACAACACAGCCTGCCGCGCCGAAATGACCTCCGCCGCCGAAAATGGCGCATATTTTCGATACATCTATGTCGCATGAGGAGCGCGTGGAAATCTTATACGAGCCGTCGGCGCGTTCGCGCACAAATATAGCTACCTTCACACCGTCGGCACGGCGGATGGCATTTATGACATCATATGTATCCTCCTCGTCAAAGCCGCCTGCTTTTTTATCCTGCTCCGTCATGCGGATATAAGAAATCCTGCCGCCGCAGAAATACTGAACATTCGCCATGGCAAAAGCCTCGGCGGCGAGTGCGCTTTTTGTCTTGCATTCGAAAAGGTCGCGGCAGATACTGGCATGATTTACGCCGCGCTCTATGAGCTTTGCCGCTATCTTGTGTGTAAACGGCGTGGTGTTGGCATAGCGGAAACCGCCCGTATCAGCCGCGAGTGCGGCATAGAGCAGGGAAGCGATATCCTCGGGAATCCTGCCGGCGAGCATACGGTTGACTATGCGATAGACTATCTCGGCACAGGCTGCTGCCTGCGGGTCGACTATGCGCACCGGAGAATATGACTCATGAGTTCTGTGATGGTCGAGCACGAGGAGCATTTCCTTTGCGCGCCCCATATATTTCCCGAGCTGGCTCGGTGAAGCGACATCCACGCTTATGCGGAATGTCGGAGAAAAATCATCCGGCAGATCTTCCTCGGAAAAATCGCGCTCCCCGCCGGTTAAGAATGTGAGCGAAACGGGGATTCTGTCACAGCAGACGGGATAAGCCTTTTTGCCCGAGAGCCTCAGCGCACGGACGAGCGCGAAGCAGGAGCCTACGGTATCCGCATCGGGATTTTCGTGTGTATATACGGCAAAATTATCGTTTTCCGCGAGAAGCCTGCAAACGGCTTTCACGGATGAATTGGAATTATTCATCATCGCCACCCTCCGAATCCGTATCGGAAGCGGATTCGTCGATGTGCGTTTCTTTAAGCAGCCTGAATATGTTTGCGCCGCGCTCTATCGCATTGTCGTATATGAATGTGAGCTCGGGTGTGATGCGCATATTGAGCTTTGTCGCTATCTCGTGGCGGATGAGTCCGCGGGCACTTTTCAGCCCCTGTTTTACTTCTTTTACAGTCTCTTCATCGGAATCGAGAAGCGAAAAATATATCTTTGCGTATTTGAGGTCGCCGGAAACGTCGCATTGTGTGACCGTTATCATATGCGAGCTCACGCGCGGATCCTTTACCGAGCGCAGAGCATCGGCAACGGTACGCAGAAATTCATCGTTTATCCGTGCTTTTCTGAAATTTGACATTTATCCCTCCTTGCCGCCTTTCGGCAAATGTTTGATATCATTTATTTTATATATTATAGCACTATTTAAAGCGAAAATCCATACCATTTTTGAGATTTATGAAAATTTTTTATAAACTTAACATTATACTTACTTGACATATAGGAAAGAGAGGTATATAATCAAATCGTAATTATAAAAGGCGGCTTGCCTTGAAAAAAAGGGGATACTGTATTATGGAAAAAATGATTGCGCTTGTTAAGGAACGCCCCGAAAGAGGGCTTTGGATGCGTGAAGTACCCGTTCCCGAATGCGGTAAAAACGACGTAAAGATAAAGATACGCAAGACTGCCATCTGCGGCACTGACCTGCATATCTACAACTGGGATGAATGGAGCCAAAAAACCATACATACTCCCATGACCATAGGTCATGAATATGTCGGCGAGATAGTCGAGGTAGGCGAAAACGTCACGGCATACAAGGTCGGAGACAGAGTCACCGGCGAGGGTCATATCGTATGCGGCAAATGCCGCAACTGCCTCGCGGGCAAGGGTCATCTCTGCCGCGAAGCAAAGGGCGTCGGCGTAAATCGCGACGGCGCATTTGCCCAGTATCTCGTTATCCCGCAGACAAATGTTTATCTCTGCGACGATAAGATACCCGATGACCTCTATGCCATCTTTGACCCGTACGGCAATGCTACTCACACCGCGCTTTCCTTTAATCTCGTGGGTGAAGACGTGCTTGTCACGGGTGCAGGTCCCATCGGCATCATGGCTGCCGGCATCGCGCGCTTCTGCGGTGCGCGCAATGTCGTAATCACCGATATCAATGATTACCGCCTGAATCTCGCAAAGAAATTCGGCGTGAGCGCGGCTGTCAATACGAAAAACGAAGATCTGCGCGAGGTTATGAAGAGCCTCGATATCCACGAGGGCTTTGATGTGGGTCTTGAGATGTCGGGCAGCCCGATAGCCTTCAACCAGATGATAAACTCAATGGAAAACGGCGGCAAAATGGCTATGCTCGGCATACCGAAAAACGATATGCAGATCCCGTGGGACAAGATAGTTTTCGAGGGACTCTGGATAAAGGGCATCTACGGCAGAGAAATGTTTGAAACGTGGTATAAGATGGCGGCTATGATTCACGGCGGCTTCAATCTTGAGCCTATCATCACGCACCGCTTTGATATAATGGATTATGAAAAGGGCTTTGAGGCGATGAACAGCGGCAATTCCGGCAAGGTTGTGCTCGACTGGACAAAGCTCGGCTGAGGAGGTAAAATATGAATAAAACAGATGCACTCGCTTTTTATAAGAGCGAGGTCGAAAAAATAAAGGCAGACGGGCTTTTCAAGGGCGAGAGAGTCATAGCATCTCCGCAGAGCTCCGCCGTCACCACGGCAGACGGCACAAAGATGATAAATATGTGCGCCAATAACTATCTCGGTCTTGCCGATTCCGAGGAGTTGATTGAGGCGGCGATTGCTTCATACAGAAGCCGCGGCTACGGATGCGCGAGTGTTCGCTTCATATGCGGTACATTCGATATCCACAAGCAGCTCGAAGAGAAGATAAGCAAATTCCTCGGCACGGAGGATACGATACTTTACTCCTCATGCTTTGATGCAAACGGCGGTCTTTTTGAAACGGTGCTCTCGGCAGAGGATGCCGTTATCAGCGATGAGCTGAACCATGCCAGCATAATCGACGGTGTCCGCCTCTGCAAGGCAATGAGATACCGCTATAAGAACAACAGCATGGATGACCTTGAGGCAAAGCTGAAGGAAGCCGACGCGGCAGGCGCGAGAATCAAGCTTATCGCCACAGACGGCGTTTTCTCCATGGACGGTATCATCGCAAACCTCGCGGGGATATGCGACCTCGCGGAGAAATACGGCGCGCTTGTGATGGTTGATGACAGCCATGCTTCCGGTTTTGTCGGCGCACACGGCAAGGGCACGAGCGAGCATTGCGGCGTGATGGGCAGAGTTGATATCATCACCTCCACCTTCGGCAAGGCGCTCGGCGGTGCTTCCGGCGGCTTCACCTCCGGCAGAAAGGAGATAATAGACCTTCTCCGTCAGAGAAGCCGTCCGTATCTCTTCTCCAATTCTCTTGCTCCCGCCATCGCGGCTACAACCTCCAAGCTTATAGATATGCTTTCCGAGACGACGGAGCTGCGCGACAGACTTGAGGAGAATACGAAATATTACCGTTCGCTTCTCACGGAGGCGGGCTTCGATATAATCGAGGGTACTCATCCTATCGTTCCCGTTATGCTCTATGACGAAAAGACGGCAGGCGAATTTGCCCGCCGCATGATGGAAAAGGGCGTTTATGTCGTCGCTTTCTCATATCCTGTAGTGCCGAAGGGCAAGGCGAGAATCCGCACGCAGGTCTGCGCTTCCCATACAAAGGAACAGCTGAAATATGTCGTCGACTGCTTCAAGGCTGTCCGCGATGAGATGAATAAATAAGTAATATACAAACGTATAAAAGCATAAGCCCCGACGGAAAATCCCGTCGGGGCTTATGCTTTTAGCTGACTTGAGCCGCCTTGGTTCATTAGAAGAAAATTTCTCTTTACATTTCCCCGAAAGCACTGTATAATATATAAAAAGATTTCGTTTCGGATGAAAGCTGAGTATTATTATGAAAATCAAAGTCAGGGATTGCAGCTACGAAGAGGTGATGGCGAAGCCGACGGCTCAGCGATTTCACCCGCACAAGCCGAATATTATTTTCCGCACGCTGATGTATATGGCGGGGCTCGGCGAGCTTAAGAAAACAAAATTTACATATACGAAAACGGGCATGGAGCGACTCGGAAAAAATCAGCCGTGTCTTTATCTGATGAATCATTCCAGCTTTATCGACCTCGGGATAGCTTCGCATATCATATATCCGAAGCCTTTTCAGATAGTCTGCACGCAGGACGGATTTGTCGGCAAGCTGTGGCTGATGAAGCGGCTCGGTTGCATCCCGAAAAAGAAATTTGTGCCCGAGGTTATGCTTCTCAAGGATATGATATATTCACTGCACAAGCTGAAAAGCTCCGTGCTCATGTATCCCGAGGCGAGCTACAGCTTTGACGGAACAGGCACGCCGCTTCCCGATACGCTCGGTCAATGCCTGAAGCTTCTGAAGGTACCTGTCGTCATGATACGCACACACGGCGCTTTCTCATATGACCCGCTTTACAACGGCTTGCAGAAAAGAGATGTAAAGGTCTCTGCCGAGATGAAATATTTGCTCTCGCCCGAGGAGATAGCGGAGAAATCGCCGGAGGAGCTGAATGATATACTGCGCCGTGAATTTGATTTTGACTACTTCCGATGGCAGAAGGAAAATAAAATCGCCGTGACGGAGCCTTTTCGTGCGGACCATCTGGAGCGTGTGCTC